>Ga0209647_1003319_pt1 | contig 12497 bp, 9 predicted proteins | sample GraSoi_2013_60cm_FD_185827 | JGI IMG/M metagenome (GOLD analysis project Ga0209647, IMG submission 185827) | Grasslands soil microbial communities from the Angelo Coastal Reserve, California, USA - Sample 9_17_2013_60cm (SPAdes) (version 2) | ecosystem: Environmental > Terrestrial > Soil >... | reverse complement strand
ACCAAGTCATGCGCGTCGCAGGTAAATCCCGAGCACAGATCTTGCTTAAGCCATTGCGACTGGCGAACGGCGGACAGCGCGCTGTTCGCAGTCAGAGCTTTTCCCAGGGCGATCCCCAAAGCGATCCAGTGCTCGTCGGCTTCAATGAGTGTGGCCTTTTGCAGTGCGCGGAATTCTTCACTCGCCGCCCAGAGAGCTGTTCCCGGCCCCGCGCCCAGATCGAGAACACTGGCGATCTCCGGCTGGGGCGCGCGCAAACGTATTTCAGAAAATACGCGGCGGTTGGCGGCGTAAGTCGCCGGCAAGCGGACGGCAAGGTAGGCCGCTCGCAGCGCGTCATTGGTGATGGCCGGAGAAGAAAACTCTCCAGCCTTGTAGCGTTCAGAAATCTGCGCTGTCGCTTGCACCAGCAGCCGCCGCTCGACCTTGTCAATCTCCGCTTGGACGGTTTCCAGCACGGGCTGCGGCAGGCGCATCAGGTTCGCGCGACCTCAATCCTTGTATTTGACGGAGCAGCCGTAAGGGCGGGTGGCCGCTTCGGTCACCGGCTTGCCGCTCATGGACTGCTGCAGCGCCGCGGAAACATAGTTCTTCGAACTCGCGATGTCAGACTGGTCAGAGGTCGGATGGTCGTCAATGGCGCCGTTGTAGATCAGCGTTCCGCTCGGATCAATGATGAACATGTGCGGCGTTGTCTTGGCGGCGTAAAGATGGCCCAGCGATCCACCCGGATCCATGATGACGGCCGTGGGAACGGCATTCATGGTCTTAACGTAATCGTTTTCCTGCGTCGGCGTAACAAAGCCCTGCGTGCCGGGCGCGGAGGAAATCACCGTGAGCCAGACAACTTCCTTGGCCGTCCATTCTTTTTGGAGGCGCTGCATGTTGCCGCTCTCATAATGCTTTTTGGTGTAAGGGCAGCCCTGGTTGTGCCACTCCAGGACAACAAACTTGCCTTTGTAGTCGGAGAGGTGCTGCTGCTTGCCATTGCTGTCGACGGCGGTGAAGCCCGGAGCGGGCTCTCCGACTCTGACGGCAAATGCCGACGCAATCAGCGCCATCAGAACAACAGCCCGCAGAATAGAACGACGTAGGTTTTTCATCGCGCTCCTTTAAAAGTTTCCGCCCGGTCATTATTGTAGCGATTCACGCACGGGCGCTTCAATTCGGTACGCAGCTCCACTTGGGATGACCAGCACACCGCGGAGTACCGTGATGGGCTTCAGAAGCAAGTCGGATTTTTTTAGCGTGATACGGCAGCCGCTGCGCGACGGTTGAATTTTCTGCGGCGCAGGATTGTCTATTTGGCCGGGTTCGAGCGGGAAAAATTCCGCTTTCGTGATCCGCTTGCCGGTGTCGAGCGCCAGCACGAACTCATCTTTTCCCGATCTGACGCTGGCCTTCCAGCCGCGCGGCATTGGCTGGGGCAACAGTTTCTCGGTCCTGGCGAAGAGCGGCGCGGACCGCGGGTCCTCTTTTCCTGATGCCGCCACCGCCAACGTCAGATGAAGCTGCGCATGTTCAGGGCGACAGACTTCGCGGCAGATGAGCCACTTGGCCTCAACGCCGATCTCGACAGGAGAATTGATTGTCGCTGATGACGGCGCGTGAATTGTGACCGGCAGCAGGACTTCATGGTGGTAGCCGAAGTCAGCAAGTTGTGGCGTTGCCTGCATCCGCTCCGGGCGTGGCCATTGGATTTCGCCGGCGCTAAAACCTGCGGGCAGTTGCCATTTGAAGACCGGAGGCTGGCCGGAGTCGCCCGGATTCACCCAGTAAATGTGCCAGCCCGGCTCGAGAATGAAATGCACACCGGCTTGCAGATTCCCGCCGAGGGACACGGTTTCTTGATGTGAGAGCAGTTCCACGCGCGCATGCTGAGTGCCAGCCGGCTGAGCCGCCGCGGCGGTCACCACGGTTGTGAGCAAGTAGAGAAGGCCAACTGTAAAAACCGGTAGGTGCGGTTGATGCCACTACACCATTTTACGCCCCATCCGGCGAGACCGGCCTGGGCGCCGCAAGCTGCGGGAGCCGAAGCGACAAAAAAACGAGCGCCGGACGGTCCGGCGCTCGGGGATATAGGTTGTTGTGAGTTTATGGCAGCACGTACTTCAAGCTGACATATGCCATCATCAAGTGAGCATTCTTAGGCGCGCCGACCGCCACGAACCAGGGAGCGCGCGTGACGTACGACGTTTGTGTAACCAATTGAACGGCGCCGTACTGAGGGTTCCTCCAGAAAGTCTGCGTCCAGTCGATAGAAGCTTCCTGGATGGCGCGGTTCGCGCTGTTGGGTGAGTTGGTTCCACCAAAACCGATAAAGGGTTTGACCACCAGCGGAGAGGTGGTGTCCCGGAAAGCATTGCGCTGGTAATAGAATCCGCCGTAGTAGAAGCCGAACAGGGTCTTCTTGCCGGCCTGGAGTTCCGAACCGACGATAGCGCCACCCGAGTGCACCATGGAAACATCGAGATCAAAGGTAGCGGGACCGGTCTGTATCGGAACAACAACCGCCTGCGGTCCGAAACCGATCAGGTAACGGCCGTTGCCCTGACCCCACAGGCCGTTGGCCATCACGCGGAAGCCTTTGGCCAGTTCAAAATTGAACGCGCCATGGAAGCTCCCGCCAATCGCCGAATGGTGAGTGAAGTTAGTCCCGCCGATTGGCACATTGGTGATTTTGACGGAAGTGAGGAACCCGCCAGCCTCCAAATGCATGTGCTTCCCGTTCACATCGTTGTCCCAGGCAAATTTGGTATGGATGTCCGGGAATGCATTTGGCACCGTGGTCTGGTTGGCAGCGTCTAACTGGGGTCCCAGAGCCGCGTTGAAGGCAAATGGGAAGATAACTTCCCCGGCGCCCACAAACTGGTCAGGGTTCTGTATGGCTACGCCCCACTGGAACTGGTCAGTGAAATGGTAGACGGCCCGGAACTCCGCCGCACGTGTATAAGGAAGGCCGACGTGAGTCTGGGCGTCCTCGCCGATGGGCACAAAGACATCACCAGGACTGGGCGAGAGCCCGACGCGGTTGGGGGTTTGCATGCCCCAGGTCTGGCCGCCCAGAAATTCCCACTTGCCGCGCTTTAGGTCCAGCCAATAGAGGCGCAGACGGTTGGTGTGAGGATTGGAGCTGACAAAGACGTTGGCCGCATCGTTGCCGTTGAAGTCGCCTTCAATGTAACCAACTACTTTGTTCGCACCATAGGTACCCGAAACCTTCAGGTTGTAGCGCGAATACTGACCGGTGGCGCGGTATTCCGTCAGGTGCCCCTGGACAGTATTGCTGAACGGGATCGCGCCAAAGGACGTGGTAGTGCTGCCTCCCGTGTTGGTGGTGCGGAAGACGTTTTCAAAGTCAACGAATCCGCCGGGTGTGAAATCTGTGCCGCCGATGCGGAATGAGAGCGGCGATTCCTTCGGCTTCTCTGTTTCCTGGACCACGGTGGCGGCTACCGGCACTGGCGCGGTGCGCAGTGCGGCATCGGCCACGTGCGGCGTGCCGGAGGTCTTGTTATCCAGCTGCTGTTGCAAGGTCTGGATCTGTTGTTGTTGCTGAGAAATCTGTTTTTGTTGCTCGCTGATGGCCTCGCGCAAAGCCTTCAGCTCGTCTGCAACTGACCCGGTCCCGGCAGAGCCGCTATTGGTTGCGGTTGCCTGGCCCAATGCCAGCCCAGAGGCCAGCACTACGAAACACATCTTCTCTAACAATCTCATTGAGCTTATTCTCCTCTGCTTGTTCGTCGTATATCGGCCCATCAAGGTGATAATTCCGGCCCCTGGTCTCTCTCGAACTCCAGGAACCAAATAGTGGCTAAAACTCGCGTGTTAATTTCACACCATAATCATCTGGTTGTACATACTTATGTACAAGGAAAAGCAACGTCTTCCCGTATATCTCGGATTCCAATTTTGGAAGAAATTTGACCTGCACTTCTGAAAGTTAATAGGTGCGCGTTTTCCCTGCGAAAAATGCGGCCCAGAACGCAGAGGAGGCGGATCCGGGCCGCTTGAAACCGGCCGCCGAACGTCAGCGTGAAGCGCGTTTGGCTTCCTGCGCATTGGCCACGTCGTTGAACGAAATCGCGTTGGCCACGTTCGGATACGGCTGCCCATCAAGCTCGACGTAGGGAAAGATCAGGTAATTCACGCGTTCGCCGCGCTGTTTGGGCCGCAATTCCAGATCACGCCCCACGCTGAACTGGACGCGGTTCACGTCATGCGCGCCAAAGAAGTAATCTTTCTTTTCCTGGTGCTTCCACGCTTCTGAGATGTCCACCGGGAACCAGCCGCGCTCGCGCGTGTAAAACTCCGCCCAGCAATGGTAGCCGGGAATCTGGCCGGAATTCCGGTCGTCCGGCAGCGACAATCCCATTTCGAATCGCGCGGGAATTTTTTGCGAACGCGCCATGGAGATAAACACAGAATGGAAGTCGGTACAGTTGCCATGCTTGGCGTCACAGGCCCAGAGCGTGTCGCCCCGGCCCCAGCCCGTTCCGGTCTTGTCATAACGCATGGTGGAGAAGGTGTAATCGTAAAGGGCGCGGCCTTTTTCCAGCTCAGACATGCCCGGCTTTACTTGCGCAGCCGCCAGTTCCGCCGGCTTGCCTGTGATAGGCACGAGTTTGTCGGGCTGCAGGAAACGTGCAATGTCCTTGTCAGACGCGGGCTTCTTCACCGACACAGCGGCCAGATGTTCCAGCCGCACCACGTCATACTTGACCGTGAAGTGGTACTCGGGCTGGGTAGCCTTGTCAGTGTGGGCGTAGAACATTCGGTTGCCGTATTCAGGCTCGGTAGTCTCTTTCAGCGTAAGATCGCCGCTCTTGGAGAGCACTTTTACTTGCTGGAACTGGTCGGACTGCGCCACAGGGAACCAGATGTCCAGTGGTTTACCCGGATCGGTGATGCGAACGGTGAACGAGTAGTTGAGTTCAAAATGGCGCGACTTGCTCTGCGCCAATGCAGACAAACTGAATAGCAGAAAAAGCGACACAGCAGAAATTCTGCGGGGCATAGTACGAAACATGAAATTCTTCCTTTCAGCTTAGTTGGAAATGACAGTAGAGAACGTCCGACCGGAGGTTTGGCCACTACCGTCAAGTGAAGCCGTGGAAGAAGCGGGACATTTCGAGGAAATTGTACGCCTTGCAGAAAGATTTGGAAACATTCGAAATAGCGAAAAACCCAAAACCTTTGAAACACAGAGGAACAGAGAGAATGGAGGAGATAAGAATTTGCCAGAAATGCCAAAATTGCCAAAAATCGCCGGGATTAAACCTTCCATCCGTGTGAACCAGCGTTATTTGTTTATGAATGAGATTGGTTTTCCGATCACGGCGATGACGGCGATTTCGTGCGATTCCGGCGATCTTAATTCCTCCGTTTCCTCTGTTCCTCCGTGTTTCAAAGGTTTTGGGTTTTACTCCGCTTTAGCCACAAACTCCGCCGTCTCCACTTTCCCTGCCCTCTTTACCTGCACAAAGATCCGGTACTCGCCCGGTTTGGGAAAGCCATAAGGAAATGAAACTTCAGCCGCAGCAGCGTTGTGCTCCATGTCTGCCATTCCCGCTCTGGGACTGCCGCCTTCGGCCAGCTTGACCGCCGCCATGGAGACCGAACCTGCGGGATGCACGTGGGCGAAGACGTTTCCATCCGTGCTGAGGAAGACTGCGTGGCCGGTCATGTCCATATAGGGTTCAAGATCAGCGGCGGGCTTGCCGTCTTTGTCTTCAATGCGAAAGCGAAACCAGTAAGGCTGGCCGGCTTTGATGGGCCGACCTTCCCGCTCCCACACCATGCGATAGCCATCAGTAAGTTGCGCGACCTTTTCCGCCGGCTCCAGATCAAAGGAGCCGGCATCGTCACTAGTCAGGGGTTCGCCGGCGGTCGAGGGCAGGTTCGCGGTGGCAACCTCTGTCTCCGGAAAGCCGGTGTGGTGAACGATATCAGCGTAGAGCCTGTATTGCCCTTCCGGCATGAGCGGCAGGTTCTGGGCGAAATCACCGGGCTGAATCTGGTCAGGATGCAGATGCCAGAAAGCCTTCATGTCCGGCACGCGCACGATGAAGAGGTGCATGAGATGGCCGTGGTCAGGGATCAGATCGTCCAGGCGGATGCGGTCCGGTTGCTCGCTGCGAAAGCGCGTGGGCTCAGACTCATTCGGGTTGTCGAGACGCAAGCGCAACAGGCCGCCGGCGAGAAGAGACGGCTTCATGTTTGGGATTTTGTAGTTCAGCCGCGCATTGGCGCTTGCTTCCTGCTCCCACCAGCGTCCGCCAGAGATTACGGCAGCAATCACCAGGATCGTCGCAAGCACCAGCCCCAGTCGCCCCTTCCAAGCTTGCGCGGAAGCAAGTGGCTCACCAGCGTTGCGCGCAGCATCGCGCAACGCGGCGACAATGATGCCAATCAGCCCTGCTGCCAGCGCCAGCCCCAGAGCAGCCAGCAGAATTGCCAGGCCCGTCTGCATCGGCTGCGAACTGCTGGAAACCGCAGGTAGGGGCACATCGAGCTGGGCCGCACCCTTTTGTCCCACGGCCTGGATTTGTACTTTCCATGAGCCGCGTACCATGATCCAAAGACTGCCGGTGAATAGCTGCGGATCATCAGCGGAGCGTTTCGCGGCGTCGGGCAGCGGCGCCATCTTTGCGCCAACGCCGATCATGCGCAACGGAAGGATATTGATCTCATTTACGTCATTCGAAACGCTGCGAATCTGTATCTGGGCGACGCCCGGCACCACCGACGGCGGCCGCAAGGTAACCAGCAGGTGATACGGCCCGGCATAGCCGTCGTAATACACGTCAGGACTGTTGACGTGCGCCGCACTGGCCAGCGGCAGCAATAGAACACATATGAATCGAAAAAACTTCTTCATGATGCAGCTTTACTCCCCGTGAATGCTGGCTAATCCTATCGCGCAACAGTAAGGTTTCGCATTTTCCGATCACCCGATCGCCGGATGGCCCGATTCCCTACCGTCGAACCTTTTTCAGCCAGTTGCCCCAGAAGATCCCGATCCACATGCTCGCCACGGCAAACAGGAATGCCAGCGCCATGTTTTGCCAGAACTCGCCTCGCGATCTCTCCCAGGCGACAAAAACGTGGCGCACCGTGGGCGATGTCGGCAGCGCGAAGTAGGGAAAATCCACCGTGGCAAAGAGAGGGTTCCGCGCCGCGGGCGACATCAGGAAGGTCGCAAACGGCCACTCCATCGCGATCAGGATTGTTGTGAAAGACACTCCGCCGAAAAGCGCCTGCTGCCATTTGGGCGCGTCCTTAAAGATCGGCCACATGAGATCGAGAAAGAATGCCGGCACAATGAGCAGCATGGGGAAAGGCAGCGGAACCATGTGCGTGATGTTCTGGTATACAGGACCGAGTTTGGGCTGCGCGGGAAAGAGCGGCAGCACCCACATCAGGATCAACACAAAAGCCGAATAAACGCCGGTCATGATGGTGCGCGCCCAGCGATGGCCGGAAGCGCGGGCCAGGGCTTCCAGTAGCAGCAGCGTGCCAATACTCATCACCATGTAGGAAATGGCGCTGTGCAGGAGCACGCGGTTGGTGTATTCCAGCTTGAGCGTCATGCCCTGAACGATGATGAACCCGCCGACAAAAAGCAGAATTCGTTCCAGGCTCTTGCGTTCATCGCCCTCAGCGCGGTTCAAATACGATACCGCCAGAATCGCGCCGCCCCACATGATCCCCGCAATGCCAACGGCCAGAAGAATGTGCGGTGGACTGATGATTTTTACGTCGAGCCCATAAGCTTCATGCCACCAGTTATCGAACGGGGCCGAGGTCAGCATGGCGCCGCCGCCCCATGCGGCAATAAACGCGCCCAGCGGACCGCGAAATCCAAGCACACTGACTGAATTCCGGCGCGCTTCGGTGTCGCCGCCGAACGTGGTCTGCATAATCACCCAGGCGGAGCCGAAGGCCGCCAGAAGTGCGCCAAACTGAATCACCAGATGGGCCGGGGTCCAGAAACTGTCGCGGCCAATGGTTTCGTGCCAGGAAATGTCCCAGTACAGCCCTGTGGCAATGCAGACGGATGCAATCACGTTGGCCCAGACCAGCCAGGGAATTCGCTGGACGTGGGACCGGACAGATGCCGTATCTATGTGCGCCGTAGCCGATATGGTGCTCATACGCGCCCCGCCGTGAATTCTGAATGAAAAGTGAACTACAGAATACACTGAATGGCCATTCATTCGTAAGACGCCGTGGGGCGAGATCTTATTTTGCGGCTTCCAGCTTTTCCGCGATCTCCAGCATCTTGGTTACGCTGTTCCAGTTGCGGCCTGTCCCTGCCGTCTGCAGCGTCCGCTCAATCTTCGACCACGGCAGCTTGGAGCGCCCCTGACCGTTAAGAAAATATATAAAGACTTCGCGGCCGATGAGGTGCAACTCTTCAGGACCGGTATCGATGGCCAGGGCTTGCTCGCGGGCTTCTTTTGCAGGAGGATCTGTCAGAAAGGTAACCAGCAGCTTGCCAGGCTCGATTCCGCTGCGTTTCGCGAACGGGTTGCGCACGATTACACCACGGAGATCGGTCGCCGTGCGCAGAATTACAGCGGGACGAAACCCAATTTTTTTCTCAATCGCATCCCCGATCCGTTTCGCGAGCTTTGCCAGGTCTTTCTCTTCAGTGCGGAAGATCACGTTACCGCTCTGGATAAAGGTCTGCGGATCTTTGAACTTCAAAGAAATGCAGAGGGCCTTGAGCGCGTCCATTTTTATTTTGTTGCGCCCGGCGAGGTTAACGCCGCGCAGCATGCAGATGATGACCGCCATAGACGGTTGAGTATAGATCAGGCCGCCGGAATGTCACATTGCCACGTTGCCGGTGCCACAAAGTGTGCTCCCCACAAATGCACTTTCACCCTTGGGCAAACTACGGCACAATGGCTTCTTCCGGCAAAGCGAGGGAACATTGATGAAGATGATGTGTCTGTGCCTGTGTCTCCTGACCGTGTCTCTGGCCGCGGGCCAGGCAAAGAAGGGAGCGCCCACCAGCGGCGCGGTTTCCACGGCCGCGAAAATTTGCGACGACCCTTATGCTGTCCGTGAGGACGCGGATGGCTGGCCCGAAGGGCCCGTCAACATCCTCTTTCATCGTGAAAAGAGCAAGGCGCCCTGGGCACACAATCCGGCGATCCGCGTTGCCGGGCTGGAGGCCGTCGCGCCGGCCAAGGCGCGCACCGTGGTATGCGTTGAAGAGTCAAAGGTGGAAATGGGGCACTACGACTCCGGAGAGCCCGGTTATGTCCCCTCCTGGAGCCCAATTCTGGTGCGTCTATCTGACCGCAAGGTCTATTTCATGGGCCACAGTCTGGATGGCGAGATGCCGCCGCAGGTGAAATACAACAAGGGCGCAGGCGTGGGCAAGCTTCCAACGGAGATTTTCGTACGCTGGCTGCGGTTGGTGTTTGAGCAGAAGGTTGCGCGCTTTAAGACGCGCTTGAAATCGAAGGAATATGATGAGTCCTCCGCCCTGGCCTTTTCCGCGGATGGCACCAGGCTTGTGCTGGCACAAGCCCCGCGCAGCTCCAGCAGCGGCGCCACACCGCCTTCACCCATCACGGTCTTCGACCTCACCACGGGACAGCCTGTGGCCGCCATGCACGCGGATTACTCCACCGACGCGATTGCCATCTCAAAGTCTGGAAGCATGGTTGCCACCGAGCGATACGGTCACGTTGAAGTCTGGGACGTTGCCACAGCCCAGGTCACACGCAAGCTGGAGACCAGCAAGGTGAGCTCTCTTGTATTCGGGCCGGACGACATGCTGGGGGTCGCGGGAGACGAAAAGGCCGCAGTGTGGGACGTGAGCGGAAATCGCGTTGTGCGTTCGGGCAACGGTTCGCTGATCGATCTCTCGCCGGAGGGCACTTGGATTGTGATGTCCAAGAGCCCAAAACAATGCACTGTGCGCGAGTTGGAATCGGGGCGTGAGCTGGGAAGCTTCCCCGGCTGCGGTGAGCCGAACAAATGCGTGCCCTCGCGCGACGGCAAGATGGTGGCGCGATGGTACTCACTTGGGGCGGCGGTCTACTCGAGCGGCAACTCCGGGGGAAGCTCTCTTTCGCTGCCCAACCTGGGCGTGGGTATGGTGTCCACTCTGGCGCCGACGCGCGACGGCTTCGTTTTAGCCAATAGCGACGGAATAGCCGGCCTTGTTTCAGCCACCGCCCCGGAGGCGCGCGCGTTCGCCACCGACCTGAGCAGCATCCGTGCAATCGCTGTTTCGCGCGATGGCAAACTCATTGCACTGGGAGACAGCAGCGGGCACGTGGAGGTTTGGGAGCTGCGGTAACTTGACCGCGCGTACATAGAGCGCCGCCAGTCTTTTGACTGGTTCGCGGCCACCTCTAATCTGCTTAGCAGATGGGCGGAGAATGCAACCGCAAATCAGGTAACATAGATCAAACGCGCTCCGGGGCTTTTCCAGCTCGACTCTTAGCGGCCCAATATCCATGGCGCGGAAGCTGGAGAAACCCGATGTTGTCACAGCGTTTTATCTCCCTCTTTTTCTTGACGGCATGCACCACCCTCGCTGCGAGCCAGGAGTCTCCTTTGCTCCCGACTCTTTCTACACGCTCCACACCTTCTACCAACTCCACTCCTGGGCAGACGATTACTTTGACGGTCGCCAGGAACACGCCTCTTCAAATTGCGCTGGATAGAGAGGTACGGGTCAAGAGAGTCGGCCAACCGCTTCATGGCCGCCTGGTGCAGCCGGTCTATGCCTTTGACCGTCTGGTTGTGCCGGCGGGCGCAGAAGTCGACGGCCGCATTGCCGAGATCGAAGGTATCTCAAAAAAGAAACGCACGCTCGGGATCTTGAACGCTGACTTTACGCCGGCGCGCAAGATTGAAGTTGAGTTCGATCAACTGGTCCTGGCGGACGGCAGGAAGATTCCCTTCAAGGCTGTGGTCACTCCGGGGTCCGGCCAGGTGATGCAATTGGTGAGCACCAAAGACGACAAGAAGCATACCGCCAAAGACACCGCTTCAGAAAAGATCGACCAGGCCAAACAGGAGGCCCGGCGGCAGTGGCACGATGCCATGAAGCAAATCAAGGAACCGGGCAAGGTACACCGCCTGGAGCGATATGCCATCAGTCAACTTCCTGCGCGTCCACAATATTTAGACGCTGGTACGCTCTATTTTGCCGAGCTGCAGGAACCGCTCGACTTTGGCAGCGAGCCGTTGACTCCGCAGATGGTTGCTTCGATCGGAAGCGCCCTTCCCCAGGGCTGTTTGATACACGCTTTGCTCGTCACGCCACTCGATTCGGCGACAACGAAACAAGGCACCGAAGTGGAGGCAGTGCTGGCGCAGCCTTTATTTGACGGCGATCGCCTCATCCTCCCGGAAGGCAGCCGTCTGAAGGGCGCGGTGCTGCAGGTGAAACCCGCTCGCCGCCTGCATCACAACGGGCAACTTCGGATTGCGTTTCGCGAAGTCGTGCCCCCGGACGGGGTTTCACAAAAAGTAGTGGCCAGCCTGGAAGGCGTGGAGGCCGGCAAGGATAGTAATGTGAAACTGGATTCTGAAGGCGGCGCCGAAGCTTCCACTCCCAAGACGAGGTATCTCTCGACGGCCCTTTCCCTGGCCCTGGCTGCCACTGCGGCGCGGCAGCACAACGACGCAGATGACGCCGGACGATCCCAGCCCGGAGTTGGTGGCGGTGCGGCCGGGTTCAAGCTGGTAGGCATAGCTCTTAGTCTCGCCGTAAAGTCGCAAGCTTTCGGCATGGCCATGGGAGCCTACGGAGCCAGCCGGTCGGTTTACTCGCATTTCATCGCCCGAGGCCAGGACGTGGTTTTTCCAATGAACACCCTCATGGAAATTGGGATCGGATCGCGCGGAAGGACTGTTCTTAAGCCGTCAGGCGAGGAGAGTGGCCCGCAACATCAAGAGCCCAGGCAATAGTAGTGCGGCACCTGTACGAAGCGCGACTCAAGCTGCGCGGCTGATTCATGCCGTGCCTATCTGCGCTAGTCTGCAGACGCAATCTCCGTCCTGCGAAGCAGGTCCTCGAGCACGGGTTGAGGAATCCCATTTGCCTGATGATATTTCTCAAAATAGAGCGCGCGAACCAGGGCTGAACGGGAGCGAACGTCCGGCAGCGGTCCACCAGGCGCAGGCCAAAACATCAGGTGCATGGGCACGGAGGAGATTCCATCGACGGGAGGCTGAAAGTAAGGAGTAGGTAGAAGGCTGCCGCCAAGGCGTGTGAAGAAAGCAATTCGGCGGCGGCTCTGTTGCTGTCCCGATTCGGTTGTGGCGCATTCAGGAATGTCGACCTCCCAGACCATGCCTGCAGCGCTCAGCCCGCGCTGGGAGTATTGATTTCTACCCACAGTCCAGATTTGTTCGAATAGAGCGGAGCCAATGTGATGCGAACGAAGCTCCGGAATAACGGCGAGATAAACAATGAAGAGTACCGGCGGCTGGCGCAATAAATGGGCGCTGGCCAGTCC
>Ga0209647_1003318_pt1 | contig 12504 bp, 7 predicted proteins | sample GraSoi_2013_60cm_FD_185827 | JGI IMG/M metagenome (GOLD analysis project Ga0209647, IMG submission 185827) | Grasslands soil microbial communities from the Angelo Coastal Reserve, California, USA - Sample 9_17_2013_60cm (SPAdes) (version 2) | ecosystem: Environmental > Terrestrial > Soil >... | reverse complement strand
ACGGAAGCACCATCGAGATCGAGGTCCACGGCACAGGGCCGACCCTGCTGCTGCCAGTCAATCCGCAGCCAGTGATCGGGCCGCAGGCCGAGCAAATGCGCCAGTATGGCACTGATCCGGCTCTGGGCCAATCGTTGATCAAAGGGCTGAGCGACGCCTTTCGCGTGGTGGCTTTCGACTATGAAGGACAGTGCCTTCGTCGACCGAAACCGGACACGCTGACGCCGGCCAACACCGCGAACGATCTGCTTGCTGTGGCCGATGCCGCAGGGGCGGATCGGTTCGCCTACTATGGCTACTCCTGGCTGGCGATGATTGGGCTTCAACTCGCCATCCGCACCGACCGCCTCTGGGCACTCGTCCTGGGTGGCTTTCCACCACTGAACGGGCCATATGAGGAGATGTTCCGCGTCACGACCGCAACCTACGAGATGGCGAGCGGCGCACGGGCAACGCCGTCAGCGGAGGAATCCGAGTGGTCCGGCATGGCTCTCTCAAGGGATCAGACCCGGCAATTTGTCACGCTGTACCAGGCGCTACAAGGATTCGATGACCGAGCCGCTCAAGCGCAGATCACCTGTCCTCGTCTCTGCTTTGTGGGTTCGGCGGATGAGATCCAGTACGGCCAGCATTGGGGAAATGTGTCTGTGAGTTTAGCCGGTCCAATCGTGCAGGGACAGGCACAGCTCTCGGATCTGGGCTGGGATGTGCGAGTGCTCGATGGGCTTGATCATATCCAGGCCATGCAGGCAAAACAGGTGGTGCCAATCCTGCGTTCGTGGTTGGCTACCAAAGTGGGATCATAACCGACCGTCGTGGAACAATCCCGTTGAGTTGAGCCTAACGGGATTGTTCCACGACGGTCTCGTCAGGAGGACGAATGATCGGTATCTCCGATTCATCTGTCGCTCTCCCGCGTCTCTTCACAATTTGTTCCCTCAACGCCCGCGAGGGCGCGGAGAGATGGCTCTGATCGCCCACTACCTCAAACGAGAGGCGCGTGCTTGCTGCTCTTGAAGAGCAGGTCCATTTTGCCCGTCGCCGCGGGCGGCACATTACGAGATGATCGATTTTGTCGCGGTGTTGCTCAGCTATGCGAGGAGACGGTGAGCGCACCCTCGAAGCGTTCTATGAGCGAGTGCCTCCTTTCGCTCACCCATTCATGGCCCTGTTCGGACGGGAGCGCCTGCCTCACCGCTCACACTCAGTCGCTTTCTCGCGGCCCTGGATCAAGCTCCTATCGAAGCATGACGTACGTTGTTTCTCGAAGATCTCTCGGCTCGCCCGCTGGAAAAATCGGAGAAGCCAGGCGGGTTGTGGGATCGACAAGGAAATCATTGGGTGGTGTTCGATGTCGATGGCCACGGCAAGTTGCTCACGAGCGCAGCTGTACCTTGCACGCCTGATCGCCCGCCAGCACAACGCCGGTTGAGCGAGGTCTGCGCTCCCCTGAAAATAGCTCTATACGTTATGTAGTCCATGAAATACCGCTATTTTCATGGACTCTGGTGCGTCGCAGACGCATGAATTACTGTTGGGAAACACTTGCTTCTCTCCATATCGAGGAATATAATCATCCAGAATGAGCTGTTGGGGAACACAAAAGAAATGAAACAAGAAACCATGTCGAAACCCGTCGTGTCTACGCTTACCTGGTCTTGGGAGCGAGGCATCTACGTATTGTACGAACAGGGCAACCTGGACGTTCCTCTGCTGCAAGGAGACGATGAATCCTGGTTTGCATGGCTGACCTCCCACACGTCGTTTTCCTTCCAGGGGAAATACGGTCGCTTGAATCTTCAGAAGGAGAGGCGACCGCGTGGGGGGGAAGGCTACTGGTATGCCTACCGACGGCAGGGAAAGCGTACGGTCAAGAAGTACGCTGGGCGCACTCCAGATCTCTCCATCGCCCGCTTAGAGGAACTCGCCCAGCTACTTGAAGCACCAACGAGTGATGCATACCCGAGACCTGTTCCTGGTCCAATTCCTCTCGCCTCCATCCTCCATCAGGCACCACTGCTTGCTCCCAAGCTTCAATTGCCACGTCTGCCTTCTTTCCTTGTCAAACGCTCACGCTTGCTTGCTCGGCTCGATGACGGACGAATGGGGAAACTGACCCTGCTGTCTGCGCCTGCTGGCTTCGGCAAAACGATGCTCGTACGCCAGTGGGTGGATGATCGCATGGGAGCAGGAGACACTCACGCCCGATTTCCACCTCTCGCCTGGCTAACACTTGATTCAGACGAAAACGATCCGTTTCGTTTCTGGCATTACCTGATCACCGCCTCTCAAACCTTGCAGGCTGGTCTGGGCCAGTCTTCCCTCTCCTTATTAAATACAGCGCAACAGCGTCCTTTTGAGCCGTTCGCCCTCTCGGCGATGCTTGCAACGTTTCTCAATGAATTGACACATGCTTTACCAGGTGGCATCCTCGTTCTGGACGACTATCACGTCATTACCTCCTCTCAGATTCATGAGACGATGGCTTTTTTCCTCGATCATCTCCCTACAACACTTCACCTGCTCATTATCACGCGGGTTGATCCGCCACTTCCGCTGACGCATTTGCGTGCGCACCATGACCTCTGCGAACTCCATGCCAGTGATTTGCGCTTCTCACCTGAGGAGATCCGAGCCTTTCTTCAGCAGACCGTGCCATTGTCCCTCTCTTCAGAGATGATGGTGCAGTGTGAGCGGCTGCTGGAAGGATGGGTGACCGGGCTACGCCTGCTCGCTCTCATGCTTCAAGGACAGATGACCCAGGAAGAGGTCAGGCGTGTCCTGGAGACCTTCGCTGGCAGTAACCAGACGATCGTCGAATACTTCGTCGGTGAAGTGCTCAGTGCCCAACCACGAGAACTTCAATACTTTCTCCTCCACACCAGCGTGCTCAGCCGCCTCTCTGGTCCTCTTTGTGATGCGGTAACCGAGCGCAACGACAGTGAACACCTCCTGGCAGAGTTAGTACATGCCAATCTGTTTCTGCAGCCGCTCGATGAGTCAGGACAACCGGTACAGTGGTATCGCTATCACCCTTTATTCGCCGATGCCATGCAGCACGAGGCGCGTCACCGCTTTGGAGAAGATGCGATAGACACGATATCTTTCAGAGCAAGCCAGTGGTTTGAGCAGCATGGCATGCTCGCGGAGGCAATCGAAGCAGCCAGCCAGGGTGGGGACATAATGCACCTGGCTGGACTTATTGAACACATGATAGGCACACGGCACTTTCTTGAGATCAACGAGTTTTACGCACTTCGTCGCTGGTTGGAGCGGATACCGGAAACGCTGCTCAATCAACGTCCGCTGCTCGCGTTCAACTACGCGCTTGCGCTGTTGTTTGCCTCTGACTCGGATTACCTCGCTCCGACAACGCTCGCGCGGCTTCAGAGGATGCTTCAGATGGCCGAAGAGGGTTTTCGTCGTGAGGGGAACCTGCCTAGACTTGGCGAAATCTTTGCCCTTCGCGCGCTCCTCGCCAGGAAGAGGGGTGCGCTCAGAGAAGCGGGAACCTGGGCCAGGCAAGCGCTCGTATGGTTGCCAGCACAAGAGCCGTTGTGGCAAGATGTCAGCCTGGGAATCGTCGGAGAGGAAGCACGCCATACGGGTCAGCTTGACATGGCTCGCAAGACCCTTGAAGAGGTGCGAGCACACGCTCAAGCCATGGGAAATCGTACGTTCACGCGAACAGCGAGTGCTTTGCTCGGTGAGGTCTGCATTGAACAAGGAGCGTTACGCCTGGCTGCCGAATACTATCGCCAGATGCTCGGCGAGGCCAGAGAACAAGAGGATCTCAACGATATCGGCCATGCCCAGGTTGGGATGGCGCAGCTCTTCTATGAATGGAATGAACTGGAAGAGGCCGAACGGGCGCTGCAAGAGGCTACTGACATCGGCAAGTTGCTTGCACACGAGGAACTTCAGGTACAAGCAGCGCTTCTCCAGGCGCGCATCGAGTCTGCTCGCGGGCAGATCGCTTCCGCAGGGCAGCGTTACGCCTCTCTGCTCGTCCGCCTGCAGCCGCACGATCTGCCTTTGCTCACCAGCGAAGTGCTTCTCTGGCAGGCTCGGCTGCAGTTCGCGTTGGGGGATTTCTCAGCCGTGCAACGTTGGGTCAGCAGCCGAGAACGGCAGAACGCAGAACTGCCAGTGCTGCACCAGGAGCGAGAAGAAGTGCTTGTCGCCCGTTGGCTTCTCGCGCAGGAGAAGATTGAAAAGTGTATAGATATGCTGCTACGCCTGTTGAATGCGGCGCGGGAGGCGGGACGCGTCCGCAGCGTGCTCTCGATCCAGGTGCTCCTGGCCCAGGCCCACGCGGCGTGGAAGCAAAGACATGAAGCCAGAGAACTGCTTCGAGTGACGCTCGCGCAGGCCTACGCTGAAGGCCACATACGCCTTTTCCTGGATGAAGGCGATGCCCTGATCGCCCTCCTGCAAACCCTCACTCTGCGCGAGGCACCTCTGCGCACCTATCGCCAAACCATCCTGCACGTGGCGACCTCCGCGCGCATGGAACAGAGCCTTTCCGTCTCTCCAGATCCTTCGTTGCTCGCGGCACAACTCAGCGGGCAAGAACAAAAGGTGCTGCGCTTGCTTGCCGCTGGCAATTCTAACCCGGAGATTGCGCAAACCCTGGTGGTTTCCGTCACGACCATTCGCACACAGGTGCAGAGCATTTACCGTAAGCTGGGCGTCAATAACCGTGTCGCCGCCAGCGAAATGGCTCGCCATCTCCGGCTCCTCTAAGCTTTTCTGACAGTTCCCGCGTAGACCCCTTTTCTGCCATTTGCTTATAATCATGCATGCAATCATCACAGTGGAGGATGTTCGTTCATCCATCTGCTTTCTATACTCATGGCAGAGGCTTGAGGCGCCGGAGCTCGGTGAAAGGTTTCTCAGCAAAAGTCTGGAGAGCATTCTCCTTCCATAGGGGATCTGCGGCTCTGCTGCTCAAAAAGCCTCGAAACAGACATTTTTGTGAGACAGCAAAGGAGAAACACGATGAAATTCTATATTCCTACGATGGGAAGGCTTCTGGTCGCTGAGCAACACAACGAGAAGTGGCGGCTTGCTTCGCACCTGGTTGGGATGCAGGTCATGAGTCTGGCGATAGACCCCTTCCATCCAGAGCGTGTGTACTGCGGAACCTACGGACGAGGACTCTGGCGCAGCGATGATGCTGGCCGTTCCTGGGAACCAATTGGCGATGTTCCCTTTACGACAGGAAAAGGAGGGATTACCTTTGGAACTATCACGGCCATTGCCGTCAGTCCCACGGAACGCGTGGGAGAACACGGCGTGGTCTATGTAGGAACAGAGCCCAGCGCCATGTTCCGCTCCGAAGATGGCGGCGCGACCTGGCAAGAACTGAGCACCTTCCGTGAACTGGATTCCGCCTCGATCTGGAGTTTTCCGCCCAAGCCCGCTACCAGCCATGTGCGCTGGATCACGCCTGACCTGCATGTTGCCGGGCGTGTCTTCGTCGCCGTGGAGGCTGGAGCATTAGTCCGCAGCCTGGATGGCGGAGCGCATTGGGAGGATCGCGTCCCCGCTGGACCAATCGATACCCATACCCTGGTCATGCATCCCGATGCACCAGACCGCCTGTACGCGGCGGCGGGCGATGGCCTCTTCACTCCGGGAAAAGGCTACCGGGAAAGCTATGATGGCGGACTGACCTGGCAGTGCCCCGACGAAGGCTTGTCCGAACATTATCTGCGCAGTGTCGCGGTTGATCCCGCTGACCCTGATACCATCGTGATCTCTGCGGCTACCACACCGCTCCCATTGCCCGATGGCACCTTTGCCGAGCCAGCGCTCTATCGGAAAACACGGGGCGAACCGTGGCAGAAGGTATGGCAGGTCAGGGGGACCATGCTGCTCTACGTTGCCAGTCATGCGGCTGAACCTGGTGTCTTCTACGGGTTCGGCTTCGGGGGTGGCTATCGTTCTCCTGATGCTGGTTTGACCTGGGAGCAACTCGCACTTCCCTGGAGTGAAGAGCTGGCGCGGCAGTTTCCGCAGGCATTGGTGCTCAGTGACGCATGAGATGGACAAACAGATGGCTTTGTCGTTCGGGTTGTTGCCTCAGTCGCTTCACGTCTTCATGCCTTTACGAGAAGGCCCCACCCCCCAAAGTTTTGATGAGAGGAGAGGATTGTGTGCGGCAGAGCGCACACAATCCTCTCCTCTCATCAAAAGGTTCAGTGGCGAAGCCGCTGTGTACGAGGGTATGGCCCCCACGGTTTAAAAACTCTTGCGAACTGCCGCAGGCAGTGAGGAGTTAAACTTAGAGGTGAACTAAAAAGTTACAAATCATTTTAAACGGCTTCCTTTTCGAGGTTTGCACTCGCAAATTGGCTGTTGTACAGATCGGCATAGAAGCCGTTCTTCGCCAGCAGTTCTTCGTGGGTCCCCTTTTCGATGATCGTGCCGTGATTCATGACCAGGATCAGTTCCGCGTCCCGGATGGTGGAGAGGCGGTGGGCGATGACAAAGCTGGTTCTGCCCTTCATCAGCTCGGCCATGGCCCTCTGGATCTGCATCTCGGTGCGGGTATCGACGCTGCTGGTCGCTTCATCCAGAATCAGAATCTCCGGATCGGCCAGGAAGGCGCGCGCGATCGTCAGAAGCTGCTTTTGACCCGCCGAAATGTTGGTGGCATCCTCGTTCAGCACGGTGGTATAGCTCCCTGGCAGCGTCCTGATGAAGTGGTCGGCGTAGGCCGCCTTCGCTGCCTGGACGATCTCTGACTCGCTAGCGTTTTCCCGTCCATAGGCGATATTGTCGCGGATGGTGCCGTTGAAGAGCCAGGTATCCTGGAGGACCATACCAAATGTGCGGCGCAGGTTCCCGCGCTTGATATCCGTGATATCGACGCCATCCACCAGGATGCGGCCGCTGTTGACCTCGTAGAAGCGCATCAGCAGATTGACCAGCGTGGTCTTACCCGCCCCGGTGGGGCCGACAATGGCGATCATCTGTCCGGGCTTGACATCGATATTCATGTCCTCCATCAGGATGTTGTCTTCGGTGTAACCGAAGCGGACGTGCTCAAATCGGACCGCGCCTTCAGGATGCTCAATCACCGCCGCATCCTCGGTCTCAGGCACCTGCTCCTGCTCATCAAGCAGTTCGAAGATGCGCTCCGCCGAGGCCATCGCCGACTGAATGACGTTCGCGAAGTTCGCAAGTTGGGTGATCGGCTGCGTGAACTGCTGTGCGTACTGGATAAAAGCCGTCACATCGCCAATAGCAATGGCTCCCTGAGTCACCAGAACGCCGCCGACTACCGCGACAAACACGTAGCCGATGTTGCCGATAAAGCGCATGAGCGGCATAATGATGCCAGAAACGAACTGCGCTCGCCAGCCAGCTTCGTAGAGCTTCTCATTGCGCACGGTAAATTCGGCAATGGACTGTGCCTCGCGCCCGAAGGCTTTGACGATCTTGTGACCCACATACATCTCCTCGACATGGCCGTTGAGTTCTCCAAGCGCCCGCTGCTGCCTTCGGAAGTAATCTTGCGAGCGTTTGGCAATACCCATTGTGACGAGCAAACTCAGTGGAAGGGTCAGCAGTACAATCAGGCTGAGGAGCGGACTGATCGTCAACATCAACACGATCACACCGATCAGCGTCACAAACGAGGTAATCAACTGCGTGATACTCTGCTGGAGCGTGGTGCTGAGATTATCCATATCGTTGACCGCGCGGCTCATAATTTCGCCGTGCGTGCGCGAGTCGAAGTACTTCAGCGGCAGGCGTGAAAGCTTTTCATCCACCTCCCTGCGCAGCCGGTACATCGTTCTTTGCGCCACACCTGCCATGATATACTGCTGGACGTACATGAAAATGGCACTGATAATGTATAAGCCGAGCAAAATCAGCAAGATCATCCCGATATAGCCGAAATCAATCCCTGGGGCAGGCAGGTGATGTTGAATTGCTACGAATTTTGCAATCAGGCCATCGGCGACCTTGGTGATCGCCAAACCCAAAATCTTCGGACCGACGATGTTGAACGCAGTACCCAGGATGGCTGCGACAAGCACAATCATCAGGGGAATTTTCTGCGGGCGGAAGTAGCCAAGCAGGCGCAAGGCCGTCTCTTTGAAGTTCTTGGCTTTCTCCACCGGCCTGCCCAATGCACCCCAGCCACCTCCGCCCATGGGGCCACGATTCTGCTGCATGGCAGCAGTTCTCTGCTGTCTTTCTCTATTCTCTTCGCTCATGCGATTTCCTCCGCGATTTCCGCTGTTGAAAGCTGCGAGGAGACAATGTCGCTATAAACCTCACAGGTTTTCAGTAATTCTCGATGGGTGCCAATGCCGGCAATACGCCCCTCCTCCAGGACGATAATCTGGTCCGCGTCCATGACCGTGCTGACGCGCTGCGAGACGATGAACACCGTTGACTCGCGCGTTTCCTTTTTGAGCGCGGCTCGCAGCCGGGCATCGGTTTTGAAATCCAGCGCCGAGAAGCTGTCGTCAAACAGGTAGATTTCAGGTCTCCTCACCAGGGCGCGCGCGATGGATAGGCGCTGCTTCTGGCCGCCGGACACGTTTGTCCCTCCCTGGGCAATCACTGCGTCGAAGCCATCCTGCATCCTCTCGATGAAATCGCTGGCCTGCGCAACTTCAGCAGCATGACTGATTTCATCATCTGTGGCATCTTCTTTGCCAAAGCGGATATTTTCGGCAATCGTGCCGGAAAACAGGACGGTTTTTTGCGGTACCAGGCCGATTTTCGCGCGCAAATGCTCCTGCGCCATCTCGCGCACATCCACGCCATTCACCAGAATGCGCCCGCTATCGATATCGTAAAAGCGCGGCATCAGGCTGACCAGCGTCGATTTGCCGGAGCCGGTGCCACCGATGATGGCCGTCACCTCACCAGGGCGCGCGAGGAAGGAAATGTGGGAGAGGGCAGGCTCTTCCGCACCCGGATAACTGAAGGTCACATCCTGGAACTCCACATACCCGCGCTCCGCAGTGGCCTCCTTGAGTTGGTCGGCATCCTTGATTTCGGGCTTGATCTCCAGCACCTGGTTGATGCGATCGGCAGAGGCCGCTGCGCGTGGGAGCATGATGAACATCATCGTGAACATCAGCAGCGCGAAGAGAATCTGCATGGCGTATTGCAGGAACGCGAGCAACGCCCCAAGCTGTAAGTCTCCACTATTGATGCGGCCCGCGCCGAACCAGAGGATGGCAACGCTGGAAACGTTGAGGCACAGCATTATAACCGGCATGAGCGTTGCCATGAGCCGGTTCACCCTGATGGCAATGCTGGTTAATTCCAGGTTGGCCTCGTCGAAGCGGCGCTCCTCATACCTCTGGCGATCAAATGCCCGCACCACGCGCACGCCGGTCAGACCCTCATCGAGAACGAGATTGATCTTATCTAGCTTGACCTGCATAGCGCGGAACAACGGGATGGCCTGTGTCATCAGGATGAGAATAGCGGCCACCAGAATGGGAATGATTACCACCAGAATCCAGGAGAGTCCAACATCCTGGTTGAGCGCCAGGATCACTCCTGCAACCAGCGTGATCGGGGCAGTGATCATCATGTTCAGCATCAAGATCGTCACCTGCTGCACCTGCGTCGTGTCGTTCGTCGTGCGAGTGATCAGCGAGGATGTACTCACAGCGTCAAATTCGTGCAGCGAAAACTGCTCCACACGGATAAACAGTTTGGCGCGGATGATTTTGCCAAAGCCGGTCGCCACCCTCGAAGAGAAGAAGATGCCGATGACTGCGGCAATGGTTCCACCCATTGTGACAAGCAACATGAGGCCGCCGAACCGCCAGATGTAGCCGGTGTCGCCCTTCACAATGCCGTTATTGACGATGTCTGCGAAGAGGTTAGGCAGGTAGAGATTGCCTAATGCCTGGGCCACGGCCAGTATCACAACGAGTACCAGCACAGCGCGATACGGTTTCATGAACCGCAATAATTTGATCATATTTTCCCAACTCCATTCGGTTTATCGATAGATCGTATTCTGGGGAAAGGTCCTTCTTTACGAATGCGTCACATGTCCTTCGGGTTCTCGTTCCTGCTCAACAGGAATGTGCTGCCCAACCTGCACGAACTCATCCAATCCACCCAGCAGTGAAGCGCGCCCCTTTGCGCTCATCGCCTGGAAGATATAGTTTAGCAAGGGACTGCACAAAGACAAGAGCTATCTGTATGCGGTACGGCTTTAAGAATCTGAACAATTTTAGCATGCTTCTTTATCTCCACTCGCTTGTAACTGTTTCAAGCTGGTTTTGTGACTGATGTAAGCTGGCTTCTTTCTCGTTGAAGTAGACAAACACCTTCGATAAAAGCTCGGCAAGCTGATTGCTTTGTTCCTCTCCCAGGTACTCAACCAATCCATGAAAGGAAGCTAAAAAAGCGTCTCTCGCCTTCTTCGTGACCATTTCGCCTTTTTCAGTAAGCTTGATGCCAACGGCGCGCCGATCTGTTGGGTCAATATTCCGTTCTACTAATCCGTTAGCTTCAAGGCCCTTAATCAATTGTGTAACGGTTGGGGATGTCACATGAAGGAGCTTGCTGATATCCGAGACTTTCATTTCCGGGGTCTCAGGATTTACACCTTTTTTTATACAAAACAAAACCCAGATTTCGCTGGGCTTACAACCTGCAACTGATCTGTGCTGCCATCCGGCCTTATTGAATTGCATAAAGGCCCTCATCAGCTTCTGCTCAGTCGAGATGTTATTATTTTCCATTTTCTCCCCCTATTATTAAATAGGTTGGTATATAATTTATTAGCCAACCTAATTATAATTGGCACTTTTTGTTTTGTCAACAGTATGAGTCCCTGCACATAGGGCTTCGCAAACCGTGGGGGCAATACGCACGTCCTTGGGGATCCTCCCTTGCGCAAAGGCCCAGCTCCAAAGCTTTTGTGAGAGGAGAAGAATTTGTGCGGCAGAGCCCACGGGATGCGCAACGAGATTAAGCAGAACTGAAAAAATCGGAGAGCAAAAGCTCTTGACAAAGATAGTATGGCGGCTTATAATATGGATAGATAGTAAGGTGCCATAGCATAGAGAGGAGCAACAGGTCATGAACGAAGATATCGATTCCATCAATCGGATGCGTGCCGTGACCATCGCACGCGAATATGGCAGCGGGGGTGGTGAGATTGCGACCCGCCTGGCAAAGCGCCTAAGGTGGCAATTGGTCGACCACGCCATGGTTGAGCGTGTTGCACGCGAGATCGGCACGAGTCAAGAGGAGGCAGAGGTGCATGATGAGCATATCCAAGGGATGGTCTCACGGACCCTGGGCAGCCTGCTCTACCTTGAAGACAGTGACAGGCATCCGGAAGCTTCGATCAAAGGAGATCTCGGCATCATTGTGACCGAGCAAGAAGTCGCTCGTGGGCCAATCACAGGGCGTTACACTGTTGAGACGCAAGACATGCGGGAGCCACTCTTCGTGCGTTGGCACGCTCAACATGGAAGGGTTCTGAATCGTGCTGCGCGATCGACCGCTATCGCTTTTGATCTCTGTGGAACACGAGCAGGTCAAATTTGGACAGCGGTGATCACGGTGCAGGTGACAGATGCAGAAACTTGCGACACGATCATCAAAGGCACCTTTGTGCAGATTCGTGTGATGGACGCATAACATGGTTCGAGTCCATCCTACGGGAAGCGCTCTGGAAAACAGGAAGCAAGCAAAGTAGTGTTCAGTTTCATGAGGAAACAGTTGTTGTAACGGAACAGGAGAAACCAGATGAAAATACTCTATACCGCCGAGGTGACCGTGACTGGCGGACGGAATGGACAGGCACAATCAAGCGATGGCGCATTGGAAGTGAAGCTGAGCGTACCTCGGGAGATGGGCGGCACAGGCGACCTGGGAACGAATCCTGAACAGCTCTTCGCTGCGGGTTATGCTGCCTGCTTCCAGTCCGCTCTCATGGGGGCTGCACGTCGCAAGCATCTCGATGCAAGCTCCTCGGTGATCACCGCCAAAGTCGGGATTGGACCGACAGGACGTGGCGGATTTGCGCTTGAGGTCGAGTTGCACATCGAGTTGCCGGGAGTCGAGAGGTCCGTAGGCGAAGAACTGGTCGCGCTTGCCGACTCGATCTGTCCCTACTCCAATGCCATTCGTGGCAATATTCCTGTCAAGCTGGTCCTTGAGAAGCTGTCGCCCACTTCTGAAAGCCAGGTCGTACCGGACGTGAGTGGACACCAGTGAAACCTTGAAACGAAGCCAGAGTGGGGATGATGGCACATTGTGGTGTCATTATCATTCAAGGGGTCACCATATTTTTTCGGGCAGGGCATACGCTCAGCTCTCTCACACGCCTCTTGATGCATGCTTCTCACAACTTGAAGTGCAAAAGATGCAGACAAGCTCTGCTCTTGAGTGCTCCTCTCGTAAGGAGAAGTTGACAGAACAGCCTGAGAAGCTATTTCACCTCTTAGCGTAGGATGCGCCCGAAAAAATATGGTGACCCCATGAACAGCTCGT
>Ga0209647_1003317_pt1 | contig 12505 bp, 7 predicted proteins | sample GraSoi_2013_60cm_FD_185827 | JGI IMG/M metagenome (GOLD analysis project Ga0209647, IMG submission 185827) | Grasslands soil microbial communities from the Angelo Coastal Reserve, California, USA - Sample 9_17_2013_60cm (SPAdes) (version 2) | ecosystem: Environmental > Terrestrial > Soil >... | reverse complement strand
TGAAGTCTCGTGTCAGGCTGATGACTACGATCACAAAGCGCTCGAGCCACATGCCGAGGTTGACGACGAGAGACATCACAAAGAGCAGCGGGACGCTGGTGCGGGCCTTGCGGAACCACAGCAATTGCGGGGTCAGAATGTTGCAGAGAATCAGCGCGTAGTAAAAGTGGCTGTAGGGGCCGTGGAAGCGCATCTTCGTGAGGTACAGGTCGAACTTGTTTCCGCTGTAAATGGACATGAAGTATTCGAAGAAATAGCCGTAGGCCACGATAAGGCCGGTGGCCAGCATGACCATAGCCATGTTCTCGAGATGACGCATGGTGATGAAGTCTTCGAGGTCATAGGCCTTGCGCAAGGGAATAGCGATGGTCAGGACCATGGCAAAACCGGAATAGATGGCGCCGGCAACGAAGTATGGCGGGAAAATCGTAGTGTGCCAGCCAGGAACGATCGCGACGGCGAAGTCGAAGCTCACCACGGTGTGCACGGAGAGAACGAGAGGCGTCGCGAGGCCGGCGAGAAGCAAATACGCGGACTGGTAGCGGTGCCAGTGGCGCGCGGACCCGCGCCAGCCCATGGCCAGCATTCCATAAATGATCTGCTTGGGCTTGGTGATGGCGCGGTCGCGAAGCGTAGCGAGGTCGGGTAACAGGCCCACGAACCAGAAGAGCAGGGAAACGGTGCCGTACGTGGAGACCGCGAAAACGTCCCAGATCAGGGGGCTCCGGAACTGGGGCCAGATTTTCATGGTGCTGGGATAGGGAAACATGTAATAGGCCATCCAGGGACGCCCGGTGTGAATGAGCGGGAACAAACCGGCGCAGGCGACGGCGAAGAGCGTCATGGCTTCCGCGAATCGATTGATGGATGTGCGCCATTTCTGGTTCAGCAAAAAGAGAATCGCCGAAATCAAAGTGCCGGCGTGGCCAATACCAATCCACCAGACAAAGTTAACGATGGCAAAGCCCCAGCCGATGGGAACATTGATGCCCCAGATTCCGACGCCCTTGATGATTAGCCAAGCGAGGGAGACGGTGAGGATCATCACCAGGCCAAATGTGAGGGTGAATCCCACGACCCAGCCCAGGGATGTGGGCCGCGTGAGAACGATCGAACTAATCTTGTCGGTGACCGAAGTAAAGGTATACCCCGGCTCGAGCACCGGCGAAACCTGCTCCGCAGCGTCGTAGGGCGGCCGCGTGCTCATGCCTTCTCCATTTCAGGATTAGGGTTGCGCACGGCGGCTAGATACGTGGTGCGCGGCCGGGTGTTCAGTTCGCCGAGAACATTGTAATTGCGCTGCTGGGCCTTGAGCTTGGCGACGCGGCTGTTGGGGTCGTTGGCGTTGCCGAAAATGATCGCTTCGGCGGGGCAGGAAGCCTGGCAGGCGGTGACGATTTCGCCGTCGCGAATGGGGCGATTCTGCTTTTCCGCTTCGATGCGCGCGTTGTTGATGCGCTGCACGCAGTACGTGCACTTTTCCATTACGCCGCGGCTGCGCACGGTGACTTCCGGATTGCGCATCAGCTTGAGCTGCGGCGTTTCCCAATCCTGGAAGCGCAGGAAATTGAAGCGGCGCACCTTGTACGGGCAGTTGTTGGAGCAGTAGCGCGTGCCGATGCAGCGGTTGTAGACCATGTCGTTCAGGCCTTCCGCGCTGTGCGCCGTAGCTCCGACGGGGCAGACTTGCTCGCAAGGCGCGTTCTCGCACTGCATGCAGGGAACGGGCTGGAAGAACGTTTCGGGATTGGCGAGCGCGTCGTTGTCGTTGGTGCGCGGATCGTTTGTGCTTGTATTCGCGTTGTAATAGCGGTCGATGCGAATCCAATGCATTTCGCGGCCGCGCAGGACCTGGTCTTTGCCGACCACGGGAATATTGTTTTCCGCGACGCACGCCACCACGCAGGCATTGCAGCCGTTGCAGCTATTCAGATCGATGGCCATGCCCCAGGCGTAGCCGGGATATTTGAATTCTTGATACAGGGAAAGGGTCTTGGGAGGAGTTTCGTCGCCTTCGTGGGCGAAGCCGGGATTCTTCTTGTATTCCTCCAGCGTGCCGGTGCTCAGAATCTTGCGGCCTTCCATATTGAAGTGATATTGCGTGCAGCCCAGCGAATATTCTTCGCCGGTTTTCTTGACCGATTCCGCGCCAGCGGTGGCGCGCCACAGCGCGTTGGACGCGCGCACGGCATAAGCGTTGAAACCTTTGTTCGTCCCGGTGTAGCCGGCTTTACTGCGGCCGTAGCCTAGCGGAAGGACCACGACGCCCTCGGCTTGTCCGGGCACGATCCACCCCGCGGCGGTCACTTTGCTGTTGGACAGCGCGATGTCGACGACGGTCGACACGATTTGGCCGTGCTCGCCGCCGCGCGCGGCAACGGTGTGGGTAACGCCGAGATTCCAGGAAGTATTGGGGCCCAGTAGCGCGGCATTGTCCCAGACCAGCTTGGTGACCGGCTTCGGCAATTCCTGCAGCCAGCCGTTGTTGGCGAAGCGCCCGTCGTGAATGGTCGGGTCTGGGCGGAAGAGAAACTCGAGCTCGCCGGGGTTGGGCGGAGGGATCGGAGGCAGACTGGCGGCGCTGAACTTGGCCGTGACATTCAAGGCTGCATAGGCCGTGTTCGCAACGACGCCATCATTTAGAGTCTTGCGCCAGAATTTTTCAAAATCGCCGCTGGGATTAGCGGCTTTCAGGCGATTGCGCACCGCGTCATAACCGCTCACGCCTGGCTTGTCGCTGAAAGCCGCAAGGACCTCGTAAGCGGAATGTGTGTTATAGAGCGGAGCAATCAGCGGCTGGATGACGCTGACGGTGCCGTCGAAGGAACGCGCGTCGCCCCAGGCTTCCAGGTAATGCGATTCCGCCACGTGCCAATGGGAATAGTCCGAAGTTTCGTCAAAGTGCGAGCTCAGGTGCATGATGTGTGCAACTTTGCGCAGCTTGGACGTGAAATCGAAGTCGTGCGGAGCGTCATAGACGGGGTTGCTGCTGAGGATCAGCAGCGCCGTGACTTTGCCCGCATCAATATCCGCACAGAGCTCGCGCAGCGATTCAAGGTTGTTGACCGGGTTGGCTTCCACTGGCTCGGTGTAGTAGACCGCGTTGCCGGCGTTGCCGAGCGCGGCGTTGATGGCGTGAGCTAGCGCGTGCACTTCGGCAGGCTGCTGTTCGCCCGCGACGACCAGGGAGCGGCCGTGATTTTTCTGCAGATCCCTTACTACGACGTCGAGCCATTTTTCCGCTGCCGGCGAAAGTGAGCCGCTGCCGCCCAGCCCGAGCTTGGCGGCCAGAGCGCGGGCGAATTGCTGGACTTCCAGGAAGCGAAGAGGGAGACGGTGATCCGCGCTGGAGCCGGTGACTGAGGGTGTCGGCTCAACGACGTACAAACGGTTCATTTCGCCGCCACCGCGACCGGCGTCTGTAAACTGATCAAGCTTGCGGCCGCGGTAAAAGTCCTTCATGTAGCGGATGTGCCCCGGTCCGCTGGCGAGAAAATCAGAGTCGAGCGACAGAATGACTTCCGCCTTTTCCAGCCGGTACACGGCGCTGACGCAACGGCCGAAGGCCATCTTGGAGCCTTCGCGCGCACCGTCGCTACCTGCGGGTTCCCATTGATGCCACTTCGCCTGCGGATAAAGCTTCAGCACATATTGCAACTGCTCGGCGATACTTGGCGAAGTAATCGTTCCCGTGAGAATGCGAAACCCTGCGCCGTTGGCGGCCTTGATTTCCGCGCCCATTGTTTGGGCTGCATCCAGGAACGCGGACCAGGTGCGAATCTCACCCGCAAAGGTCACGGTTTGCGCGCGATCCGGATCGTACAAATTCAGAACCGAGGCTTGCGTGATCGCATCACTCCCACCCAAGCTGGCCGGGTGATCGGGATTGCCTTCAATCTTCGTGGGGCGTCCTTCGTGGCTTTCCACCAGCACGCCGATGGCATCGCCGCCGAAGGGCATGGCCGTGGCGAAGAACAGGGGCTTGCCCAGAACCAAGCCGTCAGGCTGTTTCACATAGGGCACGATGTTTGTCTGAACGTTGGCCTTGCAGCCGGAAAGGCCGGCAAAGGCCAGAGAAGCCGCCATCAACTTGAGGAAATCGCGGCGGTCGACCGCTTCGTCCCATTCCGAAGCCTGGCGTGGAAATTCGCGGTGCAGTAAATCCTCAAAATGCGGATCCTCGGCAAGTTCTTCGATGGTGCGCCAATATTGCTTGCCGCCTTTGGATTGCAGCTTGGCACGCACGGCGCCTAAATCCAGAGGCCGCTCGCGCAGCGTCAAGTCCGCAGGCTGCTCGTCTTCATGCGAATCCTGCTCGTGCGTCTTGTGGAGATGCATGGAACCGTCGATGTCGTGATCGCTCATACCGTCCGCTATCGATGACAAGTGGAGCAGCTTTGCAGCTGCTCAACGCTTTGAATTCTATATTCGGCTGCCAAGCGTTTCCCAATTTCCGCCTGGTTCGATGGCGCCTTCCAATCCATGTTGAAAACCTGGTCGCGTGGGCGCAAAACCGCTTCGGGGTTGCGATGGCAGTCCACGCACCACGCCATCAGCAGCGGCGATGCCTGAAACATCAGCGGCATCTGGTTGACCTGCCCGTGACACGAAGAGCAGCCGACGCCTTTGTTGATGTGAATGCTGTGGTTGAAATAAACGTAGTCCGCCAGGCGATGCACGCGAACCCACTCGATGGATTTATCGGTGCGATAACTCTCGCGCACCGGCTCCAGATAGCCGGCGTTGTTGAACAACACGGAATGGCAATTCATGCAGGTCTTGGTAGGAGGAATCCCAGCGGTGGCGGAGCTTTCCACCGCTGTATGACAGTACCGGCAGTCGATGCCATCGTCGCCCACGTGGTGCTTGTGGCTGAACTGGATGGGCTGCTCGCGGGTAACATTCTGGTTCGTCAAATAGGGAGCGCGGGCCAAACCCATCACGCCGCCAAGGGCCAGGGCGGCGAGCAGCGCGCCAAAAAAGACACTGAACCTTGAGATGAAATTCGTACTGCGGTGAAAAATCTGGGCCATGTCAATTTTGCACTTTTGCGGTGAGCGCAAACAAAAGGAGAGGCACCTGGCGTCCACCTAGTCCTGACCGGGAGTGCAAGCCCGAGTCGTAGTTGACGCGATAGTTTCCAACAAAACTTTCGCGAATGCAACTGTTCCGGCGACTTGGGAGTTAATTTTTGTTTTGACGAATTATCAAAACGCAAGTAATGCCGGCACCTGTTTCGAAATTTTCAAAACAAATCAGCCGAGCACGCGCTTGGACAGACTGGTCCGCTTGCAAAAGATCGCCTCATCTACAAGACGATTTCTTTTGGCGCAGCTTCATCCCCTGAGATGCGCTGGCGAGCGCAAAGACACATTTTTTTTGGGGGAGGCGTTGGGGAATCCCGACTCGGTCATGCTATCTTAGAAAAACGCTCTGCCGCGGCTCGATTGCGCGGAGCCTACCTAGTTTGTTCGGCCGTTGGTCGGCCACAAATACCGCTGGGGCGTGGTCCAACCGGTAGGACACCACACTGTTAATGTGGATGGTGAAGGTTCGAATCCTTCCGCCCCAGCCAATTTTCGCCGGTCATTCGCGAGATATACTAATCTCTTGCAGTCGGCAGTCCGGCGTCGAGCCAGCCCTTCCAGCCGCCGTCCATGGATTCCACATTGGTGTAGCCCATCTTTTGCAGATTGTCGGCAACCAGCGCGGAACGAAAACCACCGCCGCAATACAAGACCAGCTTCGCGCCTGTATCGGGAATGCGCTGCTCGATGTCACGCTCGATGACGCCGCGGCCCAGGTGCATGGCATTCGGTAGATGCCCTTTGGCCCACTCGTTGTCTTCGCGTACATCGATCAGCAAAAATCTTTCGCCCGCATCCATGCGCCGCTTCACGTCCGGGACGTTCGTCTCCTTCACGCGCTTTTTTGCGTCCTGCACAAGCTTCAAAAATTGTGGCGAATGCGCCATCGGCGCCTCCCTTGCAAAAATATTCAGGAAAAGCGTAGCACAGCGGCCCGCCGCGCAAAGGCTGCGCGCAAGCTATGGATTCGGCGCCGCCGCCGCGGATTTTTGCTCGCCGCCCTTCGCCGCCAGGGCCCGCACCAGGTTCACTAAATTCCACCGCACCTTTTCCGGCACGCGCTCGCCTTCCTCCATCATTTTCCCTTTGCCTTTGGTGATGATGTAGAAAATTTCGCCGTCGGTCATGTTGGCCAGCGTCGCGGGCTCGCGCCAGTCGTGCATGGTCAGCTTCATCGACTCCACTACTTCGCCTTTGCCGTCGCCTTTGGCTCCGTGGCACATCTCGCAGTCATACCCAAACACCTTGCGCGCTTCCGCAAGGCCTTCCGGGCTGGATTTCACCGGATTTACGCGCGCCGCGTCCTGCGCGGAAATTTTGTAGGTATCTCCTGCTTTGGACTTGTCGGAATTTTCTTGCGCGCGCAGCCCCACCCAGGTCGCGCCACTTAGACCTAAAACCGCGCTCATCAGAAGGAGAGATCGTCTCATACCGCCTCCTTACAGGTGAATCGGCCGAAGGAAGGGTTCGCCTGCATTTGTGCCGGATTCTACGCCCGGAAGAGGTGCAGCGCCAGCCGGAAAAGGGTTCTAGTTGCTCGCCGGGTTACGCACGAGCGTCTTCGCCGGCTCACTCCATGTCGCGCCAGTTGGGTCCGACGCAGATTTCCACTTCCAGGGGAACGGCCAGTTTGTGCACGTTCTCCATCTCTTCGCGCACCAATTTCGTGAGTTCCTTGCGTTCACTCGAAGGCGCTTCGAAGAGAAGTTCGTCGTGCACCTGCAGGATCATCTTGGCTTCGAATTTTTCAGCGGCAAGGCGCCGGTCGATGGCGATCATTGCCAGTTTGATGAGGTCCGCCGCCGTTCCCTGCAGCGGAGAATTCAGCGCTGTGCGCTCCGCGAAATTGCGGATCTGCACTTGCGGCGAAGTGATGTCTGGAATCGGCCGAATGCGGCCAAAAAGCGTTTTCGCCGCTCCGGTTTGCCGCGTTTCCATCAGTACGTTGTCGAGGTATTTTTTGACGCCGCGATAGCGCTCGAAGTAGGCGTTGATGAATTGCGCCGCTTCCTTCTGCGGCACGCCGATCTGCTGCGCCAATCCGAACGGAGACAGCCCGTAAATAATTCCGTAGTTGATCGCTTTCGAGGCGCGGCGATGCTCCGGGGTTTGCGCCATCGGGCCCACGCCAAAAACTTCCTGCGCGGTGCGCTCGTGAATGTCCTGGCCGGTGCGAAACGCCTCGAGCAGCACCGGGTCTTGCGAGAAATGCGCCATCACGCGTAGTTCGATTTGCGAATAATCTGCGGCGAGCAGAATTTTCCCCGGCTCGGCCACAAATGCCGCGCGGATTTGCCTCCCCAGCTCCGTCCGAATCGGAATATTTTGTAGATTCGGATCGGACGAGCTAAGCCGCCCCGTGGCTGTGCCCGTTTGCGAAAAGCTGGTGTGCAGCCGGCCTGTTTCGCGATTGATCAATTTTGGCAAGGAATCGACGTAGGTCGATTTCAGCTTGGCGATTTCGCGATAGCCGATGATTTTCGCGGGCAGCGGGTGCTGCGCCGCGAGATCTTCGAGGATATCCGCGGCCGTCGAGCGCACGCGGCCCCGGCCCCGGCGTACGGGCGGAAGCAGGTTCAACTTGTCAAAAAGAATCTCCGCGAGCTGCGTCGGTGAATTGACGTTGAATTCCGTTCCGGCAATCTCCCAGATGTCTTTCTCGAGCCGGCGCACTTCCTTTTCCATCGCCAACGACATCGCATCCAATGCGTTCGGATCGACGCGCACGCCAACCCGCTCGATCTCCGCCAGCACCGCCGCGACCGGCAGGTCGATGTTTTCGTAGACGCCCTGCAACTCCTGCGCATCGATTTGCGCGCGCAAAGCAGGAGCCAGGCGGTGCAGATAATCCGCTCGCTCCCCCGCGGCGCCGCTGAGCATGGCGTTGAACTGCCGCATCACCACGTCGGCGAAGTTGTGGTTTGCCGTTGTGGGCCGCAGCAAATACGAATAGATCTGAGTCGCGTGTTGAATGTTTGCCACATTGCCGGCAAGAATCCGCAGCAATTTCGGATCGTGCACAATCTTCGGACGCTTGGCATCCGCTAAGAATTCGGATAGGGCTTGCAGCGATTCGCCTTTTTCGTCCAGCCAGACGGAGCGACCCTCGCCTGCTTTCGATGAAACTTCGATCGATGCGATGTGCGTACCGAAGCCCTCGGCCTCGCGCTCGCCGGTCTCGAGGTTCAGCCATACGGACATCGCTTGCCCCGCTGGCTGCTTTTTCAAGTATTCGCGAAACTCCGCAACCGAACCGAACTGCGCATAATCCGTCTTGACCACTGGCTCGGCGCTCGCAATCGCTGAAGCGGCTACGGCCTCCGATCCCAGTTCCCGCAGCAATGAGTTGAATCCGAGTTCACGGTACAACGCGGAGAGCACCGGCACATCCGGCTCGCGCCGCTCGAGACCCGGCAAATCCAATTCGACAGGAACTTGGGTCGCCAGCGTGGCCAGCTGCTTTGACATCAGCACCTGCTCGCGCTGCTGCTGCAGCGCCTCGCGATAGCGCTTGTTCGAGACTTCCGCGGCGTGCTCCAGCGCATTTTCCACGCTGCCGTATTTTTGGATCAGCTCGGTCGCGCCTTTTTCGCCGATTCCTTTCGCGCCGGGAATGTTGTCGATCGTGTCGCCCATCAGCGACATCACATCCACAACCTTCTCCGGCGGGACACCCAAAATCTCCTTCACTCTGTCGGCGTCTACAATCACGTCGCCCTTCGCTCCACCCGGCCCGGTGCGCAGCACCCGCACGTTTCCGTCGACCAACTGCATCATGTCCTTATCGTTGGTGATCAGCAGCACGTCCAGATTCTGCTTCGCGGCTTTCTGCGCCAGGCACCCGATGATGTCGTCCGCTTCATAACCGTCGAGCTCCAAAATCGGCAGCCGCATCGCTTCGCAGAGCCGCCGCACATACGGCAACTGCAATGACAGTTCGTCGGGCATCGGCGCGCGCTTCGCCTTGTACTTCTCGAAAAGTTTGTCGCGAAACGTAGGCTGGCGCGTGTCGAACACGATACCGACATAATCCGGCTGATAATCCTTGAGCAGCCGGCGCAGGATGTTGTTAAAGAGAAATGGAACTTTGGTGGGCACGCCGGAGGGCGCGTTCATGCGGTTCATCGGCGCAAAAAAAGCCCGGTACACGTGCGCCATGGCATCCACAAGAAACAGTTTCTTGCGAGGCGCTGCGCCGGGGAGCGTGGGAGTCGCGTGCGATGAAGCCATCCCGTCGAGTATAGCAAAGCGTCGTGACGCGCCCTTCAGGCACAAAAAAAGAGGGGCGCAGGACGCGCCCCAACGAAAAGTTCGAGCTTACCTGCCGCTCGGCGCGGCGCTGGCGGTTTGCGGCTGAACGGTCAGCAGCAAACGCGTGCCTCCGTCAAGATGCACATTCTTCGCCGTGGAAGTCAGCACCGTCCCTTCGCCGTTCGCGCTGCTGCTCAGGCGTACTCCATTGAGCCCGTACACGCCGCGCGTATTCGCCGGCAACGGTCCGGCCGAACCCGATTCACCGGCGGGGACGCCCTGTGGATTCGCACTCGGATACGGCTGGGCACCCGTCGTGCTGTCAGGCCGTGCGCCGCGGCTCCCGGACATGCTCGGGTTATTGCTGGGAGTATTCGTAGGCGCCGTCCCCGGCATGGTCGAGCGCTCCGTGTCGGATCCGAAAGCAGATGCCTCTCGCGAAGGCGCGGCCACCGCTTGAATGACGACGTTCAGCGGAACTTCCTGCCCATCTTTCAGCACCGCCTTGTCAAACTGAATGGCCAGTATCGCTTCTCCCTGGCCGTTCGAACGCGCGGAAGCCTGAGTGACACGGCCGACGAGCTTCGTCCCCTTCGGCAGGATCGCCCTGCCATCCGTGGATCTCACCGCCTCTGTCGTGTGCGCTGTGATTTGCTCGCCAGGTTTCGCCTTCTTCGAATCAATCGAAGAGTTGAGTTCAGCGTTGATTACCGTGCCGCCGGCCAGAGATGCTTCGCTGCTCGCGGTTTCCGCAGGCGTCGGAGATTGCGCCGCGGTGCCTGCTACGCAAAACGTTGCAAGGACAAAGGCCAATGCGAAAGGCTTCATGAACGAACCTCCTATAAACTATAAATTTCAGATCGTAGGCTGAGTTTTCGGCTGGATCCGCCGGGACTAAAAGTTGGGCGGGACGTCCTTCAGTTCATCCATTTGCAATGGATCAAATTCTCCACTCGGCGGCGGCTGCACAACAAGAAGCAAACGCGTGCCGCTGTCCAGATGCATGTGCTTTTTCGCCGAGAGCAAAACTGTCCCGTGCGACCCTTGCGACGTCGGCGTATACACCTTCACGTCCGGCCGTCCGAAGGCGCCTTTGCTGTCCGGCGTGAACATCCCGTCTGAGTTCAGCTCGCCCTCCGCGGCAGGCGCGGCAAATAGCGGCGGCCGCAATCCGCGGCGCGAAGTGTCATAAATCGTGGAAACAATCAGCGCATCGTTGGTCGACGTCGTCGAGGCCGGCTCGGCTCCCTCTGTTAAAGGTTCAGCCGGCGAATTCTCCGCGGAAGTTGCTCCATCTGTGCTGCTGCGTTCCGTGTCGGACTGCGGGGCCACCTGACTCACCGCCAACGCCTGAATCCCGGCGTTCAACATGACTTCTTGCCCGTCCTTCAGAATTGCTTTGTCGAACTGAACGAACAATGCCGACCCCGCGCGTCCTCGCCCTCCGGACGTCGCTCGCAAAATATGCCCCACCACTTTGGTGCCCTTGGGGAAGATCACCGTCCGCTCGTAGGTAACGTTTTCGACCACCTCAGCCGTTACCGGGTCGCCCGGTTTGGCGCGCCGCGTGTCAATTACGTCCACCAGGGTGGCGTTAAAGGCTGTCCCGATGCTCAACGGCGCTGTAACCGGCGCCGGGGGTGTCTGACTCTTCGCCTTAGCCGTCAAATCCAAATCGGGTCCCTGCGTAGCGCCCGCTCTCGGAACCAAGAGCGCGCCTGCCATGACAAAAACCGCTGCGAAATTTCTCATGACGCGCCCTCCTCTCTTCTATGTGTGCCTAAGTCCAAAAATGAAGCCACTACTGCCGTAGAGGGAAGCTGCAAGACCCTAGCCAAACCTAAGTTAAAGCATTTGCGGTACTTAGTCTCGAAAGTCACTCGCAGCGACTATCCAAATGGAGGTCATAGTACTCCAAATCTGCAAGGGACTGCCGGCGCGTTCATCGGGGGAGACGGCAGCCCATGCATCGCTCTCTAAATGGTCTATCTTACTTACCCTTAGGCGCTGCCACTCTCAGACAATGCCTAGCGGCTTCCCAACTTCCGCAAGCGTGTCGACCGCCTTCAAGAGCTGCTCGCGTTTGTGCGTTGCGCTGACCATCGCCCGCAGCCGCGCCTTGCCCTCCGCCACCGTTGGGTACCCGACTGCCGGAGCATACACGCCAGCATCAAAAAGCTTCTGCGAAAACTCGAACGCTTTTGCCGCATCCCCAACATGGATCGGGATGATCGGCGTCTCGCTGACTTTGAATTGAAATCCGCGCTTCTTTAGCTCGCGCTTGAAGAACTTCGTGTTCGCCCACAATTTCTTCACCAGCCGCTCGCCCTCCGGCGAATCCAGCAGCGTAAACGCCGCCTGGCAAGCCGCCGCAGTAGCCGGCGGGTGCGAAGTCGAAAACAAGAATGGACGTGCCCGCAAATACAAAAAGTCGATTAGATCGCGCGACCCGCAAACGTACCCGCCCATCGCGCCGATCGCTTTGCTCAGCGTGCCCACCTGAATGTGTACGCGCCCATGACAATTCAAATGGTCAATCGTGCCGCGCCCGTTGCGTCCCAGCACGCCCGACGCATGCGCATCATCCACCATCATGATGCAGTTGTATTTTTCCGCCAGGTCGCACAACTCCGGCAGCGGCGCGATGTCGCCATCCATCGAAAAAACGCCGTCCGTGATAATCAGCTTCTGCCCGTTCCAATTCGTGTTCTCCTGCAGAATGCGCTCGCAGTCCGTCACGTCCTTGTGCTTGAAAACTTTGATCGTCGCTTTCGAAAGCCGTGCGCCATCAATAATCGACGCATGATTCAGCTCATCGGAAACAATCAAGTCTTCTTTGCCCAGCACAGCCGAAACCGTTCCCGCATTCGCCGTAAACCCCGACTGAAACACCACGCACGCTTCCGCGTTCTTGAAGCGCGCGATCTGCTCTTCCAATTCCATGTGTATCTTCATCGTGCCGGCAATCGTTCGAACCGCGCCCGCGCCCGCTCCATACTTCCGCACCGCCTCGATCGACGCTTTGCGCAGCGCCTTGTGTGTGGTCAGCCCCAGATAATTGTTCGACGCCAGGTTGATCACCTCGCGTCCATCAATGACGCAAACCGGCTTCTGCTCCCCCTCCAGCACCCGCAACTTCGGCGCCGTCCCCTTAGCCCGCAATTCCG
>Ga0209647_1003315_pt1 | contig 12511 bp, 14 predicted proteins | sample GraSoi_2013_60cm_FD_185827 | JGI IMG/M metagenome (GOLD analysis project Ga0209647, IMG submission 185827) | Grasslands soil microbial communities from the Angelo Coastal Reserve, California, USA - Sample 9_17_2013_60cm (SPAdes) (version 2) | ecosystem: Environmental > Terrestrial > Soil >... | reverse complement strand
TCAGCTAGCTCCCTCTCTTCCCATCCGCTCCATCCGCTCTGGGCGATTTGGCCGGCCAAAGAATCTTGATGCGGCTGCGGACGGACTCGGCCAGCCCTTCCACCAGGCAGAAGCCCGCTGGAATGAAGAAGGTTGCGATCAGACATGCTGCGAGCATTCCACCGATTACGGCTGTTCCCATCACTTGACGAGCCACCGCTCCGGAGCCCGAAGCGAAAGCTAATGGCACGCATCCGGCAATGAAAGCGAGCGATGTCATCAAGATTGGCCGGAAGCGAAGCTTCGCGCCGGCCAGACGCGGCCACCAAAGTGCCGCCCTTTTTTCTTTCCGCTTCGGCAAATTCTACGATCAAGATCGCATTTTTCGCGACCAGACCAACTATCATCACGAGCCCGATCTGGGCTAAACATCGTTCTCGATCTGCACCAGAATGGGAGGCAGGAAGGCTGTTGCTACCGTCCGGCGCAGATAGAGGGCACCAATGTTCCAAAGACGGCGATCGGCGTACTGATCAAGACGTTGACTGGAAGAGACCAGCTCTCGTAAAGCGCAGCCAGAATCAGAAATACAAATAACAAGGAGAACCCAAAGATGATGATTGGAGGAGCGCCTTCTTGCGCCCTTTTCTCCTGAAAGGACATCCCGAGATAATCGTACCCAAGTTCGGCGGGCATCGTCTGAGCGAAGACATTCTCCAACGCACTCATGGCCTGCGCTGAACTGAAACCCGGCGCGGGAATCGCTTGGATCTGAGCGCTTCGGTACAGGTTGTAGCGCAAGGTGAACTCGGGATTAAAGCGTCGCTCGACACGAATAAGGCCTACGTGGTGGTAATCCATCATGAATATAGCGCTCGACCGCTTCAACCACCACGATGGCGTCATCGACCACCAATCCGATGGCCAGCACCAGCCCAAACGAAGAGAGCGTATTGATCGAAAATCCGAGCAAAGGAAAGAAGACGAATGTTCCGACCAACGAAACCGGCACGGCCAATAGCGGGATCAGCGTTGCCCGCCAACTCTGCAAGAACAGGAAAACCACCAAAGCCAGAGCCTCCAGCAGTGTCTTGATCATCTCGCGAATACCCGCAGTCACTGGCTGCGTTGTGTCCAGAGCGATCACGTACTCAAGCCCTTTTGGGAATCGTTGCTTGAGTTCAGTCAAAACTCTTCTGACACCGTCAGCCGCTGCCAGCGAGTTCGTCGCAGGTAGTTGATAGAGCGCAATAATTGAACTCGGCTGTCCGTTCATTCGAGCGCGCGTCGAATAGACCTGCGAACCGAGTTCTAATCTGGCTACATCTTCGAGTCGAACCGTCCCGCCCGCCGAACTCCCTCGAACTACGATCTGACCAAACTGCTCCGGAGTTATCAGTGAGCCACGAGCTATCGCCATGTACGTAAATTCTTGGCCCCACGGCGCCGGTTCACCGCCGGCTAGACCAACGGGATTAACTGTATTCTGCTGTTGAATCGCGCTGATGACTTCCGGCACACTGATGTTGAATCGGGCCAGTTGATCAGGCTTTACCCAAATGCGGATTGCATACTGGCCGGATCCAAAGACTCTGCTGTTCAATCGGTGTTGCCACGGACTGCTCGACAGTGAGCGCATCGGAGCCTGGATCGGTCGCCGATACCACGATCTCGGGCGGTGTAATATTTGGGAAGAGGGATACTGGAATAAAAGCAAGAGAGACTACGCCGACAATGATGGTGATGAGCGAGATAACGATTGCAAGAATCGGACGCCGAATGAAAAAAGCCGACATCGCTAACGCCCCTGCGGCGGCGTGGGCGCGGTCCACGCTACCGGTTTCACCCGCTGGCCGTCGCGAATTCTTTGTATTCCTTCAACAACGACTTGATCCCCAGCTTTGAGGCCCTCCTCGATAACCCAGAGCGAATTTACCTTTTCACCTACCTTTACCTGCCGGATTTGTGCTCGATTTGCTCCGTCTATGACCGCTACCTCGTAACTGGTTTGTAACTCATTGACCGCGCGTTGCGGTACAAGAAGCGCGCCCGGGGTGCTTCTCACTGTAATCCGAACACGAACAAACTGGCCCGGGCGCAAAATATTGCTTGGGTTCGCGAACAACGCTTCAACCCGGATCGTGCCGGTCTGTTGGTCCACGTCTCGATCAACGGTGGTGAGCTTGCCTTGAACCGGGTAAAGCGACCCGTCTGCCAAAATGATTTCAGCCGGCGGCGCTACTTCTCCCCTGGCCCGTGCGCTTTCCAGCCTTCGGGCAAACTTCAAATAGTCTTGCTCGCTAATTCTGAAGTAAGCCTTAATCGGATCGACCGTTGACATCGTCATTAGCGGCTGGGCATCACTCGGACCAACGAGATCTCCAATTCCGGGGTTGGCAATCCCGGCGACACCGCTAATCGGTGCCGTGATTTTGGTGAACTGTAGATTTAATTCGGCCTGACGAACCGCAGCCTGCTGAGCCTTCACTTCCGCCTTCGCGGCTGCATTTGATTGAATCGCGTTGTCTCGATTCTGCTGACTTTCTACCTTTTTCTCGAAGAGCTCAGTTTCGCGCTGCTCGGTCTGCTCGGCTTGCAATTGGTTGGCCTCGGCCTGGGCTAACGACGATTTCGCCTGTTCCAGCGCCGCTTCATAGGTGCTCGGATCGATTTGAAACAGCAGATCGCCCTTCTGCACGACCGTACCCTCTTTGTAACTTTGGGAAATCAGATGACCAGCAACCCGCGCCCGAATATCCGCATTCACTGAACCATCCAGAGATCCAATCCATTCACGAACCACCGGCACATCCTGCTGCGAAACTTCCATGATCAGCACCTCCTGCGGCTGATTCAGAAGTGCATTGGTAGACGGTTTTGAACATGCCGGGAGAAGCACCAGAGCTGCACCTAATCGGCCAAGACTGCGCACGGAGATCAAAAAGCGGAGCATCCTTTATTCGCCGCGACGAGTTCTGCCATTCCCTCCGCGCACCGACCTTTCGCCGCTTGAGATCGAACCGGTCGTTCGTCTTTGCTGATAGCGCTGCTGGGCGCTGGCGTTTTTTGAACCACGCTGACGCCCAGAAGCTTCACGGTTAAGGCTGTCAGTCAGATCGTCAGAGGATTGTTTGGTCTTGTCTGCGTTTCCTGTCTTTTCCGCCTGACCTCGCGCGTTCCCGGGCGAAGGTTTATTCTGCGCGCTTCCTGGCGAAGACGTGCCACTAGCATCCCGGCGGTTGGTTGGTCGGCCCGGCGAAGATGCGCCACTAGCATCTCGGCGATTGGTTGGTTGGCCCGGCGAAGATGCGCCACTAGCATCTCGGCGATTGGTTGGTTGGCCCGGCGTAGACGCGCCATTGGCGTTCCGATTTTGCCGATTGGTTTGCTGGTTTTGGCTGGAGAGATTGTTTTGTCCCGACTGGTTTGCCCCCTTGTTGTTGCTGGGCGGATTAACCGGATTCCACTGACCGTTATCCCACTTCGACCAATCGCCGTTATCGTCGCGTTTATAAACGTTTCCGTCGTGTCCGGCATAGAGGTTGTCTTGCCCCTTCACTACACCGGTGCTGCCGTAGTTCGTCACCACGTGACCCGCTTGGATCGTTTGGTCGCCCCGCGTTACCGTTGATGTTCCCCATTGCGCGTAGTAGCCGTGCCCTTGCTGAGTCGTCCATGAGGTGTCGGTGGTAGGATTGTAACCCCATGCGCTCGTTCTTCCGCCGTAAGGATATTGTTGTGTGTAGGCCCGGCCGTAAGCGCCGGTAGACGGAGCGAGCGTGAGAAAACGTAAGAAAGCCAGTCTTACCGTGGTAAGCGCCCATACCGGAAGGACCAATTCCGCCAAATGGAAGGCTTTCGATGGAAGAATGAGAAATGCAGTCATTGATGGTGACACCACCGGATGTCGTTCCGTCGAGAACAAGGCGTTCTTCGGCGAAGTCATTGCCGAAGTAGTAGAAGGCCAGAGGTTTCGCACGTAAGTGATTGCCTCTTCGATATTGTCGTAGGTCTTGATCGGGAGCAGAGGACCAAAAATCTCGTCCTGCATTACCGTCATTTCTTCGTTCACGTCGAGAATCAGGCTAGGCGGCAGTCGATGAAGATCAGAGTTTGCAAAGTCCTCGCCGGCCGGATTTAGCTCGATGACTCGAGCTCCCTTATGCTTCGCATCCTCGGTCCAGCTTCTAAGCCGGTTGAAGTGCCTCTCGTTGATAATCGACGTGTAGTCGCCGTTCTCTTTCAAAGCGCCGTACATGTCGTGTACAGCCTTGGTCGCGAATGCCACAAACGCATCTTCGGTACCCTTGGGTAGCAGGACGTAATCCGGAGCATGACAAATCTGGCCTGCATTAAAGGTCTTTGCTTTCATAACTCGCCGCGCCACGTCACCGATGTCGGCGGTCCGTCCGACAAGCACCGGCGACTTGCCTCCGAGCTCGAGAGTCACGGGAGCGAGACCCGCCCTCGCCAACCCAGCCTTCACCCCCCTCCAAGTCATGTTTGAAATCCTCGAGGGGTTCATGCTCTTCTTCCGCCTTCGGCACGGCCTTGGCTTCGGGAACACCCACTGATGCGGCGTCCAGTCCAGCGGTAATGAGAGTCGCCAAACCCAGCAGTTGACGGCGAGTGAGACCACTTTGGTCTCGGTTAGAGATTGTATCTTTCATCTTCAGTTTCTTATGTTTTTAGTCGTACGGTTGACGGTAAGATCAGAAGAAGCTCTCGTAACTGACGAGGTCTGCTTGGCGTTACCGAAGTGGCTGAAGAGATCCTCTGGATTATGCCTCAGAGATGGGGTTGTGAGTGAGTCCAAAGGCCTGCTCCAGCAGGTCCGCGGCTACGGAAAGTCCGTTCTTCTTCGCGATAGCCTTCTGGATCGAGCGCGAATTGTGGCGATAGATAGGGTTGTTAAACACCTCGTCGACAAGCGCCGACAAATTCGACGCGTCTAAACCGTCTAAAGAGGTTGTTTTGCCGGTCTTTTTGTCAGCGATTCTTGCAGCGATGCCTGGCTGGTCGTTGGTTACCGGAATGGCGATTTGAGGAACTCCTTGAGTCAGGGCTTCGAGCACGGTGTTGAATCCCGCATGGGTGATGCACACCGATGCCTTTTTCAGCAGTTCCAGCTGAGGCGCATTGTTAACGACAATTGCATTGTTCGGTACAGGCACGATCTGCTCGGGACGTAGTAAATTACCGATCGCAAGCACCAGTTGTAAATCCTTATGTTTTGAGACGGCAGCCGCGATAGCGCTGAAGACATCCGGGTTGCCAATCTGAACTGTTCCCATCGAGGCGTAAACGATGGGTTCTCCCGTCAATTGGTCCCACGGAAATGGAAAATCCAGTCGGCCTTTCCCGTCATGGAACGGACCAGCGTGGTGGAACTGCTTAGGCCAATGAGAGCTTTCAAAGTCAAATTCATGAGGACACTGGGTGATCCAGGGGCGATCCGAAAACAAAGAGGATGGGTCCTGCCAATTGGCTTTGATTCCGGCTTTCTCCGCTTGGGCGATTAGCTCGGCGTTGCTGCGGATGAGCATCTGAGTAAACTTTGAGACACCCTGGCGGTTTCTTTTTATCGCTTCGGGCGTATTCTCGTGCGCCCAATCATAGACACAGAGTGGTGTATACCCCGAATAATCGAAGTGAAGTGCGTTTGATAGAATGGCGTATGGCATCCCAAGAAGCATTGGGATTATTTCGCCGTAGAAATCGTAATTATCGACTACAACGGCATCAATACCGTTTGAAGAAAGCAGTTTCGGCAACTCTCTCCACTTTACTTCGTTTGTTGCCGCAATCTTATTAACAGTGAACTGCAGACCTTCCGCCCCTTTTAGCCTGCTCAATGTCCCGAGTATCTCACCGGATTTATCAGCCGAAAACTCCTTCTCGCCGAAAGGAATGAACGGCAAATTGGCGGCACGAGCCAGCCGCTCGATCGCGGGAAGGGAAAGAATTACGACATCATGATTGCGCGACTGCAGCTGGCGAGCCAGCGCGCTCATTGGATTGAAGTGACCCGGAACAGGAAAACTTATAAAGCCGATTTTCATAAATATTTAAGCGATTCAATGACTTCTCAAATGTGCTGAGGAAACGATTCTGACGCAGCGCTTTGCTCATAAATGGTACTAGACGCTGAAATCTTAGATGCAGCTCCCAAGGTTAGAGGCCATTGACCGGCCTCCATGACGCTGGGCACATGGTCGCTCCCGCCGGCTTCCAACAGAAGTACGGTGACATCCGGACTTTCGGCCAGCCGGCGCGCTACCGCCGAACCGGAGGAGCCCGAACCACAGACGCTGAAGTCGTAGAGTGGCTTTCGTTCAGAGGTTAGTTTCGCTTGATTCACGCGTACCCGCTCGGCGAAATCTACCGCGTGGATACTTGGTTTAAGGCTCGCTGTACTATTTGCATTGGTCTTCATAAATCTGCGTTCCCCCCGCAGACATTCATTGAAGACGTTGTGGTTATCTTGAAGCTTCGTGCACTTCTTTTGAAGCTTCGTGCAGTTCTTTGGAGACTAAGAGCTGCTCAGTTAAGACAACGATTACGACAGCTCGGACAAGAAACCGCCTGGTCCCTAAACTTTGATGTTAATGCTTTTGACTTCGTCGAGAAGATAAGAATTACAATGAAGTACCCGCACAGTATTCCTCTCTGCCACAGAAACGGAGAACCCTTTCCCGGCGGTACCCCTTCTCGGGTTGTTCTCTCGAGCATTGGCACAAAATGGAACGATCTCGTGGTGGAACAGCATCTTTGTCCCAGCTTTGAAGTGGCCGATGTAATGTTCAAGCGGCATGCGATTGCTATCAATATTGGTCACTCCTTTACTTGGGAATTCAAGAAAGAGGGGCGGTTTCAGCGCGTCTTCAAGGCAAGAGGCGCGATTACCTTCTGCCCGAGCGATCAGCCTTTTTCTGGTCGGCTGAAGGTAGAGAGGAGCGTGTTTGCGAATTTTCTCTTTCTGGTTCTGGACCCAGTTTTCGTTAGCCGCGTTGCTGAGGGGCTGGAGTTCGATGCAGACCGTATTGAACTAATTGAGCAGCGACGAAGTACCGACCCTACACTTCGCCACATTGCTCTGGCATTGCGGGCCGGAATCCAGACCGGCGATGCCCTTGACCGCATGTATGGGGAGGCATTATCAACAGCGCTCGCCGTCCACCTCCTACGCAAATATAGCGCGGCAGTGCTCGGACCGAAGAGGCAGTATGGTGGGTTGCCTCGCGAAAAGCTGGTGCGTGCTTTGGAATATATTCAGGATCAACTGGACACAGACTTAACTGTTTCCGGGATTGCTCAGGCGGTTTACATGACTCCCTATTACTTCACCAGGCTGTTCAAAGAGTCTACCGGCCAGTCGCCTTACCAGTATGTCGTCGAGGCCAGGGTAAGAAAAGCGAAAGACCTTCTGACAACAGGCAAGTTCACCATCAGCGAAGTTGCACACCATGTCGGTTTCGCCGATCAGAGCCATCTTACACGTCATTTCAAAAGAGTTTTCGGCTTACCTCCTAAGAGGCTGCTGAGTCGCAGAAGGCCTCAAATTGTGGTCTAAGAGTCTAGGGCTTTCGTCGTGCCGTTATGCACCTTCATGACCCAGTCCTGCCGTGCATAGACAGGCTTCGCCAGCCATTCCGCACTACTGGCTTGTGGCAGCCTCCACTTCCTTGAATTGCAATGTTTCGGGTTGTCGACGCCGTAGTTATGTGCAGCAGATGATTCATTCCGACCAAGTCCACGACTGACTGACGGGCATGATAGCCACGTCGCATCACATAAACGTTCCATCCACATAACATAATCATCCCAGTGGCGATCCATCTCCAAGTGAAGCGGATACGCGTTTAACTCGCAGGTTCTCGGAAGGCTCCCGGCTTTTGCAAATCCAAATGTTGGATCACGTAGTTGTCGGTACCCCGGCCGCCGGTCGGTCCGCTTATTTTCAGCTTCAAAGAGGCGGGGCTCTTCTAAGAGCCACCTTCTCGGGGTTACCATTCGCAACGAATTATAAAGCACGTTAAGCCCTTTGTGGATGATTTGACCAAAAGAAAAGGCGCCAGGATTGATTACAGCGCGGTCGTCGCAAATTCGTGGTGCTGACCACCTTTTCTTTTCCGGGCATTCGGTTTGTCTGACAGCGTGGCACTACGCTTATCGCTCACAAGGGATTACAGAGCCCTTACAGTGCTTCCATTTCTGTTCCGTCAGGTGAGCCCAGCAGGCTGCCGTAGCCGGCGAATTACCTTTGCCCTCGACGGATTGATGACCAAGGCTGCCCGCCTACGCCTCGTCGCGTTTTCCGAAAAGCGCAGCAGGTAATTTTCTTTTGCCGACGGAGTCGGAAACCCCATGTAGAAGCCTGATTCCTTGAAATAGTTCGATTTCGCTGCCATAAACCATGGCCAGAGATGACCAAGACTGAACTTCAAATCGCACTCGCTGCGGCCACGCAGACCAACAAAAGAACCGCCGGAGTATTCCTTGATACGCTCAGCACCCTCGCCTACAAAGCGATCAAAAAGAACGGCGAATTCGTCTTGCCTGGCTTTGGCAAGCTAGTAAAGCAGAAGAGGAAGGCTCGTACGGGCGTTAATCCCAAGACGCTAGAGAAGATCAAGATTCCAGCCAAGACTGTCGTCAAATTCCGAGTCGCCAAGGTTGCAAAGGACGCCATTCTCGGGGTGAAGAAGTAGTCTAGTTGTAGAAGCCCTGACAAGGCGCCAGCATTGAACCTTATTTGCCAATTGTTCAAGGACGCAGGCGAATTTCGCGAGGGACGACCAAAGAAAAACTATCCTAAGTGATGATAGTTTTTTTCTAGGCGACGACCTACTTTAGCGCTGCAAAACTGCAGCGATCCACCTTACGCCTAAATTTACGCGTAACACCCCTCCCCTATGTCCGACTTCGATCCAGCTGAACAGATTGTCACCGCTAAGCAACTCGCCCATGCGTTCGACGAGACGCCAGCACAGATCGTCGCGCTCACCCGGCTGGGTATCTTGCGCCCTGTCCATGTTAGCGAAAAATCGCTAACGTCTGAACCCCGTTACGAATTCCTCGGGAGCCTGCGCGCGTACTTGCGTCACTGGCGCGCTCAGGGCTCTCGGTTGGACTTGGACCGCTCGTCACCGTCTCAGGGCTCGCGCCAGTGAAATGAATCTCTACGCTTGCACGTTGACCCTCAACGACATCCACACTCCGCGTTTTGTCTGGTGCGTTGCTTGCGGTGAAAAAGACCTTGTGAATGCCAGGCGGAAGAAATAGCAGCGCCGGTGGATGGCCAAAATTCGCGCCGTCAATCGTTAGCGTAGCGTCTGCGCGATCGCTGCTCACGATCAGTGTGCCGTAAGTATGCTTGAAATGGAACGCCACTACTTGGGAATCGTCCGGAGTCAATGTTTGAACCACCGGCGCCAGTGTGCCGAAACGAGACGTTATTTCGATCGGACCAGGCGGTAGATCCACCGTCAATGGCGTGGTACCCAATTGTTTCCCGCCAGCAAAAATCGTGGATCCCGGTGGATCACTCGTTAAGGCGACCTGGCCACCTTTAGCCGCCGTTGCGGCGGCAATGATAACGCAAAGCAACAACGTGATCCTCATACCTCCTAAAAAAACTACCGCTCTATTTCCGGACTACGCGGCGCGCGTGGCTGGTGTTTGGCTGCTGGGACAAACATCCCTCTCATTTTTCGAGTAGCTGCTTTTTCAACAGTCTTTCGGGCACCATCATAGCCCGCGACCATCCGTTCGATCTCTTCTCGACTGTTAGATCTGGCTAATGGCTCGCTCGCTCTTTTATTAACTGTGTCGTACGCCACAAGGCAGTAACCGCCATTGTCCGCGTAGTAGGTGATGATTTTCTCACCAACGAATGTGTACGGCGTTCGGTTATTGTTCATTTCAGGGGTTGTTTTCACTTCTTTTTCCAAAGATGGGTTTAATTAAGCCGGTCCGAAGAGTACCAACGCGCTCTAAACTGCTTGTAAGCTCTAAAACTAAGTCCCTTTTACCAACGAGCCCGATTACAGGCAGCTTGTCTTTGCGAAGCTCCACGTCGGCTTTTACGTAGCCAGCCGCCAGAATCTTCTGCTCAGCCGTTATATGAGAGGCAGCGCCTCGCTCTAATCCCTCGTTCTTGTAAACCTCACGCAATGCACGAACCGCGCCCGGCACGTCGTTGACACCAAAGGTTAAATAAGCCGTTTCTCCAGCCGGCACATAAGCCACAGGTAACGTGACGGCTTTCAACACTGTGTGCACTTACGACATTTACCGCGCCTACATCCGGAAGAACGAGAACGACCAACATTACTTGAAGGTAGCTCGTTTCATGACGGTCTTTGGTGTGGCTTTATCGGTAGGCGCTGCGTACTTTGCGGCCGCGTTCAACAACATTATGGATGTCCTGCAGTTGGTGTTCGCCTTCGTGAACGCACCGTTATTTGCCACCTTTTTGCTGGGAATGTTCTGGAAGCGCACCACCGGTCATGGCGCATTCTTCGGATTGTTGAGCGGGATCGCCGCCGCTGCCATCCACCACGGCTTGACCATTCCGGAGGGCAGCGCGCCCGGGATCAAAGGTGGCTGGATCGCCGTTGTAAACACCTATTCGAGCGAGATGGCCCAGAACTTTTGGACGGCAATCTTCGCGTGGACGACCTGTTTTCTGGTGACCATCATTATCAGTCTGGCCACAACGCCGCGTCCGGACAATGAGCTGAGGGGACTCGTTTACGCCCTTACTGAAAGGCAGCACGACGAGTCTGTTGCCTGGTACAAGCGCCCGGTAGTGTTAGGACTTGGGGTTTTAGGCCTGACGCTTCTGCTTAACATCATCTTCTTTTAAATCTTCTTTTTAAACCTAAAACTAGGAGTGTTATGGGTTTCGATATTCGGATGCCAATCGGCTACTTGTTCACGATTTATGGGGCTATGCTGGTGCTGTTTGGCCTGTTTACTGCGAATGCGGACATGTACAAGCGTTCACTCGGGATTAATATTAATCTCTGGTGGGGAGCGGTTTTGCTGATCTTTGGATTGCTCATGGCTTTCGCCGCGCGGAAGTGGCAGACGCGGATTCAGCAGGTCCGGGTAGCCGGCCCCCCGGCAGCGGCAGCCGGCCTCAAACGCCAAAAACGGACTTCCGTAACTGCTTCGTAAATGAATAGACTCGGAGCGCGACATGACTAGCCCACTGATATCAGCGGGCTAGGACGTTTTGCGCGCAGCGAGCGCAATTATTAGGCTTGCTGTCGATTTCAGTTAATTCGTAGACCAAATGATTTTCAGCCACATTATGCTTCAATTAAATCGAGACTGAATGCGGTGTTTTCAGTTAAATCGTGCACTGTTTGGTCTCTTCCATAAGCAATGAATCAGGGACAGTCTTAAAACCGGACACTCGCCGACCAGCGACCTGATAACAGCGTTCGGCAGACAATCCCCTTCCCAACTCGGCATGGGCAGCGCGGGTTAGAAACGAGGATTTTTCATTTAAATCTGCGACCAAATTTGGGCCACAAATGGTCTACTAATTAACTGAAAAGTCCACGATTTAACTGAAATTTTGTTTTCCAATTAAGTCGTAGACTCCTAGGAGAGGCGCGTGCCACCCAGTCTACGAATTAATTGAAAACGACAAACACATCAGAGCTCCGAACTTTGGGTCAACGTGCACAATCCCGCAGCGGAAAGTTGGCTCCGAGTGCTATAGCCAATCGGGTAATTGCAAACGTCAGTTAGCGTCCATTCGTGGTTGTCTTTCGATCGCTTTTGGCTGCGCCTACTTCGCGCTGGGATCTTCGGTGCAAATTACGATCCGAATGTTTTTGCGACTGCGGTTTTCTCTGGACCCCTAGCCTCAGCATGCGCGTGTTTCCTCAGCATTTCTAGAAACGCATGGAGAACGCTCGATTGGTTGTCCCTACGCCAAGCGATGTGGAAATCGAAAGTTGGGATGCTGGGCCGAAACGGCCGAAACTCGACCGCGACAGGCAGAATCTGCTGAAACGTCTCAGGCACGAGGGCTACGCCGAAACCGGCGGATACCAGCCCTAGCAGGCTCAGTGCGCCATCCGCTTCCTCCGGCGCAATCTCGGGCGTGAATCCCGCGGAACGGCAATGGCTCACGAACCGGCTATGATACGCCGCGGCTGTCTGTCGAATAGAAATAAATTTCTCATTCGCCAGCTCCGACAATCTCAGCCGCCGCTGCTTGGCCAAAGGATGCCCAGGCGGTAACGCAACTAAGAAAGGAGTTTTCCGCAAACATTCGAACACCAACTCACTTTCCAATTCCGGGAATCGGATTCCGACGTAGCCTAAATCGATCTTTCGACTGATTAATTCCTGAACTTGCTGGTGATATTGCAGTTCTCGGATTCCCAATTCCACCATCGGAAAAAGTTGACGGAAGAGACGTGTTACGCGCAAAAGAACCGGCTCAAAACCTTCTACCGCGTAAGCGATGTCGAGGCGGCCCGCTTCGCCGCGGCTGGCGGCTTGGGCA
>Ga0209647_1003314_pt1 | contig 12513 bp, 9 predicted proteins | sample GraSoi_2013_60cm_FD_185827 | JGI IMG/M metagenome (GOLD analysis project Ga0209647, IMG submission 185827) | Grasslands soil microbial communities from the Angelo Coastal Reserve, California, USA - Sample 9_17_2013_60cm (SPAdes) (version 2) | ecosystem: Environmental > Terrestrial > Soil >... | reverse complement strand
AGGGTTGCTAACAGTTGCCAAATTTCTGTAATTACCTTATACTATCTACGATATGGTAAGAAAGAAAAATGAAGCATCTCGGGAACCGAACCTGTTGCGGGTGGGCGTTGCTGCCCATGAGTTAGGGCTGCATCCGTTCACGGTTCGTCGCTGGATCAAGCAGGGTAAAATCCAGGCGGTGCGTATTGGCCAGGAGGCTCGTGTTCCCCGAAGCGAGATCGAGCGACTGGTCGGCAAAATCGATGAGCGTGTGCTGGTGTTGTATGCCAGGGTGAGTGGGCAAGGCCAGCGGGATGATTTGGAAACCCAAGTGATCCGTTTGGAACAATGGGCGAACGAGGCTCGTCCTGACCAACCGCGCGTTGTGCTCTCGGATATTGGCAGTGGCCTCTCTACCACCCGCAAACAGCTTGCGCGGGTATTGAAAATGGTCTGTGAGGATCGCGTGGGAGAAATTGCCATCACGTATCCCGATCGATTGACACGTTTTGGGCAAGACTATTTAGACATGTTATTTGAAAGTTTTGGGGTGGCCTTGACGATCCTGGAACCGAATGCTGATCAAACCCCAGAGCAAGAGTTAACTCAGGATCTGCTTGCTCTCATCGCTTCGTTTTCTGGTCGGTTGTATGGAATGCGTTCACACAAACAAAAGGCGCTCGTCGAGTGTGCCAAACAGGTGTTAACCGAACCGGAGGAGTGAAACATGGCGAAAACCCAAACGCTCTCATTCCCCATCCGCTTACCAGATGCGATGCAAGCCGAGGCGCTGCGGCTACTGGATGCCAGCCGCGAGGCGATCAACCAGATCCTCGTGGAGCTGTGGCCGCATCTCGATCGCTTTGTCTCCGATCGCACTGGCCCAGCCTGGAAACACGTCGAAAAGCATCTGCTCACGCGCAGTGGACACGGCAATCGGCAAGAGCGCAACGAAATGGAACAAGCGGGCAGAATGCTGCGTGCCCAGGCTAGCCGCAAGCAGGTCTTCCAAACCATTTTGCCCCTCCTGGGAGAAGGGCTGATCCGACCAGCCGAGGGGAACCGTCCCGCCCGGAAAGATCATCGGCAGATCACCGAGCAGGTCCGGGCGTTGCGCACCCAAATGCACGATGCGGGGGAAGACGCCGACGCGTTCATGGCGATGACCAATGTGCTGGAGCAGGCATGCAATCGGTATCTGCAATCCGGCGAGTTCTCCGCTACTTATGAAGAGCTTCAGCCCCCGCCAGTCCTCTCGGTCGGACACCTGACCTTTGCCGGGGACGATGGCATGAAAGCTGGGCAAACGTACCGGGCACGCATTGAACTCTCGCAGTTTTGTGAGTGTTCCACCAGGCAGGAGCATCATCAGGCCAGCCTTTGGCTCAAGCTTCGCTCCCCGGACGCCCTGGGAAAATGGGCTTGGGGAACGTGGAGCGAAGCCATTCCATTGCCACCCACCGTCTGCGCGTACCTGTGGCAGGGAGCGACCACGCAAGCTCCGACCTTGCGAGAAATTCGCAGTGATGACGGTAGCCGCCTGGCGGTGCTCGATCTCATGCTCGAAGTGCAGGCCCAGTACGTCTCTCCACTTGAACAGGAGAAACGAGTCCTGGGTTTTGATTGGGGCATTCGGTCGCTCATCACGGTCTCGATTCTCGAAAAGCCAGAAGATGACGAACCCTACCATCAGGTGAGCCGACCGGTGTTCCTGGATACCGGAGGGATCGATGGCAGGCAGGCGAGGTTGCGCCGGGAAATCGACCGCCTCAAAGCTTGCCGGGATCGCTATGCCCTGTTGATCAAGCAAGCACGCGATTCGAGAGCCGAGCACCAGTCTCCCCTGCCTGCCCATTTTGCCTTGTGGCAGGAGCGGGTGAGCGGCTACGAAGCACGCATCAAGCAGTGCTGGAAAACGTATGAACGGCGCAACCGGGAACTGGCCCACCTGGCCTCCAATCTGCTGATTCTGTTCGCGTTGCTGTCTGACTGTCGGCTCATCTGTGGCGAGAACCTGACCACGCTCAAAACCATTGGGCGCGGCAGAGGCGTGCGGGGGCGCTTTCGGAACTGGCGGAACAATACCACGGTGCGGGGCGAGTTGTGGCGCGTCCTCAAGTACAAATGCCATGTGTTGGGCATCCGGGCGCGCCAGGTGGACCCGCGTGGCACCAGCCATTCGTGTCCACACTGCGGCCTGCCCGCGAAAACGTATGCGTCTCCGGCTCCCTCGGATCGCAAGAAGGCTCTGGACTGGGGGCCATGGCTCTGCTGCTCGAATCCGGACTGTTTGTGGAACGGGGCGCGTGATTATGCGGCTGCGCTGAATATTGCCAGGCTCGGCATGGCCTTTCTTGTTACCTATCATGAAACGAAGCGGTACGTGCCGTACCGCATGACTTCCTCGGAGGTCAAGCCCGCGTTGTACATCAGCTCGGGCGCGACGCTGCTGTTGCCGTCGCAGGGCTTTATCGCCCGCCCGCATAAGGGCAAACACATCTACTATGCCGGTTGGTCTTCCTCGATCGCTTTACGCACGTCTCAACCCAAGAGTGTCCTTGCCGTACTTTCTACAGCTCGACTGAGAAAGTACCTGCTCGATAGTGCGTAATGTTCGGATAGTTCGGTGTTTTTGCAACGGTTACCGTTTCTGCTTCTTGAACTGTATTAAATGGACCATGCCATCTATCGTCCTGTTAATTAGGAGTTGCATTTTTGAGCTTCTCAACGATGGAACGGACCTCTTGGGCTACATCTCTAAATGCTACATCGAGATCACGGTACTCAGTTATAGCCTTGTTCCCGCGGGGTATTGGTTGCAAACGGCCAAAGGGAGCATCTCGCCAGCCTTCCGTAGGTCGAAGAATAATAGGGACAACAATTGTTTCTTTCGCTTTATATCTTTCCATCGCGCGTAATACTTCAACTTGATAATGATGCTCAGAAGACACGAAATCTGGACTGATGAGCAGGAGAATAATGTGAGCGGAGTTGAGATGTTTTATGTGTTCCGAGAGTTCTTCTCCCGCTGCAATTTTCCCACCGTACCAATCTGTAATAAGTCCCCTGCGTTTCAACATAATAAGCTGTTTTTGAAGCTGTGTGGCATATCTCTCGTCCTCGCGAGCATATGAGTAGAAGATTTCCAGCGTGTCACCTCCCGAAGCTGATTCAGATGAAGGTGTTCTGATCTGGTTTTGTAGAGGTACTTGATGATCCTGTCGGGGCTTCTCAACAAATTTGGTCAGCATTTCAAATGCAAAAGCACTCGCATTTTGCGACGCAATTTTTTGGTAATTCGCTGCATCAGCTTCACGCTTATTTTCAATAAGATCTGAAATTCCGCGAATGACAAGAGCGCTCAGAGATTTATTGGCATGGACAGCTTGGAGAAAACCGTGTCCTTCCATCTCTACCGCAACTGCATCACTATACTGTGATCGAAGGAGTTGATAGGCATCAGCGTTGATTGAACTGATGACCTTTTCTCCGGCGGCAATAGGGGCCACGAGAACTTTCGGGTGCGAAGAGACAGGAGTCGCTGTATCTATGCGTTGTCGCCAATCCGCTTTTCGAGCTTCGGCCCTGGCGCGTTGTTCCATATCATAGGTTGCTGTCCAAACGATAGGCCTCGTTTCAAAATGTATACCAGCCTTCCCGGATTCATATGCATAGACTTTCGTCGCACTGACAACATCTCCAAGGTTTACATCCTTCAAACCTCCTGCTACACCAACGAAAAGGATAATCTCTGGTTGAAAATAATTGATTGCTCGCTCTGTTTCAAAAGCAGCTCCTGCATTGCCGGCGCCAATTTCAACGATCCCGACCTTCCAAAATGAAAATTTTCCGGCCTCGTAAACAGTTCCTTTGTGAACTTCTTCATGAATATCAGTGAGATGGGCGCGAATAGCCTCGTACTCAATGGGTAGCGCTGTGATAATGACAGCGCAACGTATTTCTGGCTTATCTAGCATAGATCAAAATAACCTTTCGTAGGTATATTCTTGTACATTGCTTATTATACACGAAACAAACACTGAACAACATTATAAGCAAAGTCTTACCTTGTCACAAGAAGAACTTTTTATCGGAGATCAAATTTTTGACTTATTTGGCAATACAAATGCGAATAGATTGCAAATCATATTACTCTTGATATTAATAGATTAAATAAGTTATACTTGCGCTAAGAATAGGAGCAATGCAATGTCCCCAATGCAAGAGTCTAAAAAGCCTTTTAGAGCATGTAGCAAAGGAAGATCTCCGCCTTGCATACGATATCATTCGCGAGCTTGGTGGCCTACCCCTGGCACTTAACCAAGCAGGAGCCTATCTTGAGGAAACCAGTGAGAGCTTGTCCACTTACCTTACGCTCTATTATGAACGACAAACAGAACTGCTGCAACGGCGTGGTGGGCTGATTTCTGATCATGCCCCAGTGGCGACCACTTGGTTCCTGGCCTTTCAAAGCATCGAACTCATCGACCCACTTGCCATTGAATTGATCCATCTCTATGCCTTCCTGGCTCCAGATGCCATTCCCGAAGAATTGCTGACCGAGACCGCTCATCTCCTAAATCCAACACTCCAATCTCTCGCCACTAATCAGACGCGCTTCAACGATGCCATCAAAGCCTTACTCACCTATTCTCTGATTCAGCGTGATCGTGCCACCAGGACCCTGAGCATCCATCGTCTCGTCCAAGCTGTCATTAAAAGCGAGATGAACAAAACACGCCAGGCCCACTGGGCAGAACGTATTGTGCGCATCATCTCCCACCTATTTCCGTTCGACGAGGTTGCTCCATGGACACGCAGCCAACGCTATTTCTCCCATGCCCTTCTCGCCGTCGAGTACATCAGCCAATGGTCCTTCACCTTTGCCGAAGCACGAGCACTCCCCAATAGACTTGGCACCTATTTTCGGTCTCGTGGGCAATACAACGAAGCAGAGCCGCTCCATCAGTGGGCTCTCGCCATCGATGAAAAGCATCTAGGACCAAACCACCCTGATACCGCTTCCAGCCTCAATAACCTCGCCGTCCTCTACTCAGATCAAGGCAAGTATGAGCAAGCCGAGTCTCTCCATCAGCGTGCCCTCGCTATCCGTGAACAACGCTTGGGACCAGACCACCCTAAAACAGCTAAATCACGTAAGCAGTATGCACAACTTCGGGAAAAAATGGAAGCTAAATAGCTGTTAGAAACAGCATCAGCATCTATTCGTTTACAAAATAGGCGAAAAAGCCTCTATAAGCCTGCCATAATCCCTTCCAATCTGGATTGCTAACACAACATCACAATATACTATTAATTTGCACACCGAAAAAGCTATAAACCCCCTCCACACCTTAAACAACCCTACATTCGTATACGTAGTACGATTGATACAGTACATTTTTCGTTCAAAAGTGCGTACCAGGCTTAAAATGGCAAAGCCATTTACACCCAATACCATCCTTGTAACACATCAAGAAAAAGCCTTCGCAAACGGCTACGTCAGTTGTATAATGTAATGAATGTCTTTTAAATATACTATCGGTTTGAACACCAAATGAGGCACGAAGCCGCTTCAGGCCTTGTTTACACATTCTGTAAAATAGAGTATACTAACCAAGACTTTTTTTATGCTTTTTGGTCGTGTTTGGAGGAAGAACAGTCGTGAAAATCACTTGTAAACAGCAAGATTTGAGTCGTGGACTTTCAATTGTCAGCCATGCTGTCTCAAATCGCAGCACGCTCCCCATCCTTGCCAATATTTTACTTGCGACCGAACATGGTCGTCTAAAACTTTCCGCGACAAACCTGGAGATTGGCATTAATTGCTGGGTAGATGCTCAAATTCATGAAGAGGGAACGACAACGGTCCCCGCTAAATTACTCACGGACTTTATCAATGGTCTGCCGCAAGCTCCGGTAGACATCAACGTGCCTGACGATACGAACAAAGCCAACATCAAAGGCGAGGGCATTAGCGCGAATATTAAGGGTATGGATGCCTCGGAATTCCCCTTGATTCCTAATGCTGAGGACGGTGAGGCTCCCATTATCGTCGATGCTTCCCTGCTCAGGGAAATGATTGCTGAGGTCGCCATTGCTGCCTCTGAAGACGAGTCGCGCCCGGTCTTTACGGGTGTCCTGGTGCAGGTGAGCAATGAAAAGTTGACCTTTGCCGCGGCTGACTCTTTCCGCCTGGCCGTGCGGACCGCCCCACTGCCTGGCGACGACTCTACCCATGGCGATATTCTTATCCCTGCCCGTACCCTGAAAGAGTTGGAACGTATTCTGCCCTCTGATGGTGCAGTGCAGATGATAGTCACTCCCAATCGCAGTCAGGTGCTCTTCCATACGGAACAGATCGACCTGGTCTCGCGCTTGATCGAGGGCAATTTCCCCAACTTCCGCCAGATTATTCCTAAAGAACATACGACGCGCGCTGTTGTGGAAACAAAAGCCTTCGCTGCTCACGTCAAGTCCGCGGCCCTGTTCGCCCGTGATAGCTCAAATATTACCCGCGTCAAAATGCAAGGCGGCGATGGCAGCGGCCTGGAGCCAGGTTCGGTTACGGTTGAGGCAACCGCCGAGGACCTGGGTGATAACGTGGGTATTCTCAATGCCGCGGTCGATGGTCCTGAGCAGCAGATTATCTTTAACGTGAAGTATCTCGCGGATGTGCTCTCAGTCATCGGAACGCCCGAAGTGGCTATCGAGATCAACTCGCCCACCAAACCCGGCGTGATTAAGCCCGTAGGTCCCGCTGATTACACCTATGTGATTATGCCTATGCATACCAATCGCTAAGCGTACCTGGAAACTTGTGCTATAAGCGCTTTGTTGTTGTGCCACGACTCCGAAGCACTTATAGCACACAGAAAAAAGCATGCATCTTTCTCACCTCTCATTAAATGAATTTCGCAACTACAAACACCTTGATCTTTCCCTGGGACGGGGCCTCTACCTTTTCTATGGAGAAAATGCTCAGGGCAAGACGAATCTGCTTGAAGCCGTGGGTATGTTGGCGACTGGCAACTCCTTCCACGCGAGTTCTGATCGTGAAGTGGTAGATTGGTATGCCCCTGACCACATTGCTCGCCTTACGGCAAGTATTCAACGGCGCGAAGACGATCTACAGGTTGAAATGGTCATCTTTGATCCCACTCCTCCCTATGTCGAGACGCACACCCAGGCAGCCTCCAGGCCAGTCGAGTTGCCGAGCACCACACAGCGCAAACGCATCAAGATCAACAGCATCCCACGCAAAGTGATTGACCTGATTGGTCAGATGAAAGTTGTTCTCTTCGCCCCCACAGATCTGCACCTGGTCGCTGGCTCTCCTGAGGAGCGGCGTCGTTTTCTTGATCGCGCGCTCTGCCAGTTGCAGCCGCCCTATTGCCAGGCCCTGGTACAGTACCGGAAAATCGTGACCCAGCGTTCTGCCCTGCTCAAGCGCATTCGTGACAACCAGGAAGACCCACGCATGCTGGACTACCTGGATGAGCGGCTCACCGCCCTGGCTAATAAGATCATTTTCGAGCGGCAGCGCATGCTCTCTTCCCTCAACGAACAAACTTTCACCTTGCAGGAGACCCTCAGTGGCGGGCGCGAACACTTACAGCTTGTCTATCGTCCCTCATTCAAGATTGATCCATCCTGGAACCCGGCGGAGGCGTTGGAGCACTATCGTGTCCAGTTGCGCGAGGCGCGCAGGAAAGAACTGATTCAGGGCGTCTGCTTGCTGGGACCACATCGCGATGACCTGGAATTTTTGGTCAATGGCATCAACATGCTGACCTATGGCTCGCGCGGCCAGCAGCGCACAGCCGCGCTGGCTGCCAAGCTAGCGGAACTGGCCTACATGCGTGCCAGCACCGGCGATGAACCCGTGTTACTGCTCGATGATGTCTTTAGCGAACTCGATGTGCAGCGGCGCGGTCACCTGCTGCACGAGGTGCTGCGCCACGAGCAGGTCCTCCTCACCGCCACCGACCTGGCCAGCTTCCCCCCCGAAATCCTTAACCAGGCCCACATCTACCAGGTTGTGAGCGGAGAATTAAAGCCCGAAAAATAATGGGCGCGAGCACTATCCGACTCGTAGGGACGCGATAAACGGGTCCCTACAGTTGGGCTTTTCCCACCTTTCAACAATCCTTAAGTTGGTGCGAATAGGTAGAAAAAGAACATGAATCATCCCAAATTTTGATACTGCTGATGAATAAGCCTCTCAAGGGCGTTCATCGTTCCAGGGCACCCGCAAGGGGATGCCCCTACTCTACGCGGAACCTCGTCTATAGTAGGGGCATCCCCTTGCGGGTGCCCTTTTTCCATACACACCACCTCCGGCATGGCTCATTTCATTCGCCACCGGTATAAAATTTGGGATGATTCATGTTCTTTTTCTACCAGTGGAAGGAGTGCCTATCCTGTTAATAGAATAACAGCTGCGTATTCCAGTCGGTGTTGCTATAGACCCAGGCGGCCTGGTCCTCCAGCATATTGACACAGCCGTGGCTGCCATCATAGTTGAAGGAGGTGGTGCCACTTGAATCATTATGTGGGAACTGCGTGCCCGGACCAACGTCTGCTCTCCACCAGGCGTCATGGACAAAGAAGCCGCCCCAGTGATAGAGAATCGCATAGTGAATAGGCGTAGGAGGATACCAGTACGGTGAACCCGGAGGATCACTGGACTTGAATTCGGTCGGCGACTGGCGATTCTGGACTGTCCAGGCGCCTGGCAACGCGGGCCGTTCTACGCGACCGGTCGTGACCAGGAAAGACCTGACCAGCTTGCCGTTCTGATAGATGCGCATGGCCTGCTCAACCATCGAGACAACCATGATCTGACCTGTCGTGTGGTAGTGACTGATCATCTGCAGGTCTGTCGCGTGCACCTGGTTATACGGTGTCTTGTCGTTAAAATCCTGCTTCATCAAGTTGAAGTTGAAGAACTCGTTATTCTCATCATCAACGACGGCCTGGAAATCCGCAGGGGTATAGGCCCAACCCAATTCACGATTGAGCCAGTAACCAATACCATTGGACGTGTAACCAGCGTCGAGGATATAGTTCTTTCCATCAACCTTATCATGGTAGAGGTGCTGATTACCCCATGCCATGGCCTGGTGATCCAGTGCGCTAATCAGGTAAGTGGAGGCGCCCTGCACAAGAGCATCATGCATGGAGGCCATATCAGCATTGATCTGATTAGAGAACATCAGGTAATCATGAATGGTTTTCGCCTTACCCATTGCCGCCTGGTCTTTATTGTACAACTGCTGATAGGCAGAAGCATCCATACCATAGGTCTTGAGCAGGTTGATTTGCGCTTTGAACTCATTCAGTTTCGCTGTACTGACGTAGGGCAGTGACGCGATTGAATTCACCACAGCCAGTTGATACTGTGCATCGATCATCGTACCCAGGCTGGTGAAACCGGCTGAGTCCGATGTATTATTGAAGAGCTGCAGATCACTTGCATACTGAGTGCTCATGGCGGTTACATCAATATGCGCCTGCTGCATCTGATTGATGGTGTTCTTAAAATCGGTAAGCTGGGTAAAGGTTTTCCCCATCAGGCCCAGGGCTGTGATGGCCTTTTGGGCTTGCTGGCTAACTACCGCATAATCTTTGGGATACTTCGCTGAGGATATCATCAGCTGATCATTATTGTACTGATCTGTGAAAGGCTGTAAATTGCCTATATGCTGCTTATTTCTACTGGTCAGAGCCTGTTGAAACACTTGCATATCATTCTGGGCTTGCAGTTGGAACTCATCAGTTGTTGTAACAATCAGATCCTGGGCTTGCCCAATAAGTTTAGCATATTGACTGGACTGATTTTGATAATAGTTCGTATCAGTTTGATCATTAAAGGGAGAAAAAGGTGCGCTTGTATTACTTAGTTGCTGCTCCTGTTTCGTGATAGGCGTAAGGGTTGAGGCGGGAACGCCTATGCTGCGAGCCTGTTGCAACAGTTGGTCAAGCCGTGTCTTATTCTGATTAGCCTGCTGCTGCACCTTAGGATCGCCCCCACAAGCGCTGGTAAGCAAAGTCACGCCGAGCACAAGCGTGACAAGCAGAACCTGCATCACCCATTTAGGTAAAGGTACGGGATGCGCTGAACGCATAGAGAATTATCTCCTTCCACTTTTGGCTTTCTGTTTTCTTTTGTCTTTACGTGCGGCCTTGCCAGTTTTCTTTCCACCCCCAGCTGGTCTTGGCATAGCTGGCATAGCTGGCATCCCCGGTATTCCCGCACCCGCACCTGCTCCACCCCCGTACTGGCGAGCCATTTGTGCCCATTTGCCTTTGCCAGTGCTCATCTGGCGAATCATGGTACGCATCTCGTAGAATTGCTCAAGCAGCTGGTTGACCTCTTGAACAGTTGAACCACTGCCACGAGCAATACGTTTGCGTCGGCTACCATTGATAACATCGGGGGTGCGCCGCTCCTCTAAGGTCATAGACAGCACAATCGCCTCGATATGTTTCATCTGGTCGCCTTCCAGGGCCTCTTCCATCTCTGGCATGGCTGCCAGTTTGTTGAAGCCCGGGATCATATCCATGACTTGTCGCAAAGGCCCCATACGCTTTAATTGGCGCATGGCATTGAGAAAATCTTCCAGGTCAAATTTGCCTTGCTGTAATTTAGCCTGAGCTTTGAGCGCCTCTTCCTGGTCGATGGTTTCTTGCGCCCGTTCGATCAGGGAGATTACATCGCCCATACCCAAGATACGTGAAGCTAAACGATCTGGATAGAATGGTTCCAGGGCGTCGGTCTTCTCACCCACAGTCATAAACTTGATCGGTACACCTGTTACCGAGCGAATCGAGAGGGCCGCACCGCCGCGAGCATCGCCATCCATCTTAGTCAGGATCATACCCGTCAACCCAACCGCTTTATTGAAGTCATCCGCCACGCGCACCGCTTCCTGACCGGTCATTGCGTCTGCTATTAATAATACTTCACGTGGTTGTACACGTGCGCGAATAGTGGTAACCTCGTTCATCATACGCTCATCGATGTTAAGACGGCCTGCCGTGTCGAGAATAACGACAGTGGCCGCCTGGTCGCGAGCATAGCTAAGCGAGTTAATAGCGATATTTACAGGATCCGCCCCTTTTGGTTCCGCATAGACAGGTATAGAGATTTGTTTGCCCAGCGTTTGCAGCTGGTGTACAGCCGCGGGACGATACATATCAGCCGCCACCATAATTGGCCGCTGCCCCTGCTTGCGCAGATAGTTCGCCAGCTTGGCCGCGGTCGTTGTCTTACCGGAACCCTGCAAGCCAACCAGCATAATTACATTTGGTGGTGGGCCGCCGAGGTCAAGTTTGCTGTTACCCTCAGTGCCACCAAGCATATCAATCAATTCTTCATTGACGATTGATAATACTTGCTGCGCTGGAGAGAGGCTGCCGAGCACATCTGTGCCAAGGGCTTTCTCCTTGACGCGATCAACAAATTGGCGCACGACTTTGAGGCTCACGTCCGCTTCAAGTAAAGCGAGACGTACCTCGCGCATGGCCTCATTGACATCGGCTTCAGTGATTTTGCCTTTGCCACTTAAATTAGTAAATACCCCTTCAAGACGTTTTGATAAGCTTTCAAACATTGCCATAATTGCGTATATCCTCTCCACCAGTCAGTCAATAGTATAGCCCCAATTATACCACGTCACATTGAAGGGTACTACTAGATAAAATGCACTACCACCAACTTCTGTTATCACTTTATTCTAACAAACACTGCAACAAAATCTGATTTCATCCCTATTCCTTAAATATCGTCTAAATGCTCCCTTTTGTTACTGGTATTAATATCGCCAGATGCCTGTTTATCTGAATCCTCACTGCCTACGGCAGTTCGCAGGTTTTTGTATGAGGAGTTGGAGTCAGGGCAGCTTGCAGCTGCCCTGGCTCCAACTCCTCATACAAAATCCGATTAAACCTGATCGTTAAACACCTTGCTCTTTTTCCTAACGGAAGGAAGATCAGGGTTCCTGAGAAAAGAGTTCGGCTGTTTGTGTCAAAACCGTTGCAGCCTGTTGAAAAAGTCTTTTGTCGAGCTTTGCGGAACAGAAAAACGTCACATGTTGCTCTCATGTGGCGCTGATTCGCAACTCTTGTCAAAGAAAGAGAACATTCGCATCTCTTAAGTCTCAGCAGTTTAGTTTTTCAACAGGCTGGTTGGTTAGGTGAGACATCCTTTTGTGTCTCAAGACCCTATGAGACATCCTTTTGTGTCTCAAGACCCTATGAGACAGCACCCGAAACGTCCAGCTGAAGAGAAAACCATTCCAAACCGCACTGTCAGTCTCCTCCTGATTTGGGATGATCTCCCTGACGCGCGCCGTGATCAACACATTCAAACATGTTCGTTCGCTGCTCACTTAGGCTTCCCACGCCTCCCAGATCTCTAGGAGATGTCCATCAGGGTCATGGAAGAAGGCCCGGGTCTCGTCGCTCCAATCGAAAGGAGGGGTGAGAAACTCGGCTCCGCGAGAGCGGAGGACCTCGTAGGCAGCCGAG
>Ga0209647_1003311_pt1 | contig 12521 bp, 9 predicted proteins | sample GraSoi_2013_60cm_FD_185827 | JGI IMG/M metagenome (GOLD analysis project Ga0209647, IMG submission 185827) | Grasslands soil microbial communities from the Angelo Coastal Reserve, California, USA - Sample 9_17_2013_60cm (SPAdes) (version 2) | ecosystem: Environmental > Terrestrial > Soil >... | reverse complement strand
GAGGCGGGGGCGGGAATCGAACCCGCGAATAGAGGTTTTGCAGACCTCGGCCTTACCACTTGGCTACCCCGCCGAATGCGAATCGGAACTGTCGTTCGGAATTAAACGCTGTCAACCACCCTGCGCTGCGCGAATAGCCGATAGCCAATAGCCAATTACCCATCGCCAAATTTCGGCTATCAGCTATTCGCGCAGCGCAAGCAGTTCCGCCAACCGCTGCGTTTTGATGCCGAACTGTTCTTGGAACGCTTTTGCGCGCAGCAGAAGCTCCGGTCGATCCGAATTTTTTGCTGATCTGGTCGCGATCATTAAGAGGTTTCTTGCGGTATGCTCCGGGTCGACAAATTCTTGGAGACGCGTGGTGTAACCGTATGCTTCCAAGTACAAACAACGAAGCGCATCGGTCACTGCTTCAGTCATCCGATCGAGCTGAATTCCATAGCGGAACAGTGGTTCTATGCCAGACGGCGATCTCAACTGCGGACGCAGCTCATGCTGGCAACAAGGCGAAACCACGATCCAGGCGCATCCAGCTTGGATTCCGCGAAAAATCGCTTCATCGGTGGCTGTATCACACGCGTGCAAGGCTACTAGGAAATCGACCTGTTCCAAAGCAACGCTCGAAATCTCACCCGGCCAAAATTCTATGCCGGCATAATGCAGATCTCGAACAATCGCATTGGCGTCGTTGATCAAAGTGGCTCTTCGTTCGATCCCCGTGGTTCGCACATCTAGTCCTCGTTCCTGGAGGTAACGATGTAATGCGAAGGTCAAATATCCTTTGCCGCATCCCATGTCCACGATTCGAACTCGGTCGCCGGCGTGCAACGACTGGAGCAGTGGCGCCACATTTTCGACGAACTGATGTACCTGCCGATATTTGTCTCCAGCGTGGGCACGAGGCTTGCCTTGGGCATCGAGGATGCCGAGCGGTTCCAAGAAACTCTCGTCCTGCAACAATCGTTTCTTTGCCCGATCGTGATCAAGCGCTTGGATGGATTCCTGGGAATCCGAAAAACTCTCGGCTGAGCGATGCAATCGAGGTTTTCCGCGGCGATTGAATAGCAATTGAGAACGTCGCTCTGATGTGAATAGAGAAGCAGTGAGACACGCTTCCCCCAGCCAGGAGCGGATCAGCTTAAGGGCATCGGCCACTGGATAGTTCTTGGTGACATCGTTGGTCGGATAACGATGCACCAAGCTGAGTCGTTGCCCATCATTCAGTTGGACTAGGCGCACGTAAATGTGTTCGGCTCCGGACAGTTCATCGCGAAGCTTTCCCAGGGTAAGTTTTCTGAAATTTCCCGTCGCGATACTCTCTTCGAACTCTTTGAGAAATTGATTTACTGCGTTCACATCGGCATCACATCTTCAAATGATCTCGACCGGGCACTCGGGTAGCGCTTGCAAAAAGGCGCGACCGTAAGTTTTGGCAAGAATGCGATTATCGAGAATAACGACCATTCCTGTGTCAGTCTTTGTTCGAATAAGGCGGCCGACTCCCTGGCGCAGCTTCAGTACTGCTTCGGGCACAGAGTACTCGGAGAAGGGATCCCCGCCGTTTGCTTCGATGTATTCCAGCCGGGCCTCGATCAGCGGGTGATCTGGAACCGCGAATGGTAAACGAGTAATAATAACGTTTGAGAGTGCCTCTCCGGGAACGTCCACGCCGGTCCAAAAACTGTCGGTTCCAAACAGGACGCCGTCCTTTGCGTTCTTGAATTCGTTCAGCATACGAGTGCGAGAAAGACCCTGTCCTTGGGCAAAAAAACTGTACCGCTGACGGAGCTGGGTTTCCATCCGCTCCGCGAGGTTGGAGAGCGTTTTGTAGCTGGTAAACAAGACAAAGGCGCGACCTTCACTTCGTTCCAGAAAATGCCAGATCCAATGCTCGAGTGCTTCCTCATACCGGCGGTCGCGCGGATCGGGCATTTTCTTTACGACGAAGAGCTTCATCTGCCGCTCAAAGTCGAATGGGCTCCCGATCTGCAGCGCTTCCACCTCCATTGCTCCAACTCGATTCCGAAAATACGAAAGGTCCGGACTCCCAACCGAAAGAGTGGCGCTGGTCATGATGCAAAGACGCTCTTCTGCGAACAACAAACGCTGCAACGCGGCAGACATATCTACTGGAGCCGCGTTGAGTGAAAGGTATTGTCCAGTCCTTCCGGTGCGTTCAACCCAATATACGTGGTTTTCCGGCGTCTGGCAGAGGAAGTCGCCAATTCCGAATCGAGCATCTCGAATGCGCCGACCGATATCTTGGAGCTCACTTTTGAGCCGATCGTCATCCGTCGCCTTCACGCTGGAAATGATAGCGGTTTGCACTCGAGCGAGAGCCATACTGATCGTGTCGGGCACCAGCTCTGGTTGGCGAACGCGAAACTCACGTCCCTTTTGAAAGCTGACTGCTCCCTCCACCTGATCAAAAAAACGGTTCGCCGTTTCAAGCGCTTCCGCCGTTTCCTTTACCGCCTCGCCTTCGCGGAGCAGCGTAAAGAGACCTTTCTGAGTCTTTGGGTTATAGAGCCGGTGCAACGCTTGGCGCAACCCATACTGGGAGATTCCGATTCCGATTTGGCGAGCAGCCACCGACTCGAGGGTGTGCGCCTCATCGAACACTACGAAGTCATGCGGAAACAGATACCCGGCGGTCCGACTTTCCAGGTCACCGACGCTCTCCAGTGCTACGAAGAACAGCGTGTGATTCACGACCACGATGTCGGCCGTCAACAATTGCTTTCGCGCGTTTTGATAAAAACAACGTCCGTCGGCTCCGCAGCTTTTCGGAGTACAGATGTGGGGCTCGCTGCAGATCTGCTGCCAGAGTTCCGAATCGGGCTCGACTTCGAGGTCACTCAAGGTCCCCTCCGTTGTTCTCTGGCTCCAGGCTTTGATCCGCAGCAATTCCTCCCGGTCAGTCGAAGTGAAAAGGTCTTCGCCACCCTGAAGGGCGCGATCGAGGCGACTCGGGCAGAGATAATTTTGTCGCCCTTTGAGCAGAGCTGCCTCGAATGGTTCTTTGATCGCTTTCCGGGCAGCTGGAATGTCCTTATGCAGAAGCTGCTCCTGGAGATTGATAGTGTGCGTGGAGATGATGGCCTTACGCCGATTTTCCAGAGCAAATAGAATCGAGGGAACGAGGTAGGCCAACGATTTGCCGACTCCCGTACCTGCCTCGACCACCAACGAACGAGCCTCACTCAAAGCTTGAGCAACCGCCGATGCCATTTGCTGTTGCTGCGGCCTGTACTCAAATGTTTCTTCGGTCGCAAAAGGACCGGTTTTTCCGAAAATGGTCCGTACCGACTCGGTGAAGTCATTATCAAAATCGTCCCTTAGCGCGATCACTTAGGAGAGTGTAGATGAAGGGGGAGCGGGAATCTAGAAGCCAGAATTTAGAATTTGGAATCTTGAAGCCGGGAGACGGCAGCCAACGCCGGTTTCGCCGGTATCGCCGACAGCGCCGGTATCGCCGGGAACGAATTGAAAAGCCGACAACAGGTCTTTTGGCCGGTTTCCTTCCCCCACACAAAACAAGCTGCTAGGGGTTAGTCGATAAAGGCAGGAGGGGTTGCCAACGCTGCGCCGAGCGAACATTTGAAGAATTGCGGAATGCGGAATGCGGATCGCGGAATTCCGCGCTGTCGGCGTTACCCGACTTCGCCCGTCGCTCGAAACTCCGGAAGCTTCGTCGGACAAGCCGGCGTTACTGGCGATATTTCCGGCGTTATTCCCGGCACTGGACTCCCGATCTTCCTTGTTTATCTTGGCGCGTGTTCGGAATCTTTGATCGTTATCTTCTCAAAAGCTTTTTGGTTCCTTTCTCTTATGCGCTCTTTGGTATGCTTGGGATTTGGCTGGTTTATGATCTGGGTGTCAACGGCCCCAATTTTGTAGATGCTCATATTCCGGCTAATCTCATCGCGCTTTTCTACCTCGTTCAGTCCCCCTTCATGATAGTGAACTTTCTGCCGCTGTGTGTCTTGCTCGGTCTTTTGTACGTGCTGACTCGCATGTCGCGGCGCAACGAAATCATCTCAATGCTGGGTGCAGGGCGAAGTGTGCCGCGGGTACTTTGGCCACTCTTCCTGGTCGGAATACTCCTGACTGGACTTGCCACTTACCTTAATTTCGAACTCGCGCCCAAGGGGTACTACGCCAACAACTACATGATCGACGAGATTTCCAAAGGTCACTCCAAGACCACGCTGCTTGATGGCCATATTTTTGTGAATCGGCCCGAGCATCGGATCTGGTTCGTTCAGCACCTCAATACCAAGAGCCAGGACATGAAGGGTATTGAGGTTACGCAACAGGACGCCAAGGAGACGATTGTTGCAATTACTTACGCTGATTCGGCTTCGCACAATCGTTCGAATGGCGCTTGGACCTTTTACAACGGCAAGGTTTCTCAGATCGACCCGGACGGTAACGTGACCGACGAAGAATTTTTCGACCGAAAGGAGGTTACTGGCTGGAATGAAACCCCGTGGCAGATCGGGAGCTCGGCTTTGAAAGGAAAGATGATGACCGTTCCCGAGCTGCGACAGTATCTCAGGATCAATGCAGATTTCCCGGCGACAGCATTGGCCGATTATAAATCTCAGTTCTGGTATCGCTTTGCCCTGCCCTGGAACTCGTTGGTCGTAATCTTGGTGGCGAGTCCGATGTGTGTAGTGTTTTCTCGACGCGGAGCTCTCGGAGGGGTTGCCGGCGGGCTGTTATTGTTTATTGCGCTTTTCGCGGCCGGTAATATCTGCATGGCCCTCGGGGCGGGCGCAAGAATTCCCCCGATGGCCGCGGCCTGGATTCCCATCGCCCTATTTTTCGCCGTTGGCGTGTTTCTCATCTTTCTACGTTCTACCAATCGGCCGATCCCGTTCTTGGGGTAAGCGGAACGGGCTCGGCTGAGCCTCGCCCGATGACAAATGACAAATCCCAAATGACAAAAGAGCGACCTCGTATCGGGCTCTTTTTTCATTCGCCGTTTGTCATCTGTTATGGGCGTTCGGGTCAGCCGGGCCCCGGCACCACCCTGCGCTGGTGCAGAATCTTGAACGCCGTGCCGGCGCCGGCCGGATCCAAAACGAAACGTGTCGCAGCGTTGTCTCGCTGGAGAGCTTCCGGATACCATCTTTCGATAAAGTCTCGTTGGGTGACATAGGCGATCTCGTCAAAACCGAGCCCATGACCCCAGGCGCGTAAATCGTCGAAATTCACGTCAGCGGTCAGGTCCTGGCGTCCAGGTCGCCGATAGATCTCCATTCCTTCGAGTCGCTGATGTTGAAAAAAAGCGCGGAGAGTTCCGCTTCGTTTACCGCGATAGATCTCAGCGGCAGAACCACCGTAATCGATCGTGAGAAGGGCGCCTGTGCGTAGTGAAGAAGAAAGCTCCTTTAGCCAGGAGTGATAGTTTTCGTGAATCTCCACTCTTTGCCCAATCGCGAAGGTTGGAGATGACGCACTGCTTTCAGGATAGGTCTGAGCCGGTATGGTGCGTTCCTGCCATCGGCCTTCCTGCAACTCAATCCAGATCTCATCCCAGCCTGATTCAGTTCGGACAAATCGACGGCACGGAAACGCATCGACTAATTCGTTCGAGAAAAGGATTGCTACACCATCGGCGGCGCTAAGCGCTTCTGTTACCGACTCAAACTGTTTGATCCGATGTGAGGGCCGGTTTCGGGCGCCCACATCAACGATGTAATAACAAATATTTTCCCATGGTCGAAAACGCCGCAGAATAGTACGCGCGAGTCGGCCGGTTCCCGGGCCTATTTCTATTATTGTCAGATTAGGTAATCGCAGTGCCTTGGCTTCAGCGCGAATCCAACGGGCGACTGCTCGTCCAAGCGAATCGTCTAATGTAGTAGCGGTCGAGAAATCACCACGGTCACCGATTGTTTGCATCTGGGCCGAGTAATAGCCGTGGATCGGGTCGAAGAGTACCAATTCCATGAACCGGTCAAAGCGGATCTTGTCGCCTTCTTTTTGAACCGCTTCCGCCAGCCAACTTGGCATATAAATAAAGGAATCCAGAGAGGCGAAGACCGCGTCACGAGCTTCGGGGCACAATCAGAGAACCGCAGGGACTGTGGTTTGCGATTGTGCCAGGCCGACCACTTTCTTACGGTCCTTCAGACCTCGCGCGGTAAAATACAATCACCCAGGCTAAAGCCTGGGCTCCTCCCAAGGCCCTTCCGGCCGTTTACCTCATCGGGCCGGTACTCCAATCGCTCCCACGTCCCAACGCTCCCACGTCCCAACGCTCCCACAGTCCAACGCTCCCACAGTCCAACACTCCATCGCTGCAACGCTCCATCACTTTCTAAATTTCTGATGAAAATCTGCGCTGTCTGTGAGACGAGTCACAAACTCGGTCAATAGTTGGATACAACGCTCTACATCTTGTAGATCGATTGTCTCCACGGTCGAATGCATGTACCGCATCGGGATGGAAATGAGGGCGCTAGGAATGCCACGTTTCGATTGGAAGATCAGATCGGTATCGGTGCCGGTTGAGCGAGAGGATGCTTCGTGTTGAATCGGAATCTCCAGTTCTTTCGCGACGGCGATCAGACGCTCGACTAGTAAAGGATGGTTGGAAGTGCCGTGAGTCAGGGAAGGGCCTGCTCCCAATTTCACTGATCCGTGTTTGTTGCGGTCGATACCCGGGGAATCAGTGGCGTGAGTGACGTCGAGAATGATGGCTACACTAGGCTCGAGGCGAAACGCGGCCATGCGCGCGCCAAAACCGCCGATCTCTTCCTGAACCGCATTAAGACCGTAGACCGTGGCTCCGCACCTGGCCGGCAGGGAGGAAAGATTGGCGAAAACTTGGCCGATGACGAAGCCGCCGATGCGATTATCGATGGCGCGTCCAACAATCTTCCCCGGTACCAATTCTTCAGCAGAATCCGTGTATACCGCCGGATGACCCGGACGAATCCCCCGTTCTTCCACTTGTTTTCGAGAATTAGCACCTATGTCTACGTAAAGCTGGTGTATCTCCGGGACCTTATCGTCATCTTTGTCGCGAAGGTGAATCGCAGTGTTCCCGATCACACCAAGCACCGGCCCTTTGCTACCCAGGATCTTGATCCGTTTACCCCGAGCGATTGCTCGATCACTCCCACCGATACGGGTGAAATAGATGAACCCTTCGTCGGTGATGTTTTGAACCATAAAACCGATTTCATCCGCGTGGGCTTCCAGCATTACCGTAAGCGATTCCTCTTCTCCCTTCAGGGTTGCCCAGGCATTTCCATACGCGTCATTATCGACCGCATCGCTGAATCGACTCAGATAGTTTAACCAGACTTTCTGACCTTCAGCTTCAAACCCGGTCGGACTCGGAGTGTTGAGCAAATGGAAGAGGAATTGGAGTGCTTCGCTATTCATGATTGAGGAGAGACCACTTTATCCAGAATAGCCGCAAAAGAACGCAAAGATCGCAAAAACCGCGCAAGAGTTCTTTTGCGGCTATTCAGTCGCGATTCCGTTTTCGCTCCAGAAAGAGCCGGCCTTCTTTGCGACGGCAGAACTGGTCTCGAGGTAAATTCGTTTTCGCTGGTTTCTCGCGCTCAATTAACGCTCGCACTGCCTCGATCTCTTCAAATCCGACGTCTGCAACTTTGAGGTGGTTTAACCAACAATGAATGACTCTTCGTTGCAGGGCTACGGGAAGCCGGCCGATCTCGCGGACCGAAATCGATTCGTCCTCCCAGATCCTTGGGGTAACGTCTGCCAACAGCTTTTCTTCTTCTCGGGCAACCTGGCTAAGTCGAAACAAATTATGCTTCACGGGACGTCCCAGGATGGTTTCGATTTCCGGAATTAACAGGTTCCGAATGCGATTCCTGGTATGCCGCGACTCGGCATTAGTGGCGTCTTCGCGGAATAGCAGGCGGTTTCGTTTCGCAAATTCTTGCAACTCCACTTTCCACACGCTCAGCAAAGGCCGCACGATTGACAGCAATTGTCCGTCCACTCGAAGAACGGTGTCCAATTCGATCGCAGCGTTTCCCAATGACCCGGTGCCGCGAAGAATATTGAAAAGAAACGTCTCGACCAAGTCATCGGCATGATGGGCCAGGAAAATGCGATTCGTTTTAAATTCTTTAGCCGCTTCGCAAAAAAGACGATGCCGCGCTAGCCGGGCCGCTGTTTCAATTGAACTCTTCTTTGGCCAGGTTTTAATCGTTTTAGAAAAACAGGGAAGCTTCAGCCGCATCGCTAGACGCTCCACGAACTCTGCATCCTCGCGACTGGCTGATCCGCGAAGGTCATGGTTGAGATGACAAACCACCAGTCTAGAAAAACCGAACTGCTGCAACAGCTCCAGCAGCACACGAGAATCAAGTCCGCCGGAGACTCCGATGAGATAGTTCTGATCCCGCGGATAGGCGGCTAACGCTTCGCGGACAGAGTTCATCCAGGGAAAAAGTTCGCGTTTGTCGGCCGTCGCCATTACTCAATGTTGGAAATAGTAATACCGGATGGGAACGCCGACAACGCCGATGGCGGAGACTACAAGGATAAAGGCGCGGCGCTAAACGCGAGGAGAAGGATTGATGGAACGCTGGTAACGTCGGGAACGCCGACAGCGCCAACCCGAACGCCGAACGCCAGGAAGTCGTCCTACCGAACTCACGTACCAGCGCGACCGCTACTGGCGATTCTTGCGGTCCCTACGCATGAAAAACCGCGAAAGGCAAATCGCCCAGGCTCTGGAGCGGAATCTGGTCAGCGCCTTTTTTAAATATACGCTTTCCGAACAGGTCTTGCATTTCGGGCAGCGATTCATCGATCAGCAGTTGGGTGTCACCCCAATCCAGGGATTCACCCGGTTGACCGAGTTTCGTGGTTAGACGCGGTACGATAACCAATACCGATTTTTCTTCGAGCCGGCGATGAAAAGCGACGCAGCAATCTTTCTTGCTTCCGGTCGCGTAGAGCGAGGAATAGATTCCAGATTGGAAAAGCCGCGGCTCCCGTTGGCGGAGCTGTAATAGAAGACGGATAATTGCGAGTTTGATCAAGCCATCTTTCCATTCCTTGAACAAAGAGGAAATGTCACTCTCTTCGATTCGGGCCAGACCCTTTTCGCGAGCGGCATAATCGACCGGGTCTCGGTTGTCCGGATCTACGAGGCGCAAATCCCACAGTTCCGACCCCTGATAGAAATCGGGGACCCCTGGGCAGGTCAATTTGAGAATTGTTTGAGTAAGCGAATTGAGCATTCCGTGCCAGGCAACTTTCTCCGCCGCCGGGAGCAAAGAAGAACAGAGTGGACCCTGTGGTTTCAAAGTTTCTTCGACGTAATGCCGGACAGCATTCTCCCAGTCTTCGTTTGGTTGAATCCAACTACTGTTCACCTTCGCTTCTTTGATCGCTTTCAGCATATAGCGCTGAATACGCGAGACGTACGCATCGTGTTCTTGGGCTTCGTCAACCGGCCATGTCCCCAGCAGGGTCTGATAGTAGAGATATTCCTCGTTAGGGCTTGGAGCCGTCTCGCCCTCCAGATCAGTTCGAGCGTGGGAGGTCAATTTGCGCCATCTCTTCAGCCAGGTTTCCCATTCGGCCGGTAATTCGCTGAGCACAGCGATGCGTGCCCGCACATCCTCGCTTCGCTTGGTGTCGTGCGTAGTCAGCGTAAGAAAGGTGTTGGGAGTCTCGGCTAAGCGAAGTCGATTGCGCTCATGGAAATGCTCAGTCGAGATTCCAAATTGTTTCGGATTACCGCCGACTTCGTTCAGGGCGGTCAAACGGTTGAAGATGTAAAACGCGGTGTCTTCCAGCCCTTTTGCCATGATCGGGCCGGTGCACTTCTGGAATTTGTAAACAAAATCTAGTTGGAGTGACCGAAAAGTCGGATCAACGCCCTCAAATGGCTCGAGCAGCAGAACGCTGCGAAGGAAATCGAAAATGGAAGCGTCGATGGCGGCGTTTCGTCGCTTGGCGGCTCGAACCGCCCGAAGAATGACCAGCCGATCGGTTTCCAAGACACCGTTTTCGGCATTGATGTAGGTCCGGTAAACCGGAAAACAGGCGATTAACTCTCGGACGACACCGCTGAGGGAATCGAGAGTAAAATCGCGATGCATGCGGTCCCGTTCCGCCAGCCCACTCAGAAGATGTCCCAAAGACTCTACGTCGCTGGACAAAGTGACATCCATCACCAGTTTCTTCTTCTCGTACATTAACGATTCGAAGTGGACGTAGCGGTCGATAAAATCCCGATAGATCCGCGAGAAACGATCCGCATGACTGGCGTCCACGAGTAGTTGGGTGGCATCCGATGCGAAATCGTAACCGGTAGTGCCGTATACTGGCCAATCGGTGCGCAATCTTTCTTCTTCGGAAAGGATTTTTTCTACGATCAGATAAAAGCGTTTATCCGGATTTTCCGGTTCACCGTCGGCGTCCAAATCAGAAAGTGAACGGAGTTGCAGCGCTTCTAAGTATTCTTTGGGATCATGCAGTCCATCAATGTGATCGATGCGAACGCCGGTGACGGTGCCATCGCTCATCATTTGGAAGAGCCATTGATGGATCGTCGCAAAGACCTTTGGATTCTCGACCCGAATTGCGGCCAACTCATTCACATCGAAAAACCGCCGATAATTGATTTCCTCGGCAGCGACTCGCCAGTAGCTAAGTCGATAGGCTTGCGCGCTCAACAACTCGTGCAAGTCGTCGAAAGATCGCGGATGGCCGACTCGGCCTTCGAGGTGATTGAGAGCTCCTTCGATCGCGTCACCGACCTGAGGGAACTCGGCACAAAGCCGAGCGATCCGCCGCTTAACAACTTCCTTTTCGCGGGCGCGCTCACGCACTTTGTCCTCGGTCGTGTCCGTGCGCGGCGGCAGATGTTCCAGCGAAGAAAGAATGCTTTCCAATTCGAAATACATATCTTCGTCGCTGTACCGCCCTAATTTATCGAGCGTGATCCGGAGAATTTGTGGATAAGTGCGCGGGTTGATTGGGAAGACAAAATCGTAGTAGGTGACAAAAAAAGCCCCATCGCGAAACTCCAGATGAAACTCACCGCGTTCCAGGACCTTCCCGTACTGATCGCCCAGCACCGGAAGCAAAACTTTGTTGCGCAGGTTCTCTTTGATCGGATCCCAATCGATATCAAAGAACGGCGCGTAGGCTGAGCTCGGGCCATTTTCGAGAACATCCATCCACCATTCATTGCTCGGGTCAACGATGCCCATGTGGTTGGGAACAAAATCGGTGATGTGACCCATACCGTGCTCTTTGAGCTTGGTCGTAAAACCGGCAAAATCTTCGAGCGTACCAATCGCTGGATTCAATTCATTGTGATTGGTCACATCATACCCGTGAGCGCTGTCCGAGCGTGAACGATAAAAAGGCGAGCTGTAGATGTCACTGATACCCAGTCGATCCAGGTAAGGGATGATTTCGCTGGCTTGGTTTAACGTGAAATTCCGATTGAGTTGCAATCGGTAGGTCGCTGTTGGAATGCGTGGGTGAGATGCCATTTCCGCTTACGGCTGTGGTCGGAATTCGCCTTCCTCTAAGAAGACGATAGCCTCGGGTTGAATGAGCGAAAACTCTTTTTTGTCGGGGTCGTACAAACCGGGTTGTTCGCCTCCGTAGATTGGTTGGTTCGAGGACAGCGCAAATTGCCAGCCGGCTCGTTTACGCGGGCGCAGAACCGCGGTGTCCGCGTCGATGGTTGTTTGGGCAGGGACTAGCTGGATCAGGACCAGTACGCCGGCGTTGCCGGCCGTGTTGTGGTAGCGTAGCGCAATCGTAAACGGAGCGGCTAGCTCAACTTGCCAAGTGCCTCGCCGACGTTCTGTCAATTTTGTCCGCCGGAATCGAATCAGATCATGATAGAGACTTAAGAGCCGGACGTGTTCCGGGTTGTCCAGATCCTGCCAGGTTAGCTTTGATTTGAAAAAGGTCTGGTCTGCTTGCGGATCAGGAATTTTCCGTCGGCTCCGGGGATCACGAAACGCGGAGAACTGTTCGAACTCTTTTCTTCTTCCTTCCGTGACGTTGTGCCCGAGTTGGGGTTCATGGTCGGTGAAATAATTGAATGGTGAAGAACAGCCCCATTCCTGACCCATAAAAAGCATCGGCGTGTATGGCGACAAGAGCAGTAAAGCCGACGCGGCGCGGTAAGCTTCCGGACTGATAATCTGGTGGAGCCGATCCCCGAACGCTCGATTACCCACCTGGTCGTGGTTCGAAATGCAATACACGAAATGCTGTGGCGGGATATCTGCACCAGGGGTGCCGCGTGGGATCCCATCTTTTTGGATTTGGCCGCTGAAAAGCCAACCTTCCCGCATCGTCCGCAGCAATTCCTCGGGTGTACCTTGGAAGTATCCGAGATAGCCTTCATTTTCGCCGGTCATCTGCACGCGAACCACATGGTGGAAATCATCGGCCCAAACCGCGTCGCAACCGTATCCACCCTTTTCACGGGAAGTCACGATTCGACGGTCATTGCGCGGATCCTCACAGATGATCCAGCC
>Ga0209647_1003310_pt1 | contig 12523 bp, 9 predicted proteins | sample GraSoi_2013_60cm_FD_185827 | JGI IMG/M metagenome (GOLD analysis project Ga0209647, IMG submission 185827) | Grasslands soil microbial communities from the Angelo Coastal Reserve, California, USA - Sample 9_17_2013_60cm (SPAdes) (version 2) | ecosystem: Environmental > Terrestrial > Soil >... | reverse complement strand
CCACCTCACCCTCAACGAGATCGACGTCGGGCCCTACCGCACCTTCCTCAAGCTCAGCCCGCCGCTGCGCGCGGAAGAGGATCGCGCGGCGTTGGTGGCGGCGCTCGCCTCGGGGCTGATCGACGTCGTCATGTCCGACCACAATCCGCAGGACGTGGAAACCAAGCGGCTGCCGTTTGCCGAGGCATCGCCCGGCGCGATCGGGCTCGAGACCATGCTCACCGCGGGGCTGCGCCTCGTGCACTCGGGCGACCTTTCGCTCATGACCTTGCTCAAGGCGATGTCGAGCGCGCCGGCGAAAATCTTGAGGCTCGCGGCCGGAACGCTGCGGCAAGGCAGCCCCGCGGACGTGATCGTCCTCGATCCCGACGTGCCCTGGGTGCTCGACCCCGCGGAACTTAAATCGAAATGCAAGAACACGCCCTTCGACGAGGCCAAGCTCGAAGGCCGCGTGGTGCGCACCATCGTCGCCGGCCGGACCGTATACGAATACGTGTAGGCTGGCGCCCGCGCCGCCCCCTACAACCAAAGGAGGCATGGAGCAGTTCTTGCTCGCGTCCCTGTTAATAACAAGGAAAAAACAAGGCGAGAGGTAACGAAGCACCGCCCTGCCCGCGCTTGGGCCCCAGCCCTCGCCCACAACTTGCGCTTGCAGACGTTTTGGCGCCGCCCGACGCCCTCACGCGGCGGTAGCGGGCTGCAAGCACAAATTTGGTGAATACCGAAAGTTGGAAGATTCTCGTTACGCGAGTCAATAAGATTCGCGTGCGGGCAGTGCCTCCATTGAGGCGAGCCGGATTCCGCTCATTCCCGCGCAAGCGGGAATCCAGTGCGCAAAGGCCTGGGTCCCGGCTTTCGCGGCGACGCGCGGAACAGCCTTCGCGGGGACAACGAGCGGAAGTAGAGAGCGTCCATGCCGCCATGGCTCTACCCGTCGCTGTTGCCGGCCTACGCCGCGGCGCTCGCTTTCGGCTATCTCTGCGGCTCGATCCCGTTCGGATTGATCCTGACGCGGCTCGCCGGCACCGCCGACATCCGCGCCATCGGCTCCGGCAATATCGGCGCGACCAACGTGCTGCGCACCGGCCGCAAGGGGCTCGCGGCGGCGACGCTCATCGGCGATGCGCTCAAGGGCACGCTCGCGGTGCTGCTCGTCTATTACTACTACGGCGGCGAATATCGCTATTTCGCCCACGAGCTCGCGCTGCCGGCCGCGGCCGGCGCCTTCCTCGGGCATCTCTTCCCGGTTTGGCTCGGCTTTAGGGGCGGCAAGGGCGTCGCCACCTATATCGGTCTGCTGCTGGCGCTGGCGTGGCCGGTGGCGATCGCCTTCTGCCTGATCTGGCTCGCGGTCGCGGCGCTGACCCGCTACTCCTCGCTTGCGGCGCTCGTTGCCAGCGCGGCGACGCCATTCGCCCTGTGGCTCATGGGCGATCGGCCGGAGACGGTGCTGTTTGCGTTACTCACCGTGCTGCTGTGGATCATGCACCGCGCCAACATCGCGCGCCTCGTCAACGGCACCGAGGGCAAGATCGGCGCGTCTTCCGGCGCGTGAGACTTGGCAGCAGTCCAGCGTCCCGGGATACCTGTGAACTGGTCTGACCGCCTATCGGTCGCAAAGGTCGGTCGGGCCGATGATGAGGCCGGCCACGTCTTGTTCGACGGGCGTGCATTCTTGTCTTAATCCCGGAGAGGGCTGAACCGAGGGCGCTCCAGTAATTCGTATTGTTGGACTGGGAGTAGGAAAAAAGGGTTGAAATGGCTGAGTTTGCTGGCTGCTCGTGTTCGTGGAGACCCCCGACGTTCCTCCTTGTTGCTGAGCGAATCCCGCGGAGGGATAGAGCAACACGCCCGCGGACGCGAGCGCGAGCACGGCGAGCGAGAGCTTCATTTTGGTCCTCTCCATTCCGGCTGCTCAAATTGAGGCTTACCACGCAATCTGACGCCGGTTCGCGCGGCTCGTCAACGGCTGATCGCGGGCTGCGGCGCGGCGCTACGCGTTCACCTGCGGCGTGAGAATGGGACCGGCGGTTTGCGTCCCCTTCCTGAGCGCGAATTGCGCCGCCAAAGCGAGCCCGAGGGCCACGCAGAACGTCGTTCCGGTGGCGATGAAGCGCAGCTTGGCCGAATCCCAGTTCGCATCGGGCTGCTCCACCTTCAGCGACAGCAGCGGCGGCAGGAGCAGGAACACGGACACCGCGGCGAAGCCGAAGCAATTGAGCAGCCGCCAGCCAAACGTCGCGCGCGAGTGATCGATATCGGGCAGATCACGGGCGGTCTGCCGATCGAGGTAATACGAGATGTAAACGGCGACCAGCGCCGGGGCCAAGCCCCATTTGAGCATCTCGTAGAACACCTGCAACAACGACCAGCCGGCGAATCTGGGCACGGATCCGAAGTAGTGGACGGCGACCGCCAGTCCGAACGGGCCGGCCACGAACGCGACCATGAACGTCCAGCAGTACATGATCAGATGCGACTGATGCAGCCCGTTTCCCAAGGATCGCGCCACGAACCGAAGCAGCAGGATCGCGATGATCGCCACTCCGTAATTGGCGAACGAGTACATGGCCCAAGCGAGCGCCCGATCGGGATAGTCGCCGATATTGACGCCCTGTCCGCTGAACCAGTCGTACGCGATGGCCGAGGCGTAAACGCCGACATAGACCGACGCAATGAGCGCGATGACGTACACGATCCAATAGCGCAGCGGATTCTCTGGCGGCGGAACGGTCACGTCGACGCCAAAGTCGCGCGCCTCCGCGCACAATTCCTCCCTCGACGCATTCCGATAGATCAAATAGCACGCGACCAGCCGGGAGAAATTCTTGTGCAACTCCTTCACTCCCCTGGCGAGCTGGATGATCGCGGGGTCGGTGGCACCGGTCGATCGCCAGCTGCGCATCACCAAGGAGGTCTCGTCGAAATCGCGCAGAAGCTTTTCGAAGCCGAAGCTCTCATCGGCGAAGAAGGTCGCGTCCTCGCCGGCTTCTTGTCGCGGCGTCAGCCACCACTTCATGTAGCAGGTTTCCGCCCATTGCCGATCGGGCGTATTCCTGTCCTTGCGAAAGTCCTGCTCGCTCAGTCCGGCCGAGCCGCCCACCAGCTCGGCGATCGCCGCTGGAGGCACGTGCAACGACAGCTGGATCTGCGCAACGATCTTCCTGGCGAGGTCGGGGATGCTGATCCAACTCTGGATCGTGTTGCGCATCATCAGCAAGACGTTCCATTGCGCCTCCCGGGTCAGCAAATAGAGATAGATCGCCCCGATGCCGGCGATGATCAGCAAATAGGAGGGAGACTCGCCTCTGGCCGCCTCAAGCCAGTCGTGGATGATCTGCGGCAGCTCCTTTTGAAACACGACGGCGACCTCGACCACCTGCCGGTGCTCGTAGACGAGCAGCAAGAAAAAGCCGCAGGCGAAGATCACGAACATCCAGCTGCCGAGCCGGTACTGCTGCGGGCTCGTCAGGTAGCGAGGAACCGTCGGAATGTCGGCGAGCGACACGGAACGTCGGGCGAACGCCTCCAACGCCAAGCGCACGGCGAACATCATGCCGATCAACGTGATCGCCAGATGGGCGAGCCAGGGGGCGCTCAGAGAGGGCAGCATGTCCGCCGCGAGATCGCCTTGCTGCGCGAGCGCCGGAGCGCAAGCCACCAACAGCGAAATGCCGGAGAGAAGGGCACGAACCATATCCGAGACTCCTGCTCGAAGAGGTCGCTGGACCCGTCTTGGGCGCGCCATGGAGCCGCGACCCCGCCCATATACTAGAGCCGGCGCAAGCGCGCGTGAGTGAAGGAGCTCACATGGCCGTCCGCCTCTGCGCATCGAGGCGCTTGCAGACCGTGCAGTCATAGCGCGCGAAACGGCACCTGAGATCGTCCACCCAGCCATCTGCGCGACGCGAAGCTACGCCGTTATCGCCGCTCGTTCAATTGCGGCAAAGTTGCCCGCGATGCGGACATGAAGTACGCCGGGGCAAGGTCTCCATCCGAGGCGGATCATCCCGTGGGCGAAGACGGCGACGGCGTGCGGCTGACCGAGGAGCAGCGGCTCGACTGGCTTTGCCTCATCCGCAGCGACAATGTCGGCCCGCGCACCTTCCGCGCGCTGGTCAAACACTACGGCGGCGCACGCGCGGCGCGGCGGCGCTCCCCGGTCTTGCCCGCCGCGGCGGCGCGAGCCGCGCCGCCCGCGTCCATTCCCGCCACGACGGCGAGCGCGAGCTCAAGGCGGCGCAAGGGCTCGGCGTGGCTTTCGTCGCGCTCGGAGAGCCGGAATATCCGCGCCGGCTGCAGATGATCGACGACGCCCCGCCGCTCCTTGCCGTGCGCGGCAAAACCGCCGCGCTGCGTCTGCCGGCGGTCGCCGTCGTCGGCGCGCGCAATGCCTCGGCCGCGGGCCTGCGTTTCGCCGAGCGGCTGGCGCGCGATCTTAGCGCCGCGGGCTTTGCCATCGTCTCCGGCCTGGCGCGCGGCATCGACGCCGCCAGCCATCGCGCGAGCCTCGGCGGCGGCACCATCGCCGTGCTCGCCGGCGGCCACGACCATATCTATCCGCGCGAACACGCCGAGCTTACCGACGCCATCCTGGCGCAAGGCGCCTTGGTTTCGGAAATGCCGTTCGGCCACGAGCCCCGCGCGCGCGATTTCCCCCGCCGCAACCGGCTCATTTCCGGGCTGTGCGCCGGCATCGTGGTGGTGGAGGCGGCCAAGCGCTCAGGCTCGCTGATTACCGCGCGCTTCGCGCTCGAACAGGGCCGCGAGGTGTTCGCGGTGCCGGGCTCGCCGCTCGACCCGCGCGCGGAAGGCACGAACGATCTCATCAAACAGGGCGCGACGCTGGTGACTGATGCCGCCGACGTGATCGCGGTGCTGCGCCCGATCCTCGGCGAGCCGGTTGAATTTCGGGCCGAGGAGCCGGAAGCGCCGGCGCCGGGCGCCGAGCCGGACGCCGGCGAGCGCGCGCGCATCGTCGAACTGCTCGGACCGACGCCGGTGCCGATCGACGATCTCGTTCGGTTGTCCGGAAGTTCGCCCGCGATCGTGCGCGTGGTTTTGCTCGAGCTTGAACTCGCGGGACGGCTGGAGCGCCACGGCGGCGCCCTGGTGTCGCTGCTGTAAGCGAACGCGGGCGCCGGAATTTCAGCGCCTGAGGGCCCCGCAGAATACAGTGGCAGCTTGGTTCAACTCAGACGTCGCCGTAAGGCGTGTGATCTTCGTCGATCCTGACCGGCACCACGCCGGGCGCAAGTCCCATGGCCCGCAGCGATGCCATCATGCCGATGTACCAGATGATCCACATAGCCCAATCCCCCCGGATCAACCCACGCGCTGTGGGTTCGAAGCTGGAACTGTGGGCGCCGAGGGCGGTGGAATTGGGACTTCTGCTATCGGCCTAGATGGAAATCCTTCAAGTGTGACTTTCCAGCAACTCCCGCGGCGCGACAATCGCGCGCGCTCTGCCGGGCCTCGAAGATCGTTAATCGTGTGACCGAGGGTCGTCGCCCTCTCCTGATCCATAATCTCGTTGTCTTCCCCCAAGCTGTTTATCCGGCTTTAGAAAACTTCCGCCGGAGCCAGGGGTTTTGGGCTCCGCCAAGCCGCTGTCTTCGGCCTTCGCGCGACGCCGAACACGACCCCTTGGTTTGACAGGGAGGGTTGACATCCCCATCTTTCGCCGCGACAAGGGCGCCCGATTCCGTCCTGCCGGCGCCCTGCGTCTCTCTCTAACTTATTGGAATTGCATGAACATCGTAGTTGTCGAGTCTCCGGCCAAGGCGAAAACGATCAATCGCTACCTTGGCTCCGGCTACGAGGTATTGGCCTCGTTCGGGCACGTGCGCGACCTCCCGGCCAAGGACGGCTCGGTCGACCCCGAGCACAATTTCCGCATGATCTGGGAGGTCGACGACAAGTCCCAAAAGCGCCTCAACGACATTGCCCGCGCCCTGAAAGGGGCCAACAAGCTGATCCTCGCCACCGACCCCGATCGCGAGGGCGAGGCGATTTCCTGGCACGTGCTCGAAGCGTTGAAGGAGAAGCACGCGCTCAAGACGCACGCGGTCGAGCGGGTGGTGTTCAACGCCATCACCAAGCAGGCGGTGCTCGACGCGATGAAGCATCCGCGCAAGATCGATGGCGCCCTGGTCGACGCCTATCTCGCCCGCCGCGCGCTCGACTACCTCGTGGGGTTCACGCTCTCGCCGGTGCTGTGGCGCAAGCTCCCCGGCGCGCGCTCGGCCGGCCGGGTGCAGTCGGTGGCGCTGCGGCTGGTCTGCGACCGCGAGCTCGAGATCGAGAAATTCGTCCCGCGCGAATACTGGTCGTTGGTGGCGACGCTGGCGACGCCGCGGGGAGAGGAATTCGAGGCGCGCCTCGTCGGCGCCGACGGCCAGAAAATCCAGCGGCTCGACATCGGCACCCCCGCCGAGGCCGAGGCGTTCAAGGCGGCATTGGAGAGCGCCGCGTTCACGGTGGCCAACGTCGAGGCCAAGCCCGCCAAGCGCAATCCGCCGGCGCCGTTCACCACCTCGACGCTGCAGCAGGAAGCAAGCCGCAAACTCGGCTTTGCGCCCGCGCACACCATGCGCGTCGCGCAGCGGCTCTACGAAGGCGTCGAGGTCGACGGCGAGACCATCGGCCTCATTACCTATATGCGCACCGACGGCGTCGACGTTGCGGAAGAGGCGCTTGCCGCCGCCCGCCGCCTGATCGGCGCCGACTACGGCAAGAGCTACGTGCCGCCGTCGGCGCGCCAGTACCAGACCAAGACAAAAAACGCGCAAGAGGCGCACGAGGCGATCCGGCCGACCGAGGTCGCGCGCCGCCCGCGGGAGATGAAATCGTTCCTCGATCACGACCAGGCGAGGCTCTACGAACTGATTTGGCTGCGCATGGTCGCGAGCCAGATGGAATCCGCCGAGCTCGAGCGCACCACCGCGGATATCACCGCCAACGCCGCGGGGCGCGGCATCGATCTGCGCGCGACCGGGACGGTGGTGAAGTTCGACGGCTTTCTGACGCTCTATCAGGAGGGCGAGGACGACATCGTGGCCGACGAGGAGGGCCGCCGTCTCCCCGAGATGAGCGCCGGAGAGCGCCTCGCCAAGCGCAAGATCGACGCCGGCCAGCATTTCACCGAGCCGCCGCCGCGCTACTCGGAAGCATCGCTGGTCAAGCGCATGGAGGAGCTCGGCATCGGCCGGCCCTCGACTTACGCCTCGATCCTGCAGGTACTCAGAGACCGCGGCTACGTGCGCATCGAGAAGAAACGGCTCCTTCCCGAGGACAAGGGGCGGGTGCTGACCGCGTTCCTCGAAAGCTTCTTCGCCCGCTACGTGGAATACGATTTCACCGCCGGCCTCGAGGAGCAGCTCGACCGCATCTCCAACAACGAGATGGCTTGGCGCGACCTGCTGCGGGATTTCTGGCGCGAGTTCACCGCCGCCGTGGGCGACATCAAGGAGCTGCGCGTCGCCCAGGTCATCGACGCGCTCGACGAGCTGCTGGCGCCGCATCTGTTTCCGCCGCGCGCGGACGGCGCCGACCCACGCAAATGCCCCAGTTGCGAAACCGGCCGGCTCTCGCTCAAGCTCGGCAAGTTCGGCGGTTTCATCGGCTGCACCAATTATCCCGAATGCCGCTATACGCGCCAGCTCGCGCCCGGCAACGGCGCCAACGGCGGGCCCGACGGCGGCATGAAGAAGCTCGGCGAGGACCCGGCAAGTGGCCTCGAAGTGACGCTGCGCTCGGGCCGCTTCGGGCCGTACATCCAGCTCGGCGAAGCAACCGAGGGCGAAAAGCCCAAGCGCGCCGGCCTGCCGAAAGGCCTCTCCACCGACGACGTCGATCTCGACCGCGCGCTCGGGCTGCTTTCGCTCCCGCGCGAGATCGGCAAGCATCCCGACGACGGCGAGCCGATCGTTGCCGGCGTCGGTCGCTTCGGGCCCTACGTGCAGCACGGCAAGACCTACGCCAATCTGACGACGGGCGACGACGTGCTCACCGTCGGGCTCAACCGCGCCGTGACGCTGATCGAAGAGAAGCGCGCCAAGCGGGCGCAAAAGGGGGGCCGCCGCGGCGCCGATCCCGGCCGCGCGCTCGGCGATCATCCCGACAAGGGCGGTCCCATCGTGGTGAAGAACGGACGTTACGGGCCCTATGCCAACCACGACGGCGTCAACGCCACGCTGCCGTCCCACCTGACCCCGGAGACGATCACGCTGGAGGAGGCGGTCGGCCTTATCGAGGCAAGAAGCGCGCGCGGCGGCAAGAAGCCCGCCGCCAAGCCACGCGCTGCCGCGCCCAAAGCAGCGTCAAAACCGAAGGCCGCCGCCAAAGGCAAGCCGCCCGCGCGGGCGTCCAAGGAACCGCCGCGCAAAAGCGGGGATCAGTGATCTGAGACCCGTAGGGTGGGCATTGCGCCCGGGGCGTTAATGCGAGCCGTCATCTTTCAGCAAACGATTTTGCCCAGCCTACGAATCCAATGCCTCCAACGTCCGACTGGCGAAAGCCGTCGGCCATGCCCATATGCCAACCCATAAGCGAGTCTTGCTCGCGGATTTTATTTTCGTGACACCTGCCCATACCAAACCTTCCCTTCCCTCCAAAGACGACCTCCTCGTCTTCATCGGCCAGCAGTCCGGCAAGATCGGCACCCGCGAGATCGCGCGCGCGTTCGGCCTGAAGAACGCCGATCGCGCCACGCTCAAGCGCATGCTGCGCGAACTCGCCGACGAAGGCCGCATCGAGCGCCGCCGCAAGAAGCTGCATCATCCGGGCACCTTGCCCCCCGTCGTGCTCGCCGACATCACCGCGCGCGATGCCGACGGGGAGCTGATCGCGCTGCCGACGGAGTGGGACGAGGCCGAGCACGGCGCCGCTCCCCGGATCCGTGTGCGCATTGCGCGCCACGCGCGGCCGAGCGAGGTCGCCGGCATCGGCGACCGTGCCTTGCTGCGGGTCGAGGAGAGCGGCGAAAAGGACGATCCGATCCGCCACAGCGGGCGCGTCATCAAGCTCATCGACCGGGCCCGGCAGCGCGTGCTCGGCATTTACCGCGCGGCGCCCGGCGGCGGCGGGCGGCTCGCGCCGATCGACAAGAAACAAGTCGGCCACGAGCTTTCGATCCCAGCGGGCGCCGGCGCAGACGCCCGCGATGGCGACCTGGTCGCGGTCGAGGTCGCCTCGCGCCGAAGCGGCTACGGGCTCGCCAGTGCACGCGTGACGGAAAAGCTCGGCTCGCTCGCGACCGAACGCGCGGTCAGCCTGATCGCCATCCACGCCCATTCGATCCCGCACGTGTTTCCGGCCGCTGTGACGGCGGAAGCGAACGCCGCCAAGCCGGTGCGGCTTGCCGGCCGCGAGGATTGGCGCGCGCGCCCGCTCGTCACCATCGATCCGGCCGACGCCAAGGACCACGACGACGCCGTATACGCCGCACGCGATGACGATCCCGCCAACGCCGGCGGCTTCGTGATCAGCGTCGCCATCGCCGACGTCGCCCACTATGTGCGGCCGGGCTCCGCGCTCGACCGCGAGGCGCTTCTGCGCGGCAATTCGGTCTATTTCCCCGACCGGGTGGTGCCGATGCTGCCGGAGCGCATCTCCAACGATCTGTGCTCGCTCAGGCCCGGCGAGGATCGCGCCGCGTTGGCGGTGCGCCTGGTCGTCGGCGCCGACGGCCGCAAGCGCTCCCACAGCTTCCATCGCGTGCTCATGCGCTCGGCGGCGAGGCTCAACTATGCGCAGGCGCAGGCCGCGGTCGACGGTTGGCCCGATGAAACCACCGGGCCGCTGCTGGCGTCCGTTCTCGAGCCGCTCTACTGCGCCTATCGCGCGGTCAAGCGCGCCCGCGACGCGCGCGCGCCGCTCGATCTCGACCTTCCCGAACGCAAAATCGTTCTCACCGCCCACAATACCGTCGATCGCGTGATGACCCCGGAGCGCCTCGACGCGCACCGGCTGATCGAGGAATTCATGATCCTCGCCAATGTGGCGGCCGCGGAGACGCTGGAGCGCGCGCGTATGCCGCTGATCTATCGCGTGCACGACGAGCCCGATCCCGAGCGCGTGAACGCGCTGCGCGAGTTCCTGCAAAGCCTCGACATCTCGCTGCCCAAGGCCGGCGCGCTGCGGGCCGAGCAATTCAACCGCATTCTCGCGCGGGTGAAGGGCCGCGACGTCGAAAAGCTCGTCAACGAGGTGGTGCTGCGCACGCAGGCGCAGGCCGAATATGCCGCCGAGAACTACGGGCATTTCGGCCTCAACCTGCGCCGCTACGCGCATTTCACCTCGCCGATCCGCCGTTACGCCGACCTCGTCGTCCACCGCGGCCTCATCCGCGCCTTGCAGCTCGGCGACGGCGGACTGCCGCCGGAGCAGGACGTCGCCGCGCTCGGCGAGATCGGCGCACAAATCTCGGCCGCCGAGCGCCGCGCCATGAAAGCGGAACGCGAGACCTTCGACCGCCTGCTCGCCCATTTCCTCGCCGACCGCATCGGCGCGACCTTCGAGGGCCACATCTCGGGCGCCACCCGCGCCGGCCTGTTCGTCAAGCTCGACGACACCGGCGCCGACGGCTTCATCCCGGCGCGCACCATCGGCGCGGATTATTTCCGCTACCACGAGGACCGCCATGCCCTGATCGGCGCTCGCAGCGGCGAGACGCACCGCCTCGGCGATCGCGTCACGGTGCGGCTCGTCGAGGCCGCGCCGGTCGCGGGCGCGCTGCGATTCGAACTCCTCTCCGAAGGCCGCCATAACGGCGCGCGCCGGCGGCGGACGCGCGAGCGCCCCGCCCACGAGCAGCGCCGCGGACAGCGCGAGCGGGCGAGGAAGCGATGAGCGACGTCCTCGCGGACCGCATCGAGCGCATGGAGCGCTTCGTCAAGCGGATGAACGAGGTCGAGCGCGACCTCACCTCCCCCTATGTGCGCCCCAAGGATGCGGCGACGCTGATTCTGGTCGACCGCGACGGCCGCGTGCCCAAGGTCCTGCTCGGCAAACGCCATCACGGTCACAAATTCATGCCGGGGAAATTCGTCTTTCCCGGCGGCCGCGTCGATCCGGCCGATCGGAACATGCCGGCGGCACGACCGCTCGATCCTTCGACCGAAGCGCACCTGATGAAGCGGCTGCAGCGCCCGAGCGCGGCCAAGGCACGCGCGTTCGCGCTCGCCGCCATCCGCGAGACGTTCGAGGAGACCGGCCTCCTCCTCGGCGTGCGCGGCCGCGCCACGACAAAGGTCCCGCGCGGGCCGTGGATCGCGTTCGCCGCGGCGAATATCCTTCCCGATCTCGGCGCATTGCACTTCATCGGCCGCGCCATCACCCCGCCGGGCCGGCCGCGCCGGTTCGACGCGCGCTTCTTCACCATGGATGCGAGCGCGATCGCGCAGCGCATCGACGGCGTGATCGGTCCCGACGCCGAGCTGGTGGAACTCGTGTGGATGCCGCTGAAGGACGCCAAACAGCTCGACATGCCGGCGGTGACGGGCGTGATGCTGGAAGAGCTCGACGCGCGCATCGCCGACGGCTTCGCCCACGAGCTGCCGGTTCCGTTCTACAGCATGCCGCGCGGGCGCTTCCGGCGCGACATGTTGTGATGCATTCCGTGCGCATTGACATTGGCCCGCCGGCGGCTAGGTTGCGCGCGCATCAACGCGATCGAGGCTCGCCATGGCGAAGGCCACCACCATCAAAGTGAAGCTGGTTTCCAGCGCCGATACCGGTTTCTATTACGTGACGCGCAAGAACTCGCGCACCATGACCGACAAGCTGGTGAAGAAGAAATACGATCCGGTCGCCAAGAAGCACGTCGAATTCCGCGAGTCCAAGATCAAGTGAGGGCGCGCCGGGGCGACCGTCCGGCGGACGCCTTTCCGTATTTTGCGTAATTTGGCTGTGAATTAGGCCGCTGGCCGAGGCCGCGACAAAGGTGGCCGGTCGGGAGCGGCGTCATGAGGAGGCCACTCGTACCGCCCCCGAACCGGCCGAACCCCACGGACCCAGGAGATGCGGCGGACCTGAGCATTCCGCAGGGTTATCAATGCGATAGGCGATGGGGCATGCGCCCGCGCCCCGGACCTGACCGGGCCAAGAGTCGCTTTCCACCGCCTCGGGCAAAGTAGCGCAACTGCCTCGGAAATCAACAAATTAGGTTGTGGATAAAGAAGAGAATTTCGTCAACCTAAACGGCCAGGATTGACCGTGGCTTTCGCTCTCGGGGCGTTCCGGGCCGAAAATGCACGCTGCGGCTCTCGGGCTCTCGGCGCCTCTGCTTCAAGCCGAGCCGAGAAAGCGGCGAATGGTTTCGATGAATTTGGCCACCGAAATCGGCTTCGACAAATAGGCCTCGCAGCCGCCTTCGCGGATGCGCTCCTCGTCGCCCTTCATCGCAAACGCAGTCACCGCGACCACCGGAATGGCCTTGAGCTCGGCGTCTTCCTTGAGCCACTTGGTCACTTCGAGTCCGGAGACTTCCGGCAGCTGAATGTCCATCAAGATCAAGTCGGGA
>Ga0209647_1003309_pt1 | contig 12524 bp, 16 predicted proteins | sample GraSoi_2013_60cm_FD_185827 | JGI IMG/M metagenome (GOLD analysis project Ga0209647, IMG submission 185827) | Grasslands soil microbial communities from the Angelo Coastal Reserve, California, USA - Sample 9_17_2013_60cm (SPAdes) (version 2) | ecosystem: Environmental > Terrestrial > Soil >... | reverse complement strand
CTACGTGGGTTCGTTCCCGCCATTCTGGCTGACCGGGATCGGCGTCGCCGGGGCGCTGCCACTCTTCGTGGTAGGCATGCATCAGAGGCGCCAGGCGAGCGGGGGTGCGACGTGACAGTGACGCGGCGGCCGGCCGGTGGGAGAGCGGGTGAAGGACAGCCGCAGCACCCACGACTGCGATTAAACGAGGCGATCCATCAGCCGGTGCGCCTCTCTATCCTGGCGCTGCTCGCCAATGCCAGGCAAGTGGATTTCGCCTTTCTGCGGGATTCGCTGGCACTGAAAGACGCCAACCTGTCGCAGCATCTCAGTGCGCTGGAGTCGCTGGGCTATGTGACAGTGGAGAAGGTATTCGAGCGGAAGCGCCCGCGGACATGGGTGTCACTCAGCCCGACCGGGCGCACCGCGTTCGAGGAGTACTTAGGCACATTGCAGGAGATTGTGGGCGCTCCGCTTGACACGACATCCGAGGGTTAGGCATGGAGGCGGCCCACACAGACGGCCGGAGTGTCGCGGTATCGGCGGTAGGAGGGTAGCGGCATGAGCATCCAGTTCGCGGCGGCTTTCGCGATTGGAGTCGGGGCAGTCGGCACAGGCATCGGAGTCGGGCTCACGAGCGGTCTGGGCTTGCTGGCAATGGGCCGCAATCCATCCGCGGGCAACGAGATTCGCACGAACATGATCCTGGGCATGGTCTTCGCCGAGGCCATCGCGATCTATGCGCTGGTAGTGGCGATGATCATCCTGTTCGTGCCGACGTTGAAAGGATAGGCGAGCGACACACCGAGCGCCGGAGACGAAGCGAGGGCGGTGGACAATGGGATCGTCGCGATCTCTGCTTGATTGCCAAGGTTTTTCCGCCCACTGACTTTCCGCCCACTGTATAATTGCCGGAGATTCGTTGTGCGCTCTTCCCTCGCTGTGCGGGATGAGGTGGGAGAGCGGGGCGGAATGCGGGTGATATGCCGACTCGTTGCGCGACGGAATCCGATAGGCGCGGGACTGGGACTGCGGCGCGGCAGTTGCCCGCACCGTATCAGATCAGGACATGGCTGCCGGCGCGATGGATGCGCGGCGCCCCCCTGACCTTGAGCCTCTGTGCGTGCGTCGTGCTGATGCTAGCGAGCCTCACGGCCTGCGAGTCGGTGCCGCGAACAGCAGTCACCCAGACGGCGCCGCTCCCTACGCAGACTCCCACTCCCTATCCGACCCCGACCGCCTCCATGCCGACAGCATTGACGCCGCCCCCGCAAGATTGCCCCGCCAGCCAGGCCATTCGGGCCGACTTGTCTGGCATCAGTCCCGTCATGGGCGGCGCTCCTGTGTGGGCCACTGCTGTATCCACTCCAATCCATCTCACAGCGAACGACGGGTACACCCGGTTTGGCTGGACATGGAAGATCATCTGGGAGGTGGGGCCATCCTACACGGGTTCAGTGGCGCTGCGCGGCGTCAACCTGCAGAATGGCACGCCCCTCTGGTTCCAATTTGCCGCGGACGATCCGACCACTACCACTACCACGCCGCTTTTGGATCCCCGTCACCCGAACCACCCGGTCTCGGTCGTGGGAGATGACTGGCTGGAGTGGGGCTCGTATGTCTATCTCCCGGCAGCGGGCTGCTACGCCTGATCATCTCTGCCAGCGGTCGAGTGCAGCGATTTGGATCAGGTTGCCGCAGGTGTCGTTCAGCATGGCGATGGTCGAGCCAGTCACTTTGGTCGGCGGCATGGTGAACTCCGCGCCTAGCGGTTTCATGCGGTCGTACTCGCGCTGCACGTCATCCACGTAGAACATGGCGGCCGGCTGGCCCTGCTCGAACAGCGCCTGCTGGTAGGCCCGAGCGGCCGGATTGTCATTGGGGGCGAGCTGCAGCTCCGTGCCGTCCGGCTCCTCGGCTGAGGCCACGGTAAGCCACCGAAACGGCCCCTGCTTGACATCCGCCTTCTTCACGAAACCCAGGACGTCGGTGTAGAAGCGCAGCGCTTTCTCCTGGTCATCCACGTAGATGCTGGTCACTTTGATCTTCGTGGCGAGTTCCTCCTGTCACATTTTGAATGCTTAACGCAGCCTATTTGTGTCGCCCTACACGAGCGCTTAGCTGCCACCGGGATCACGCCTGCGCGCGAGCGACCCAGTCTATCTGGTCGTCCGGGACGCCGTGTTGTCCGAGCACGAGGCTCAGTTGGGCGGCATGCTCCTGGGTATGGCGCATGCTATAGAGCTGTAGCTCGACGTAACTGACGACGTCTCCTTCCCCCATCCAGCCGAAGGTGACGGGTTGGCGCGCCCGTTCGTCCGTCATCGTCTCGCTGGTGGTGCGGCATTTCTTGCGCACAGATGCCAGATAGGCGCGCAGCTCATCCCTGGTAAAGGGCCGGTCGGGTAGTGGGCCAGTGGCGCTGTCCTGCTCCACGAGGGTAAAGGGCGCTGGGGGGGCGAATCCCTCCTCAGACCCGAAGAGGTATAGGTCGAGCCAGAACAGCGCATGATAGGCGACATACCAGAACTCCGCGCGCTCCGACGGGACGGTCGGGTCGTGCCAGACGGCCTCACGCCAGAGGGAATCGGGGCAGGCGACCAGGGCGTTGTCGAGCATATCAATGGCCGCGCCGAACTGCTTCCACAATATGGTGCGCCACAAGCTGTCCATGTACGCTCCTCTATGCTCCTCCACGGGCGATCCTACCGTTCTCCAAAGCTTACCGTTTTATGCCGAAGCACAACGCGTGTTTGGTTCCTGCTTCACCGCGGGCAGTTTCACGCCAGCCCAACGACTGGCGCCAGCGCTCCCCGCTCCACAGGCGTTTTGACTGTCCGAGGAACTCCCGGCCAGTGTGGCTAAATTGCGTGCCGCGTTCTGGTCCCGATCCAGGACCTGGCCGCAGCCGGGATGTTCGCAGCGGAATACCCGGTCGGCCAGCGTCAAGTCCTCATCCACCCAGCCGCAACCGGAACAGGTCTTGGACGATGGTTCCCAGCGGCTTGCCAGCAGGACGCGGGAGCCATACCATTGCGCTTTGTAGAGCAGTTGCCGCTTGAACTCAGCGAAGCCCACATCAGCGATGGCCTGAGCCAGGTGGTGGTTCGTGAGCATGCTGGTTACGTTGAGATCTTCGATCACGATAACTGACTTGGTTTTCGTCAGTCGCGTGGTGACCTGATGCAACGTGTTGGCGCGCTGATGGCCCACTCTGCGATAGTGTTTGGCCAGGGTGCGGGCGGCTTGCTTGCGGTTGTTGCTCCCTTTCTGCTTACGGGTGACGGCCTTGTGCAGCCGCTTGAGCTTCTTCAGCCGGCGCTTGAGTGGCCCGGGGTTGGGAATGACGGTGCCATCCGAGCAGGTGGCCAGCGTCTTCACGCCCAGGTCGACACCCACCACGGGCCCGGTAGTGGTTGGCATCTCCTGCGCTTGCTCGACCTGCACACTCACATACCAGTGCCCTGCCTGCTCCGAGACGGTAGCCGAGAGCAGCTTGACGCCAGCCGTCGGCAGATAGCCGCGTTCTTTCAGGCGTAACCGGCCTAGCCGGGGAAGCTGGATGGCAGCAGGAAAGACGACGATGGCGCCGGTGAGGCGGAAGCTGCCCAGTCCCTGCTTCTTGCTCTTGCGCTGCGGATAGCCAACCTTCCCTTTGAGCTTGCCGGCTTTCTTCAGTTGGCAGCGGCGGAAGAAGTGCGCAAACGCGCTGTCCAGATTGCGCAGTGCCTCCTGCGGCGCACACTTGCTCACCTCGTACATCCAGGACAACTCGGTCTGCTTGAGGGTATTCAGCTCGCGGTGCAGGTCGATCGCGGAAGGGCTTTTGCCGGTGGCCGCGTACGCTGCCTGCTTGCGTGCCAACCCCCAATTGTAGGCGAACCGCGCCGCGCCCGCGTGCCGCTTGCAGGCGGTTGTCTGCTTGTCGTTGAGGGCTACCTCTGTTTTGTAGGCGCGGGTGAAGTTCACGCTCCGGCCTCGCTTTGCCTGACCTGTGGCCTGACCTGTGGCCTGACCTGCTCACTACCGGCTTTGATGTGCTCTGCCCGCTACCTCAGGCGTGCCTTCGCGTACCATGACGGTGCCGGTCGGCAGCTGGTAGGCATCCAGTCGTCCTGCGTGCCACCACTTCCAAGCCGTCTGATAGGTCATGCCGACCTGTTTTGCGTACGCTGAAAGCTTCATAGGCATAGTATGCCATAAAAGAGGATACTACGGAACAAAATTTAAACTCGATTATCACCCTCGCAGCTCGGCGCTCAGGAAGGCGACGGTGCGCTCCCACGCCAGGGCAGCAGCGGCGGCATTGTAGGCATCCGGGCGATCGAAATCGAAGAACCAGTGCGTGGTTCCCGGATAGGTGTAGGCAGTGACCGGCCTTCCCGCGGCCTGGAGCTGCTGCTCCATCTCCGCGGCCTCTTCCGCCGACTGATAGGGGTCATCCTCGGCGAAGTGGCAGAGGTAGGCCGCCTTCGCTGCGCTGTAGTCCAGGCCAGGATACGAGGCATAATAGGTCACGACGGCGGCGATCTCATCGGCCAGCTTGATGGACATGTCGAGCGCATAGGAGCCTCCCACCGTCTGCTGGGCTGGTAGCGCCGTTTTGGCGCAGGTACTGCACCGCCCCCCGAATGTCGCCCCGCCACTGCTCCACCTGCTGATCCAGCGCCGAGCCCAACGCATCCGCCTCCTCGACCTTCGCGGTCGTCTTGCCGCGATAGAGGTCGGGGGCGAGCGCCACGAAGCCCGCCTCCGCCAGCCGGTCGCAGGCCTGGCGAATTGGCTCCGTCAGGCCCCACCACTCATGCAACACGACGACCCCCGGCCCCGCTGCGGCGTCCGGCGTCGCCAGATAGCCAGGCGCAGTTGATCCGTTGGCGTCGAAGTTGATCATACGTCCAGTCATACGATCCTCCTGATCTCACGAAAGGGCGGTTTGCACAGACAAGTTGCCTGTCAGCGGAACGCCAGAGCGTGCCAATGGCAGGCACTGGCACGCTCAGGCTCCCCTCTCCCTGTTAGGGGAGGGGTCGGCGGTGGGGGTCTTACGCGATGATGGTCGCGCGCACCGAATAGATGGCCGGCAGGAAGTCCGCGATCAAGCGCCAGGAGTCGCCACGGTCGGCGGTGGCGAAGAGCTGGCCCGTGTTGGTGCCGACGTAGACCCCCACGGGATCGAGCGCGTCGGCGCACATGCCGTGGCGGAGCACACCAAGCCCCACGGCTGGGCCGCTCGGCAGCCCATTCGTCAACGAGTCCCAGGTCTCGCCGCTATTGGTGGTCCGATACACCGTGAACTGCTCGGTGATGTTCTGGCGGGCCATCCCTTCGACGATGGTGAAGACGGTGTCGGGATGCGCGCTGTCGAGCGCGATGGGGAAGCCGAACTCCGACGGCAGATTGCTCTGGATATCGGTCCAATCATCGCCGGCGTTGGTGCTCTTGTAGATGCCGCAGTGATTCTGCTGGTAGAGCACATTCGGGTCGGTGGGGTGCTGCACGAAGCGGTGGATGCACTGCCCATACTCGGGATAAATGTCCGGCTGGAAGCTGGCGCGCGTGTTCTTGTTGACAAAGACCCAGCTCTTGCCGCCGTCATCGCTGCGCATACAGCCGACCGACGAAATGCCGATCCACATGCGTTGGGGGTTGGCATAGTCGGGCACGATGGTGTGCAGGCAAAGGCCACCGGCGCCTGGATTCCAGCGGTCGCGCGTGGGGTGGCTTTCCAGCGCCTCATTCATCTGCCACGTCGCGCCGCCATCGTGGCTCTCCCACAAGCTCGCCGGAGCGACGCCGACATAGACACTCTCTGGCTCGTCGGCGCGGCCCGGCTCGACTACCCAGATGTTCTCGAGCTTGCGCTCCCCGCCCTCGGGGAACTGAACGCCGCGTGCCGGGTCCTGCCAGGTCTCGCCAAAGTCATCGCTGTAATGCACGAACGAGCCGAAAAAGTCGCCGTTAACGGCGGCGAAGATGCGGCGCTTGCCGGCGCGCTGGTCCAGGGCGGCATTGAAGACGCGAGAGCCCTGAAAAAACGGCCCCTGGAACTGCCAGGTCTGCCGATCCGGCGAGGTCAGGAAAAAGAGGCCGCGCTTGGTGCCGACGGTAAGCAGAATGGTGCCTGACTGGAGGGATGGTTGGCTGGCCACGTGGTTTCCCCTTTTTTTCCATAGTGAGGCTGACTGATCGTTGGTGTGCCCTACAGGGATGGAGCAACGAGCGCGAGTGGACGGCGAGCGGTCATCCACCGGCCACCGATTCGATGACATGCAGCCGTGCGCCCGGGGCCACCGGCGTCTGGAGTCCCTGGAGGTAACGCACGTTCTCGCCATCGACGAAGATGTTGACGTACGGCCGCAGCTCGCCGGTTTCGTAACAGAGATGGAATCGCATGCCTGGGTAGGCGTCATCGAGCGCGGTGACGACCTCGGCCACGCTGTCGCCCGCGACCGCCACGGCCCCTCGATTGCCAGTGCGCTTGCGCAACGCGTGGGGCAACAACACCGTCACCTCCGCGCGCACCTTCGACACATCCATCGCGACCTCCCGTTAGGTTTTACGTTCGAATCAACTATAACCGCCCCCTGGGTTATGTCACAACAGGACGGGACGGTTGGGCCATGACCAGTGGGACTTCTGGAGGTGACCCGACTACCGCTTCTCATTGCGCGCGACGATTCCGGAACCTGAATCTCGCACGACGCGCAAAAAGCCGCATCACCGGGTCATTCCGGTGATGCGGCTGCGCTCTGGCTCCCCGCCCGCACTCCCCTCTCCGCGCCGGAGAGAGACGCGCGACCGAAGGGAGAAGCGCCGTCAGGTGCGGAGCGGCTCTTGAGCAGAGCGGAGGGGCCGGGGTGAGGTTCCTCTACACGGTCTCCGCCGGCGTGCGCTGTTGCTGCCCATCGCTGCCGAGCATCGTGATGTGCTCGCTGGCCAGCGCGTTGTTGGGAATCGAGATCTGGCCGTGATCGGTGTCGACGACGGTCGTATTCATATCGTGGCGAATCACAGTGCCCATCTCATTGCCGATGCGCACGCGCTGCCCCGGCTGGAGCATACGGCCCATCGACAAACCGGAGATCAGGCCGCGCGCGGCATCCACACCGCCTAGACCGAAGGCGAGGCCGCCCGCCAGCGCGAGCATGGCCATGAGCGCCGCGAAGAAGATGAAGATCATGTTCGGCGCGACATTCAGCTGCGTCAGCGCCGCCAGCACCGCGAAGATGATGATCGCCCAGCGCGCGACGTCCGCCAGCAAACTCGCCGTCGAGAGGCCGGCTTCGGCCGCGGCGCCGCGAATGACATCCGCGACGACCCGCGCGAGCAGCGCGCCGATCACGACGATCAGCACCGCCGCGATCACATTCGGTATGTAGCCGAGCACGGCGTTCAAGAAGGCCGAAATCTGGACGAGGCCGAGCGTATTCATCGCCAGCTCGATGAACACGAGGAAAATCCACCAGAACACGATGTCTGCCAGCACACGCGCCGCGTCGAGTTGCGTGCCGGCCAGTCGCAGCGCTCGCGTGATACCGGCGCGATTGGCGACGTCGTCGAAGTGCAGCGCACGTAGTGCGCGTGTCATCAGCTCGCGCACCGCTTTCGCGATGAAGTAGCCGATGATGAGGAGGAGCGTGGCGACGATGAGGAGGGGCAGAAAATTCAGCACCTCACCCAGTAGCGTCGAGAACGCCTCGCCTGCGTTGTGAATGACCCCTGGCACCATAGATGAACCCTCCTGGCTCCTCACCATCGAGAGGAGCGACAGATAGCGTGAGGGCCGGGGCGCACTCCACCGGCGCCCGGCGCCCACTTCAAACCCCGCCGCGGGCATGAGCGCGCGTGCGCCCGCGTCGCCCGCCCTGCCCACATGGGCGGCGGCGCGACACGTCCGGGCTATGGCAGGCTCGCGGGCGTTTGGTCGCCGCCGCGGTCCGGCGGCACACGCCCCTGCTCGTCGACGTCTTCCACGTTCACACGCTCTTTGCGCACCGTGTCGGAGACCTGCTCCGTATCGGTGACGGGGCGCTTGTGCAGGTGCAACTCGTCTCTGACGTTGGTGCGCTTCTCGGTGTACACCTGCTCGCCCATCACCGGAATATCAATGTCTCTCTCGGTAAAGGCATCGGGCGCGACGTCGCCACGGCCCCGCGCTCCTACGTGCTCCACCGTCACCTCTTCCCGCCGCACGGGAACGTTCAGCGTCTGCTGCTCGTGCTCGACATCCTTGCGCACGTGCGCCTTGCCCGTCTCTTTGGGCTGCGTAGGCACCACCATCTCTTCTTCGCGGACGGAGACGGCAACATCGCCCTGTTGTGTGGGCGTGGAATGCTCCCCGGCTGAGCGCCGGCCCCGTTCGCGCGTGCCGTCGTCGGACGCGTCGCGATCGGTAGGGCTGCCCTTGGGTCCCGTGTCAGACTGCGTCGTGTCCGTCCAGTCCGCCGTCGACGTAGGCGGCTGGTCCCAGCCTTGATCCTGAATCTGGCGCTTGTCCTGCTTCAAGAAGACGCCGTCCGTCGTCTTGCGCGCGATGGCGCTCGCAGGGACATAGATATCCTTGGGGAACAGAAAGCCTTTGTGGACGACCAGATAGCCAGCGCCCGCATCGGGTTCGCTCACGTCGCCCAGCTTCTCGCCTGCGGCATCGAAGACTGGCGTGCCGCTCACGATTGGCACCTCACCCTGCTCAGAGCTCGTCTGCGGCTGATCCTGGTTGTCGAGCATGGCACGTAGTCCTTTCGTCTCGCCCATCGCTGCGCGATGCGCAATCTGTCCAGCATTTCCCAACGGCGTCAGTCCCCACGGCACAAACACTATGCAAGGATTGCGCCCTCGCCATGCATGCTGTCTGGCAAACGATCAGGCGCATGTGCTCCGCTTAGCCCGAGCGGAGGTGGGCGATCTCTACACCAGACTTCCTGCCGCGCTCCAGTGAGACTACATTGCCGTTCGCCGGCTGTCCTGCATCTCGCGTGGGCGCCGCCATTGCAGCCCGGTGGATGGTCCGTGCGAGCGGGTGGCCGTCGGCAAGCCGCGCGCGCGGTGCTGCGCCATGATATGCCGCGCCTCTAGCTCGCGGCCCAGCGCGTCAGCCGTCAGCACGGCCTTGCCCAGCTCAGCGCGCTCGCGGTAGTACTCGCGCTCCTCCACCGGCTCGCCGGGATACAGCAGTCCGCCAATCAGCCACCCAATCGTCCCGCCGACGCATGACACCAGGATCACCGACAATGTCTGTCCCGTCGGCGGTGTCGAGAACAGGACCGAAAGTGCCCACGCCACGATCGCGCCGAGGGTGCCTACGATCAGGCTGCCGATGATTGAGCCGAGCAGGCTCTTGGCCGTCCGCTTCGGCGTCGCGTGTGGGGTCGCCTCGGGCTCGCGGGTGATCAAGCTGATATCGCGGCTATTGAAGCCAGCCGCCTCTAGCTCAGCCTGCGCAGCCTCCGCCGCCCTCCTGTCGGGAAATAGGCCGGCAACCGTCCGTGCCATTCAGTACTCCTCTCCTGGTCTACGGCCTACAGGTGCATGCCGCGCTATTCGTGCGGCGGCACGTCGCGCTCGGCGATGATATCCTGGTCCATTACTGGACGCTGGCCTGATGCCTCGGCGGTGTTCTGTTCTTCGCGCGTGCGTGGGTGCGTCTCCGCGTCTCCGTCCGCGACTGTATCGCGCGCGGTCGTGTCACGTGGGGCCGCCGTCTCGGCATCGGCCGCGCGCATGTCCTGCCCACGGCTGCGCTCGTAGGAGTCGCCCCGCGAGATCTCGCCGCGTCCCTCGTCCGCGCGCACGTCGTGGGCCATCTGGCGGTCCGTCACCTGGCCGCGATCCACCGGCTGGTCTCGCACCGGCTCCGCCTGCGCGTCACGGGGCGCGGCCTCGCGCTCCGGCATCCGGCTCCAAGGGGCCTCCGCGTCCAGATTCTCTGCGCCATTCTTGAGCAAGATCTGGTGGGCCTCCTCGTCGCGCCCCTGGGGATCGACCGTGATGAGCACACCACCCTGCTCGACACGCCCCTGATAGTACTGGGCCTCCTCGTGCGACAGTCCCAGGCCGACCAGTCCGCCGACGAGCCAGCCGGCAGCGCCGCCCGCCAGCGCGGTGGCAAGAATGCCGCCAGAGATGAACGGGCCGATGCCGGGAATGACGAGGGTGCCGGTCGCCGCGAGAATCGCGCCGAGCGTCCCGCCGATGACGCCGCCTGTGACAGCGCCGGCTGTGGAGGTGACGCCTTGGCTGGCGCCCGTCTCGCGTGCTTCGTTCGGGTCGCGCATCACGATACCCATGCGCTGGGTGTCGAAGCCGCTGGCCCGCAGATCTACGAAGGCATGCTCAGCCGAGACTCGGTCTAGGAACAGCCCAACTATTACCTTCGCCATTTCGCGCTCTCCTTCCTGACCTGGCCGGCGGCAATGAAGCGGACTCGCCCAGGCAGCTCCTGGGCGCGGCGCGGCCGTTCCAGGCAGTCACTATCGCGAGTGCAGAATGCATGCCAGTGCCTGCCATGTCGCCTAGCGCTTGCTCGTCTTCACGGCTGGCCTGGCTGGAGAAAGCGGTGGCTGTGGCAGCAAGCCGCGGATGCTACGCGCCATCCGCTTGCGGCGCCTCGGGATCGCGTAAGAGCGGCGGCGCGTCCGGTCCGGCGCCGTCCTGCCGGTCTTCGCTGATCTGGACAACCTCGCGCCGCACCGTGCCACGCACCTCTTCGTGCCGCTGCACCAGCTCCTTGCGGACGCGGATGTACTCCTTGATGACCGACTGCTTCTGGACCACCAGACGCTCCTCGATCACCGGGATGAGCACCTCGTTGGGATTGCTGGGGGCCAGGCCGTCGTACTGGTCCGGCGCGACGTGCTCGATGATCGCCTCTTCGTGAAAGAGCTGCACGCCCACCTCTTGCTCGACGGTCTCCACACCTTTATGCACGCGGATTTTGCCCAGCACGACGGGCTTCTTGCGCACGACGAGCTGCTCCTCGTGTACGGGCATACGCAGCACCGTGTCGTCCTGGGGGATGGGCATACCAGCGCGCAGCTCGCCGGCGTTCAGCACTGTGGTCGGCTGGTCGGCGATGTCGGCGATGTCGCCGGCGTGCGGCTGGTCCACGGCCGGAGGCTCCGGCTGCCGCACGTCCAGCGGCGTGGCGGGGTCCACCTCTTCGAGAAGGTAATGGGCCAGGTCGTCGCTGTGGACCTTGACGCTGATGATGGGGTGAAACGCGCCCTGCGTCACCTTGCTCACGAACATCAAGGGAAGGCTATAGCGCCACTGGCGGTCTTCGGAGCGCACGATCATGCGGTCTGGCTGATCCACACCCTCCGTCCAATGACGCTCCAGCCGCTCGACGGTGCCGATGAAGCCATCTTCGCTGCGCACGCGGGCGCCGGGAAGAATGGAGGTATAGGTCTTCATGGAGGTGTCCCCTTCCTGTGATCTGCTCACGTGGCCGCATGGAGCACAGGGCATGCCACGTTCGCATGCGCTTCCACCGAGCGGCGCACGCTCAGCTCTCCACGATCTCGCCGCCGTTCGGATGGAGCACCTGCCCGCTCATGTACGAGGCGTCGTCCGGCCCTGGAAGGCCGCTTGTCCCGTGCGTGCCCCATTCGCAGGCGGCAACTTGTGTGCCAGGCACGATTGCCTTGGCCACGCGCACAGCAGGCGCACGCCGCCGTCTCCTTGCCAACGAACTGTACAATGAGCGCACGACGCCAGCTTACATCGAGAGTGTGGCAGAGCGACACGAGCGGGAGGTGCTACGGAATGGCGGTCGGTGGTGGTAGAATAGTGGTGTGGCTAGACACATCCACCTCCCACCCCATTTGAGCCTTGCTGAACTCGAGCACCGCTCCCGGACGGCCAAAGAGCCCAACGAGCGCACGTGGTGGCAGATTCTGTGGCTACTCGCCCAAGGCCGCACCGCCACCGAGCTGTCGACCGTGCTTGGCTACCGGGCGTACTGGATCGGCCAGATCGCCAAGCGCTACAACGAAGCGGGACCCGCCGGCATGCAGAATCGCCGGCACACGACGTCGTATCGGCCGCCGCCCGTCCTCGCGCCCGTGCTGCAGGGGGAGCTGCGCGCGGCGCTGGCGGAAGCAGCGGCACGGGATGAGCCCTGGACCGGCGGGGACGTGGCGGCCTGGATGGCGGAGCGGTTGGGACGTCCCATCTCCTCCCGTTTGGGCTGGAGCTATCTGGTGCGCCTCACGCACAGCCCGCAGGTGCCCCGCCCGCGCCCAGTCTGACCACGCGCTGGCCGACGCCGCGCAGCAAGAGACCTGCAAAAAAACATCCGCCCCCTGCGAAGGCAGGTCGCCACCGCCTTCCCCCACGCCCGCGTGGAACTGTGGGCCACCGACGACCATCGTATCGGCTTGAAACCGCTCCTGCGCCGCGTCTGGGCACCGCGGGGACAGCGGCCCAGTGCCCGTGTGCGGCACCGCTTCGCCTGGCGCTCCCTGGTGGGCGTTGTCCATCCCGCCTCCGGCCGCACCGTCTTCCACCTGGCGACCAGCGTCTCGATCGCGCTCTTCGCGGTG
>Ga0209647_1003307_pt1 | contig 12528 bp, 11 predicted proteins | sample GraSoi_2013_60cm_FD_185827 | JGI IMG/M metagenome (GOLD analysis project Ga0209647, IMG submission 185827) | Grasslands soil microbial communities from the Angelo Coastal Reserve, California, USA - Sample 9_17_2013_60cm (SPAdes) (version 2) | ecosystem: Environmental > Terrestrial > Soil >... | reverse complement strand
CCGCCATGCCCGCCAGCGCCGGTGACGGCCGGCTCATGGCGTGGCGTCGTCAACGCCTCGATGGGCCGAAAGACGAAGAAAATGATCAGCATGGCCGCGAGCGGTATCGCCGGCACCAACCACACGTATTCAACAGGGGAGAAGGACATGCGTTCGCTCCATTACCGTTCGCGCCTGGCAGCGTGCTGGAGGACGTCTTCAACACGCATGGCGATTACCACCGCATCAGGTTGATCTCACCGACATCGATGGTGTTGCGGCGCCGATAGATGGCAATGATCATGGCGAGCGCGACAGCCGCCTCCGCCGCTGCCACCGTGATGATGAAGATCGCGAAAATCTGCCCAGTCAGGCGCGCGCCGGTCGGTGGATGGTGAATGAACGCCGAGGCGTAGGCGATCATTGTGATGTTGACCGCGTTCAACATGATCTCGATGCTCATCAGAATCGAGACGGCGTTGCGCTTGCTAAGGGCGCCGAAAAGGCCAATGCAGAACGTGATGGCCCCGAGAATAAGGAACTGATTGAGAGTGAGCTGCATTCGCCTAGTCCTCTCGGCCAATCATGATCGCGCCCACGATTGCCACCAACAGCACCACCGAAGCGATTTCGAAGGGCAGCACGTAACTGTAGGTGAACGGGCTGTAGAGCAGCTGCCCGATGCGCACCACCGTTCCCCCATCCGGCCCCGCACCCGCCACGTTCGCCAGCGCGCCCGGCGAGCCTATCGCCATCTGGCTGCCGCTGACGGCGTAGATGAGGCCGCCCCCGAGCGCCACGCAAAGCAGCCCCGCCAGCCACCACTGTCCGCTGAAGGGATTGCTATTGGGCCCCATGCTGTGCTGCGTCAGCATGATGGCGAACAGGATCAGCACGGTGATCGCCCCGGCGTAAATCAAGACCTGCACGATGGCGATGAACTCGGCATTCAACAGCACGAAAATGCCCGCTGCTGCGCCGAAGACAAGCACCAGAAACAGCGCTGAGTGCACGATTTTGCGTCCAATGACGACCGCCAGCGAGGAGCCGACCAGGGTAATGGCCAGGATCCAGAAGATAATGCCCGCGAGATCAGGCATGACCGGCATTCCTCCACCCATCTTGAGGGCTGCGCGCACGGACTGACGTCGTGGTGGGAGGTGGTGCGTCATACGGCCCAATGCGCTACGCCATCATTGATTGTATCAAACATTGTCAATCGCTGATCCGTACCAGCCCGCTTCCTGCCTGCGTTTGCGTCGCCTCATCGCTTTCGATGCGTACCAAAAGTCCTGCGTTTATGCCGTGGGGCTCGCCGCCGCGCGGAACAGCGGTAGTCTTCATCTGCCTATGAGGAGCAGAAGCAGCCGCGGGGGATGGCACACATAGTACACAGCGCCTATGTGAAGTACTTTAGGCACGCACCACGTGCTACACTGGCGTCGTCGCGGCACGCCAGCACTCCGTGCTGCGGCGCAGATTGCCCCGACCCGCCGGGAGGGTCACCAGCCTGTATAAAGGAGCGACCACATGGTAGCCACCGGGACCGTAGTTCATCTGCTGGGCGCGTTGCGCCGCGCCATAGGCCGAGTCTTTCTCTGGTTCTTCCTCCTCTTGATCGTGGGCGGCGGGGCAGCGGAGCTCGTCGCGTACTTTGCCGCCGGGCGGCCCAGTCCCTATGCCCCGACGCTACTCGTGCACATCACCGCCGCGATCATCGGCCTGGCGCTCGGCTATGCCGCGGCGCTCACGGTGCTGGTGGGTGAGGTGATCCACTTCCTGGTATCGTCCATCCGCTCCGCCGAGAATGAGATCAAGTCGGAGATCGCAGCGCCCGGCAAGCTGATCGGCGCGATCACTCAGGGCGTGGGGAATCTCGAGAAGAAGCTATAGCTATGAGTAAGGCCTGGGATCCAGATACGCTGGTAGGAACGCGTCTGGGTTCGTGCGTGCTCGAAGCCCCCCTCGGCGTCGGAGGCATGGGCGCGGTCTACCTTGCGCGCCAGCAGCGCCCGCATCGCCAGGTCGCCGTGAAGGTGCTTCGGCCGCAGCTGGCCACCGACCCCAAGGCGTGGCAAGTGTTCCTGGCGCGCTTTCGCCGCGAGGCAGACGCCACGGCGACGCTCGATCATGCCAACATCGTGCCGATCTACGAGTTTGGCGAAGAGAACGGCATGGCCTTCCTCGTCATGCCGTACCTCGCCGATGGCTCGCTCGCGACCGTGCTGGCTCGCCAGGGTCCGCTGCCCGTCTTGCGGGTGCTTGAATATGTCGAGCAGGCGGCGTCCGCGCTCGACCACGCACACAGCCGCGGGCTGGTCCATCGTGACGTCAAGCCCTCGAATCTGCTGCTCCACCCCGATGGCCGGGTGCTGCTGGCGGACTTTGGCATCGCGCGGCCGTTTGCCGGCGATCCACTGGCGACGATGGATGAGCTCGGCGATGAGCGGACCGGCGCGGCGTTTGAGGATGTGGCGCTGACGCAGACCGGTTCAGCGATGGGTACACCAGAGTACATGGCACCCGAACAGGTGCAGGGCGAACCGGTCGGTCCAGCCACCGATACCTACGCGCTGGGCATCGTCACGTATATCTTGCTGGCGGGACGTACCCCGTTCGGCGGCGGTGAGCTGAGGGAGGTGCTGAGCCGCCAAATGATCGAGCCTCCACAACCGCTGCGCTTCCTCCGCCCCGACGTGCCACCCCGCATGGAAGAGACGATCTTCTGGGCACTCGCAAAGGAGCCGGAAGACCGCCCAGCCAGCGCGGGCGCGTTTGCCCATGCGCTGCGCGACTCACGACGCTCGCGCACGCTCGGTCAGTTGTGGGGCTGGACCGGTACTGAGGAGAGCGGCGGCCACCCGGCAGCAATGAGCGCGCCAGCTGGCCCTTTCAAGCTCGGTCGCGCGCCGGGGCCCACCCGCTCGCTGCCGTTCTCAGGCGGAATGCGCCGGGCCACCGGGCCGGTGCCTGCTGAGAGCGGCCGGCTGCTGAGCGCGCACTCGGCGGCCGGAATCGAGCAGGTGCCCAGCGGGGCTACCGACAGCGCGGCACGATTGCCAGCGTTCGTGCCGGACGACGCGACACTGCATGATGCGGCGCCGGCGTGGCGCCAGCAGGCGCCGGTTTGGCCACTGCCCGCGCGCCCGGCGCCTCCACCAGGCGGCTGGCTGCCCCGCGCGGCGCTCATCGCGACGGCGGCGCTCGTGCTTGCCGCGCTCGTGTTCGGCATCGGCCTCAGCCTGGGCAACATTCTCTATGGCACTGGAGGCGGGCTCTTCAGCAGTGGAGGAGCTGGCACGCCGCGGCCGGCGGTGGTGTCGCCGACTGTCTCGCCCTCGCCCTCACCCACGGCGACCGTGCTGGCGAACTGGCTCTTGGTCTCGCCTACGAGCATTACACTGGGGTGCAAAAACAGTAATCACTCGAAAAGTGTCAGGCTGTCGAACAACGGACCGGACACGTTGAAGTGGACGGCGGCGATCCCAACCAATTTCCTGGGCCTGGATGAGGTCAGGGTTTCGCCGTCTTCCGGCAGGCTGGAATCTCGGCAAACAGTCTCGATCACGATTACCAATCAGTCAATTGCCTCGCATCAGGATTCTGTGAGCTTCCAACCCGCCGACTCTGAGGGCGGCGCGCCGGCCGTGGTTCAGTTCGACGCGTCATGCGGTGGCTGACGCGTCGTAGGCCGCAGCGCTGAGCGGTCCTCCTCGCGGCTGGACAACCGCCTCCTCCACGTGCGCATTGCGCGCACTTCTTCCTCAGACGTGATCGTGTTGTACCGGTGTAGCGCAAGAAGGTGTCGTGCATGGACCGCGATTTAACATGCGCGGCGTACAATGCGCCGGAGCCTGGTGCGCATAGCGCAACCGCGGCGTGAAGGAAGGGACCGGAGGATGAGCGGGCTGTTTGTGTGGGCACAGCATCTGCCTGCCAGCGGGCTATACGCATTCATCCTCGCCTGGCTCTTCGTGGAGAGCACGGGGTTCCCCATCTCCGACGAGCCGCTGCTGCTGCTCGCCGGCTACCTTGGCCACCGCGGCCAGCTGAATCTCGCCGCCACGATTGCCGTCGCCCTGGCCGGTAAGGTTTCCGCCTCATGCGTGGCATTTTGGCTTGGCCGCCGCATCGATCTGCTCTCCCTGGCGCGGCCGGCGGCGCGTCCCGCGCAGGGTTTCGAGCGCTGGCTGTACTACCTGCGCCCCACGACGGCACTCGTGCGCGACGTGGAGCACTGGTCGCGCACGAGAGGTGTCTGGGGAGTCTTCCTGGGGCGGCTCATCCCGGTTGTGCGCAGCTTCATCAGCTATCCCGCCGGCGCGGTGCGCATGCCCTTCGAGCGCTTCCTGGCCGCGACGACCGCCGGCTCGCTGATCTGGATCACCGCCTGGATACTGCTCGGGGCGGCCCTGGGCAAGTCGTATGAGGCGGCGGCGCATCGCTGGGGTAGTCTGAGCTGGCTTGTGCTGGCGGCCTTCCTTGCCATGCTGGCTGGCTTCTGGCTCTGGAACCACCGCCGCGTTGCGCGCGCGGCACATGTCACCCCCAATAGCGAGCGCGCCCCCGAGCAGATCGCTGAGCCATGAGAGATTGCTGGCTCTAACTCCCCGGTCTCATGCTCGCCCTGTGTCAGGGGAGCCGGAGCCGCCGCGGGAGGCCGACCGCGAACGAAACGTATCGGTACGGGTTACATCGCCCTCTTGTGGCACCTGGCGGGGCGGACGTTCACCCTAGTGAGTGGACAGTCCGAGTGGCAGCGCCTATGATGCCACATCGGTCGCGCTGGTCGCCGAATGGCGCGGTGTCCATGGCGACGCGCGATGAAGGAGCGCCACGCGCATGCGATACGTCTCCGTCGTGAATACATCCACCGGCGAGGTGCTGGCCGAGCGTGCCGCTGTCGCCGAGACATTTCTCGCGCGATTCCTGGGGCTGCAATGGCGCCGATCGCTGCCGAAAGGCACGGGCCTGGTGCTGTTGCCCAACAACAGTGTCCACATGTTCTTCATGTTCATGCGGCTAGACGTGGTGTTCGTCGGCGCCGACGGCATCGTGCAGCGGGTGGGCCGCCGGCTGCGCCCCTGGTCGGTTGGGCCGATCGTGCCAAGCGCGCTGTACTGCGTCGAGCTGCCGCCGGGCGCCGCCAGACTGACCCAACCCGGCCACGCGATTGACCTGCGCGCGACGTAGAGTGCAGAAGACATCAAACGAGGGACAGCGTGCTGCGCTGTCCCTCGTCGCTTACGCTACTGGCTGCGTTTACGGTACTGGCTGCGTTAGAACGTGCGCCGCGGCGGCCGCTTGGGCGCTTTCGGCGCCTTGCCGGGGCGACGTGCGCCTCCCCACTCGTCTTCTTCTTCTTCTTCCTCGTCGAAGTCGTCGCTACCGAACTCGTCCTCTTCGTCCGCGGCCGCAGCCGCAGCGGCGTCTTCCGGCTCGATGTCGAAATCCGTGACGACAGGCGTCTCCTCGGTTGCAGACTCCCCGAACGGGGCCAGGTCATCCATAGCGCCAGCCTCGAGGTCCGGCACTTCGTCGCCGTCCATCTCGGCTGAATTCTTCATGAGCAGGTCAATGTTCGCGAGATCGGCCAGCGACGTGATGGTAGGTCGCGCCGGCTCTGGCTTCTTTTCTGGCTTGGCTGCCTTCGGCTTGGCCGCTGGCCGTGCGGGCACCGCCGTCTCGTACTCTGGCAGTGCGAGAGGCAGCTCATCGTCCGCATCAAACGGCTCGGCGTCGCTCCCACCGTCGGCAACGCTACGCTTGCCGGTCGCGACGTCCACCCAGAATTGTGAATAGTAGTGGGGGCGATCCAGTTCCTGGGAAGTATCTTTCCTGGTCATTATTCACCTTGCTGGCATGAGCCTGCATCACCACACGAGCGGTCATCCGATTGCGGACGACTTCACGAGTCGTGTGGGCATCTTGAGGGGCGCCTCGCCTCGCACCTGGGCATGCAGCGACACCTGGCGTGATTGTATGCATCGGTCCCGCCGCGTGTCAAGCGTAGAACTAGCCGCCGGCAATTTTCACTCGGTAGCCGAGCTCGCTGAGTTTTGCCGCGAGGCACTCGCGGTGGTCGCCCTGCAGCTCGATCACGCTATCCTTCACGGTGCCGCCCGTCCCGCAGAGGCGCTTGAGCGTCTGCGCGATGCCGTCGACCAGAGCAGCGTCGTCTGGCAGCCCCGTCACGACAGTCACGGTTTTGCCTCCGCGTCCCTTGCGGTCACGCGCGAGGCGCACGACGCCATCGCGTGGCATGCCGGGCCGCGCGCCAGCGCCGGAGTGCGGCGGCTGGGTGGCACAGCGGCACTCTCCTTCAGGTCGGCCACAACGGCTACAGGTGCGTATTCGGCCGATTCCAGTGCGATAAACGATCCGCCGATCCCCCGGCCTGCTCATGTCACGAAAGCCCTCCACCCGGCATGGCGCCGGCCGTCACGGTGTGCTCCACGGAGTCAGTGTAGCACACACCTCGCGGTAGGCTCAGCGATCAGCGGGACGAAGCGCACCTTGAAAGCAACCCGATCCCCTGTACGAAAGGGGGGTGTGCAGTGCACGTGGCACATGCAAGCTCGGCGTTTGGTCACTGCACCTGTATGCGCGGCGTATCCATCTCGTGCCGATATCACTCACACGCGTACTTGCAAGAGCGCGTCATCATCGCACGGCACCAAGCGCGTTCACATTTGAATGCTATGCAGGGGAACGCTTGCTGTTCGCCGCGTCCGCGGACGAATGAATAGGACGCCGAGCGGACGCTTTGTAGTGGTGGTGCTGTCGCCCGTGACGTGCATCTCTGCGCCGATGACGTGCGAACAGCAACAGATGAGCTATTCGCTCCTTGTGGGCACGTGGCTGCACTCGGGTCCTAGTAATGAAGCAAGCACCAAGCCCGCAATCAAGATATCTTTTATTTGCTCAGCAGGCGTATTCGCCGAGATCTCAACCGCACTCTTGCGCATGTGGAATGGCAGGAACTCGTAGGAGGCGGGTTGGATTCATATTAGAGCATGGCGAGTTCTCGATGAAATCGCACTAAAAAGTCCCAAGTCACGCGCGAAACGTTGACGGGCAGTGCTATCATAACTATAATCGTGCGAAAGCGATCAAAACTACGCTCATAGCTCACGCGCTGCCAACGAGCAAGGAGTGAAACGGGCACCGCCGCGCTGCTGTTTGGGTCCACGGGAGTGTGTACCATGTAGCAACGTTTCAGGTACGCCGTGAAGCCACATGGACCACGGTGAGGGGATTCTTGTGGGGTTCAAGGACTGGTATCCCACTAAGCAGAGCTTCAACCACGTCATGTTGCGTCGCGAAAGCCGGTGCATGTCGACTCAAGTGTAATATCGCCTCGCTATGGTATGCGAAATCCACTTCTAGTACGGACGAGCAGCTTCCCGTCCTATCCAGTGCGCAGGCGCATACGCGAGCGTTCCAGATTGCCCGGCGCTAAGTGGATTGACTAACGCGAAAGTACATATCCGCCTGATCTTCCCAGTCCGTCGAGCGCTGCCTCTGGGCACCTGTCTGGAACTCCTGGAAGATTAGTGGGTGGTGATGGGAGTGAGCACACAAGTGGAGCCGCAAAACGCTGTGCGTGAATCTGCGATGCGGGAAACCTCGACGATGCGGCTTGGCCAGAGACTGCGTCGTGCCCGCCTGGCCAGGAATCTGACCCAGGGAGAAGTAGCAAGGAACCAGTTTAGCGTCTCATATGTGTCAGCGGTCGAGCGCGGTCAAATACGCCCCTCGCTTGGTGCGCTAGAGAAGCTTGCCGAACGGTTACAAGTGCCGTTGACGGATCTATTGGGCGAGGGCGGGCTCGACAATCTCGGGCCCTCACCGGCGGAGAGCCGAGAAGCCAGCAACGAGCGTGTCCGCGACGAGATCGACGCCCGGCTGCGTGAAGCGCAGATTCTGTCGCGCCAGGGTAAAGCAGACGCTGCCCTTGACATTTTGCTCCGCATGAGCTCGCAGCATCTCTCACTGCGCGAAGCGGTGTTGCAACGCTGGCACCTGACCTATTGTTATGTGGCGCTCGGGCGCGCCGAAGATGCTCGCCGCGAGGCCAGTGAGGCGCTGCCGATGGCCGAGCGACTTGGCGACGCGGAGCTGATCGAGCGGGTGCGCAATGAGCTGGGTAATGCCTATTCGATGTTGCACAGCCACGCGCTCGCGCTGGACAATTATCGTGCCAGTCTGGCTGCGATCGAGCAGGGCCGCATCCAGGATCCGACCTTTAAGCTCAACGTGCTGTACAACATCGGCAACCAGTATTGGCATCGTGGTGAGTTCGAGAACGCCATCGGCTATCTGCAACAAGCGGCAGCGCTCGCGCCCGATATCATCAATCCAGAGGGGTTGGGCGCGATCTACTGGGTACTGAGCCTTTCTTACGGCAGCAAGGGCGACACGGCCCAGGCCAAGATGTATGCGTTGCGTAGCATTGGCAAGTATGAAGAGGCGGGCAATCGGCGGCTTGTCGCCCAGGTGTATAACCGGCTGGGGCGTGCCTACGCACAGGCTGGCCAGGTGGGTGATGCGCTTGCTCAGCTGCGCACGGCGTATGAGATTGCCTCGGGCCAGCAGGATGTGCGCGGCATCGCCGAGGCGCAGCGCAGTCTCGCCACCGTCTACTTGCAGGAGCGGCGCATCGAAGACGCCAAGGAAGCCGCCCAGGAGGCGCTAGATCGTGCCGACGCGATGAGTGATCCGCTGCAGCAGGCGGACTCGCATTTGGTGATGGCGCGCGTACGTGAAGCGCAGGAAGATCTGGAGAGCGCCGAACAGCATTACACACAGGCGGTCGACTTGCTTGGTACGACGCAGTCCAACGAGCACGTGCGCGAAGCGTATGCCCAGTTCTCGAATTTCCTCGAGCGGCGCGGCGACAATAAGCGCGCGTTCGAGATGCTGAAGCAGGCATTTCGCGCCGGTGTGCCCGAGAGCACAAGCTACTAGGCCGAGCAGGGCTGGCGCCGACTCAATATATGCGAGACACCGCGTTGGATGCGTGCACACGACCGCACCCGCGGGTGCGGTCGCGCAGGCGCTCCGCCCTTGGGCAACCCAAAGGCGGAGCGCTTTCTCAATGGGTCTAGTGCCCCGGAGGGCCGCCACCTTCGGCCAGCAGATGCTGCGCTGCTTGTGCCGGCTGGGGGGCAGCGGAGCCGGCGTGCAAGCCGCCACGCCAGCCGCCCAGCGCCAGCACTGTGCACAGGACGACGGCTGAGACGAGCGCCGCTCGCCTCTTCACTCGCGATTGTCCGTGCTTTATGTTTGCCACTCTCTTTTCACCTCGTTTGCTCTGTCTCGAAAATCCGTTACCCGCGGGCTCGATTGTTCCTTTACAGTGCTGGCAGCGAAAAGAGGAAAGGCAGTTTGCGGGGCTGACGCGTCGGGTACAATGCGAGGGGTGTGCCGTGAGAGATTTGGCCGGCGTGCGACGCATTCAGTTACAGACGTTGCGCGGCCTCGGCCGCCGGCAGGGAGAAGGAGCGTGGGATGGGGTTGGGTGTCGCACGGGGGAGACGGAATGGCGCTCTACCGGGCGCCGATGCATCGCGGCGGAACGGGGGACGGGCCACCGTGCGGCGCACGGGCCGCGCGCCCGTCGGCTCGGCCGTCCGGCTTGCCGGCATGCGCCTCACCCATCAGTGGCGGCTGCTACTTGCCGTCGCGCTCGGCATCCTCGTCGCGGTGGTGCTGATCTGCACGGTGCCGCTCTACAACACCCTCGTCGCTGATGTGGAGCTCCAGCGCGTGCTCACCATCGCCCAACCCGCCGAGCGTAACATAGACGCATCCGTGCAGAGCCAGCGGGTCGACACGGCCGCCGGGGCGGCGGCGCAGGCGCAAGTCTTGGCGCTCGGGCGGCAGTATCTAGCGGGCTTCACGGCGCCCGCGATCACCTCCTCCGCCGAGTCGGCGCAGATGCTGATCCTACGGTTGCCGGACTATGTCTTCCAGCCCGCGAACTCGAATACGCCGCGCGTGGTTTTCCAGGCCATCGACTTCACCGCCGCCGCCCCGCACATGACGTTTCTTAGCGGCGGCCCGCCACAAGACTCGTCCCAGGCGCCGCAGGTGATCGTGACACATGAAATGGCCACCGATCACGGGCTGCATGTTGGCAGCACGTTCGAGGTGACGCAGTTCGGCGATCATCGCCGTACCGTCACGCTCGTAGTCTCCGGCATCTGGCAGCCCACCGACGTCAACGATCCATACTGGAACGGGCGCAACTTCGAGGCGCACAACGGAAACAAATCGGCAGACGTCTATCCGGTACAGCTGCCCGCCAGCACCTTCTATGCGCAGCTGGCTCCCTTCGATCAAGTCTCCATGACGCAGCACCTGGTGTACTACACCCGCGCCGCTGCCATCACCATCACGAATATGGACGGCATTGCGGACGGCATCGCCAGCCTCCGCGCGCACATGAACGGCGACGTGCAGCCCCAGCCGGGAGTGGAAGCCGTCGGCGTCGCCACGGCGCTCGACCACGACATCCAGGACATCCGCGCGCAGCAGGCGCTGCTGGTGCTCCCGCTGTACGTGATCGTGGCACAGGTCGTCGGCCTCGCCTTGTTATTCGTCATCGCGATGGCCGGCCTGCTGATCGAAGGGCAGAGCCAGGAGATCGCGACGCTCAAGAGCCGCGGCGCCAGCGGCTGGCAAATCCTCGGCACCTTCACCGCCCAGAGCGCGCTACTGGCGCTGCTCGCCGCGGTCGCCGGCCCGTTCATCGCGGTGCTGCTCGCCCTGGCGCTTACCCGCTGGTTCGTGCCGACATCCCTCCAGTATGGCGGCGGCGCGCATTCCAATTACCTGACGGGCGTGGCCCAGCCCCAGTCCGTGGTGGCGCCGGCGATCGTCGGGGCGCTGCTCGGCGTAGCGGCCGTTGCGTTTTCTTCGCTGCAATCGGCGCGGCTGGACGTGCTGGCGTTCCGCCGCGAGCAAGGCAGGGCCTCTCGCCAGCCGCTCTGGCGCCGCTACTATCTGGATCTGCTGCTGGCTGTGTTGTGCGTCGCCGGCTACGTGGAGCTGGGCCAATTCGGCGGCGTCGCCACGCGCGCCGAGCTGGGGAGCCAGGCGACGAGCCCGCTGCTGCTCGTCGCGCCAGCGCTGCTCTTGCTGGCTGGCTCGCTGCTGGTCCTGCGCGTTTTCCCGCTTGGCGCGGGCCTCGGCGCGCGACTGGCCGCACGCCGGCGCGGCATGACGTCGTTGCTCGCATTTTCCCAGGTCGAGCGCAGCCCCGCGCGCTATACGCGCATGACACTGCTGCTCATGCTCGCCGTGGGGCTGGGTCTTTTCGCGCTGACATTCGATACGTCGCTCCAACAGAACGTGCGCGACCGCGTCGCCTACAGCGTCGGAGCGGACGTGCGCCTGGGCCAGAGCGCGGGGCTCGGCAACGGTTTCGACGCCGTGCAAGAGCAACGCCTGCTGAAGCTCCCCGGTGTGCTGGGCCTCACTCCCGCCTATCGCAGCCGCGCCGATGCCACGGCGCTCGCGCAGGGCGGCGCCCAGGTGGATGTGCTGGGCATCGACCCCGCCACCTTCTATCAGCAGGCGGGAGTGATTTCCTGGCGGGGCGACTACGCGGGCCAACCGCTGCCGGCGCTGCTCAGCAGCATGCGCGCCAACTCACATCCGACCGACGCCGGCACACGCTCCAGCCCCATCTGGACGCTCGTCAGCGATGTCTTCGCCAGCACGCACCATGTCAAACGTGGCGACCGCTTCGTTTTGAGTATCTCGGAGACATCGTTTGGCTCGACGGCGTTCGAGGTGGGCGACATCGTGAGTGCGTTTCCCACGCTCTACCCCACGCGTGTCTCCGGTAGCTTTATTGTGGTCGACATGGGGGACTACTTCGCGGCCATCAAGGCGAGCTCGACGTCGAACGATTATAGCCTGATCGGGCCGAACGAGTTCTGGCTGCACACCACCGCCGATCCTGGGCAGCATGCAGCGCTGCTGGCCGCGCTACGGGCGCCCGATCTAGACGCGCAAAACGTGGTAAGTCGCAGCGATCAGCTGGCGGCGGCGCAGCTCAATCCGGTCGCCTCGGGCATGCGGGGGCTGCTCCTCATAGGGGCCGTGACGGCCGCACTGCTGGCAGTGATCGGCAGCATGGCGCAGTCGGTGCTGGCGGCGCGCCAGCGCGCGACCCAGTTCGCCGTGTTGCGCACCATCGGCATGGTGAGCCGCCAGTTGACCGGTCTGCTCCTTGGCGAACAGATCGTCGTGTATCTCTTCGGTCTGCTCGGCGGGACCGCACTTGGCCTGCTGCTGGCGACGGCGACGCTGCCGTTCCTCGAATTTAGTGACACCACGGTGGATCCTGTGAAGCTGGGGATTCCTCCCTACGTATTAGCATTTAACGGCGGGGGCGTCGCCATCTTCTACGCCGCGCTGCTGGCCGCGTTTCTGCTCGCGCTGGCCATCGCCGCACGCTATGCGGCAACCATCGGTCTCGGCAAGGCGCTGCGCCTAGGTGAAGATTAGACGCTGCAGAGAGCATGCACTGGGCGC
>Ga0209647_1003306_pt1 | contig 12528 bp, 12 predicted proteins | sample GraSoi_2013_60cm_FD_185827 | JGI IMG/M metagenome (GOLD analysis project Ga0209647, IMG submission 185827) | Grasslands soil microbial communities from the Angelo Coastal Reserve, California, USA - Sample 9_17_2013_60cm (SPAdes) (version 2) | ecosystem: Environmental > Terrestrial > Soil >... | reverse complement strand
AGTTCCCCACTTTCGGCCGATTTTGCCGTTCTCAATGGATGGCATCCCCCACTTCATATCTGTTTTGCTCTTGAAAGTGAGGGCTATTCCCCACTTTGACGGACTTTACCAATTAGCGAACAATCACAATTAATGTGATGCTTACCTTGAATTTGTCGATATACTTATTTACACTTATTTATACCCAACTAAGTGGGGGAAGGAAATTTTATTACGCCAGGAGGTTTTTTTCATGCGAGGAAACATCAAGAGGTTTTACTTTCTCGGTCTGTTCGCCCCGCTAATGGCGCTCCTACTCGCCTTTAGTCCACTTTCTTCACATTCTTCGTATGCGTCATCGTATCACCCGTCTGTGCCTTCGTATTATGCGAATGCATCATCCTCGCCCTGGAGAGGTATGACGACAGGCTGGGCAAATGTACGTACAGGGCCCGGCACGAGGTATGCTCTCGTTACCACTTATGCACCCAATACGACTGTGGCAGTCTACGCCACCGTTACGGGACAGGTCATCTGGGGTGGCATCTCCACCTGGGGTCGCATTTCCAGTCTCAGTAGTAGCCCCCTTTACATCTACGGAGGACTGGTCGTGCCAATCACTATCACTAGCGGTGGCAGTGGCGGCGGAGGGAATCCTACGGGCAAGGAGATTCTTATCAGTCTCTCCTACCAGTGGATGCACGTCTACCAGAACGGCGTCGAAGTCTACAACTCGCCCATCACCAGTGGACGACTCGAACTGCCATCTCCCACCGGGACGTACCATGTCTTTGCGAAATTCAGTCCTACAACCTTTTACTCACCCTGGCCTCCAGGCTCACCTTACTGGTATCCACCAACACATATCAACTATGCATTGGAGTGGCATGTAGGCGGATATTTCCTGCATGACTCCTGGTGGCGCACTGTGTACGGTCCTGGAACCAATATCTGGCACCAGGACCCGGTATATGGCTGGCAGACTGGTACTCACGGCTGTGTGACAATGCCACTGAAGGCCGCCGCCTGGCTCTATAACTGGGCGCCTATCGGAACCCTGGTACAGGTCAATCCCTGATAACTTTTTCTGTTCTTCTTCCTGCCCCCGAGCGGAACGTCGCATGCAGTTGCTCGTCTTCGATCCTGCCAACGAGCAACTGCACATTTATTCCCCCGCGGTGATGGATATACCTGATCTCTCGTTCAGGAATACCAAGCTCAAGTAACCTCCTGCGAACTTCATCATACGCGTTAAATCGTCCAGAATGCGGAGTGGAAATATCACAAAAAACAACTTGCGTTAATCGCTTGCCCTGGCCCGCTCGCCACGCTGCATAAATATTTGCAACGGCCTTGCGTATTTTCGTTTCTTCATCGGGGACAACAGTTGCATCACCAGGCGCATATCGAGTGCTGCTTTTCGCCCATCTGTGGTGATTTTGAGCATATTATCTTCACTTGGATCGACCCCGCCACTTTTAATTTTTTGCGCCCTTTCTACCAGGAAAGAAACAAACTCATTTTCATGGCTCTATTGACACAACTCGTCCAATCAATGAAAATAGACGCGACACTCCTACGAACCGTTCCGGCAAATATACAATTTAGGAAGAAACTTTGATGAATATAGATGCTCAGTCTATCGCTTTGACGCTGACAACGCCCTTTCGGATTTCACGCAATGTGCAACATACGTCAGCCAACGTGATTGTGCGCATTAACCACGCGGGCTATACCGGTTATGGCGAGGCCTCACCTTACGAATACTACGGCGAAAGTCCGGAAACAGTCCTGGACTGTATCGCACTCTTCGCGGATAACCTCGGTGATGATCCTTTTCTCCTTGAAGATATCACCGAGAAGATGGATAAAATCATCCAGCTCAACCCGTCAGCGAAAGCCGCCGTCGAAATGGCCCTCTATGACCTTATGGGGAAAATGCTCAATGTGCCTCTCTACAAGCTCCTCGGGCTCAATCCTGCCCGCGCAACCCATACATCTTTTACCCTGGGCATCGATACACCTGTCAATATGGCAAAGAAGGCGCTGGTTGCGCGCGACTATCCAATTCTCAAAGTAAAGCTTGGCACCAGGCATGATCTTGATATCATTAAAGCCATCCGCGACGTGACACCAGCAGTTGTGCGCGTTGATGCCAACAGTGCGTGGACGCCCAAAGAGGCCATTAGAAATATCCAGGCCATGGCCCCCTACAATATCGAATTCGTAGAACAGCCCATTGCTGCCCATGATTATGACGGTCTGCGCCTGATCCGCGAGCATGTCCCGCTTCCAATCATGGCCGATGAAAGCTGTGTGACTGTCGATGATATCCCTCGCCTGGTCGGGTGCGTTGATGGCATCGTGATTAAACTCATGAAGTGCGGTGGCATTCGTCATGCCCTGAAAATGATCCATGTTGCGCGCGCTCATAACCTGCAAATTATGCTCGGCTGCATGATCGAAAGTTCGGTGGCAATTACAGCCGCCGCTCATTTGACGCCGCTGGTCGATTATGCTGACCTGGACGGCAACCTGCTGGTGAGCGACGATCCCTATGTAGGCGTCACCGTTGACAAAGGCAAGCTGGTGCTACCCGAAGGCCCGGGACTGGGTATCACCCCCAGGACGTAACTATTTGTAGGCTAGGGTGGCCTATTGGCACCAATTTAAGGATGGGTGAAAGGTGAAAAAGAAACCAGGGGAGCCGCAAAGGTGGGAAAAGGGCCAGGGCACCCGCAAGGGGATGCCCCTACTATACACGAAGCGGCCTGCCAAGCCCGTGTATAGTAGGGGCGGGGCTTGCCCCCGCCCTGGAACGGCGCCCATACCTCCTAAAGTCCGTGCCTATGGAGAAAGCCCTTGCGGCTCCCCTGAATAGGCATTTTAGCTATGCAAGAGGTTTGAAAACTGTCACTTTCCCCCTTGACGATGTTTCAGTAGGAATGGTATCGTTGTTACATCCTCAAGCATAGGTAACCGGCACCAGGCATATAGGATTTATAAGGAGAAGGGAAACATCCTTCATAGACGAGATTTGAGGAGCCTCTCATGAGCAGCACTTCTATACCCCCTTACAAACAATACCGGGTCGCGGCAATTCAATATGAGTCTACCTTAGGAGAGAAAGAAAAGAACGTCAGCGACCTCCTCCGTTTAGTAGAAATAGCCGCTCAGCATGAAGCACGCCTGATTGTGCTGCCAGAGATGGCCACAACCGGCTATTGCTGGGAATCACGCGATGAGATCGCTCCTCATGTTGAACCGATTCCCGGTCCGACGACTGAACGCTTCCAGGAGCTTGCGCGTACATATGGTTGTTACATTGCCTTGAGCCTACCTGAAGTTGATCCAGCGACCAACGTGTTCTACAACAGCATGGTTTTGCTTGGACCTGAAGCCTTGATTGGTACATATCGAAAAATTCATTCCTATATATCCGAACCCCGCTGGGCACGTGATGGTGATATTGGTATGCCCGTCTGGGAAACCCCCCTGGGCCGCCTGACCGGCCTGATTTGTATGGATGCCGAGTACTTTGAAGCCGCGCGTATCCCCGCCTTGCACCATGCCGATGTCTTGCTCTTCCCCACCAACTGGCTCGATGAAAAATGCCCTAGTAGTTACTGGATGACCCGTGCCTTTGAAAATAGGGTCTACTTTATTGCCGCGAATCGCTACGGACGCGAGCGCGGCGTACAGTTTAGCGGTGGCAGCTGCGTCCTCAATCCCGATGGCAGCATCCAGGCCTATCTCGACAACGGCGAAGGTATCGTGTATGGCGAGGTTGATCTCGAACGTTCCCGCGATAAAATTTGGGGACATACGCCCGTGGAGCCGGTGGGCAATTGCCTGGCGGATCGCCGACCAGCCGAGTACATCACCCTTACCCACAATACATACCTCTGGGAACCGCTGCGCTACCACGGCCTCTATGCGCTGGGAGAACTGCCTCCCGGACAACTCTCCTGTGTTGGCTTGATCCAAACCAACCTGCAAGAGCTGGTCGTGCAGAAGCAAGGCGACATTCTCCAGAGCCTGCGGAGCATGGTCACCTCACTTCTGAACGATAATGCGCCCGCAAGGCCAGATGTATTGGTCCTGCCCGAATTAATGTTGCCTGGACCAGCCACCATTGGTGCAGATGACGACCTGGTCAGCCATTTCCAGCAGGGGGCGATCGAAGTACCCGGACCCGCTACTGATGCCCTGGTGGAACTGGCACATGCATTCCAGATTAGCCTGGTCCTGGGGGTCGCCGAACGTGACAATTCGGGGCCTGAACCCACGTATTACAATACAGTCCTCTTGATCGATCCCGAAGGCGTCTATGGCACGTATCGCAAACTCCATCTCACCAACCGCGACCGTTTATGGGCATCTCCTGGTAATCTCGGCTTACCCACCTTCGACACACCTACAGGCCGTATCGGCCTGGCAACCGGCTATGACGTGCTCTTTCCCGAGACCCTGCGCGTCCTGGCAGGCAAGGGGGCCGACCTGGTATGCGCTCCTGCCCTGCTCAATTTTCCTGACCCGCTGGGCCTGGAGCCAACTGCTATTCACTATGATCGCCCGGTTACCTCTGAGGAATTTGACCCTGCACACTTTGTAATCTGGCGTATACGTGCAGCTGAGAATCAGGTTTACCTGGCCCTGGCAAATTGGTCTGGCAACTGGCATAACCTCCACGCCAACGGCACCAGTGGCATCTTCTCACCGTCGTGCGCAACCTATCCCTTGTCAGAAGTCATCTCCGACGAGGGCGAAGTGACCCTGACTATGATGACGATCGATACCCGAGAACAACGCACAGGTCGTCGTTCTTCCACACATCCTCTCAGCTATGCCCCCGGTGATGTCGCTGGCTCCCTGACCGGTGAGCTGGCCTATGATATCCGCGATAGCATTCCCGGTAATGTCGTACGCGGTAAACCCTTGCTGAGAAAACGCGTGCCTTTCTGGTATCTCGACCTGGTCAAACAAGCGTTATGACCGCTCTTCATTTCTACCCATATTTTTAAGGAGATCTATCCATTATGAGATTAGCAGACAAAGTAGCGATCATCACCGGTTCCGCTGGCGGCATGGGTAAGCTCGCCGCCGAAACATTTGCTCACGAAGGTGCCGGTATCGTTGTCACAGATATAGCAGACGAAGAGGGTGAGGAGGTCGCCCGGTCCATCCGTGATGCCGGTGGCAAGGCCATTTTTGTGCATGCCGATGTCGCTAAAGAAAATGATGTCAAGCACATGGTCGCCGCAGCAATTGATGCCTTCGGTCACGTGGATATCCTCTATAACAATGCCGGCATCATGCCGGCCGATGACGCAGGTGTCATCGACCTCGCGGAAGCCTCGTGGGATCGCATCCTGGATATTAATCTCAAAAGCGCCTTCCTCTGCACTAAATACGCCGTGCCCCATATGATCGAACGGGGCAAAGGTTCCATTATCAACGTGGCCTCGTTTGTAGCTCTCATGGGCTGTACCGTGGCCCAGGATGCCTACACTGCATCCAAGGGCGGCATGCTTTCACTTACCAAGTCTTTCGCGGTACAATATGGGAGGCATGGCATTCGCTGTAATGCCATTTGCCCTGGACCTATCGAAACACCATTGCTGCGCGTACTGTGGACAAGCGAAGACGCTCGTAGCCTGCGCCTCAACCGTATTCCGCTTGGCCGCTTTGGTGCGCCGCAAGATATCGTGTATATGGCACTCTACCTGGCCTCCGATGAGTCTTCCTGGACGACCGGAGCCTGGTTAGTGATCGATGGAGGCATTTCATCAAATTATTTCTAACATGTTAACACACAATCTTTTCCCGCGCTTTCAGCAGAAGCTCAGCGCTGCTGGGGGTGAGGCACACACAGTCGATACCTTTGACCAGGCCGCGGACACTATCGCGACCCATGCAGCCTTGAGCGCAAAAAGCATCGTCGTGCCACCACATTTTGACGAGCGGCCCCTGGGAGCACACCTCCTCCCGCTCTTACGCGTCAGGGGTATCGCCATTATTGAGGCAGGCGAACCCGCGAGCGTAGCCGATGCGCCTGCCGGCCTCACCTGCGCTGAGCTAGCTATTGCCGAAACCGGCTCGGTGCTCCTGGCCGAAAATGCCCTGGCCGCGCGCGTGGTGAGCATGCTTACGCTTACACACTTTGTCGTGCTGGCGGCGGATAAGATTGTGCCTATGCTCGACGATGCCGCCAATGTACTCCAGCAACTTACCAGAGAAGGTCCAGATCAGCGCCACTATATATCTTTTGTAACAGGTCCCAGCCGTACCGCCGATATTGAGCGCACCCTTACGATTGGCGTGCAAGGACCAAAGGCGTTGTGCGTTATTGTTGTAAACAAGCCTTCGTAGGGGCCGATTTATCGCGCCCAGCGCCGATTTATCGGCCAAATGTAGGCACCTGACCTGGGGAAAAAACCATGACCGATATTCAACGGGTACCCGAACTGGAAACAGCTAATCCCACCAACGAAAATCAGCCCTTCGAGGTCCGCCTGGAACATGGACTTGCCGACGACAACATGCATCGCGCCCTGGAGCGCTTCGCCCCTTCATGGCGTGAGTCACGCGCGAACGTGCTCTCCCTTGAAGCCGCTGATTATGGCGACGACTATACCTTTCAGCATTTGCGCTCACAGTTGCGCGCCGCTAAGGACAATGCGATTGATCACCAGCCAGAGGTGCTGGCGCAGTTCAAAGCTCAGGCCCAGGCAGCCGGTGCCATCATCTACGAGGCGCGCACAGCAGAGGATGCCAACGCCTATATTTATAACCTTTGCCAGCAAAAGGGTATTGACCTCGTCGTCAAATCCAAAACCATGGTCAGTGAAGAGACGGAGCTGAATCACTATCTCGAAGCGCGCGGCATCACTCCCGTGGAAACCGACCTGGGCGAATGGGTGGCACAACTTGCCCACGAACGCCCCTCACACATGGTCATGCCTATTATCCACAAGACCCGCCAGCAGGTCGGCAGCGTGCTCTCCCAGGCGCTGGGCCGTGAGATCTCTCGCGAAGATGTCGCGGAACAGGTAGCCGTTATTCGCGTTGAACATCGCAAGTCATTCCTCAATGCCGGTATGGGCATCAGCGGGGCAAACGCGCTGATTGCCGAAAGCGGTACAGTCATGATGCTCACCAACGAGGGCAATGGACGGCTGGTAACCTCCCTGCCTCCGGTTCATGTCGTCATGGCAGGTTACGATAAGCTTATCGGTACATTCGCCGAAGCTATGACCCAATTGCGCTTGCTGGCTCGTAGTGCCACCGCGCAGCCTATCACCAGCTACACGACCTTCCTGACCGGTCCGGCCACGCCGGGCAAAGAGATGCATATTGTCCTCGTCGATAATGGGCGCAGCGAGATGCGCGCCGATCCCCGCTCAAAGATGCCCTGCGCTGTATTCGCTGCGCGGCCTGCGCCAACATCTGCCCGCCCTACCAGCAGGTTGGCGGTCACGCCTTCGGTTATATCTATAGTGGCGCCATTGGCCTGGTTGTCACGCCCTTCCATCATGGCCTTGAAGCTGATGCAGGGCCACAAAGCCTGTGCGTCAGTTGTAATGCCTGTGAAACTGTCTGCCCCGTCGAAATCCCGCTCCCCAGCCTGATTCTCGATGTACGCCAGCGCACGATGGAGGCTAAAGGCCTGCCGTGGCTCAAGCAAGTAATCTTCAGCGCCATGGCCCGGCCGCGTCTCTTTGGCCTGCTCCTACGCCTTGGCAGCATCGGGCAACTGCCTGTTACACGCGGCAGCAATTATGTACGCGCCCGTTACTTCGGCATTTTGGGTAAAATTCCCGGTATTCGCCCCCTGGCGGCCCTCGCGAGCTGGCGCAGTTTGCCCGCGCTTGCGCTCAAACCCCTGCGCGACAGGATACCTGCGCAGGTAACCTCAAACGCTACTACTGCCACCAGCAGCAAGCCTCTCACGGTATGTTACTTCGCCGGGTGCATGACCGATCGCCTCTATCCAGAGATGGGAGAGGCCGTTATCCAGGTGCTCGAGGCCTACGGTGTACGCGTCACCTTTCCACGTGCCCAGAACTGCTGTGGCCTGATAGCCCTGAACTCAGGTGATCGCCGCCATGGAGCCAGTATGGCCCACCAGACGATCATTACCCTGGAAAAAGCCCTCGCCGAGAGTGGAGCCGACTATATTCTTAGCGCCTCAACCAGTTGTGTCGCCACAATAGTTCAAGACTATATCAAATTATTTGAGGATCTCAACCAATATGGCTGGCTTGAGCGCACACAGGCCCTGTCCCAGCGGGTCATGGACTTCACTCACTTTGTGGATAGCATTCTCCTTGCCGGCAAAGATAGTGGCAGTGTCGCCATGAAGCGGGTAGACTATCTACCTGCCAACAGCGAGCTTGCGGTAACATATCATGACTCGTGTCAATCATGTAACTGTCTCAATTTACGACCAGAGGCACGGCGCGTTATCCAGCAGGAACTGGGTATGGAGCTGCGTGAGATGCCGCAATCCGACGTCTGCTGTGGCTTTGGTGGCTCGACCTCGATCGAACATCCAGAGGTAGCGGAACGCCTGCTGCAGAACAAGCTGCGCAACGCCGAAAGTACGGGCGCGAACCTGCTCATTGCCGATAACCCTGGCTGCTTAATGCATCTGCGAGGTGGCGTAGATGCCACAGGTAAGCCCATACGCGTCTTACACCTCGCCCAACTTATGGCCGAACACCTGCCTCAAACACAGCGGTAATATTCCACATTTTGTAGAATATGCTGTACAGGTGGTTTACCTCCGAGAGGTATTTGGTTTATAATGCCTGAGGTTGGTCATGATTGCTGTAATATTGTGACAATACTATGCTTACTCAAGAAGGAGAACTGTTATGCCAAACGACAATTCCGGGTCCGGGTCTGGTGCACTTGCCGCTGTCTTCGGCGGAGCCATACTTGTCTATCTACTTATTATGGTTGCGATTATTGTCTTCACAGTTATCATCTATTGGAAAATCTTCGCCAAGGCGGGCTACAGCGGTGCACTGGGTTTACTGATGTTTGTCCCCATTGCCAATCTCGTCGTGCTGTGTGTTCTGGCCTTTGGTGAATGGCCCATCTATCGCGAACTGAACCAGCTCCGCCAGATGGCTGCCGCCAGGTATGGACAAAATCCCCAATACCCACAAAATCCACAAAATCCCCAATATCCTCAATACCCACAAGGCTAAAATATATATGAGAGACACATAATGGCGCATGACCGCGGTCATGCGCCATTATGTGTCTCTCATATAATCTCTACCTCGCTAATCGGCCGGGCATGCCGGACGTGGCGGTTGAAAGTTACTGCCACAGCCAGGATGACTTGCGGAATGAACGTGAGAAAAACGGTCACAACCGGGCCATAGGCCTGAAGCAAGATGCCTGTCAGGGCAATACCCAGTGGTTGACCCCCAAAGGCGATCAGCCGGAAGACACTGTTTACGCGACCCTGCAAGTGATCTGGAATCATAGCCAGGCGATAACTATACTGCACCACCATATAGATGGGCACCACAATAAAACTCACCGCGTTGGCCAAACCCAGCATCAAGGGGTTGGGCGCAAGGGCATAGAAGAGCCACGATAAGACCCAGATCCACGTCGTAACGATCATCACACGTCCAAAGCCAAAGCGCTTCTGCAGCGGACTCGCCATGAGCGACCCGGCGATACTGCCAATACCTCCACACGCGAAAATCAAGCCAATTACCGCGTTCGAAGCATGCATATGCTGCGCCAACACGATCAGGACCAGCACATAACCCGAGCAGGGTACCGTCAATCCCAGCGTCAGTACCGCCAGGAAACGGATAAGCTGGTTATGCCACAGCCAGGTCAGGCCCTCACCAATTTCAGCCCATAAGTTGCTCGCTGCCGCGTCGCGCTCCTCCTGAAACCGCGTTCTGATGAAGTACAACGAGAACATCGAAACCCCGTAAGAGACGGCATCGGCCAGGAAGGGCACCGCGCTCCCCAGGCCGTAAAGGATGGGACCCAGCGCAGGGCCAACCATCGCGGACAGGGAGTAGAGAACCTCATTCTGCCCCGTCGCGCTAGTCAATTGTTCCTTAGCCACAACATGGGGAATACACGCGCTTTCCGCCAGGTTAAAGAAGACAAACAATGACCCTTCGATGAGCGAGACCAGCGCAAGTTGCACATAAGTAAGATGCCCAAGTGCCAGGGCAACGGGAATACTCCCCAGGGCGATGGCCCGTCCCGCATCAGAGAGAATCATCACCCGCTTGCGATCCCAACGATCGACCAGGGCACCCACGGGCAGGCACAGCAGCGCAAATGGCAGCCCGCGCAAGGCCGTCATCAGACCCGCCAGCGCGGGAGAATTCGTCAGAGCCAGCATCAATAGTGGAAAAGCCACCAGCGAAATCTGCGAACCGGTCGAAGATACCGCCTGACCACTGACCAGCAAAAGGAAGTCGCGATTGCGCCATAGGGGTACAAAGCGCTGGCGCGGCGTTACATTTTTTTCAACGCGTAAAAACTCATTTTCGTCGCGTGTTTCCTGGATCATTGACATATGTTTTTAGCTCCCATTGCATATATAGAGACAGACAGGCATAAAAAAGCGGTGGGTCTTATGTGCAGGCACATCCCTGTCTGGTTGAAAGGAGTTGCAACGGATAGCAGATGCAGCACCGCAGGCACCAGGAGGGGTGTGCCTATCACGGCGATACACCGAGCGATAAAAGAGAAATCAGGAAGAGATGTTAGTTAGATGCGCAACTCATGCAAACTACTGCTTTCACGGGCATTGGCCGACGTGAGCCAGTACATTATATGGTGCCACTTCCTGCCGCAGAGGCCCGGCGTGATCGCCTAAGCGGCAAAATTGCTCATTTGTACAATGATAGCTTTGCTCATGAGTTTGCCATCCACCAGGTAGTGAACTGCACCCGGCGAGGTTTTGCCGGGTGCGTACTTACCCTTCCTGGCAATGGTAACATGGAAATCATCAAGGTGTCAATGTATTTGCTTGACAAGAATTTTGTGCTGAGTTAATCTACATGTAGTAACCTGTTCTTTATTTAAAAAGTTCTCGGACTGTTTTTTCTACATTTTGCTGATTCTGACATTATTTTGCATGTACAGCGTAGAAATGTCATTTGAGCCCCGGCTTCATAAAACGTCTATCAACATAACGGCCAGGGATTTGTATGTGAGAACTTTACTTCGGCAGCGCTGAGGAGAACAGGTTGAGGGCATGAGAATTGAGATGGAAAAGTCTCCCCGTGACATGAGCCTGGCAGAACTCGCGGATCGCTGTGTTAGCGAGATCAATAAGTATAGCCGTAAAGAGCCGCACGACGATCAGTATTGTCTGGAGATTTTCCGCCGGGCAATGTTGCAAGGCGACTCAGAAGCCTGGGAGATCTTGCACCGGCGCTTCAGTGGTATTCTGCTTGGTTGGGTACGCCGTCATCCCAGCAGGGAGTTGGCCTACCGCTGTGATAACGAAAATAATTACGTTGACCGCGCCTTCAGAAGGTTGTGGACGCGTACCTTGCGTAACCAGGAACTGGAATTCAACACCCTGGCCGGAGCACTGCGTTTCTTACATACCTGCTTAAATAGCGATATTATCGATACCTTACGCGCCCAACTGCGTTCCGACGAGATACCCTGGCCCGAGCCAGGTTTCCCCGAAGAACCAATCACGGAAGATACCTATCATACCACCGAGCGCTGGGAAATTATCAGAAGTTTTCTCCCCAACGAGCGCGAGCAGCGCCTGGCCTACCTGCTCTACTACTGTGGCCTCAAGCCGCGCCAGATCATAGAGCGCTGTCCCCAGGAGTATGGCAATGTCCAGGAAATTTTCCGCCTTACACGCAATATTGTAGATCGCCTCAAGCGCAATAAAGACCGCCTCCGCTGGCTGCTGGGTGATGAAGAATTTTAAAGGCAGTTGCCAAAACAACATGTCTCAAAATGAGACATGTTTGAGACAGATTGAAATACAAAAAAATCATGCTAGCTACGTTCATAAATTGACGCAGATGATACGTGCCTGAATCTGCTATACTATAACTATTTAAGGGATGATGAATGATGGACTGTTTGCACTCTATGGCCCCCAATGACGAGGAACTTTTGGGCTTTGCGCTCGATGGAGAAGCGCTGCCAGTAGCCAAAAAAGCGCACCTGGACCAATGCGACATCTGCCAGCAGCGCCTCGCCAGGTACAAACATGTCAACTCCACCCTGGTTTCACAGGTCTATCGTCAACTGTGCCCCAGTGGGACACAACTCAGTTTCTATTGCGCCGATCTCCTGCCCGCCGATGAAAAGACCACCGTAGCTGCCCATATCCTGGATTGTCCTCTCTGCGCCAGCGAGGTTTTGGAGACACGCCGCTTCATGCATGAAGTACACATCGACGACATCTTGTTGTCCGATATTGGCTTTGCGCCGCGTGCCACTATCCGCCGCGTCGTTGGTCAGCTCTTCAGGCAACAGGCCCAGCTCGTCCTCCGTAATGGCAGCAGCAACATCTCA
>Ga0209647_1003305_pt1 | contig 12529 bp, 9 predicted proteins | sample GraSoi_2013_60cm_FD_185827 | JGI IMG/M metagenome (GOLD analysis project Ga0209647, IMG submission 185827) | Grasslands soil microbial communities from the Angelo Coastal Reserve, California, USA - Sample 9_17_2013_60cm (SPAdes) (version 2) | ecosystem: Environmental > Terrestrial > Soil >... | reverse complement strand
GTTTCCACCCAGCAGATCATCCAGGTGGAGTACAACGTAACGCGAACGATTTCGATTGTGGCGCTGCGCGATCAGAATGGAGTGGTCAGTTTCGACTTCAGAATACGCCGCCGGAGAAAGTGATCTCCGGAAATACAATTTTGTAATTTGGTAATCGGCTAATTTGGTAATTTGAAGGCGAGACTTCTATTGTTCTTAAATTACAACATTACCCGATTGCCAAATCTCAAAATGGCTCCATTCTGCCTAATTTTAGAACGCTGTCCACATTCCGCCTTGACATAACTCTCCAAACCAGCAACTCTATTTGTTTTTCACCACACGCCCGGAGAAACGGGTAAGGGAGCCAATTTGCGAGTGCGGGTCTTTTATCACGACAAGTGTTTTGACGGGGCTTGCTCGGCGGCCCTGTTCTCCCGTTTCTACCGCGAACGAATCCGCAGCGATGTGGACTTCGTCTATTCCGGCCTGCTGCATCGCGCGGGCGCTCTCTTTGACGAGAAGCAGTTTGACGGCGACGAGAATGCCATCGTCGATTTCAAGTATTCCAGCTCGCCGCAAATCACCTGGTGGTTCGATCACCACGAGAGCGCTTTTCTTTCGACGGCCGACGCCGCCCATTTCGAGCAGGATCAAAGCAACCGCAAATTCTACGATCCGGACTTCAAGTCCTGCACCAGTTTCATCGCCATGATCGCGGAAGAACGTTTCGGCTTCGATCCGCGGCAGGTCGCGGAGCTGGTCCGCTGGACCGACATCGTCGACGGTGCCATGTACGAAGATGCCAAGTCGGCGGTGGAAATGAAAGCTCCGGCCATGAAGCTGACCATGGCTATCGAAGCCTCGACTGATCGCGACTTCGTCAAGACCATGATTCCGTTGCTAGCCTACCAATCTCTTGCCAGCATTCTTGACGAGCCCTTCGTAGCCGTCGTCCTGCCGCCGCTGCTCGAACGCCATCAGCGCTCCATCGAGATTCTGCGGCAGCGCAGCGTAGAAAAAGACGGTACGATTTTTTTCGACATCACCGATCTCGACCTCGAAGGCTACAACAAGTTCATTCCCTACTATCTACACCCCGATTCGATTTACAGCATCGGCGTCAGCAAGAGTTCGTTCCGGGTAAAGGTTTCTGTCGGATCGAACCCGTGGTCAAAACGCCCGCCGACCGTCAATCTGGCGAGAGTCTGCGAGCGTTATGGCGGCGGAGGCCACGCCCGAGTAGGAGCAATCTCGTTCGACGTCACCCAGGGTGAAGCCGCCCACAAAGCCGCTCTGGAGATCGCCGAGGAGTTGCGCGCCAGCGTCCGCCAGCAGACGTGAGAATCGGCAAAAAACTCCGGTAGAGACGGGGCTTGCCCCGTCTCGGACTGCCCAAGAATATTCGGTCGCAAATGCATCCCAAAATCCCGCATTCGATAATCCCGCATCCGGTAATTCACGATCCCGAACACATCAAAGGCGTGCGCGCTGTCGCCACCGTTGAGTTCACAAAAGGGATTGTCGTAATCCTCGCGGGCCTGGGTGTGTTCTCCATGCGGAACATGGATATCTGGGGAATCACTGAGAGCTTCCTGGAATTGTTCCACGTCAATCCTCTCAACCACTACGTCGGAGTCTTCATCGACCTGGTGTACCGGGTCAGCGACATGCGCCTGTGGAAGATCGCCGTCGTGGCGTCGGTCTACGTGATCCTTCGCTTCGTGGAGGCCTACGGCCTGTGGTACATCCGCCCCTGGGCGGAGTGGATGGCCATTGCTTCGGGCTCCGTCTACATCCCGTTCGAGGTGGCCGACCTGTTGCGCCGGCCAGACTGGATTCGCTCTCTGATTGTCGCAGTCAATGTCGGGATCGTCCTCTATATGCTGATGCTGCGCCTGGAAGCAGCCAAGAAGCGGCACGCGGCGCGGACGCATTCGTAGCGATCCGGAACGGCGCAGAGGGTATTGGCGACAAAGTTATTATTCCGCTGATACTGCCCCCCTCCCCCCTCCCCCCTACCTCCTGGAATCATCGAGTTGGCGGGATTTTTATATACTCGTCACACGTTAGAAAATCCCTCACAATTGGAAGGTGAAGAAAACGCTGAGGATGATGCAGATGAGATGGCCCACCTATCTTCAGAGGGGTGTATTTGCCTTATGATGTTGCCCGCAAGGATTGGAGGGGATGCCCATGCAAATTCCTAACCCAGCTCCTTCCGGAACCATATGGGGTCCGGTTAGCGGCATCTCGGGAGTCATATGCGCCGTATTCGCGGCCCTGCATTGGGCTGGGATCACACCCGCTTCGCTGTTTTCTCGGAGGCGATCCGTAGTGAGCCAAGACCGGGGAGTTGGAAAGAATGTTTGGGTAGCGTCTGCCTTGTCCGCGAGTTTGTTTTTGTCCGGTTATTCGTTCTTCTCGTGGATACATCCACGGCACCCGATTACTTCTTGGTTAGGCGTTTCTATTCTCGGATTATTGCTAATCATTGGGTGGTCGGTGCTACTGCGGCAACCACCAAAAACGAAACTCGTGATCTATTCGGCAAATTATAGAGCTTGGCAAGCTGGTGGTGAAACATACGATGTGACCGAGTTTTTGCGAAATATTGTCTCCGGTAACAGTCTCGTTCTTGATATCGAGAATCACAATTTTGTGATCGGGGATCGTAACTTTGTCCCCGAGGATCCGCTACCGTTCAAACCAAAACGGCTTCGAGTCACCTATTCATATAAGGGGGAGAAGACCACTACGATTCATCGGAATGAGCATGACCGTATGGTCATACCAGAGGATTCCGAGACTTATCGGTTATCAGACGAAATCGAACAACTTAAGAATACTCAGTCGACGATTCCAGGCAACCGCAACGCTCTTCAGCAATCCGAGAACCTAGGTACGCTTCCCGTGTATTTCCAAGATTTGGATATCAAGCTCCTGTGGGCGGACACGGGGACAACTCTTGACCTTTCTAAGACAACGCTGTTCCTTAAGCTCTCTTTCACCTCCGATGACGATACGGGTCTCCGGGATATGAAGGTATGTTTTTCGGTCAACGGCAGCAATCATGTAGAAACCCCGGTTGATGACCTCTCTGATTGGATTCTTCAGGCACCGTTCAATAAGCCACAATACCCGTACAAAAGTGTCGATGAAAAATCTTTAGATACCGTTTCTCTTTGGCGCGATATTCAGCACAACGGCCTCAAGGCTGGACTCGTTAAAACTGGTTGGGTGGGAGTACGTATCCCCAACGCCCGACTCCTCAGCGAGGAAGTGGAGAAAGTTAAAATTGAAGTGACTAAAGCGCAATCTCGAAGATCTTACAGATTTTATTTTTGTTTCTCGGATTTACCAGAAACAAATGAGAGGGTAATCGACGCTGATTTTAGGCGGCCTTCATAACCTTTGGCGCGCTTGGGCGGGGATTTTTCGCCGCCCGCCCCAACTGCCCAAGGACTGAACTCTGGAGAGCGAGATTGTTGGAACCAGAAGAGCGACGAGAGGAGCGAAAGGTGCCCCAGTTATCATGGTCAGACGCGGTTGAAATAATCGTCCCACACATGGTTCGCATCTCAACACCGAGCGGGTCCGGCACTGGGTTCATGATCTCTAACGGCAAGAACAATGCTATCTGCGGTATCGCTACAGCCGCACACGTTTTGGACCATGCTCATTACTGGGAAGAGCCCATCAGGGTCGACCACGTGAGTTCAGGTAAGTCCGTTGTTGTACGGCGAGACGAACGAGCCGTAATGTTGGATGCGGCGAGAGACACAGCGGCCCTTCTGTTTGGTCGAGGCGACCTACCTTTTCCTGCCGACCCGCTGCCGCTGTCTCCAAAAGACATGTTTCTTAAGGTCGGCAATGACATCGCATGGCTCGGTTTTCCAGCGATACCCACCGCCAGCCTATGCTTCTTCACAGGCAATGTGAGTGCTTGGATTCAGGATCAGAGCGCTTACTTAGTAGATGGCGTTGCAATCAACGGGGTCAGTGGCGGTCCAGCCTTCCACGTCGCCGCCGCTAAAGGCAATCAACACTTGGTCGTAATGGGCGTGGTGTCAGCCTATGTTCCGAATCGAGCGACTGGGGAGGTATTGCCGGGGTTGTCGGTTGTTCGAGACGTGGCGCAATTTCATGAGCTTGCTCCGCGTTTTGCTTCGCTGGATCAGGCGAGGTCCGCTGAGAGTCCAGCGGAACCTCCGCTTCCAGCTAAGGAATCCGAGAGTCCAGCAGACACGCCGACGAAGCGAAGTTCTTGATTTGAGGGTAGGGAATTATTCCTACCAAGTCGGAGAGCTTGGCCATGCCGAATGTCGAGAAGATCAGCATCACCTTGCCGCCGGAGATGGTGGCCGTTGTCCGCCAGGCCGTTGAGACAGGAGAATACGCCTCCAGCAGCGAGGTGGTGCGCGATGCGCTGCGTGACTGGACGCAGAAGCGCAGCTTGCGCCAGCAGGGCATCGACGAGCTGCGTCAGGTGTGGCGGCAAGCGATGGAAGATAAAACGCCTGGTGTTCCCGTCAGTGAGGTACTGGACCGTCTCGAACGCAAGTATAAGACTCTTGCCGATGCGGGCAAATAATGCGGCTTCCGCGGGGGCTTCGACTTTTTTTTCACATATGTGACGGCCGTCACAGACAGCAATCCCGATCCGCACGATAATATTTCCTTGACCTGTGACAGGCCCGGGGAATGCTCGTCTTCTAAGACGCCCCTCGAAACTGCACCCGATAAGGGAGCAGTTACTCTTTGATAATTAAATTTGAGGCGAAAAGCGAGATCAGCTCGCCTGCGAAAAATCCAACATTTGGTAGAATTCAGCGGAAATGGGGCTAAGTCCTTATTCCGGAATACTTTGATATAAGTCCTTAGGATTCAAAGACCAACTCCGGAAATTCCCGCCAACCCTAAGATTCCAGGAGCCAGGGGGGGAGGGGGGTGGGAGTAACCCGGGATAATAACTTTGTCGCTAACATCCGCGCGGAATCTAGGGTCGAAGAGAGGACAGCCGACGGCGGCTGTCCCTACGTGAGCGGGCTGGACGGACGAATGCGTCCGTCCCTACGCGGGCGGTTACTCGTTCCGCTACTCGTTTAGCGAGCAACCGCAATCCGCTGGCGGAACGTGGGCTTTCAGAAAGTCAGCTACGCGCTTGTACGCGTCAATCTGGTTTTCTACTTTTGAGAAGCCGTGGCCTTCGTTCTCGTAGACTTTGTATTCGACCACGCCGCCGCGCTTTTTTATCGCATCCACGACCTGCTGAGCTTCGGTCTTGGGGCAGCGGGGATCATGGCCCCCGGCAAGCAAATACAGCGGCGCTTTGATCTGGTCGACGAAGTTGATGGGCGAGCGATCTTCGTAGCGCGCCTTATTTTTCTCGGGATCGCCCATGGTCGCCAGGTCCGACTGCTGCAGCACGGGATCTTCATTCTGAATCTCGGTGAACCAGTTTACGAAGGGCACAATCGGAACGCCCGCGGCCCACAGCTCCGGAGCCTTGGTGACGCCCATCATGGTCATGTAGCCACCGTAGCTGCCGCCCATCAGAATGAGTTTTTTCGGGTCGACGTAGCCGGTCTGTTGGATCCAGTCGGCGGCCGCGAGGACGTCCTGCAAATCGCCGCCGCCCATATCGAAAAGATTGGCCTGCTGAAATTCTTTTCCGTAGCCGGTCGATCCGCGATAGTTGGGAGCGATCACAATGTAGCCCTGGTTCGCCATGTACTGGACGAAGCGATTGAATGTGTTCATGGTCTGCGCGGTCGGGCCGCCGTGAACGTAGACGATCGCGGGATGCTCGGCCTTGCGCGGCAGGTTGTAGGGAACATAGACGAAGGCGGAGATGGTCCACTTGCCATCCTTACTGGGGTAATGAACAAGGTGAGGTTCGACCATGTCCTCGGAGCGCACTCCGCCTACGAGCGAATGCGTGAGTTGATGCGACTTGGCGTCGGCCGATTTTCCGTCAGCCAGGTTATAGACCCACAAATCGCCAGGAGCGGTCGGGCCGGTGTGGTAGTAGAGGAGGCGCGAATTGTCGCGAGTGAATGGCGATGGCCTGCCCGCGGCAAAGTTCACGCCTTTCGGCAAGGGCAGAGCGTGAGCTTTTCCGGATGCTACGTCGTACAAGTAGATGTCGGTGTTGCCATCGACGTTCGCGTTGTAAGTGAGAAACTTGCCGTCGGGAGAAAAGCTCTCGCCGGAAATTTCCCACTTGTCCTGCGTGATCCAGTGGATTTTCTTGCTCGCGATGTCGAGCAAGCCGACGTTGTCGTATCCATCGCCTGCGTTGGAGGTAATCAGAACACTTTTGCCGTCGGGCGAAACGTCGTTGGCGGAGTAAGTGCGTTCGCCGTCATGCGGCGTCAGCAGCGTGCTTTGCGCAGTCATGACGTCTACCAGAAATACATTCGAATCCGTCCCTTTCGATTGCTCTTGCGTGTAGACGATGAACTTCGCGTCCTTCGACCAGATCGGTGCTACGTTCATGCGGTCCTTGGCGGTTCCGGTGGTCAGGTGCTTGACCGCGCGCAAGACCGTGTCGTAGACGTCGATCTCGAACACTGAAGACGTCTTCGGTTTGACCATGTAGGCGAGATAGCGACTGTCGGGCGACCACGCGGGACTCTCCTCTGCGATCTCGCGCGTGTTGGTGAGGTTCACGACTTGTCCGGTTTTCGGCGACACGAGAAAAATGTCCCACTGCTCGTCGCCGTCATAGTCGGACATATAGGCGATCCACTTGCCGTCCGGCGACCAGGTTGGGCTGGTTTGGCGCTGATCGCTGACCGTGAGTTGCATTGGCCATCCACCGTCGGACGCGACGAGCCACAGATTATTGCGGCCGCTCAGGTTGCTGACGAAGGCGACGGTCGTTCCATTGGGAGACCAGCCATCCGGCGACCAGGTCGAACCGCCGACCTGGCGCGTCATGTAGAGCTTCTCGATGGAGAGACTCTTCTCCACGCGGGCGTCGGGCTTGGAGGTAATCTGTTTTGGGTCGGTGACGGCCTGCGGTGCGGGGAGAGTCTGGGATGTGGCGAGGACAGTCATTGTTATTACTACGACGATAACAAACAGGCTAAGAATGCGCATGGTTGCCTCGAGTGGGAGTAGTGAACAGGGAAAGTCTATCAGTGTCGATGCTAGTGGAGCGCCGGGCGTCCCCGCCCGGCCACTTCGGGCTGGACGGGCGGACGCCCGTCGCTCCATTAGCGAAAGCAACCGGGCCTTACTCGCGGTCAGTAGTAATGCTCGGGAGGGCCCTTGTACTCCTGGAGAGCGTTGCCACCGTCAATGACCAGCAGTTGTCCGGTGATGTAGGAGGCAGATTCAGAAGCAAGAAACACGATGGCAGCGGCGATTTCGTCGGGGCGGCCGGGACGGCCGACAGGAGTATTTTTGCCAGCAATGAGTTCAGGTCCGGTAGAGGATGCGGTTTCGATCCAGCCGGGAGCCACGGCGTTCACCGTGATTCCCTGGCGTGCAACCTCCAGGGCAAGGCTGCGACCAAGCCCGACCATGGCCGCCTTGGCGGCGCTGTAGGCGGTTTCGCGCGGATTGCTGACGACGGGCCCCGTGGTGGAAGAAACATTCACGATCCGTCCGTAGTTCGCCTTCAGCATGAAAGGCAGAACGGATTTCGTGACATTGAAAGCGGTCTTGAGGTTGATTGCGATGCCGTAATCCCAGTCCTTTTCGGAAAGCTCGGCCAGAGGTAACGCGGTCGTCGCGGCCGGACCGCCGATCTGAGTCATGCCGGCATTGTTGACGAGGATGTCGATGCGGCCAAAACGGGTGAAGACTTCCTGAACCAGCACCTGAGTGCGCGCGAGATCGCACAGGTCAGCGTGGAAGGCAAAGACATCGGCGCCTTCCGCGGCGAGTTCGCGGGCGCGCTCTTCGATTCTATCGGTGGTGGAAGTGATTGCGATTTTCGATCCTTGTTGTGCCAGCAAACGAGCGGTTGCGAAGCCTATCCCATGCGGGCTGCCTGCGCCCGTGATGAGCGCCACTTTTCCGGAAAAGTTCATCGATTCGATTTCACCTGTTTCGGATTATGAAGGTCTTTGCAATGTCCTGTGTCGAACAGAGTCAACGTAAGAACTCAAGTTAAGAAGATAGCAAAGAGAGCTATTTCGTGAGGGCCGCGGTCCAGTTCGTGACCAGAACGAGCGGGGTGGAGACGCTTTCCGGATACGTGGCGAAGACAAAGCGCTGGCCGTCCGGGGTTGGGTCGTAGGGGGTTCCAAGCGGAGCGGTATAGCTGATCTGGAACAGCGCGCGCACCTGGTCCAACTCAAACTCCGCGCTCGTCGTGTTCACGGTGGCGGCGTGGAAGGAACCATCCAGTCCGATGAAGTAGATTTCCTTGCTGTCCGCGCGCCAGGCTGGATAGGTGCCGCCCGTCTGCGAGACCTGCCATCTGCCGGCGCCGCTGGGAAAATGGGTGACGTAAATCTCTTCGCGTCCCGACTCGGTGCAACTGTAGGCCAGCCAGCGGCCATCGGGAGAGAGGCGGTATTGAAAGATCCTGGCTTGCGGAGACTGTGGTTGAACGATGGCGAACGGTTTCTTTTCGGCCGTCATGGGTAGTGCCCACAAGCCGCCGACGGTTGGACCATTCTGCTCCATGTGGACGAGGTAGCGGCCATCGGGTGACCACTGCGGCGACAGCAGGCTGTGGGCTGGCCCGGAGGGGTCGCCCTCCATCAGGACCTCTTCCTGCCCGCCACCATTGGCCAGCCGGGCGCGGAGCGACGTTCCCGTCATGATCGTCGCACCGGTCTGCCGCTCAAATACAACCCGTTCGCCGTCCGCCGACCAGGACGGTGTCAGGTGAGTGGCACCTCCGAACGTGAGGCGGGTTCGCGAGCCGCGAGTCAGGTCGAACACCCAGATGTCGGCCTGAGGATCTCCCATGGATATGGCTAGCCGTTTGCCGTCCGGAGAAAGCCGGCCGCTGCCTTTGTAAAACGCCCGCTCCGCCACCTTGCCCAGCGTCTTTCCGCTGCGATCCATCCAGACGAGATCAGTTCCGAGCGCTTTCGAGCCCGGTTCGTAGACCAACGCTCCGTTCTGGCTTGCGGTGAAGGTGGTGTGCCACGTTCCCGTGTCGTATTCCACAAAGTTCGCGACCGGCGCAGGATCGCCGGAGACCGTGCCGGTGGCAGAATCGAATTTCAGCGCCAGCAATGCCGACTGGAGATGGTAGAGCAGATAGCCGGAGGCATACTGAGCGTCCGAATCCGCCTCGAGTACGCGCTTGTAAGAACCATCGGCCAGTGACCCGAAGTAGATGCCTTGCTCGGATCCGCCGGAGTGATTGGTTGCGAAGAACAAGAAATGCTTGCCGTCGGGCAGGAATCTGGGCCAGCGATGCGTCGTGTGCTTGCCGGGTTCGAGCTTGGTCAAGGGCGCCGGGGTTCCGCCAGCGGCGCTGATTCGCCACAACGAATCGCGGTAGTCGGGTTCGTAGATGATCACGTTGTCCTGGTTCCAGGACCCGCCTCGGGGATTGGGAGTCTCCGCGAGAACGGTGACCGGGCCGCCCGTTGCGGGCACTTTTTTCAAATGGCCATCGGCAAAGAAGCCGACGAATTTTCCGTCGGCAGACCAGAAGGGAAAAGAAGCGCCCTCGGTGCCTTCGAGTTTCCTGGCCGTCAGGTCGCTGAGGAACTGCACCCAGATCGAATCTCGCTCCTTCTGGCTGCGGGCGCAAAACGCCACCGCTGCTCCGTCGGACGCGATCGTGGGTGGGCCGGAAAAGTCGCCGGTGAAGTCGAAGCCCACTTCCGCGGGTGGGGGCAAATAGGATCGTACTGTGTGCGCCGGCGCGTGCTCGCGCAGATTCGACCAAGCCAGCGCCCCCAGCAGCGCTGCGGCCACAACGATCCACAGCAGACGCTCACGCCAGCGGCGGCGAAGGTTGACGGGCGACGCTGGGCTGGTGCCAGAAGCGCTGCTCGCGATCCAGCGCAACTCGCGAGCAACGTCGGCGGCGTTCTGCCAACGTGATTCGGGATCTTTCGCAAGACACTCGTGGACGACATGATCAATCGCCGCTGGGGCCATCGGCTGAATTTTCGAGATTGGTTCTGGCTCCTTCTCGAGGATGGCTGAGGCGACCGAGATCTGGCTCTTGCCTTCAAATGCACGCTTGCCTGTGATCATCTCGTACAGCACGCAGCCGAAACTGAAGATGTCGCTGCGCGCGTCCGCTTCCTGCCCCTGCAACACTTCGGGCGCCATGAATTGGAACGTGCCGACGATCGTGCCCTGCTGCGTCAGGGTCCCCAGCGGCGTGCCGAGCGCCGACAGATTCATGGTGGGAGTGGAAGGCGTCAGGTGTCCTTTGTCGGTCAAGGTTTGAGTTCCGAACAGTCCGGCGGACGGTTTCGCCAGGCCGAAGTCCAGCAGCTTGGCGCCGGATGCGGTGAGCATAACGTTTCCCGGCTTGAGATCGCGGTGTACGATACCCGCCCGGTGCGCTTTCTCCAGCGCATCGCAGATCTGCATGCCGCACTCCAGCGCCTGCTTCAGCGGCATCGGCCCTTTCTGCAGCCGCGCCTCCAGAGTTTCGCCCTGGACATACTCCATCACCAGGTAGTCGGTCCCATTTTGACTGCCGACGTCGTGCAACACGCAAATGTGGGGATGATTCAACGAAGAAATGGTGCGGGCTTCCCGCTCGAAGCGCTGCTTGGCCTCGGGGTTGTCAGACAGATGAACGGGCAAGATTTTGATGGCGACGGTGCGATCGAGGCGCGTGTCTGTCGCGCGATAGACTTCTCCCATGCCTCCGGCGCCTAGCGGGGCGACGACTTCGTAGGGGCCGAGTTTCGTGCCAGCGGTCAGGGGCATGGGTGCGCGCCATTATAGCGCCTATGTAGGGCGATAAAGGCCATCCAGTGATTCTGGATGATTGCAGGCTGCGCTTCCACAACCGGATTGTGGAAGAGTAGCCCGTCACCTCCGGGGACAATCCGGAATGATTGGGCGAGCCCCGGCAGATCACATCAGCTGCGCCGATTTCTCGGGACTGGGCTGATCGGAATTGCACGTCCACACTCCGACGAGAGGCACAAAACTAACTACGGTGTTCGACCTGGCCACCTCGGCTCGGATACGGTCGGAAAGCGTATCGACATTCCCCAGTGCATCGAGTGGCACGTTGTGCTGTTGGGCCAAAGGCAGCACGCTGCTGAGGAGGTCACAGATCAGGCTTGTAAACGCCGTATCGCTTCCTAACGGTATCTCAATGTTCATGGTAGGCGTGGGTAGTCCCATCTCCTGAAACATGTGGTACAGCGTGATGCCCATCTCCGGATTTACGCCCGAGGCCAGGAAAGTTTCATGGATGGCGTGAAGAGTTTTGGACCAAAGGGGAAGCCGTGCACCCAAAGCGAGCAGAGGAATCCAAGTGGGCTCCTGAAAGGCGAGGACACCGCCGGGCCGGACGAGACGAGTCAACGAGCGCAGCACGGAAGCCGGGTCGGGAAGAAACATTAGGATGAAGCGCCCGACGGCGGCGTCGAAAGGTTTGTCGCTGACGAATTCCATTACGTCGGCCTGAGTGAAGCTGACGCTGCGTAGTCCCGCATCTTCGACGCGAGCATGGGCCCGTGCAATTGAGCACGCGTCGCGTTCGATGCCGACTACCTCTCCTGACGAGCCAACGATTCGCGCCAGCAGCATGGAGACGTCGCCGACACCGGAGCCGAGATCGAGAACACGTTGTCCCGGACCGATGCCCGCTTCGCGGAACAACCGCTCGGTGTATGGGGCTATGCGCGTGGCTTGCCGCATCAGGCGGTCGTGCTCAGCGTTCGTGTAGCCTAAGGCGTAATCGCAACGGAGAAGGCTCGCTTGAGAGTTCATGGTTACTTTGTCCTTTCGTGCGCGGTATCTCCCCTAGGGGCTGGTTTGGAATTAGGCTGTGAGTGAATTCGCCTTCCTGTTGAAACATCGCATTACACTGACAGTCGACTTCCCGTTCATCCCGACTGGAGTCGCAAAGTGTCAGGGTATCGTAATCGTGGTCCCCGTTCCGAATGGGCCGGGCGATTGAAAATCCGCTGCACAAGTGGCGATTCCCCCGCCGCCGTTCAATTCGCAACCGGCACCATCGTGGGCAAAGAATTCGACGTCATAGGTCCCCGCTGTGACCGGGCCGATGACGACCTTGAAAGAGCCGTTCCCGTGGAGATCAGTGGTGACAACTCCGACTTCTACTTCCGCAAAGGTCGCGGTCACTCCTTGTTTAGTAGCGGTTGCACAGGTGCCGCCGCCGCCATCGGTCGGAAACTGGCCGAAGTTCGCCGGGAAGGTGCTGCAGAAGAAGTTAAGAGCGACCTGATACAGTTTGCTTGGTCTGGCACCCACCAAGGAGAAGGTCACCGTCAGGGTATGGGTGGTAGGGGAAACGATCCACTTGACGCTGCTCTTGGTGAGGTTCAGGGGTTCGCCGAAGTTGTCCCAACCGTCGGTCCACTTTTGCAATGTTACCGTTGCGGACGCGGTGCCAACCGTCAACAGA
>Ga0209647_1003302_pt1 | contig 12539 bp, 11 predicted proteins | sample GraSoi_2013_60cm_FD_185827 | JGI IMG/M metagenome (GOLD analysis project Ga0209647, IMG submission 185827) | Grasslands soil microbial communities from the Angelo Coastal Reserve, California, USA - Sample 9_17_2013_60cm (SPAdes) (version 2) | ecosystem: Environmental > Terrestrial > Soil >... | reverse complement strand
TAGAACTTTCGCCTAAAAGGCGTCTCATCTCGGCGTAAGTCGTTCAAAATCAAGCGTCCCCGTAGTTCAACGGATAGAACGGAGGTTTCCTAAACCTTAAATGTGGGTTCGATTCCCGCCGGGGACATTGCTCGTAAAGCAAGTCTGGGAGCTGTTTTGCGGTCAATGACGCTTTTATCAGATCTCGTCAAAATTAGTCAATTTTCGCCGCAAAAAGTGTCTGGAAATTGTCTGCTCCAATTATAAATGCCGGCGCCAGTGAAAAGATATTGCAAAACGATCCGTGGGATGCCCCCGGCGGGGCTGAAGCAGAGCTCATGACTCACTCAAGAGGCAGAAGTCGAATACGAGACCCGGCGACGTCAAGCGTGACAAGGGCGCCTTTTCCCAGGTCGGCTTCCGTGCTTCGAATTGCAGCAACAAGAATTGTTTGCAAGGCATCGGGCGAAAGGTCGTTTGCCCGAATTTGCACTACTGAAGGACCGTGAGCGAAGGAATGCGCGAGAATGGTCCCAAAGTCCATTGTGAGTGATGATGACGTATCCGTTGCTCGCCGCCCAATCAAAAATCTCGTGGTCAGAAGCTGACGGTTTACCGACCTTGGACCAGTGCAGCACCTCAAATCCGGCCTCCTCAAGAACCATCACCCAGGTTGGCGATAGGTTCATGTCCAGAAGAAGCTTCACGCGATCGGAAGTATGACTTCTCTCTCTCTTCACTTCGCCATGCGGCATACTCGAGAGCTTGCACCACATCCTCTCGTTCCAAATAAGGATAAAGTCTGAGAATCTCCTCAATTGTACGGCCAGCGGCTATCATGCCTACAATCACACCCGCAGTCACACGCATACCGCGAATACATGGCCGACCGCCCATGATGAGAGGATCGAACGTAATTCGGTCAAACTTTGTCATAAAAGGGTCCGTCGATAACGAGTAATAGTATCAGTACACCCGCTCTCATGCACGACGAGTATTACTGACGGACTGAGCGCTACAAAGCAAAATACCTTTCAACCCGAGATCCGAACCGCGGGGAGTTCCTCTTGCAAGTTGTCTCTCGGAGGTCTGGATCTGCTTCAATCGCTTACCTCGCCACAGCTTTTTCACAGCGCCCCCGCCTGTGGCTTCGAAGTTGCCGGGGAGGCCTACAGCGGGGCATTCGCGCGCAGCCAGGCGGCAAGCTTGGCGAAAGAAAAATCATTCGCCGCGTAGAGCCCCGAGATGAAATCGTACGTCGCACCGGCATCGGCCGTGATTCGAGCGCCGTTAATGGCGAGGAAGGTGTAGGTCACGGCGAAAGCCGTCCTTTTGTTGCCGTCGATGAAAGGGTGGCTCTGCGCAAGGCTTTCCCACAAGGCGGCCGCTTCCTCGATCAGGTCGGCGTAATACCCAGTCTGTGGGCGGAAGAGAGCGGCTTCAAGCAGGCCGAGATCGCGCACGCCCACCGAGCCGCCGTAGCGTTCGATCTGATCGTCATGGATGGCGAGCGCCTCGGCGAGCGTCAGATAATCGGTCATTCAGCGAGCTTCTTATAGAGGCTGCCGAATTTTTCGTGGCTACCGAGATACGCGCCCATGACATGCGCACGTGGCCGGGTCTTGCGATGCTTTTCGACTAGGTCAGACAACGCCTCCTCGACAAGTGCCTGGAGCTGGCGACCCTCGTCGTGCGCGAGCGCGCGGACGGCCGCCAGGATGTCTATATCGACCTGCGTCGCAAATTTTTCGCGCGACATAACAACTTTCGTTTCTGTATCCCCAGTTTATCATGACACATCATGAAATGTCAAGACGCCAGCGGAGCGGAAGGACCTTTCACCGGTCAACCATATGAGCCGCAGAAAAATCGTCCGCAGAGCGCTGTCCTTTAAAGCGCTTCACGACCGATAGGGGTGTACAGCCGCGGCATTGCCGCAGAATTATTGCCAGTGAGTTCTTTAACGGCTGCTTGAGAAATTCCAGCATCCTTCAGAAGAAAAACAGCGTTAGGGCCAGACCGTCGAGTTGAACGTGTTTGCGGCCCTCGTGGTGCTGCGAGCACGTTCTTTTCCGAAAAGCTAAATTTTAAACTGGCTGATAATCAACCGGTGTACGGATGATTATCCACCAATTGGTTGCCACAGCGCCAGCAGAGGAACACTATGCAAATTACTCGCAAAAAAGGAATCACACCCAGACTGTTGTGCGGCAGCGCACGCTATGCGAAAAACGTCGCTTCCTCCTACGTTGTGGTGATTAGTGAAACCATTGCAGCAGGATTCGCGTGGAAGCGAAGCGCGCAACTCTTTCTACCGTACGATATCCGGGTCATGTGTGGGAATGGTTCTGATCCGGAGCATTGCCCTCGTAAAAAGGAACCGCTGCCTATCAATATTTGCTCCACATTTAAGCGGTCCCTCGCTAAGTCAATAGCTGAGCGGTGCCTCCGTAGATTGTTCAAGACTACGCTGGGATCTGGATCATATTCGAGGCTTTTGCTGATGGTGCCTCACCAACTTGGTACCGGTTAGCCTGACCGTTTGCAAAAAACAGCTTTCAACCAGAGCCACACACAAGCCGTGTCTCAAGACCCGACACTGGCCCAAGTTATCGAGGTCAGCCGTGGGTTTCTCCGGCCCGCATGCCGCCATTTTAGCGGTTATTGGCGCAAATCGCGCCACATAGGCACCATGATCGCGCCACTATTCGACCTCAATCGCGCCATTCAGCTTGCCTAATCGCGCCATTTAGGGCTAAGTTTAGTGGCGCAATTCGCGCCACTTATGCCTCGTGCCATTCCTCCCGAGAAGCTAGACATGGTTATCGACGCTATCCGTCAACAAGGTGGTAGCGCTCGGCTGGAAGAGATTTCGTCCAAGATTGCCAGGCAAGTTCCCCGGAGAACTCTCCAGCGATGGCTCAAGGCGCTCACCCAGGCAGGACGGGTCGAAGTGGTCGGCCAAGGCCCGATCACAGTCTATCGAATTCCCGTAGCCGCGCCCGCTGCCCCAGCTAGAGACGAGAGCGCCGAGGACAAGGATATTCCCCTGTCGATTTCGGGCAAGGAAGTCCTCGATTATGTGGGGCAACCCTTGAGCGCCCGTCAGCCTGTGACCTATGACCGGAGTTTTCTGGATCGCTATGAACCCAATCGGACTTGGTATTTGAGCGAAAGTGTCAGGAAACACCTGCGCAAGATGGGAGATACCGGAGAGCTGGAGCGGCCAGCGGGAACCTATGGGCGGGAAGTGCTCAACCGGCTCCTCATCGATTTATCCTGGTCCTCCAGCCGTCTCGAAGGCAACACCTATGACCGGCTCGACACGGTTCGCCTAATTGAGTTCGGCGAGCGGGCCGAAGGAAAAGACTCCCAGGAAGCCCGGATGATCCTCAATCATAAGGCCGCCATTGAAATGCTGGTGACCAATATCGAGACGGTAGGATTCAATCCTTATACAATCCTCAATCTTCACGGCCTCCTTTCGGAAGACCTTCTGACCGACCCCGACGCCAGCGGTCGGCTGCGGCAACGGTCAGTCGATATTGGCGGATCGAGTTACAAGCCCCCCGGATTGCCTCAAGTGATCGACGAGCTTTTCCGCGAAATGCTCGACCGAGCCAGTCGAATCAATGATCCGTTCGAGCAGTCATTTTTCGCGCTGGTGCACATCCCCTATCTCCAGCCCTTCGACGATGTGAACAAGCGGGTATCTCGCCTGGCTGCGAATATCCCGCTGCTTAAGCAGAATTTCTGTCCCTTGACCTTTTTGGGAGTTCCCCAGCGCACCTACATCAGCGGTCTGCTTGGCATCTACGAGATGACACGAATTGAACTGCTGGCGGACGTGTTTGTCTGGGCCTACGAACGCTCCACCCGTGAATATCTCGCCGTGCGCCAGAGCCTTTCCGATCCCGATCCGGTTCGCCTTCGCTATCATCGACAGATTCACGGTCTGGTGGGGCGCATTGTGCGAGACTTGAGTGCTGATCCATTGGCGATGATACAAGAGGAAGCGCATCAACTCCCCGAATCTCATCGAGGAACCTTCATCGAAAATGTGACGGATGATTTGAAGCGCCTACATGTGGGAGTGCTCGCTCGATACGGGCTTCGTCCCTCCGAGTTCGAAGCTTGGCGAAAGAATCAGAACAGGCCTCAAGCAAAGCAATAACGGCGTCGCTTTAGGTCTGTTTCCGAAAACCGGCATCCGAGGCTCTCCCCGAACCGTATTCAGTACGAGCACGACGCCGGCCCCTAGGGGAGGGGTGCCGAATTTTCCAGATCTCGAACCTAAACTCACCGCTGATGGGAGTTTATAATTTTCTGTTGCTCCACAGAAAATAGCGGGGTCCGATTCGATTTCTGAGCGCTCAAACCAATTCAATTCGCTCGCCTCCACCCGTTAGCTGGACGCGGGACCGCTTTCAGCGTTTTCCCCCTAACCGTACGCTAAATACTATTCATGAAGCGGCGTTGCCGCACGACGGGTCACGCCGGACCAAATCCTCGCGTGCAGAGAATCTAGAGGGAGCCGCCGGTCTTGCACTTTTTTTAGTGTTAGCGAGCGGTGAGGAAGACCCTTCACGGGTCAACCAGAAGCTGCAAAAAAACGCCGAGCGCAGAGCCAAAGCGGAACAAAAACGACTCCAGGCGCGGGAGGCTCGGCAAGAACGTCGCACGGCCGACAAACTAGCTGATGTTTTCTTGTTGGCCGCAGGGGCAAATCAGGCACGCTTTTCAGGGATCGATCTCACGGTGGTGCCACCTGACTTTCGATCGGACGTTGCGTTCCTTGAGGTTATCGGCGAGAAGTAGAATGGGTTACAGCATGAACTTGCAGCTCTGAGCCAAGCGATTATCGACATCGGGTTTCCAGCAAAGAGGCGGCAATTCGTAAAACTTCTTCTCGAAAAGTTCTTGTCGATCAAAGTTATGCCGCTGGACGTCGTTCGCGACCTATTTTACGGGCAAGTGGAATGGAAGGAAGTAGAAAATGGCGAATAAACCATCACGTCGACTGGTACAACAACCCGGAGCGCAACTCCTCGCGTGCGTACGTTGCTACGGAGGGGCCTTCGTCCAGGAGCTTGAATCATTCGTGCACGTTCGCAAGAAGGGAAATACCCCGCAGAGCGCTATTGTACGGTTGCAGGAGAACGTTTTTGGTTCGCTCGCCGACTGGCTCGAGCGTGTCGGATGGATCAATGGGCTCATCGGTCGCCCAAACACGCTTAGCCAAGTACGTTCGGTGTTGGATCAACTGGCTGGCTGCAGGCAACTCGGTGATGCCCATCAACTAGAGCGTGCAAGTCTAGTGCCCGTTACCTCATTTTCTTTGCGGCTATGAGCGTAGATGTGAGTGACCTGCACCAAGTGCAAGCAGCGACATTGAAGGCTGATACGGTACGGCTTCCCCGGTATTGGCCACGGCCGCCATCGCTTGGACACACAATCTGGAGGCCGGTGATGGAACCCGACTGCCACCGCTTTCTCCATGATTATCGTTGGTTTTGGAGCCCAAAACCGCGCTTTCGCAGACCAAAGGGGATAAAATCGGCCGCCTCACCTGCTGCACGGCGTTCCTGCCAGGCTAAGTTCGCAACGGTGTGATTGCTCTTGGACGTTTCGAAACAACGCCGGTCAAGCAGATCGAGCCTTCTTTGGTGCATGCGGCCAATTCCATATACCAGATCCTTCTGATCAAGAAAATCGAGATACTAACAGAGAACCGGACTGCAGCATAAACAGAGGAAACAGCCAGCATTTTCTGCGGCCGATAGTATGCCGGCGCATTGACGTGGCGCGGCGTTAGTTAGCGCTTTCAGCCAGTGTGGATGCTCCTTTTCAAAGTATCTCGGACTCCCTTGTAGTTGTGTAATCGGGTGCCCACAGCGGTAGTGTATCTGGAAAACGGCTAGCGAAAATACCTCTCGCGAATGGGTCGACCCGCCGATTTATGTTCGCCTCGTCCGATTGAACGACAAGCAGGGAGTTGCAAGCAATTACCAAAGAGGTAGTCGGAATCCACGTCCTCCTGGCCTGCTCGCCTTTTGTCGATAGTATTCCGAGCAGGTCGCTTCTGTGCGTTTCGTCAGTGAAATCGATTTCTGCTCCGATGCGATTCTTAGGGCTTCGCAGAATGAAGCCTCAATTTGGGTCTCCTCGGCACCTATAGCCGCGAGAAACACACCGCGGAGCCGGTGCAGTTCGGCACAGAAATAGGGCTGCTCGAATCTTTCAGCCAATGCTTCCGCCTCGTTGATTACCTCAAGACCTTCAGAGGTACGATCCGCCAGGTGCAACGCTTCAGCCTTTCGTGCGAGAAGACTTGGCAGGGCCAGCACCGTACCGGTTGCCCGATACTCTCTTATTCCCTGGTCGATCCACGGAACACCTAGCTCGGTGTCGCCGGAAGCACTGCGCGCCCAACCGCGATAAATCGCTCCTATCGCTAGCCAATGTACAAAATTGTGACGCGTGCAGAGTTCGATCAAATCCGACGCCAAGCGGTCCACTTCAGCAGGATTACCCTCGGTGCAGCCGAGACTCGCTGCCCAACTAAGCGCGAAGCCCAACGCGGTCATATCCTTCAGCTCCTTTGCTAGTGAGATCGCATCGTCCAGGTTCGCTTTGCAAGAGGCGATATCTCCGAGATGCCACTCGGACATGGCCCCAAAGCACAGACAGCCGACGACTGGCGTACGGAAGTCTTCCCCATAACCCTGAACGTTTCCCGAGCGCCAGATCTGAACACCGTACCTAGCGTATTGTCGCGCGGACTCGAAATCGCCCAAATAGTAGAGCGTGCATGCCATACAACTGTGGGCTCCAATCATTAGCGCTGCGTCGTTCTGCTCCTGCGCGAGCGAGTGAACTCGTTCGGCGATCTGCATTGCAGCGGACAGCTTTTCAGTCTCAAGGGAATAGAGAAGCCGTCCCCTCAGTGCCAGACACAGGAGCCGGGGATGATTAAGCGAATGACATAAGGGCTCGGCACGCTCGTAGCAAATTCGGGCCTCAGGTGCTCCCATTCCTCGAGTGAGCGTTAGATATAGTCCAGCCTGCATGAGGATGAGGAGTTTATCTTCCGCGGTGAGACTCTGCCCCTCGATAGCAGTTTCAACGAGTGATCCCCAGCGTCCCTGTTCGAAGAAATGAACTAAAACAGAGAGCAATGGCCCTATCGCTCCAAGAGCGTTAGCCGCAAAGGAGGCATTCCCCCGCTGAATCCGGGGAATGTAAACTTCATGCAGCGATTCTAGAAATAATTCGGCATTGCAGCCGCAAATGACGGCTGAGAAGAGCGGACTCTGACAAGCCCCGGATAGTAGGTGGTTTCAGAAGGGCTCCAAGCGCCTTTTCGTCCGTGGGCCGATCAAATAGGCCTAATATGCGGAGAACTGACAACTCTGGACCTTCGCCAAACCAGGTTCGGTAAGATTCCATGACCTTTCGGGCATGCGCTCCCTCTCGCACGTCGTGAGCAAGGCGTCTTGAAACCTCTTCCGTATTACGTATATCTCCACTGTAAGCATCTGTGAGGTAGCTGCCCAAAAGCGTTAGAGCGAGGCAATGGCCGTTGAACTCGTCGCTGGCAGCTCGCAATTTCTCTGCATCTCCTTTGATACCCAACGCCCGGAGCAGACTCGCACCAGCATCACTGGATAAATGCTCCAGGTCATGACGAAGGGCTGAGGTGCCCTGGTGATCAGCAATATCGGAGACCGCTGTCCGCGTGGTAATTACGCAAAGCCCTTTATTGAAAGCAGCGAGTTCGCGCAGAAGCGCCTGTAGGGAGTGCTCACGCAGCCGTCCTTCTAGCGGGCCAGGCGGATTTTGGAGCGGCTCCAAGCCGTCCAGAACCAAGAGGGTTCGACGATGTGCGACGAGCTTCGCCAATCTTTCGCCCTTCTCCCATCCCGTTCCGATCCGTGGATCTGGATCGCCAAACCAATTGAGAGCCGCATCAAGAAATTCATCTGCGGACGCAGTGTCCCCACTGCTGCCTTGCCTGTAGAAGGACCAAGCAAAAATAAGCTCTGCGGAACGATATTGGTCGGTAGCCATCCGCCGGAGCCAATGGTTGACAAGAGTAGACTTCCCTACCCCAGCCCACGCAACAATCGTAACGACATTTACCTGCTGATTTGCCCATGCAGCATCCAGGAAAGCGATATCCTCCTCTCGACCAAATACATCGCTTCCGGTAACGGGTAATCTGGCTAGGGAAATCTTCTTCGGTGTAATTCTTGGCGAGGGCTTGCCAGTTCCAACACGAGAAACTGTAGCAGGCGTATTCTGTAGACTCTGACGAGTGATTTTGCGCCGCGAGTCGATCGCGCTTGTTACCCTTGGCATCGCCTTCAACAGCTCAGCGGGGGTCTGTGGGCGTTTGGCGGGATCTTTTTCCAACAGTGTTTCAAGTAAGGTAACGACTGGTAGTGGGACCAATTTCAATTGTTCGAGGGGTAGGGGTCTGTGCTGATGCTGGGACATCACCTCACCGGGGGTGCCTCTGAACGGTGGCTTGCCGATGAGCATCATCCAGAGGGTCACGCCCAGCGAGTAAAGATCGGAGCGGATATCTACGCCGACCCCCGCAAACTGCTCGGGACCGGCAAACTCTGGTGTCCCGGCGAAAGCCCCCGGCGTTGAAATGGCGTGTTGCGAACCCGGCTCATCGAGCGACTTAGCCAGGCCCAGGTCGATGATTTTTGCCGTGACGCCACCTCCCTCTTCCAGACTCACCATTATGTTCGAGGGTTTAATGTCTCGGTGGACGAGCTTCTGCTTGTGCACCGCAGCCAGACCGGTCGCGACCTGAGATATGACTTCCAGGGCCAGCTTCGCCTCAAGATTCCCGGAGCGCTTGATCAGATGCTCCAAGGTCTCCCCATCGACGAACTCCATCGCATAGAAGTAATTCTTACCACTTCTCCCCAGATGGAAGACTGAGGCACCATTCGGGTGGCGCACGCTGGCGGCGGCCCGCGCTTCGCGCAAGAAACGAAGCCGCGCCGATTGGTCACCCACGTAGCGTTCGCTAATGACCTTCAGGGTCACAGGGCATCGGAGATCAACGTCGAACGCCTTATAGGTGACACCCATGGCCCCACGACCTAGCTCGATCGGTCTGCCATCCTCATCCAACATCAGTTCATAGTGCTCGAATTGGCGAGCCTGCGACGCACCCTCTGTCTCCCCGGGGCTGTCTGCTGACCCGGATATAAAACCTGGTTCCCCGGCAGCTGCAGATCCCCCGCCGATAGCGCCACGCAAGAGACAAACTGGACACAATCCGCCATCGACGGCGGCGAAGATCTTCATGCCGCAGACGGGACAGGTGCGTGCTTCCTGTTGTACTGATCCCAGCTCTTTCCCGGGTTCCTCCACGGATCCTCCAGATTCTGCTCTCATGGCCTCAGCCGTCCTTCGGCGGCAATTAACGCATTGCGGAGCGCGGGATTCCCTCTCTTAATCTTTGCAACATGGCCCGCGTCACCTCCCATTGAGCTATAGCTCGTCGGGAGGCCTAGTTTGAACGGAATAGTACGGAATCAGCGAAAATTTTACACTTTTTTCGTCACACTCTGACACCCCGGCTCTGTAAATCGACTTGTAGACCATAGCGAGATGGGAATACCAACAGCCGAATAAACAAATCAAAGCTATGAACGCCAGTTGCAATTTCAGCTTCGGGTTCGCGCCAGCATTAGCGTCGAAAGTCGACACGCCGACCGGTTGCTCAGCCGACAAACCCTAAAAAGGATCGCGACTCGAACGAGCCTGATCAGTGAGTAGAGATAGCTGGGGAGCCGGTAAATCGCCGGTAGTTGCGAGACGAGCGACGAGCGCCTATGGCGTTGGCGCGGATTCTTAAGTCCGGAGCGTGAGAAGGTCGACGCCCAGTTTTGCGCCCCGGGCGCATCGCGAGTTACGCGACGAAGCATAAAATGGGAAGCCTCCATTGAGCCGCGGAAACATAAAGTTTTCCGTGCAAGAGATATCGAAGTAGAAGATACTCGACCGGATCTGGCGGAAATTCGTCCGGATTAATTCTCTTTTTCGTAGGAGGCCCAATATGAGTGATTCGACACAGCAGGTGTCCGCATGGCTTTCGAACTTTGATAGCGCACTTGATCGTGCAGATTTCGACGCTGCCGTGAAACTGTTTGAGGAAGAAAGCTATTGGCGCGACTTGCTGTCCCTTACCTGGAATATCAAAACGCTCGAGGGTAAAGAAAATATCAAGGCGACGTTAGAAGCGACGGTACCCGAAGCGAAGCCCGGGCAATGGCGGATAGAAGGTAATGCCACCTCGGATGATGAGGTGATAAGCGGTTGGTTTACCTTTGAGACGGCTGTTTCAAGAGGGAAGGGACATATTCGTCTGAAAGATGGCAAATGTTGGACGCTATTGACCACGATGACAGAGCTTAAGGGGTTCGAGGAGAAAAAAGGAGCTTCTCGTGATAAAGGCGTTCAACACGGTGCCTTCCCAAATCGGCAAACGTGGCTCGAGCGCAAGACTCTGGAAGCCGCGGAATTGGGTGTTACCAAGCAACCTTACTGTCTCATTATCGGTGGCGGCCAAGGCGGCATTGTCTTGGGAGCAAGGCTGAAACGATTAGAGGTGCCTACGATTATAATTGAAAAAAATAATCGACCTGGGGATTCCTGGCGCAATCGATACAAATCACTCTGTTTACATGACCCCGTATGGTACGACCATTTGCCTTACCTGCCGTTCCCAGAACATTGGCCGATCTTCTCTCCAAAAGACAAACTCGGAGATTGGCTGGAGATGTACACAAAGGTCATGGAGTTAGACAATTGGCATTCTACAGAATGCAAGAGCGCTCAATACGACGAACAAACACAAGAGTGGATTGTAACGGTGAATCGTGATGGTGAGACGGTCGTTCTTCGTCCCAAACAGTTAGTTCTTGCGACTGGAATGTCTGGGATGCCATATGTTCCTGCAATCCCAGGCGCCAACAAATTCAAAGGAATACAACATCACTCAAGCAAGCACACCAGTGGTGAGGAATACAGCGGCAAGATGTGTGTTGTGGTAGGCTCGGGTAACTCGGCGCACGACATTTGCGCCGACCTGTGGGAGCACGGTGCAGATGTCACAATGATTCAGCGCTCATCGGCGCACGTGGCAAAATCAGACTCGCTTATGGAACTGGGCTTAAGTGGTCTTTACTCCGAGTCCGCTGTAAAATCCGGCATTACTACAGACACGGCGGACCTCATATTCGCATCAGTACCCTATAAAATCATGCATACGTTTCATATTCCGGTCTACGAGGCGATGGCGCAACGAGACGCGGAGTTTTACGAGCGTTTGACGAAGGCAGGTTTTTTGCTTGATTTTGGCGAAGACGGCTCAGGGCTTTTTATGAAGTATTTGCGACGAGGATCTGGATATTACATAGATGTCGGGGCTTCTGAATTGATTGCCGGAGGGAAGATCAAGCTAAAAAGCGGAGTGAGTATAGAGCGTATCAAGGAACATTCAGTGATTCTTACCGATGGCGCCGAATTGCCGGCAGATTTGATTGTCTATGCGACTGGCTATGGTTCGATGAACGGTTGGGCCGCCAGGATCATTTCCCAAGACGTTGCGGACAAGGTGGGCAAATGCTGGGGTTTAGGCTCTGGTACCACTAAGGATCCTGGTCCGTGGGAAGGCGAATTGCGCAATATGTGGAAGCCAACCCATCAACCATCGCTGTGGTTTCACGGTGGTAATCTACATCAATCGCGTCACTACTCACAATTTTTATCTTTGCAAATCAAGGCGCGTATGGAAGGAATTTTGACGCCAGTTTACGGTATGGGCAAAGTACACCACCTGGATAAGGGAATAGTTAGTTAGCATCCTAGCTTCCGTTTTGGTTGGAGTAGCACCAACAGAATGCGAGCGAGCGGTGATTTTTGCTTTAACTAGTGAGGGGAGTAACTCACTATCCTGAACCATCTCCAAGCCCGAACATTTGGGACGGAGTTCTGGGCGGCGACTGACAAGAAGAGAAACTAGCCTGCTGGTCCAACTAGATCTTCCGCCCGCTCGAGCGCTCAAGTTTCGATAGAGATTTTAAAGCGCGTTTCCAAAATCATCTTTCTTTTCGGCAGCTAGCGTCGCATCTCGGAACAGGTAAACAGCTTGGATAAGACCCCGCATCGCCGCGTCTCCTCCTGCGATCGTCCGCCGAAGGTCTGATTCGAGCACTTCACTTTGGGTTTCGAAGTTGCGATCGTCGGGTGTTCCGATTCTTGGCCTTAGCTAGTTAGCTTATGCTTATCCGGTTGTTTCAGCAAACCCCAATATATAGCGCTCAGCCTTTGTTGGACGGCCTTGAGAGGTTCGCGCCGCCCCGTATTTCCTTATATGACGTGGGCTTACGTCCGGTCCCGAGGCCGAGCAAGGTTTGGAATGCCGCCATGGGCTGCCTGCGTCGATTGTGGCGAAAGACGAATTCATCAAGGTAAACCTGGAGCTGATCGCGGCTCACGCCGTGATAGGTCCCGATCAGCCATTGCTGGAG
>Ga0209647_1003301_pt1 | contig 12541 bp, 8 predicted proteins | sample GraSoi_2013_60cm_FD_185827 | JGI IMG/M metagenome (GOLD analysis project Ga0209647, IMG submission 185827) | Grasslands soil microbial communities from the Angelo Coastal Reserve, California, USA - Sample 9_17_2013_60cm (SPAdes) (version 2) | ecosystem: Environmental > Terrestrial > Soil >... | reverse complement strand
GCTCCTCCCATCGTTTTTTTGCGTTGACCGGACCTTGTTCGAAGATAACGGCATCATCGCTTAGGTAGAGGAGAAAGGCCTTTCGTGTATTCTCTTTCCTGGCCATATCGGCAAAGGCTCGCTCAACATTAACCATGGCTTGAAGAGCGGGATTCAAAAAATTCTGTGCCGGCAGACAAAAAGGGCATACCAGCAGGCTCAGTAGAATTCTTTTCACAACGGGCTGGGCTGTAACGTGAGAATAAACTTGCTTCCGATTCCGTATTCCGATACTACCGAAATGGTCCCCTGTATCCGTTCCGCGGCTTCTTTGGCGATATAGAGCCCCAGGCCGGAGCCCTTGGCGCTATGGGTAGCCCGAAAGAACATATTGAAGATCCTGTCTTGCATTTCACTTTTGATTCCTTCCCCATTGTCCTCTATAACGATCTTCACTCCTCCCGGGTCCGCCGTTGTGAAAATCTGAATGACCGGCTCATGACCATGAAACTGTTTCTGAAACTTGATCGCATTGGACAATAGATTATTCAAAATGATCTTGAGTCTCATCTTATCGCTCCGGATCTCATTCACCGCGATTCCATCCATGTCGATCCGGATGGATTGAAATCCCTCAACGTACCGCAAGTTCTCAAAAATCTCTGAAAATAATTCGCGGAGGTGAACAGGTTCGGCCGATACGTGCAGCCTTTTATTGCGTGAATAATCAAGGACCTCTCCAATAAACAGTTCAAGCCGCAGCACACTCGTTTCGATCTTGGAAAAATAAATTTCTTTTTCGGCAAGGTCATTGCTCAATTTACTGATACCCACCAGACCCCGGATCGACTTGAGGGGCGCGCTCAAATCGTGTGACGCGCTGTACACAAAGTGATCCAACTCCGTATTGGCCTGTTCCAACTCCTTGTTTTTCAGCTGAAGGTTTTCGTCGGCCTGACGAAGGTCGCTGATGACCCTTCCGGTAATGGCAGCAAAAACATAAAGAAGGCTGTTGCCGACGTATACATTCACCAAACTCAAATCATTTAAATAGTGCAATTCAGAATGAGCGTGAAAAAGCAAGGGGAGCATATAGGTAACAAAGAAGATATACAAGTTGGTAAGAATGGCCGCCTCAAATCCAAAACGAATAGCGGCATATAGCGATACCAGGCAGTAGACGAACCAAAACTTTTCAAAATTGAGCAGGAAGCTAAACCCCAGCAACACCAACAAGATCAGAGCGATCTCGACGAAAAAGATCAAGGGTTTTTTTGAAAGAGTGAATTTCGAATGTGGAATAGGTTCCCTGGTGAGGGTAAGTCCCCGTGTCTGCATCCAGGAAGAACAAAAATAAAGAATGGGGATCGAAAGGCCCACGTTGGAAATGAATTCACCCAAGCCCGTTTTTAAGAGGACGTCGAAAAAGAGATTGGCGGGACGGTCGCCCAGCAGTAAAAAGATGGACTCCAGGAGAAATTTGTAAATAATCAAGGGAAACAAAATCACCTGCATCAGAAAGCGGATGAATTCTTTGGCATTGGGCAACCAAAATGCTCCTTTCCTCAAATAGGCAAAAAAGTACCAGGCCAGAAACGCATACGATGTTTCAGGCAGCCCGTACAAGGGCCAAAAATACCACTTGGATAATCCCCAGAGCCCGGCACTGAAAACAGCATTAAGATAAAACGAAACCAAAACCCGGGGACCCCACCAAAAGATCAGTACCAGGGCGATGGGTGTAGGGAAATAGAAGAAGGAAGAACCGGGGGATTGAAACTGAAATGCTAACGAGAGTTGCGTTGCTAAATGAAAAATGAAGAGGGGAGCAATCCATGTCCACCCTGGAAGTCTATTTTCGAATGAGTATGGTTTGAATTCCATTTCCTCTTTCTTTCTGTAAAATACGATCTTCCAGTAAAATACATACTTCGCAACGAAAAATGCGCATCGGCCGGCAATTTCAATTCTCACTCACTGCGGTCAGAGGGAAACGGCCATTTCCCGGGTCATGTATTCCTCAACCGGCAGACAACTGCAGACCAAATTCCTGTCTCCGTATGCATTGTCAATCCGGCTGACGGATGGCCAAAACTTCGCCTCTTTTAGATAAGGCAGCGGGTAAGCCGCTTTTTGACGGCTGTAGGGCCTGTCCCAGGTATCGGCGGTAATGACGGCGGCGGTGTGCGGAGCGTGCTTCAAAACATTGTTGTCTTTGTCGGCTTTGCCCTCCTCCACTTCGCGGACCTCATTTCGTATTTCAATCAGCGCATCGCAGAATCGGTCCAACTCTTCCTTTGGTTCACTTTCGGTTGGCTCGATCATCAGGGTGCCCGCTACCGGAAAGGAAACCGTAGGGGCATGAAAACCATAGTCCATCAGGCGTTTGGCAATATCTTCCACTTCCACGCCCGACTTCTTGAAGTCGCGGCAGTCTACGATCATTTCATGGGCACACCGCCCGTTGCTCCCGGCATATAGAATTTTATAGTGTCCCGATAATCTTTCTTTAATATAATTGGCGTTGAGTATGGCCAGCTTCGTGGCGTTCGTCAGCCCGTCACCCCCCATCATTGCGATATAGGCATAGGGGATGGCCAGAATGCTGGCACTGCCCCAGGGAGCGGCGGAAACAGCATGTATCCCTTTTTCACCTCCCGTCTTCACCAAAGGATGACCGGGCAGGAACGGCTTCAGTTTATCATTGGTGCAAATCGGGCCCATTCCCGGGCCCCCGCCGCCGTGCGGAATGCAAAACGTCTTGTGCAGGTTGAGGTGACAGACATCCGCTCCAATGTTAGCCGGAGAGGTCAGTCCTACCTGGGCATTCATATTGGCGCCATCCATATAGACAAGTCCTCCACAGGCGTGAATGGTATTGCAGATGTCCACAATGGATTCTTCAAACACGCCATGCGTTGAAGGATAGGTTACCATCAAAGCAGCCAAGTGACTTTTGTATTGTTCCGCTTTTGCTTTCAGGTCGGCCACATCAATCTTACCCTCTTCATCTGACTTCACGATTACTACTTCCATACCGGCCATCACGGCACTGGCGGGATTTGTACCATGAGCTGACGCCGGGATCAAGGCAATATTTCTGGTGCTTTCATTTTTGCTTCGATGATAAGCACGAATGACCATCAGTCCGGCATATTCACCTTGTGCTCCACTATTCGGTTGCAGGGAAACTCCTGTAAAGCCGGTAATCTCTTTTAACCAGTTTTCCAGGCGCGTGATCATCTCCTTGTAACCAATTGCCTGATCGGACGGTGCGAACGGATGCATTTGTCCCAGACCAGGCCAGGTCACCGGGATCATTTCGGAGGTTGCATTCAGCTTCATGGTACAGGAACCCAATGAAATCATCGAGTGAACCATGGAAAGGTCCTTGTTCTCCAGTCGCTTGATATACCGCAGCATCTCATGCTCGGAATGATGCGAGTTGAATACCGGATGAGTGAGGTAAGAACTTTTTCTGACCAGCGAAGCGGGCCAGGTTAGATTTTCATCCCCGGCACCGGCGGACAAACCCGGGTCCTTTCCTTTCATTACGGTGGCAAAGACGTGGAGAATGGCCTTGAGTTCGTTAAGCGAGGTAGTTTCATCCACCGAAATCCCAACATGATCGTCTTCAAAGTAGCGAAAGTTCAGTCCCGCCTTCACGGCTTCACTCTTGATGGCCTGGCCGTCTTTGGTGGCGAACTTCAGCGTATCAAAATAATTTTCGTTCACTTGCCTGATGCCCAGCGATTGTACCCCACGCTCAAGCGCTTTTGCAAGTCCATGGATCCTTCCTGCGATTTTCTTCAGCCCCTCCGGACCGTGATAGACAGCATACATTCCCGCCATCACCGACAGCAGGACCTGGGCCGTACAAATGTTGGACGTTGCTTTTTCCCTGCGAATGTGTTGCTCCCGGGTCTGCAAGGCCATGCGATAGCCGGGATGCCCTTGTGCATCCACGGATGCTCCGATGATGCGTCCCGGCATTTGGCGCTTGTACTCATCTTTGGTGGCAAAGAATGCGGCATGAGGACCGCCGAAACCCATTGGCACTCCAAAACGCTGGCTTGAACCGACAACCACATCCGCCCCCATTTCTCCCGGTGATTTCATCAGGAGTAAACTCATCAGGTCTGTCCCCATCACGACGGCCACTTCTTTATCATGAGCAGCTGCAATCAGCGGGCTGTAATCCCTGATCGCACCATTATTGTCCGGGTTCTGCAGGTATACCCCGAACAAGCGGGGATCCGACACATCCAGTTTTTTACTATCGCCGATAATCAGTTCGACGCCAATGGGCGCGGTGCGGGTGATCAACACATCGATCGTTTGAGGAAAAACGTGCTGGTCAACAAAGAACCGGACAGCGTTTCTCTTATTTGCCTTTCGGGATGCATAAAGCAAGTGCACCGCTTCGGCAGCTGCCGTACCTTCATCCAACAAGGAAGCATTCGCTATTTCCATACCGGTGAGGTCGATCACCATCGTTTGAAAATTAATTAATGCTTCAAGCCGGCCTTGTGCAATTTCGGCCTGGTACGGGGTGTAGGCAGTGTACCATCCCGGGTTTTCAAGAATGTTCCTTAAAATCACCCCCGGGGTGATCGTGTCGTAGTATCCGGTTCCGATGAAAGACTTCAGGACTTTATTCCTGGAAACGATCGCTTTGAAGTCGTTCAAAAACTCATACTCGGACTGGGCGGCCGGCAGGTTCAATGCTTTTTTAAGACGGATGTTGGCGGGGATGGTTTGATCCACCAGTTCCTCCATGGATTTCGCTTTCACCACCCTTAGCATTTCTTTGATTTGGTGGGTATCCGCAGCGTTGTGCCTGGATTCAAATTTTTCCCGATAGCTGAGATCGACTTTCATAACTCAATATTGTAAGGTTGACACCCGGTTTTATGGAATTCTTAACAATTGACATTGCCACGCAATCCATTCAATAACAAAAACCAGTGGCGTTCTGCCCAGGGACTGCACTATTTTTTTAGAAGCGCTCAAATTGCGAGAAGAAAAAGTCGCCTTCGATGTTGGCATTCTCATCGGAATCGGAACCATGAACTGCATTGGCATCGATCGACTTGGCAAATAAGGCGCGGATGGTGCCGGGGGCAGCCTTCTTCGGGTCCGTGGCCCCGATCAGTTTGCGGAAATCCTCTACCGCATTTTCTTTTTCCAAAATCATCGGAACGATCGGGCCGGACGACATGTAGGCGCAAAGTTCACTATAAAAAGAACGGTCTTTGTGAATGACGTAAAACTTGCCAGCCAGGGCAGGACTTAATTGGACCTTTTTAATTGCCACGACGGAAAAGCCGGCCCCCTCAATCATTTTGGTGATGGATCCCGTGTGGCCTGCCGCCACCGCATCGGGTTTAATCATAGTAAAGGTTCTGTTGGTCGCCATTTCTACTGAATTATCGTGTTTGGAGTTAATTTTAACGGCCGCAAAACTATTAAAAGATTCTGGTTTCTCCGCGGAGTCCTTCGGCTGGTCAATGGGCATTCCGTCAGAATTTTCCGGGCGGACAACAAGAATCAGTATTCCGGCCTATAAATCGTAACTATTTGTATTTTTGCCCCTTCCATGGAAAATCTGCAAGCGTTCAAAGCTTTTATCAGTCGACCCCGCAAGGCGGTTATTATCACCCATTTTAAGCCGGATGCCGATGCCCTTGGTTCTTCCCTGGGTCTGGCCGGTTTCCTGAAGAAGAAAGGGCACAAGGTTCAAGTCATTACACCGAGTGATTATCCCGGTTTTCTGGCCTGGATGCCGGGCAACGAAGACGTCCTTGCACTTTCCAAAGAATCGAATGACCTTGAAAAAAAGGCAGCTGAATTAATTGCGAAAGCCAATGTTATTTTCTGTCTGGATTTCTCGGGGCTGGCCAGAATCAATCAATTGGGAGACATGGTGAAGAAATCGAAGGCCAAAAAAGTACTGATCGATCACCACCTCGATCCCGAAAAATTTGCCGATTTCATTCAATGGAATGAGCTTTCTGCCTCCACTTCCGGGTTGGTCTTTGAACTGATCAAGGAACTGGATGAAGAATCGCAGGTCGACGAAGGTATTGCGAATTGCCTTTATGCCGGCCTGATGACCGATACCGGCGGGTTCCGGCATAACAATACGACGCAAAAGGAATTTCTGATGGCTTCGGAATTGGTCGGCATGGGCGCCAATCCGAGCGAAGTTGCCCGGCTCATTTATGATAACTCCACCGTGGAACGTCTGCGTATGACCGGCTATGTGTTGAGTGAAAAGCTTCATGTTCTTCCTGAATACCGGACGGCCTACATGACCATCAGTTCGGCAGAATTGAAAAAATTTGGTTCGCAAACAGGCGATACAGAAGGACTGGTGAATTACGGCCTTTCCATCAGCGGCATCAGGCTGGCCGTTTTGATGTACGACCGGAAAGAAGAGATCAAGCTATCCTTCCGGTCGATCGGCAATTTTTCTGTTAATGAGTTCGCCAGAAAACATTTTGAAGGAGGAGGGCATAAGAACGCCTCCGGCGGCTCTTCCCGATTATCCCTCGAACAAACACTGAAAAAATTTTTAGCCTTGTTGCCTGAATACCAGGAACAACTCAATCAACTTTAATTTACACTCACTCTAACTTCAAACGTGCTGACCGGAATCGCGTTGCTGTTGTGCTGGTCGTGTTCCAATGTAAAAGAAACGCCGAAAGGATTTCCCTATACGGTCGTAAGAAAAGGAGATGGTATCCTTGCCAAACCCGGCCAGTTCCTTGTCATGAGCATGGTATTCAAAGATGGAAAGGATTCCGTTTGGAATGATTCCCGCAAAGGCGACCCCATGATCGTGATGATCCAGGACACGGCAGCGGTTAAAATGGAAGACGGCATTGATGAGATCTTCCGTATGCTTTCCAAAGGCGATAGCATCCATTTCAAAATACAATCGAAGGTGTTATTTGAAAAAACATTCCGTCAACCCCTTCCCCCCAGGATCGACCCTAAAAGTGAATTTGAATTTACAATGGGGGTAAGCGATGTTTATGACCGTGAACAGGTAATGAAAATGCAGGAACAACTCGTTGCCAAACAAAAGGAAAAATTCCTGATCGAACAAAAGGAACAGCTGCAAAAAGACATTTTGAGCATCGACCAGCATTTGAAGGCCAAGGGGATTGCGGCTTTACAGGATAGCTCCGGGCTGCGGTATGTCATCACACAAGCGGGCAAGGGGCGAAAACCACTTGCTACCGACACCGTTGTCGTACAGTACAGCGGGAAATTGATGGAAAACGGCACCGAATTTGATAAATCGACTAAACCGGTTACGTTTCAGCTCGCCAGTCTGATAAAGGGTTGGCAAATCGGTTTTCCGTTATTGAATGAGGGCGCTAAGGCAACACTCTATGTTCCGTCCGTCCTCGCCTATGGCCGCAAGGGATATCCCCCGCGGATTCCCGAGAATGCAAATTTGATTTTTGATGTGGAACTGGTTAGAATAAAAAAGTAACATGAAAAGAATCGTCCCCTTTGTCGCCGTCGTCGTGTTATGTTGTGTCGTCTCCTGCAACAAACACACAGAATTGGATTTTAATGCGCAGCTGCAAAAAGATATTGCCGCGATCGATTCCTACTTAACGACCAACAATATCAATGCCACCAAGGACCCGAGTGGCATTCGTTACTTGATCAGTTCGGTGGGAAGCGGTTTAAGACCTACGGTGGATGCAACGATTAGTGTGAAATACACAGCACGGTTTTTACCCTCCCTCGACATTTTCGATGAGACCCCCACCACGGGTGTTGACCTGAAATTAAGCGACCTCATTATGGGATGGAAGATCGCTCTTCCCTTAATAACCAAAGGGAGCGTGTTTACACTTTTTATACCGTCGGGCCTGGCCTATGGAAACGCTGGCGCCAACGGCATTGTATCGGCAAATGCCAACGTGATGTATCAGATTGAGTTACTGGACGATGACGCCCGTCTTGTAGCCGACGTGGCGGCTATCGATGCGTTTTTGCGCGATTCCCTGCATACGAATCCCGACTCCATACACACGGATCCCAGCGGATTGCGGTACGTCTTCACTCAAAAAGGAACCGGCCCCAAGGCCATATCGACCAGTACCGTTATCGTAAAGTACACCGGGAAAATGCTGCCTTCACAAAAAGTTTTTACCTCGGAGTATGAACAATCATCGGTCTCGCAGTTGCCCCTGCCCAGCCTTATTCGCGGCTGGCAGATCGGTATACCCCTGATCCCGGAAGGAAGCCAGGTCACCTTCTATTTTCCTTCCCGTTTGGCGTTCGGTTCAACCGGTAGACCGGACGATACTATTGTTATTCCGCCCAATACTAATATTATCTTCGATATCAATTTGATTTCCGCGAATTAGACGATGACCATTTGTTTTGCCACCAACAACCGGCATAAGCTGGAAGAAGTGCAAAGTCTTCTGGGAGATAGTTTTAAGTTGGTCGCGCTGAACGATATTGGATGCGAAGAAGAATTGCCGGAAGATCAGAATACGATAGAAGGTAATTCCCTTCAAAAGGCAGCGTACATAGCTACCCGGTACCACCTCCCCACCCTGGCAGACGACTCGGGGCTGATCGTCAAGGCATTGCAGGGTGATCCCGGTGTGAACTCCGCACACTATGCAGGACCTCAGCGCCGTGACGAGGACAATATAGCCCTGCTGCTGAAAAACATGGAAAGCGTCACCAATCGAAAAGCACACTTCAAAACGATTATTACATGGATTGACGGCGCCAAAATAAATCAATTTGAAGGCGTTGTAAACGGAACCGTCCTTAGAGAAAAGAGGGGTACGGGTGGATTTGGTTACGATCCCGTTTTCCTGCCCGATGGCTTTACAAAAACGTTTGCCGAAATGAGCGGCCTGGAAAAGAATGAAATCAGTCATCGGGCTATCGCCATCAAAAAGTGGGTGGATTTCTTAAGATTGAAAAGCCCTGTTTCTTCAGGTCATGAATAAACCCCTGACCATCGGCATTACCGGCGGCAGTGGTTCTGGCAAAACCTATTTTCTTCAAGGCTTGTCCTCCCATTTTAAACCGGAGGAGATCAGCTTTGTCTCGCAGGACAATTACTACAAGCCACGTGATCAGCAACCCACTGATGAGCGGGGTATAACGAACTTCGACCTTCCGGATTCCATTGACCATCACGCTTTTCACACTGACCTTCTCAAGTTGAAGTCCGGCCAGGACGTGTTGAAAAAAGAATATACATTCAACAATCCGCTGGCCGAACCAAAAATGCTGAAGTTCAAATCCACCCCGATCATCGTGGTGGAAGGATTGTTCATTCAATACTTTAAAGAAATTGAGGAGGAATTGGATCTCAAGCTGTTTATTGAGGCCAAAGACCATGTAAAACTGGGCCGCCGGATCAAGCGCGATCAGAAGGAAAGAGGGTATGACATGGATGATGTGCTGTACCGCTATGAATATCATGTCATGCCCGTGTATGAAAATCTGATCAAACCCCTCCAACACAATGCGGACTTGGTCATTCCAAACAACGATCATTTTGACCGGGCGCTGGCCGTCGTGGTCTGCTTTTTAAAGGCTCGGCTTCAGGGAGTTGCATATTGATTTCTAATCCCTACTTTTGTACGCCTTTCCAGGGTCGTGCAGATGAAAAAGCCTCTTTTCAGAATGCTTCTTATGATTGCGGGTGTCTTAACCGTTGTGGTTATCCTCCTGGCGCAGTCCGTGTACTTCCCCGTTGAGAAGGATCTTGCGCTGGCCAAGGCAAAGCAAAAGTCCGAGCATGTCCCGGGTATCGCCATGATCCAGGCTCCGGCCGATGTCGTGCCAAGCCCTTCTGTTCAACTCGATGAAATTTCCCCTACTCCGCTAAAGACCTCCGTTCCGGCAGAAAAAGATATCAACCCTTTTTTTACAATCACCCGGATTTTCACATCTTACTTTAAGATCTTGTTCCGGGCCATCATTTCGCCCAACGCTCCGTAATCCAACCGTCGTTTTCATCCCGCCGCGGGCAGGAGGTTCTCTCTTTTTTTCTGTTTAAACTTCTATTAACGTTATTGATTATGAGCAACAAAGGAGTCATTGTCGTTTTGACGATCATCATTACCGCACTGTGTTTATTCTATTTATCCTTCACGTTCGTCGCCCAGCGGATTCAGCAGCAGGCGATCGACCAGGCTACCGATAAGAACGGAACCATTGACTTAAGCAAAAAACAAGCTTACCTCGATTCGGTATGGAACCAACCGGTCTACGATCTTTTTTGGAAAAACTATACGTATCATGAAGTGAAAGACAACGAATTGAGTCTGGGTCTCGACCTTCAGGGCGGCATGCACGTTGTACTCGAAATTTCCCCTGCAGACATTCTCAAAGGCCTGAGCAGCAATAGCCAGGATCCGGCCTTCCTTGCCGCGCTACAGAAAGCCGGAAAAATGGCAAACGCCAGTCCGGAAACCTTTGCTTCACTTTTTGCCAAAGCGTATAAGGAGGCCAATCCCGACAAGAACCTGGCGCCCCTGTTTGCTTCTTCTACGACCAAAGACAGAGTAAGCTTTTCTGATACGGATGATGCCGTCGTCAAGTTTTTGAATACGGAAATCAAAGGCGCCATTGATCGTTCCTATACCATTATTAAAACACGGATCAGCCAGTTTGGCACTTCGGAACCCAGCGTTCAACAACTGCAGGGAGGATGGATCCAAATCGAAATTCCCGGCGCCGACAATCCACAGCGTGTGCGGAAACTTTTGCAAGGAGTTGCCAGGCTCGAATTCTGGGAAATCGTAGAACCCAACGATCCTCAACTCAACCAGGCGTTGAGAGGCATTAATCAAATGCTCGTGAACGAACAAAATGAAAAGAAGAAGGCCGCCCTCGCGACAGCAGAAAAAGCGGGAGACGTGACTCAGCAACTTTCAAAGGGTGCCGTCAAGACCGACACGGTCAAATCACAGCTCGAAAAAGCATTGAGCGCCGCTAAGGACAGCACCGGCGGCTCGCTTGATTCATTGACAAGAGCGACATTATCGCCGTTGTTCTCCTTAATGAACCCCCAGATCCCGTTCCTGTATGCGGTCAAAGATACGGCCGAAGTCAACCGCCTGCTCCGGCGGGCGGATGTAAAGGCGTTGTTTCCGCGGACGATCGGTTATTTGTGGGATGTCAAGCCCGAGCCCAAACAAACTCCGGATATAGAGGATATTCAACTTAACTTTATCAACCTCGGACGGAACGGAAAGCCCTTGCTTACCGGTGAAGTGATCAATGACGCCCGGATGGAGTTCGACCAATTTGCAAGACCTGCCGTAAGCATGACGATGAACGGGTCGGGATCACGGGCATGGGCAAAAATTACGGCCGCTCAGGCGGCCAAACAGCCGCAGGGTCGCGTCGCCATTGTCCTGGATAATTACGTTTATACGGCCCCCACCGTGCAAGGCGAAATACCCAACGGAAACTCCCAGATCACCGGAAGTTTCACTACGGAGGAAGCAAAAGACCTGGCCTTGGTACTAAAAGCCGGATCGCTGCCCGCGCCCACCAAAATTGTAGAGGAAGGAATTATTGGTCCGACACTGGGCCAGACTGCAAAAAACCAGGGACTGCTCTCGATGGCCTGTGGTCTCTTCATTGTTGCGCTTTTTGTCGTGGTCTATTATACCAAAGGAGGCTGGGTGGCCAACATCGCCTTGCTGTTTAATATCTTTTTCATCCTGGGCATCCTGGCCCAGTTCAACGCATCCCTTACGCTTCCCGGTATTGCCGGTATCGTGCTCACGATGGGCATGGCCATTGATGCCAACGTGTTGATCTACGAACGGATCAAAGAGGAACTTCGCCATGGAAGAAAATTGCGCGAAGCGATAAAGACCGGATATTCAAAAGCCTTTGCAACTATCCTCGACTCCAATGTCACCACGTTTTTGACAGCACTGGCTCTTTTCATTTTCGGCCAGGGTCCGATACGGGGATTCGCGACGGTGTTGATGGTCGGTATCGCGACTTCCTTCTTTTCTTCGATCTATATCTCTCACGTCATCATCGACTGGATCGTGCGGAAGGGAGATGAGACCCGGATGTCGTTTAACAGCTTCTTATCGAATATGGTCAGCCACCGGAGAAATTTCGACTTCGTCGGCATGAGAAAAATTAATTATATCATTTCGGTATCTGCCATCGTCATCGGGTTTGTCGTCATCGCGGTCCAGGGGTTAAATTTTGGCGTGGATTTCAAGGGAGGGCGCTCCTACCTCGTGAGTTTCAGCAAACCGGTTTCTACGACCGATATGAAGGTGGCGCTCACGGAAAGCTTTGGAAATACGAGTACGGAAGTAAAAAACTACGGCACCAACGATATCGTCAAAATCACGACACCGTACCTGATCGACGACCAATCCGAAGAGGCCGACAATAAAGTAAGGGAATCGCTCATCACCGGGTTGGAAAAATTCACCGGTCTGAAGCATGCCGAGCAGGAATCAAAACTGGATGCCGGTCATTTTACGATTTCAAGTTCTACGAAAGTGGGGCCGACGGTGGC
>Ga0209647_1003300_pt1 | contig 12544 bp, 10 predicted proteins | sample GraSoi_2013_60cm_FD_185827 | JGI IMG/M metagenome (GOLD analysis project Ga0209647, IMG submission 185827) | Grasslands soil microbial communities from the Angelo Coastal Reserve, California, USA - Sample 9_17_2013_60cm (SPAdes) (version 2) | ecosystem: Environmental > Terrestrial > Soil >... | reverse complement strand
CTTAAACGTCGCCATCGAGTATCGCTGGGCACAGGACCACAATGATCGACTGCCGGCGCTGGCTGCCGATCTGGTTCACCGCAACGTCGCTGTGATGGTCTCCCCCGTCGGAGGACCCGCGGCATTGGCGGCCAAGGCGGCCACCGACGCAATCCCCATCGTCTTCGCCGTGAACCAGGACCCCGTCGCGCTCGGTCTCGTCGCGAGCCTCGCCCGCCCTGGCGGCAATGCAACCGGCATCAACTATTTCACCGGCGAATTGGTCGCAAAGCGCCTCGAACTGTTCCGCCAGCTGGTGCCGACCGCCGTGCGCGTTGGCGTGCTGGTCAACCCGGACAATGCCGGGAATACCCAGACCACGCTGCGCGACGTGGAAACTGCGGCTCGCTCCATCGGCTTGCAAATCCAGGTGTTGAACGCCAGCTCAGTCGGCGAGATTGATGCCGCCTTTGCGAGTCTGGCGCGGGCGCGGGCCGATGCCGTCTTCGTCGGCGGCGACACCTTTTTCAACAGCCGGCGCCTCCAATTCGCTCTGCTGGCGGCGCGCCATGCGCTGCCGGCGAGCTACACGAACCGCGACTACCCGATAGCCGGCGGATTGACGAGCTACGGATCGAACGTCACGGATTACTTTCGTCAGGTCGGCGTCTACGCGGGCCGCATTCTCAAGGGTGCCAAGCCCGCGGACTTGCCGGTGATGCAGTCGAGCAAGCTCGAGCTGGTGATCAATGCCCCGGCAGCAAGGGTCATCGGCCTCACCGTACCGGACAAGCTGCTCGTTGCTGCCGACGAGGTGATCGAATAAGCACGGATTTTGTTGCGCTGCATTCGGTCGCGATTGGCACAGCACGCCAGTTCATTGCGACGCACCACTGCGGTCGCTTTCGCAGGTAAGCGGACATACGGTGTCGGTTTGTGACAGCAGAGACTCGAACGGCATGGGAGATCGCGTGCTCTTCCACCGCATGTTGAGGATGTTCGCGGCCGCCGTCGGCCTGGCCAGTGGCCTCACGCTTGCGCAATCCGCGCCATTCATGATCGTCGGGAATGACGAGAAGCTTTTGTGGGACGATCAGTTCAAGCCGTTGCTGTCGCCTCCCGGTCGCGATTCCGTACTGATCGTCGATCTTGCCGATCCGATGAACCCTAAGATCGTCGCCAATCTTCCGCTGAAGAACTCAGTGATCGGGCCGCCGGTCAACCTCGACATCGATCCCTCCGGCTCGATCGCGCTGGTCGCCGACTCCATCAATGTGATCAAGGACGGCGGGAACTTGAAGCAGGTGCCCGACGACAAAGTCCATGTCATCGACCTCAAGGCCAATCCGCCCAAGGCCATCGGCACGATCACGGTCGGGAAGCAGCCGTCAGGGCTGAGCATCAATGCGGCTGGCACTCTGGCCCTCGTCGCCAATCGCGAGGACAAGTCGATCAGTGTGCTCTCGATCAAGGGCACCGACGTCAAGCTGATCGACACCATCGCAATGGGCGACAGCGTCGCGCACGCAACCTTCATGCCCGACGGCAAACGCGCCGTGGCGGTCAAATTTCCCGCGCACAAGGTATCATTGCTCGACGTCGCCGGAGACAAAGTCACCTATAACAAGCTCGACCTGCCGACTGGGCTGTGGCCATTCAACGTGGCGGTGGCGCCTAGCGGCAAGATCGCTTTGACCGCCGATAGCGGCAATGCCGCCGGCTCCGACGGCAGCGTCGATACCGTCAGCGTCGTCGACCTCGAGGCGCAGCCGCCGCGCATCATCGATCGCGTTGTGGTCGGCGACGGCCCGGAGGGGCTGGCCATCAGCCCGAAGGGCGACGTGGCGGTCGCCGTCATTTTGGCCGGCTCCAACAACAGGCCAGCCTATTTCTATCACCGCAACGGTTCGCTTGCGGTGCTGCGCATCGACGGCAAGAAGGTGACGAAGATCAACGACATCGAAGTCGGCGGATTTCCGGAGGCAGTGGCCTTCACGCCGGACGGCCGCTATCTCCTGGTCGGCAATTATCTCGATCAAGACTTTTCGATCTTGCGGGTCAACGGGACCGCGATCACCGACACCGGCAAGCGCTTCAAGGTACCGGGCCATCCGGCATCTGCGCGCATGAGCCCGCGGTAGCGGGACGCGGGTCGCTTTCGCAGCGAAGCGGACGTGTACGATGGTGCGGCTCTGACCGCCTCGGTCACTGATGACCCTGAGCGGACTTCCACCGGTCGCTTCGGTACAAAACAGCTAATGCGTCTCGCCTAGTTTGAACGCTGGCCAGAAAGAGGCAACCAGCGGCGAACTTTTGAAACCTTAATCGCGTTAATTTTATCAGTCTCGTTGCGTTCGCTGGCGTTGCTCGGACTAGCCGAGCAACGCCTACCGCCGTTTCTTTTTGCCCACCGGCCGTGAAGCGGGGAAGCGGAGGAAGACTGGGGCCGGCGACTCAGACCCAGTTTGCGAGACCGCTCAATTGAACACAAAGGTATAGTCGACAACCTCCAGAGCAGGCAGTTCCCTTGCGTTCATCATCATTTGCATTGGATCGGGCTGGATCGGAGCGGCAACCGCCGCCTCAATAACCATTTTCTCAGCGGTGCTGCGGAGCATCCAGCCGAAGCCATAGCCCGTCCAACTGAAGCCAACTGCGGTTATGAGAATCGCTCCGGCGATCCCACCCGTAATCAGATCAAAAGGTCGTTTTCCTTGTAAAACTGCAAAAATGTGCATTGGCTTTCCTTTTTGACGCGAGGACAACCGGACACGCCGGTCGGAATTAGAGGCCGTAGGCACAGAATTCTGTACCAGAACGACAGCCCGTCTTATCGTGACGAAAGAACCGCCTAGTAGCGCGAATCAATCTGGCCATCGGATTTCTCCCTCGCGTGCATTGGCTTTAGCGAGGGAACCGGGAGGGATGTGTGAGCTACTTCACACTTAGAGTGTGAAATTAGTCCCCGGCGGTGATGGTTGGAATAGCGGTGGTGATGGTTGGAATAACCGCGATCACGGACACCGGCAAGCGCTTCAAGGTACCGGGCCATCCTGCATCTGCGCGCATGAGCCCGCAGTAGCGGGACGCGGGTCGCTTTTGCAGCGAAGCGGATGTGCACCGACGTGCCGGCGCGTCCAGATCGCACACCTGGCGACGAGGTACGCCGTCCCCGCGATCGCTAGGGCGTATTCAGGTGAAGTGGAATCAGCGCGAGCGGCGAACTCGGTCTGCTCCCTCCCCCCTTGTGGGGGAGGGCTGGGGAGGGGGGTGGTGCAGTGAGATCTCGGTGGCGCCACCTGCCCAGAATCGCACGACCCCCACCCCCAACCCCTCCCCACAAGGGGGAGGGGAGCACACCGAGATCGTTGCGCGTTCGTCGACACTCATTGTGAAACTGCTCTAGCCCGCGAGCCTACCCCGAAGCCGGCGGGCTGACGAGCTATGGAACAAGCCTCGCCGACGCGCACCGCCAAGTCGACGCGAGAACGGTGGGTTACGGCGCTGCGCGCCTAACCCACCCTACGAACTCCATGGTGATTGCACATCGCGGGCATGACACCGTTCGTTCACGGCGCTTGGTGCCCGTGCTCCTTGATCGGTGCCCGCGGCCGCGCGTTAGTAACGTGCGCCGTAGTAGCCGAAATACGCCCGGTCTCCGTAGCCGTAGTACGGCGGATAGCTATAGCTGGAGTACGCCGGATAACCGTAGCCGTACGCGGGATAACCGTAGCCGTAAGAGGGACCATACGCGTAGCCGTAAGACGGATACGCATAATAGGGCCGTGCAAAGGCGCTTCCGACGAGCGCGCCTACGGCGAAGCCGCCAAGCGCCGGGCCCCACCAGCCACCCCTCCAGCGCGCATCCGCCGTGGTGGGCGTGGCAACTCCCGCGGCCACGACCGCCGCCGCTGCGAGAGCGATAAGAGATTTCCGCATAGGATTCACCTCGATCTGAGGACTCGGTCTTAAAACGCGAGTTCTCTCGAAATGTTCCGCCAACAAACGTTCGCAGGCCGAGGAGAGGAAGCGCTAAAGCCGCTGGCGAGCGGCTGACGCAGGCCAGCGGCCCTATACCAACAGCCAGCTCTTTTGAATTGCCACAATTCGCGCAGCTAACAAGTGGCTCTACCTACCTCAGTGCGAGATAAACGAGTAGATAACCCAGATTACGATAATAGCCGCCAGAATGAGTATCCAATTGGAAATTTGAACGCCCGCTATCGATGTTTTCTGGCTGAACCATTCCATGGCTTTCCTCCCAGATAGGGACGCCTCACTTGGCAGCCTCCCATGCCTCTAACACATTCACAATATCACCAACCTCCCAAAGTCGCTCGGTCACCACTACCCCGTCATTGCCGGGCTTGACACCGCAAGTCGGGTTTACCCGACTTGCGGCGCTTAAAGATGCGCAACTCGGGCAAGCCCGAGTTGCGGTGCAATCCATCCATCTTCGCAAAAACGTCTTGCGAAGAAGATGGATGCGCGGGGCTAAAGCGCGTTCACGCGCGTCCATAGCCCGTCGAAGACGGGCGTGAACGCCCTTATGGACGCGCTTGTGCCCGCGCATGACGAGTCAAGGGCAACTGCCGTCCGTATTAGTGCAACGGTCTTCCGGCGCAGCAGTATGGGGAAGAGGACCGCGTATGCTCTTACTGCACAAGAGACGTAGATGCCCGCGACATAAGCGCGTTCACGCGCGTCTTCCGACGCGCTATGCGCGGGCATGACGATTCAACCTCAGTCCGCTTGAGCGCTTATACGTCGACGCTCGCGGCGAGCGCGTTCTCCTGGATGAATTCGCGCCGCGGCTCGACGATGTCGCCCATGAGCTTGGTGAAGATATCGTCGGCTTCGTCGATCGCCTTCACGTTGACCTGCAGCAGCGAGCGGGCGTTGGTGTCGAGCGTCGTCTCCCAGAGCTGATTGGGGTTCATCTCGCCGAGACCCTTGTAGCGCTGCAGCGCGAAGCCTTTCCTTCCGGCGTCGGTCACCGCCTCGAACAAGCCGACCGGGCCGTGGATCGCGCTCTCCTCGTCCTTGCGGCGCAGCGTGGCCGGACGCGGATAGATCTGTTGCAGCGTCACCGCATGCTCGTCGAGCTTACGCGCGTCGGCCGAGCCGAGCAGCGCCTGATCGAGGATCGCAACCTCTTTGACCCCGCGCACGGTGCGCTCGAAGCGGAAGCCTTCGCCTTCCGTGAACTCGCCCTGCCAGCCGCGCTCCGTCTCTTCCGACAACGCGTCGAGCCGGCGCGCGATGTATTTCGCGGCCTCCGTGGCTTTGCGCGGGTCGCCGAAAATATCGGGAGTGAGCATGCCCGCGATCGCCGCTTGCTCGACTACGCGGCGGTTGTAGCGGCTGTGCAGCCCGTTGAGCACGTTGCGGATCACGCGCGCCTGCTCGACGAGCTGCCGCAGGTCCGCGCCGGCGCGATGCTCGCCGGAATGGAGCTGCAGCACCGCATCTTCCAGGCCGCTGGCGATGAGATAGTCCTGGAGCGCCCGCTCGTCCTTGAGATACTGCTCCGACTTGCCGCGCGCCACCTTGTAAAGCGGCGGCTGCGCGATGAAAAGATGGCCGCGGTCGATGATCTCGCGCATCTGCCGGTAGAAGAAGGTGAGCAGCAGCGTGCGAATGTGCGAGCCGTCGACGTCGGCATCCGTCATGATGATGATCTTGTGGTAGCGCAGCTTGTCGGCATTGAACTCGTCGCTTATCCCGGTTCCGAGCGCCGTGATGAGCGTGCCGATTTCCTGGCTGGACAGCATCTTGTCCATGCGCGCGCGCTCGACGTTGAGGATTTTGCCGCGCAGCGGCAGCACCGCCTGGAACGCGCGATTGCGGCCCTGCTTGGTCGAGCCGCCGGCGCTGTCGCCCTCGACGATGAACAATTCGGATTTCGTGGGGTCGCGCTCCTGGCAATCGGCGAGCTTGCCGGGGAGGGACGACACATCGAACGCGCCCTTTCGGCGCGTGAGCTCGCGCGCCTTGCGCGCGGCCTCGCGCGCCGCCGCCGCCTCGACCACCTTGCCGACGATGATCCTGGCCTCCGCCGGATGCTCCTCGAGCCAATATTGCAGCGCCTCGTTGATGACCGCCTCGACCACCGGGCGGACCTCGGAGGAGACGAGCTTGTCCTTGGTCTGCGAGGAGAATTTCGGGTCCGCCACCTTGCACGAGAGGACCGCCGTGAGCCCTTCGCGGCAATCGTCGCCGGTGAGCGCAACCCGCTCCTTCTGCGCCACGCCGCTCTTCTCGGCATAGCCGGTGACCTGGCGCGTGAGCGCGCCGCGGAAGCCGGCGAGGTGGGTACCGCCGTCGCGCTGCGCGATCGTGTTGGTGAAGCACAGCACCGCCTCGTGGTAGCCGTCGTTCCACCACAGCGCGCACTCGACCGTGATGCCCTCGCGCTCGCCCTTGATCATGATCGGCGCGGGAACGAGCGGCGTCTTGTTGCGGTCGAGATATTTGACGAAGGCCTCGACCCCGCCCTCGTAGCGCAGCTCCTCGCGCTTCTCCACCGGATGGCGCATGTCGGAGAGCACGATCAGCACGCCCGAGTTGAGGAAGGCGAGCTCGCGCAGCCGGTGCTCCAGCGTCGCGAAATCGAACTCGGTCATGGTGAATGTTTTCGGGCTCGGCAGGAACGTCACCTCGGTGCCGCGCTTGCCCTGCGAGGAGCCGACGACCGACAGCGGCTTGACCGCCTCGCCGTCGCGGAATTCCATGAAGTATTCCTGGTCGTCGCGCCAGATGGTGAGCTTGAGCCAGCTCGACAGCGCATTCACCACGGACACGCCGACGCCGTGCAGCCCGCCGGAGACCTTGTAGGCGTGTTGGTCGAATTTCCCGCCGGCGTGGAGCTGGGTCATGATGACCTCGGCCGCCGAGACCCCTTCGCCCTTGTGAATGTCGGTCGGGATGCCGCGCCCGTCGTCGCGCACCGTGCAGGAGCCGTCCGGATTGAGCGTGACGATGACCTCTTTGGCGAAGCCGGCGAGCGCCTCGTCGATGGCGTTGTCGACGACCTCGTACACCATGTGGTGCAGGCCGGAACCGTCGTCGGTGTCGCCGATATACATGCCCGGCCGCTTGCGCACGGCATCGAGGCCCTTGAGAACCTTGATCGAATCCGAATCGTATTCGGTGGAGACAGGGGGAGCTTGGCGGGCAGGTTCGGCCATGGAGAAATTTGCGAATCGCTTTTTGAAGTTGATGGGAGAACGAAGGTGGTTTGACACGAAACAGCGGCGTCGTACAGCCCAAAGTGACGCCTTGTAAGTAATTGTTTTTTATGGAATTTCAAGGATTGGCGCGGTGCGAAAAAAGGCCCGCAAAATGGCGCGATTCTGCCCCCTTGGAGGCGCCGATTTTCTGTGTCTTCTCACCGACTCTTTTGGCGCGATTTCCACGCCGGAAACGCTCGCGCCGCGTGCAGATTGGCCGGGTAGGGTGGGAAAATCGCCTCGCAAATCGTCGCCGTCGCCGCTCGTGCCCTCGCCCCGCGAAGCGGGGAGAGGGCTCAAGACTCCACCAACAATCTCGTGCGGGTGAGGGGCGCGACAAGCTGCCCCTCACCCCAACCCTCTCCCCGCTCCGCGGGGCGAGGGAGCATACCGAGATCGCCGCTTGCGAGTCGCGACTCCCGCGCCCGCGGCTATGTTCGTTTCACCTCTCCCGGCAACACCTCGAACACCTCCGCCTTGCCTTCGATCTCGGCGAAGACCGCGGCATCGGCGCCGGTCATCCAGGCTTGCGCGCCGAGCGCGTCCAGCTCCGCGTAGAGCGCGCTGCGCCGCGCAGGGTCAAGGTGCGCGACGACCTCGTCCAGCAGCAGCACCGGTGCCAAGCCCGACATTTCGGCCAGCAGCCCTGCATGGGCGAGAACGAGCCCGATGAGCAATGCCTTCTGCTCGCCGGTCGAGGCGTCGGCGGCGGCGATTTGCTTCTCCGCGTGGGTGACGGCGAGATCGCTCAGGTGCGGGCCGTCGAGCGTGCGGTGCGCGGCGGCGTCGCGTGCCCGATTGTCCTTGAGCACCGCGCGATAGCGGTCCTCGACCTCCACTGCGGGCGAAACCGGCACCAGCCGCTCCATCCAGCCGTCGAGCGCGATCTCCGCCGCGGGGAATGCCGAGCCCGGATGTTTGCGCGCGGCAAGCGTCGTCTGCAGCCGGCCCACTGTTTCCACCCGCGAGGCCGTCACCGCGACCGCGAGCTCCGCGGTTTCGTGCTCGATCGCGTCGAGCCAGTGCGAATCGGGACGCGCCTCCTCGAGCAGCCGGTTGCGCGAGCGCAGTGCGCGTTCGAGCGCGTTGACCCGCGTCATGTGCTCGGCATCGAGCGCGAGCGCGAGCCGGTCGAGAAAGCGCCGGCGCTCGGCGGCCGCGCCGGTGAACAAGCCGTCCATGGCCGGCACGAGCCAAACCACGCGCAGGTGGTCGGCAAACGCCGCCGCCGAGGCGACCGGCTCGCGGTCGATGCGGCATTTGCGCGAGATGACCGCGTCCTCGCTCGCCGGCGGCTCGATGCCCGTGCCCAAGCTCGCGAGCCCTAGCGCGCCCTCGACGTCCGCCGAGGCGGCCCATGATCCGTCGCCCTCGGCAAACGCCACATCCTCGAGCGTGGCGCGGCGCAGGCCGCGTCCCGGGGTGAGAAACGAAATCGCCTCGATCAGGTTGGTCTTGCCGGCGCCGTTGGGGCCGACCAGGACCACCGGCCCCGCGCCGGCCTCGATCTGCGCCGCGCGATAGCTGCGGAAATTCGTCAGCGTCAGCCGGCGGATGCGTGCGACGGGCATACCGGTAATCAGTAATCAGCGGCGGGAAAACAGCAATCCGGTGCGGATTCGCGCAGTGGGGTGAGCGCAAGCGGCAAACTCGGTCTGCTCCCTCCCCCGCTTGGGGGGGGGGGGGGGGGGGGGGGCGAGCGTAAAGGCTCTATCATGTTGCATGCCCCCTCCCTGTCCCTCCCCCGCAAGCGGGGGAGGGGACGATGTGGCGCCGGCCGTTGCACATGCGCCGAGCGCGCTTGTTGTTGGCAATAGCCGCGCGCTCTCTCTCGCCCGGCCTCACACCGAGAAACATCGCAGCGCAAGCGGGCACGCTGGCACAAGCTGCGGCGCGGCTCTTTCAAGCACGAACGACTATGCTTTCGTCGATCGATGTGGTTATGGCGTATCGCTGCGTGACGCGAAGCGCCCGTGCATCAGCTTGGTGATGATGTCGGCGGCTTCGCGCGCGCCGCTGGCGGGCTGGTGGACGCCGACCTTGTGCAGCGCGCGGTCGAGGACGGTTCGCGACTCCTCGAGGGTCAGCGCGCCTTTATCGAACAAAACCTCGATCAAGGCGGTCACGAGCGCGCCGCCGGCAATCGCCGAACCAATGGCGAGTTTCTCGTTTGTGTTGTTCGTCGGCATACCTGGTCCGTCCTTGATCGCGACGTCGCCCGGCAACCGCGACGCTTGGCCCGTCCGGCCATCCAGTCAATACGTAGTTATGCGTAGAGCACACTCTCTCCCGGCCGCATGCTGTCGTTATGGCCGGGCTTGACCCGGCCATCCATCTTCTTCGCAAAGACATCTTGCGAACGGGATGCACTGGTGGTTGCCTCATCGGAACCAGTCGGAGCGCGGCAAAGGGCATCACAGAATCAACTGGGTCTGGGTCACCAATGCCACGAGCTTTCCTTCCTCGGTTTCCAGGCGCGTTTGCCAGACCTGGGTCCGGCGTCCGCGATGAAGCGGCGTAGCAGTGGCTATCACCGTCGAGCCCTCCTGCGCCGCGCCCACGAAATTCGTCTTGCTCTCGATCGTGGTCGTGCCATTGGCGTTTGCAGGAAGGTTTATGAGGGTCGCCGCGCCGCCGGTCGTGTCCGCCAACGCCATGGCGCTGCCGCCGTGCATTCTGTGACCCAGAGTACAGAGATCAGGACGCACCACCATTCGCGCGATCACTTTGTCAGGCTCGGCGTGCGTGAACGTGATCCCCATCAGCCGCGCCAGCGGGAGCGGGCGCGAGGTGATGTTTTCGAGCAGGTTCATGGGCTTTCCTCTATGGGAGCATCCCTTCGTGACACTCCCCAGCAATCTGCCCCTTTCATAAGGGACAACGCGACGCGAAAAGCGAAGCGCCTACATCTCCGCCTTTTGCGGCTTGTCGAGATGAGCGGACGAGCTTGGACCATAGCGAAATCAAGCGAGCGCGGCGCTACTGGACAGGTTGTGCCGGCAAAAGCTCCTGTATACCTTCGGGCAATCGCGGTCAGAGAGAATGAGAGCAATGGGTTTCTTTCGAAGAAAAGTGCCGATCAACTACGTCCCGGTCCATCCGGACAACATCGCAAAACAGGACTGGATCATTCTCCTGGAGGCCGGAACCATCGTCGGCCCGTCAGCTGAAAAGCTTCGGGTTGCCTTGGCCACGAAGGAAAAGAAAATCGTTCGAAAGTACAATATTTTTCTTAAATCCCAGCACTTCCTCGTGCTCGAAGCATACGATCCGAGGATTCATGCCTTGTATTATTGTCCTCAGCTTTACAAGTATGGCGGCGATAAAACGCTCGTTCCTTTGGAGGGTGAGGAGATTGGAAAATTGGTTGCACAAGCAGTCCAGAATGGCGTGGTCGAGAAGCAGCCGTGGTACCCGCCTTCGGAAATGCTGTCACGCGCGCCTATCGTAACTGGCAACTTGGACATAGATTTCGACCGCATGGTCGTCGACGCCCCCGCGGGAAGTTCGGGTCAAACAACTCCGTAGCTCGTAGGGCGCAATAAGCGAAGCGCATTGCGCCGTTGCGCAGCGCAGTCGATATGAAATCAACTCGCGCGACAAACTCAGTCTGCTCCCCTCCCCAATCAAAACCCCGGCCTGCCGGGGTTTGATTGGGGAGGGGAGTAGACCGAGTGTGCGGGTCGAGGCGATTAGACCGAGGCGCGCGCCCACCCTACGGCAGCCCCGCCTTGGCCAGGCCCTCGGCGACGCGCGCGAAATCGCGCGGGTCTTTGTAGGGAAGAACGCGCTCGCGCTGCTCGAGCGAGAAATCCGGATTGACCTTGAGCAGCTCCGCCCATGCGGCGCGCGCCTCCTCCGCGCGGCCGAGATGGCCGTAGCAGGCGGCGAGCATCATGCGGCTCGAATCGGTGCCGGGAGTGCGCCCGATCCGCTCGATGAGCTGCTTCGCGGCGGTGCCGTAATTGCCCAGGCTAAAATTCGCCTGCGCCAGGTAGTGCAGCACGATGCTCGGATAGTGCGGATCGAGCCGCATCGACAGCGCGAACGGCTCCAGCGCCTCGGCGGAGCGGCCAGCATACATGAGCGCCAGCCCCGTCGCGGAATGGCCCTGGGCAAAGTTGGGGTCGAGCTCGATCATGCGGCGAAACTCCGCCAGCGCGCCGTCGTGATCGCGCCGCCACAGCATCACGCTGCCGAGCGCCATATGCGCGAACGGCTCCTGATCGTCGAGCTCGAGCGCGCGGCGCGCCCAGCGCTCCGCCTCGTCGAGTTCGGCGCCCGGATCGTCCGTCCAGTCGCTGACGTAGTTCGAAATCCCGGTCGCCGCCAAGCCCGCGTGCGGCACGGCGTAGGTCGGGTCGAGCTTGATCGCGCGGTGGTACATCGCCCGCGCTTGCGCGACCGACTGCCGCGTGGCGCCGCTGAGCAATTCCCGCGCGCGCAGCCCGGCCTCGTAAGCCGCGACGTTGGCCGTGCCGCGCCGGCCTAGCCGCTGCGCTTCGCCCGGGGTGAGGGTGACCGCGAGCGCGCGCACGATCTTTTCCACCACCTCATCCTGCGTGGCGAAGATGTCGGTGAGGTCGCGGTCGAAGCGTTCCGCCCACAGGTGCCCGCTGGTCTCGGCGTCGATGAGCTGCGCGGTGATGCGCACCCGGTTGCCGGATTTGCGGATGCTCCCTTCGAGCACGAAGCGCACGCCGAGGTCGCGCCCGATCTCCTGTACTTTGACCGATTTTCCCTTGTAGGCGAAGGAGGAGTTGCGGGCGATGACGAACAGGGCCGAGATCTTGGAGAGGTCGGTGATCAGATCCTCGGTCATGCCGTCGGTGAAATATTCCTGCTCGGCGTCGCCGCTCATATTGGTGAAGGGGAGCACCGCGATCGACGGCTTGTGCGGCACGGCCGGCGCCGGCGCTTGCGCCGCCGCGACCGCTTGCGCCGGCGCGGCGATGCGAAAGACTTGCACCGGCTTGGCGATGTTCTTGAGCGGCTGTTCGCCCAGATCCTCGAGCACGAGCTCCGCCGCGTCGGTGACGAAATCGCGCACCGCGCGCGAGATGAAGACCGCGCCCGGCTCGGCGATGTTCTCGAGCCGCGCCGCGACGTTGACGCCGTCGCCAAAAATGTCGCCGTCCTCCACGACCACGTCGCCGAGATTGATGCCGATGCGGAATTCGATGCGCGCGCCCTCCGGAATGTCGGCGTTGCGCTCCGCCATGCCGTGCTGCACGTCGATCGCGCAGCGCACCGCCTTGACCGGGCTTGCGAACTCGGCGAGCACCCCGTCGCCCATGATCTTGACCAGGCGCCCCTGATGCTCGGCGATTTTG
>Ga0209647_1003296_pt1 | contig 12558 bp, 6 predicted proteins | sample GraSoi_2013_60cm_FD_185827 | JGI IMG/M metagenome (GOLD analysis project Ga0209647, IMG submission 185827) | Grasslands soil microbial communities from the Angelo Coastal Reserve, California, USA - Sample 9_17_2013_60cm (SPAdes) (version 2) | ecosystem: Environmental > Terrestrial > Soil >... | reverse complement strand
GGAAGAGCAGCTGCGACTCGAGGAAATCGCGGTGACGACGGCGCGGGGCTCCTACGAGATCTCGGTCGCGCAGCTGCGCGCCGGCATCGTCGATCTGCTGACCGTGCTCAACACCCAGAGCGCGCTTTTCCAGGCCGAGACCACGCTTGCGCAGGTGCGGCTTACCCGCACCCAGGCAATCGTTCAGCTGTTCCAGGCTCTCGGCGGCGGCTGGCAAGTCGCGCCGTCATGAGCTCAGCGGATCTATCGCGCCCTTCTGAACATCGACGGTTTGTTTGCAGCCTTGGCTCCAAAGCGCGGGGAGTCTCCAGGAGAAACCAATCATGACGAAACAGGTCATTGTCGTTGAACACATCCGAATTGAGTCCGCGAAATCATTCGCTGACGTCCGCGCCGCGCTCGAGCGGAGTGTGCCTCAGCTTGATCCCGGTCTCGTGAAGGCTGTCGCCGATGGAGACGCTGAGCGGGCCGATCGCGAAAAGGAGGAGGGCCCTGAACTATCAATTTTCCAGATCCGTGATCATGGGGCTTTGCTCAAGATCGCTGGCAAAGCGCGTAACGCACTCCAGTACGATATTGGCAATCCCGTCACGGCCTCGCTTATGACGCGGTATCGGCTCGTGGCAGCGCTCTATGCTCCGATCCGGGTGGTGCTTTACGAAGACGATGCCGGGCACGGCGTCTTCGAGTATGACCAGCCATCGACAACGTTCAGGCAGTTTGGTGACGAGCGAGTGACCGCCGTCGCGCGCGGGCTCGACGCGGCGCTCTCGCGCGCCTTGGTCGGAGCGGCTAAGGAACCTCACGCGGCGGGGCTGCCGGGCCACGCCGCTTGATCGGTCGGCTGGCTGCGCGCATTCCGGCAAGAATCATCGGTTCTGAGCAATAACATGAGGGCGCTCTGTTCACGGCATCGCCATATTTGCGCGGGCGTGCCTGGGCGAACTCACATTGCGCTTGCCACTTTGGAGCAGTGAGGGGTTGTCGTCCATCTCCGGGGGCTCAGCGGTTCAATCGAGGGAGATCGGTCGCGATGCGAAACTTCATCCATGGCGCTGTGCTCGCGGCATTGCCTGCCGGCTGCGCCCGGTTGCGAACAATCTCGCGACAAGCCGCCGCCTGATCCGCTCGCCCTTCTGTCCAACGGGAGACCTACGCACGAATGGGCTTGGTTCGCTTCGCGCTGCGCTTGCCGCACACATTCTATGTGCTCGCCGCGCTGATCGTCTTTCTCGGGATCAGCGCGGTCACGACGATGCCGACCGACATCTTTCCCCAGATCAACATCCCCGTCGTCACGGTGATCTGGCAGGAAACCGGGCTCACGACGCCCGAGATGGAGGCGCGGGTCACCACCTACAGCCAGTACGCGATCAGCGCCAACGTCAGCAACATTCGCGACATCGAGGCGCAGACGCTCAACGGCATCTCGGTCCAGAAGATCTACTTCCAGCCCGACGTCAATCTCGACCTCGCGATCGCGCAAATCGTCGCGGCGACCAATGCGATCCGCGCGCTGCTGCCGTCCGGCATCGAGCCGCCGATCGTCGTGCAGTACAACGCGTCGAGCGTCCCTGTCCTGCAGCTCAGCCTCAGCTCGGACAATCTCAACGAGCAGCAACTCTATGATTACGGCATCTACAATCTGCGGCAGCGGCTGTCGCCCATTCACGGGCTCACCTTGCCGACACCCGCGGGCGGCAAGTACCGGCAGATCATGGTCGATCTCGATCCGCTGAAGCTGTCCGCCAAAGGCCTGACGCCGCTCGACGTGGTGAACGCGGTCAATACGCAGACCCTCACTCTGCCCTCGGGCACGGCCAAGGTCGGCGACACACAATATACCGTTCGCACCAATGCGATGCCGTCGACGATCGCCGACCTCAACGACATCCCCGTGAAGTTCGCGAACGGCGCCACGGTGTTCATCAAGGATATCGGCACCGTCCGCGATGGCTCGTTGGTGCAGCAGAACGTGGTGCGCGAGGACGGACGCCGCTCGGTGCTGCTCAGCATCATCAAGAACGGCAACGCCTCAACGCTCACCGTCGTCAACGCCGTCAAGCAGGCGCTGCAAGTCGCGCGCGCCGCGGCGCCTTCCGGCCTCAACATCAGCGAGCTGTTCGACCAGTCGGTCCTCGTCGTCTCGTCGATCAATGGGGTGCTGCGCGAGGGGGCGATCGCCGCCGGCCTCACCGCGCTGATGATCCTCGTCTTTCTCGGCTCGTGGCGATCGACGCTCGTCGTCATGATCTCGATCCCGCTGGCGATCCTCAGCTCAATCGTCATCTTGTACTTTCTGGGCGAGACGCTCAACACGATGACCTTGGGCGGCCTGGCGCTGGCGGTCGGCATCCTCGTCGACGACTCGACGGTGACGATCGAGAACACCCACCGCCTCCTGACCGAAGAGCACCGGCCGCTTCACGAGGCGACGCTCTACGGCTCCGCCGGCATCGCGGTCCCGACGCTGGTCTCGACTCTGGCGATCAGCTGCGTCTTCACCTCGGTCATCTTTCTTGAGGGCCCAGCGAAATATCTCTTCACACCGCTTGGGCTCGCCGTCGTCTTCGCGATGCTGGCCTCCTACGGCCTGTCGCGGACATTGACGCCGATCACAATCGGCCTGCTGCTCAAAGGCGAGCATCATGGCGCAGCGGGCGATGCGCCGAGAAACTGGGTCGCCCGCTTCCAGGAACGCTTCGACCGCGGCTTCGAGCGCCTGCGCCGCGGCCATGCCGCGCTGCTCACCGTGCTGCTGACCCGGCGGATCATCGTCCCCGTCATCGCGACTCTGATCCTCGCGCTCGGTGCGACCCTCTTCATCTTCGTCGGCCGCGATTTCTTTCCGAACATCGACGGCGGTCAGATCCTGCTTCATGTCCGCGCCCCGCCGGCCACCCGGATCGAGAGGACCGAGCAGATCTTCCAGGAAGTCGAAGACAAGATCCGCGAGGTCGTTCCCGAGAGCGAACGCGAACTCATCGTCGACAATATCGGCCTGCCGGCGCGGCTCTATAACCTCGCCTTCGCCGACGGGTCGACGATCGGCGTCAATGACGGCGTCATCCAGGTGGCGCTTAAGGAGGGCCATGCCCCGACGGCGGATTATGTCCGCAAGCTGCGCGAGATCCTGCCCGCCTCTTTCCCGGAGGACACCTTCTACTTCCAGGCAGCGGACATGGCGACGCAGATCCTCAATTTCGGACTGCCGGCCCAGATCGATGTCCGCACCGTCGGCTACGACCGCGTCAAGAACCTCCGCGTTGCGCAAGAATTGCGCCGCCGGATCGCCAATCTGCCGGGCATCGCCGATGCGCATCTCCAGCAGGAGGTCGATGCCCCGGAGTTTTTCGTCGCCATCGATCGCACCAAGGCGATCCAATTCGGGCTCAACGCCAACAGCATCGCGACGCAGCTCAATGTGAGCCTCAGCTCCTCCGAGCAGGTGACGCCGAATTTCTGGACCGACCCGACGAACGGCATTCCCTATTACATCGTCGCCCAGACGCCGGAATACCGGGTGAGCTCGCTCAACGATATCGGCAACACTCCGGTGGGTACGGGCACGCCCTCGTCGACCGATGGCGGCCCGGTGCCCGGCCTCCTCAGCAACGTTTCGACCATCAGTCGCGACTCGACGCCGACCAACGCCAACGAGGCGAACATCCAGCCGGTCTACGAGGTTTATGCCAGCGTCCAGGGCCGCGATCTCGGCAGCGTCGCGAGCGACATCGACAAGATCACGGCGGAGCTGGGCAAGCAGCTGTCGCCGGGCAACACGATCGAGGTGGTTGGCCAGATCAACAGCATGAATGGTGCCTTCCGCGACCTCGCCATCGGCCTCGTCTTCGCGGCCGTGTTCGTCTACCTGCTCATGGTCGTCAACTACCAGAATTTCGGCGACCCGTTCGTCGTTATCCTGGCGCTGCCGGCAACGTTCTGCGGCATCGTCACAATGCTCTACGTGACGGGCACGACCCTCAGCGTGCCCTCGCTCATGGGTGCGATCATGGCGGTGGGCGTCGCCTCGGCGAACTCCATCCTGCTCGTCACCTTCGCGCGCGAGCAGCAACTCGCCGGAATGACGGCGTTCGATGCCGCGATCTCGGCGGGGCATACGCGGATCCGGCCGGTGCTCATGACGGCGGCCGCGATGATTGTCGGCATGGTCCCGATGGCGATCGGCGGTGCGGGCGAGGAGCAGAACGCGGCACTGGCGCGCGCCGTCATCGGTGGCCTTCTCTTCGCCACGCCGACGACCCTGCTGGTCGTGCCCTATCTCTTCGCGATTCTGCGGAGGGGCAACGACGGCAGGCCGGCCCACGGCGTCTTCGAGGAGCTAACCGAATGAGCGGTGGTCATGAACGATTTTGAAAAGCCGCCCCTGCGCGAGGCGCCGGCACACGAGGTCGCGCCGCCCGATCACGATGCCGGCGGGCGACCGCCGGCGCGGCGCGAGGCAGGCGGCGGTGCGCGGCGATGGGCGCTCGGACTGGCGGTGATCGCAGTTCTGGTGGCGGCGCTCGGGTTCGGCGTCTGGCGGCATTACCGGCAGTACCGCGAGGTGCAAACTACCGCCGCGCAGCATCGCGACTTCGTGCCGACCGTCCGCGTCGAGGCGGTGCGAGCGAGCCCACCCAAGATGATGGTGGCGCTGCCTGCCACGACGAACGCCTATGAGGCGGCGAGCATCTTCGCGCGTGCGAGCGGCTACATCGAGAAGCGCTACGTCGATATAGGCTCGCGGGTGACGGCCGGGCAGATTCTCGCCGAGATCACTGCGCCCGAGCTCGACCACCAGATCGCCCAGGCGGAGGCGAGCGTGGTCCAGCTCCAGGGGACGCTGCGCCAGACGGAGGCCAACCGCTCCCTGGCGCAGATCACCAACGAACGCAATTTGCCGCTGGTCGCCAAGAACTACGTCTCGAAGCTGCAGGGCGATACCGACCGGCTGAACGTTGCGGCGCAGGAGCATGCCGCTGCGGCAGCCCGGGCGAGCATGGAGGCGCAGAGCGCTGCGGTCAAGGTGCTGCAGCAGCAGAAGGTGTATCAGAAAGTCGTCGCCCCGTTCGACGGCGTCATCACCCAGCGGAACATCGATGTCGGCAGCCTGGTGACGGCCGATGCGACGAGCGGCACCTCGATGTTCGCGATGACGCAGAGCGATGTCATGCGGATCCAGCTCTTCGTGCCGCAGGACGCGGCCTTCGGGGTCAGCCCCGGGGTCGACGCCGTGGTGCGCGTGCCGGAAATCCCGGGCCGCACCTTCCCCGGCACGGTGACGAGGATCGCCGACGCGCTGCAGCCGGGAACCCGCACCCTGCTTACCGAGATAGACGTGCCGAATCCCGACGGGGTGTTGACGCCGGGGATCTATTGCACGGTCGAACTGCAGATCCCGCGCAAGACACCTTCACTCATCGTTCCCGCCGGAGCGATCATCTTCAACCGGCACGGGCTGCAAGTCGCGGTCGTCGAGAACGGCGTCGCTCATATCCGCAAGGTCGAGGTCGCGCGCGATCTCGGAACCGAGGTCGAGGTTCGCGACGGCGTCAAGGACGGCGACGAAGTGGTGCTCAACCCGACGGTCGAGCTCCAGGAGGGCAGCAGGGTAGCGATCCGCCCCCCGCCGCACGGCAGCAATCCCTGACGCTCTTGTCGCGCGCCGGTGATGGAATGCCATGCTGAGCCGCAGCAGCTAGGACGCGGCGGTGCCCGGTCTTGCCGCCGGCTCGGTATCGCTGCGTGCGTCCGCGCCGGTGATACGTGCGGCGAGCGCTGCTTCGAGGAAGCGGTCGATGTCGCCGTTGAGCACTGCCTGGGTGTTGCTGGTTTCGACGCCGGTGCGCAGATCCTTGACCATCTGGTAGGGGTGGAGGACGTAGGACCGGATCTGGTGGCCCCAGCCGATATCGGTCTTGGTAGCATTCAAGGCATCGGCCGCCGCCTCGCGCTTCTGCAATTCGAGCTCATAGAGCCGGGCGCGCAGCATCGACCACGCCTGGGCGCGGTTCTGGTGCTGCGAGCGCTCGCTCTGCACGGCGACCGCGATGCCGGTCGGGATATGGGTCAGGCGAACCGCGCTGTCGGTCTTGTTGACGTGCTGGCCGCCGGCGCCCGACGAGCGGTAGGTGTCGGTGCGCACGTCCTTGTCGAGGATCTCGATCTCGATCGTCTCGTCGACCACCGGCGAGACCCAGGCGGAGGCGAAGCTAGTGTGCCGCCTTGCGTTCGAATCGAAGGGCGAGATGCGCACCAAGCGGTGCACGCCGCTCTCGGTCTTGAGCCAGCCATAGGCGTTCTCACCGAGGATCTTGACGGTTGCCGATTTGAGCCCGGCCTCCTCGCCCGGGCTCTCCTCGAGCCATTCGGTCTTGTAGCCGTGTGCCTCGGCCCAGCGCACATACATGCGCAGCAGCATCAGCGCCCAATCCTGCGCCTCGGTGCCGCCGGCGCCGGCATGCACCTCGAGGTAGCAATCATTGGCATCGGCCTCGCCCGAGAGCAGACTTTCCAGCTCGCGCTTGGCGACTTCGCCTCGCAAGGCTTCGAGATTGGCCTCCGCTTCGGCGACGATCGCGGCGTCGCCCTCCGCCTCGCCGAGCTCGATCAGGCCCAGCTGATCCTCGAGCTCGCGCTCGATCCGGCGATAGCCGCTGATCGCGCGGTCGAGCTTGTTGCGCTCGCGCAGCAAGGCCTGCGCGAGGGCGGGTTTTTCCCAAAGGTTGGGGTTTTCCGACTGGGCGTTCAGCTCATCGAGGCGGCGGGTTGCATTGTCCCAGTCAAAGATGCCTCCTCAGCAGGGAAAGCGAGGCACGCACCGCCTCGGCCACTGCTAGAATCTCAGCGCGCATCAAACCCCTCTTCGCATCGCGTGGTTTGCAAGATCGTCAATAGAGGCCACCGGTACCGGTCGCCGGAATGGAATATGAAGCAGGGCTCGGCGAAGTGCCAGCGATCGGCGCCGGAGTCGAACCATCCGGCGACACGCCATAACCATTGACGACGACGCTGTCGCCATTGGGCTCGGTTCCCGGCTTGAACGCTTCGTAGATCACGGTGCGGTCGCCCGGGCGCGCGAGCTGCCCCGTCGCCGCATTGACGCGCACCAGGCGGATGCCCGGCGGAATGCGGAAGGCGGTCGCCGGCGTGTTCTTGAGCGCTGCCGCCATGAAGTCGCGGAAGACCGGCGCCGCATTATGCGCGCCTTCCTCTTTTTCGCCGAGACTGTGCGGATTGTCGAACCCGACATAGACGCCTGCCGCGAGATCGGGCGAGAAGCCCATGAACCAGTTGTCCTGATAGTCGTTGGTCGTGCCGGTCTTGCCGGCCAGCGGCTTGCCGACGCTGGCGATGACCCGGCCGGTGCCGCGCTCGACGACACCCTGCAGGATCGAGACGATCTGATAGGCGCTGGCCGCATCGACAACGGTATCGCGCGTGTCGGGGAGGACCGGCGGCGCCTGGCCATGCCAATCGACCTCGTTGCAGCCCTCGCAGCTGCGCGTGTCGGCGCGCGCGATCGTCTTGCCATCGCGGTCCTGGACGCGATCGATGAAACTCGGCGTGACGCGCTTACCGCCATTGACCAGCATGGCGTAGGCCGTCGCCAGGCGGAGCGGCGTCGTCTCGCCGGCGCCGAGCAGCATGGCATATTGCAGCGGCATGCGGTCGAGAATGCCGAATGTCTCCACGGTGTGCGCCACCTTGTCGAGCCCGACGACGGCGCCGAGCCGTGCCGTCATCATGTTCTTCGACTGTTCGACGCCGACGCGCAACGGCGTCGGACCGTTGAACGAGGTCGTGTTGTAGTTCGTCGGCTTCCATTTCGGCAGGCCCGGCCCCTGATCGGCGACGAACGGGGCGTCGAGGATGAGCGTCGACGGGGTGAAGCCGTTTTCAAGCGCCGTCAGGTAGACAAAGGGCTTGAAGGCCGAGCCGGGCTGGCGCTTCGCCTGGGTTGCGCGATTGAATTGGCTCATCTCGTAGCTGTAGCCGCCGGCCATGGCGAGGACGCGGCCAGTATGCGGATCCATAGAGATGATCGCTCCCGAGACCTCGGGGATCTGGCGCAGGGCGTAGAGCGGCTGCTTCGCATCACCGCCGAGCGCCTCGACCAGGACGACGTCGCCCGGCTTGACGACGTCGGCGGCAACCTTGGGGATCGCCCCGACATGCTGATCGGGCAACTCGGGACGCGCCCAGCGTAACTCGGCGAAGGGGATGCGGCCGCGCGCGTCCGAGGGAAGGCCGATAGAAGCGCCCTCGCCGTCCGTCGCCAGCACGACCGCGAGGCGCCACTCGCCGGCGCCGGCGGGCTGCGCGATCGCCGCCAGTTTCTGCGACCACTCCTGCACTGGCGCGGCCATATGCGCGACCGGCCCGCGCCAGCCATGGCGGCGGTCATAGGCGACGAGGCCGGTGCGCAGGCTGCGATCGGCAATCGCCTGAAGCGCCGGATCGAGGCTGGTGCGGACCGAGAGCCCGGCCTGGTAGAGCCCCTTCTCGCCATAGCGCGCGAGGAGCTCGCGGCGAACCTCCTCGGCGAAATAGGGGGCGGAGACCAGCTCTGCCTCCTCGCGGCGCCGCGTCACGATCGGCGTGGCGATGGCCGCGGTTTCCTGCTCGATGGTGATATAGCCGTCCTCGCGCATGCGGCTGAGAACCCAGTCGCGGCGCACCTTGGCGGCTTCGGGGAAGCGCTGCGGATTGTAGTTGTTCGGGCCCTTCGGCAAGCCGCCGAGATAGGCCGCCTCCTCGATGGTCAGCTCGTCAAGCGACTTGTTGAAGTAGTTGATCGCTGCGGCGGCGACGCCGTAAGCGCCGCCGCCGAGATAGATCTCATTGAGATAGAGCTCGAGGATGCGGTCCTTCGGCAGCGCCTGCTCGATGCGCAGCGCCAGCAGCGCCTCCTTGATCTTGCGATCGAACGAGACCTCGCTCGTCAGCAGGAAGTTCTTGGCGACCTGCTGGGTGATCGTCGATGCGCCGACCGGGCGGCGGTTCGAGCCGACGCGCTCGAAATTGGTGAGCGCGGCACGCACGATCGAGGGCAGGTCGATCCCGGGATGGGAGTAGAAGTTCTTGTCCTCGGCGGCGAGAAAGGCGTCGACGACGCGCGGCGGGATCGCGGTAAACGGCACGAAGACGCGCCGCTCGCTGGCATACTCGGCGAGAAGCCGTCCGTCGCCGGCATGGACGCGCGTGACGATCGGCGGTTCGTAATCCGCAAGTTGCTGATAGTCGGGCAGATCGCGGCTGAAATGCCAGTAGGCAAGCCCGGCCAGCCCAGCGCCGAGCACGGCGAGAACCACCCCCACCACGACCAGGAATTTGATGATCTTCATGACCGACGCCGCCGACTCAACGTGGCGATCCCCGCGAACAGGAGATCGCGGAGATTGTAACGCTTTCTCGCCCCGCCATTATGACTCATTGCCACATAATTCCATGTCGGAAGTATGGCAATGCCCGACAAACACTTAATAAGTGTAAATGACCCTCAACTGCTCGCATACCGGGTCGTCACGAAGCCTTGTAGGCGGTCGCGTCCAACTGTATCTTAAAACTGCGAAACACCGCAGTCTGCCAATCGGCCACCATCGGCCATGCGGCGACGTCGCGGCGGGACTTGGAGATGGATGCCCCTTTGAGGGTGTCGCCGTTCCGCTTTCGTGACGCTTCGACAACGCGGATATATGAAACCCCGAAGCTAAGATCCGGAATTGTCCGGGTCGCGGCCCCTGAGAGTTCCGCCATGGCAATCATCTTAATGCCTTTCGACGGAGTACCCGGAAGCGCCGCGGCTTCGCGCCAGATAGGAAGGCGCTGCGGCTCGTCATTCGCGCGAGCCAGGCAGTGCGTCCCGGAGTCCGCCCACCATGGCAAAACGCATGCTTATCGATGCGACGCACCCGGAGGAAACTCGGGTCGTCGTTCTCGACGGCAATCGTCTCGATGAATTCGATTTCGAGACCTCGACCAAGAAGCAAGTCAAAGGAAACATCTATCTCGCGAAGATCACGCGGGTAGAGCCGTCGCTGCAGGCGGCATTCGTCGATTTCGGGGGCAACCGGCACGGCTTCCTCGCCTTCAGCGAGATCCATCCCGATTACTACCGCATCCCGGTCGGCGACCGCGCGCCCAGTCGCGACGAGCGCGGCGGGGGTCGCGCCGAGCGCGGCGGGCGCCGCGAGCCTCGCCGCGACGAGCGGGCCGAAACCGAGAACGGGCACCGCGTGGCGGAAACGGACGATCACCCGCACGAGGATCACCCGCACGAGGAGTACCCGCACGGGGGTCACCCGCACGAGGATTACCCGCACGAGGATCACGCGCCCGAAGATCGCCGGCATGAGGATCAGCGGCAGGAGGATCACCGGCAGGAGGATCGCGCCGACGTACTTGCGCCGATCGCGGGCTACGGCGCGACGGAGATAGCCGCCCCGCCTGTCGGAAGCGACGCCGGGGTTATCTCGCCGACTGTCGACGAAACGCCGGCAGCCCTGCCCTACGCTCCCGCCGCGCAGCCGGGGCTGGATCTCCAGCCTCCGGCCGAGGGCAGGATCGAGGAAGCTGGCGACCGCGACTACGCCAGCCGTCCGGAACGCAGCACGGCCGCCGAGGTGAGTACGCTTCCGCCCGAGACGGAGGGTGGCGATAATGCCGCGTCCGCGAGCGAACCGGCGGCCGCTCACGGCGAACCCGCCAGCGAGCCGCCGCCCGTCGTCGAGACGGTCGAAACCGTCGGCGGCGACGAGTTCGAGGAAGCCGCCCGCCAGCGCTCGCGCTCGTTGCGCCACTACAAGATCCAGGAAGTCGTCAAGCGCCGGCAGATCATGCTGGTGCAGGTCACTAAGGAGGAGCGCGGCAACAAGGGCGCCGCGCTGACGACCTACCTCTCGCTCGCCGGGCGCTACTGCGTGCTGATGCCCAATACCGGGCGCGGCGGCGGCGTCTCGCGCAAGATCACCAGCGCCACCGACCGCCGGCGGCTCAAGGAACTCCTCGACGAGCTCGATCTCCCCGAGGGCATGGGCGTCATCGTCCGCACCGCAGGCAGCGAGCGTTCCAAGGCCGAAATCAAGCGTGACCTCGAATATCTGTTGCGGCTGTGGGACGAGATCCGCAGCCTCACCCTGCAATCGACGGCGCCAGCGCTGATCTATGAGGAGGGCAACCTCATCAAGCGCTCGATCCGCGACCTCTACGCGCGCGACATCGACGAGGTGCTGGTCGAGGGCGAGGAAGGCTACAAGACGGCCAAGGCATTCATGAAGATGCTGATGCCGAGCCATGCCAAGCGGGTGCAGCCCTATCGCGACACCATCCCCCTGTTCCATCGCTTCCAGGTCGAGAGCCAGATCGATCTCATCCACTCGCCCGTCGTGCAGCTGCGCTCGGGCGGCTACATCGTCATCAACCCGACGGAAGCGCTGGTCGCGATCGACGTCAATTCGGGACGCTCGACCAAGGAGCGCAACATCGAGGAGACGGCGCTGCGCACCAACCTCGAGGCGGCGGAGGAGATCGCCCGCCAGCTCCGTCTGCGCGACCTCGCCGGCCTCATCGTCATCGATTTCATCGACATGGAGGAGCACCGCAACCAGGGCGCGGTCGAGCGCCGTCTCAAGGAAGGCATGAAATACGACCGCGCGCGCATCCAGCTCGGTCGCATCAGCCCGTTCGGCTTGCTCGAATTGTCGCGCCAGCGGCTGCGACCTTCGCTGGTCGAGGCGTCGACCCAGCCCTGCCCCCATTGCGCCGGCACCGGCCATATCCGCTCAACCGAATCGACGGCGTTGCATGTCTTGCGCGCAATAGAGGAGGAAGGCATCCGCCGCCGCTCGGCGGAGATCTGCATCTACGTACCGACCGCAGTGGCGCTCTACGTCCTCAATCAGAAGCGGCAAGCCCTGGCGCAGATCGAAATACGCTATGGCTTCCGCGTCACCGTCGCGCATGACGACACGCTCATCCCGCCCGCCTTCCGTCTCGAGCGGCTGCGCAACCTCACCCCGGAGGAAGCGGCGATGATTCCGGCCGCCATGATGCAGCTTCCGCCGCCGATCGAGGAGGACGACGAGGAGGAGATCGAGGAGGCCGAAGAGGCGGCGACAGGCGCGGCGCCCGAGCAGGGCGAGGAGATCAGCGAGGAGGAACGCGGCCGGCGCCGCCGTCGGCGCCGCCGGCGCCGGCGGCCGGGCGAGGAGCCGCAAGCAGACCACTGGACCCGGCCGCATGACGGGTCCCACGATCCGCATGCCCAGGCGCCGGATGGTGCGGAGGAGGACGGCGGCCACGGCATGGCAGCGGACGCGCCGACGCCGACGCATGATCACGACCATCCGGTCGCCGCAGTCGAAATCGAGGCGGCCCCTGGCGAACAGCTTGGCGAGATTGCGGAGCCAGGAGCCGAACCTTCCGGTGACGGCGAGCATCCCGGCGGCCGCAAGCGGCGGCGGCGCGGCAAGCGCGGCGGACGGCGCCGCGGTCGCGGCGACGCGCCGGGCCGTTCACCGGGCGACGACGTCGCCGGCTGGCGAGCTGGGGACG
>Ga0209647_1003295_pt1 | contig 12558 bp, 8 predicted proteins | sample GraSoi_2013_60cm_FD_185827 | JGI IMG/M metagenome (GOLD analysis project Ga0209647, IMG submission 185827) | Grasslands soil microbial communities from the Angelo Coastal Reserve, California, USA - Sample 9_17_2013_60cm (SPAdes) (version 2) | ecosystem: Environmental > Terrestrial > Soil >... | reverse complement strand
AAGCTGGATTGAATAAGGATGTCATTGCCGGGCTTGACCCGGCAATCCATCCCCTTCGCAATCATCCTTGTGCCCGCTTGCGCAGGCGATGGATGCGCGGGTCAAGCCCGCGCATGACGAGTGGGGGCCTCACGCCTTCCTTGTCTCCAGCGCCATCCGTACCGCCAGGCCCGCCAGCACCGTCCCCATCAGCCAGCGCTGCACCAACAGCCAGGTCGGCCTGGTGCCGAGAAACACCGCGATCGATCCGGCGGCGAGCGCGATCGTCGCATTGACGCTGACACTGATGGCGATCTGGATCGCACCAAGCGCCAGCGACTGCGTCAACACGCTGCCGACGGCGGGATCGATGAACTGCGGCAGCAGCGCCAGGTACAGCATCGCGATCTTGGGGTTCAGGAGATTGGTGACGAACCCCATCGCGAACAGTTTGCGCGGGCCGTCGACCTGCAATTTCTTGACCTGAAACGGCGAACGCCCGCCCGGCTTCAGCGCCTGCCACGCCATCCACAACAGATAGGCCGCGCCGGCAAAGCGCAGCGCGTCATAGGCGTAGGGCACGGCGAACAACAGCGCGGTGATGCCGAACGCCGCGCACAGCATGTAGAACACGAAACCGAGCGCGACACCGCCGAGCGACACGATGCCCGCCGCGGGGCCTTGCGTGATCGAGCGCGAGATCAGGTAGATCATGTTCGGCCCCGGCGTCAGCACCATGCCGAGCGAGACCAGGGCAAAACCGAGCAGCGTGGCAATATGGGGCATGGGGGACTCGTGCGAGGGGATGCGCGCGTTCTAGCGCGCAAGAGGCGCAGATGTCATTTCGGAAATTGCTCCGAGGACATTTCTGGGTCGTGGCAGCATCGCTGGTGCGCCCCCTCTCCCGCTTGCGGGGGAGGGCTGGGGTGGGGGTGCCGCGGCATACTCAGCAGCGGAATTCCGGGACAGATTTCCCCCACCCGACGCACGCTGTCGCGTGCGTCGACCTAAGAGCGAGCTTCGCTCGTCTCGACCCGCAAGCGGGAGAGGTAAGAATCAATGCGCCTCGTCCCAGTTGTTCGCGGCTCGTGCGTCGACCTGCAACGGCACCGAGAGCAGCACCGCCGGGAATGGCGCGTCCTGCATGACGTGCTGTACCACCGGCAGCGTCGCCGCCACTTCCTTGTCGGGCACCTCGAAAATCAGTTCGTCGTGAACCTGCAGCAGCATCTGCGCCGAGAGTTTCTTCTCGGCGAGCGCGTCTTCCATCCGGGTCATGGCGCGGCGGATGATATCGGCCGCGGAACCCTGCAGCCGCGCGTTGATCGCGGCGCGCTCGTTGAAGGCGCGATGCGAGGCGTTGGAGGCCTTGATATCAGGGTAATGACACTTCCGTCCGAACAGCGTCTCGACATAGCCGTTGGCGCGGCAGAAATCGCGCGTCTCATCCATGTAGGCGCGGATGCCGGGAAAGCGCTCAAAGTACTTCTTGATGTAGGCGGAGGCTTCCTCGCGGGCGATGCCGAGCTGGTTGGCGAGACCGAACGCCGAGATGCCGTAGATGATGCCGAAGTTGATCGCCTTGGCCCGGCGGCGTACTTCGCTCGGCATGTCCTTGATCGGCACGCCGAACATTTCGGACGCCGTCATGGCGTGAATGTCGAGCCCGTCGCGGAACGCCTGCTTCAGCACGGGGATATCGGCGATCTCGGCCAGCAGCCGCAATTCAATTTGAGAATAATCCGCCGACACCAGCTTGTGGCCGGGGGTAGCGACAAAGGCGCGGCGGATCTTGCGGCCGTCCTCGGTACGAACCGGAATGTTCTGCAGGTTCGGCTCGTTGGACGAGAGGCGCCCCGTGGTGGTCGCCGCCAGCGCGTAGGTGGTGTGCACGCGATGGGTCTGCGGATGGACGTATTCCGGCAGCGCGTCGGTATAGGTCGATTTCAGTTTCGATACCTGCCGCCACTCCAGAATCTTCTTCGGGAATTCGTGGCCCAATTCGGCCAGCTCGTCGAGGGCCTGCGCCGAGGTTGACCACGCCCCGGTCTTGGTCTTGCTGCCGCCCGGCAATCCCATCTTGCCGAAGATGATGTCGCCGAGCTGCTTCGGACTGCCGACATTGATCGGCTCGCCGGCGATCTCCTGAATTTCGGCCTCGACCCGCGCCGCGGTCTGGGCGAAATCGCCCGACAGCCGCGACAGCACCTGGCGGTCGATCGAGATGCCGCGCCGTTCCATCCGGGCCAGTACGCTGACCAGGGGACGCTCCAGCGTCTCGTAGACCACGTTCATGTGCTCGGCGACGAGGCGTGGCTTCAGCAAGCGCCCCAGCCGGAGAATGACGTCGGCGATCTCGGCCGAATATTCCGTCGCCTTGTCGACCGGGACCTGATCGAAGCCGAGCTTGTTCTTGCCGCTGCCGGTGAGATCGCCGTAGGCGATCATGGCATGGCCGAGCCAGCGTTCGGCCAGCGCATCGAGCGCATGCGAATTGCGCCCGGCATCGAGCGCGTAGGACATCAATTGCGCGTCGTCGAGGTCGCGCACGGTGATGCCGTGCTGCGCCAGCATCACGGCATTGAACTTGATGTTGAAGCCGATCTTCAAAACCCCTGCCGACTCCAGCAACGGCTTTAGCGCCGCCAGCGCGTCACTGGCCTTGATCTGGTCCGGCGCGAGGCCGGCGTCGAATAGGCCGGCGCCGCCGCCGGACTGCTTGTGGGCCAGCGGCACGTAGCAGGCATCGTTCGGCGCCAGCGCCAGCGCGATGCCGATGATGTCGGCCTGCATCGGATCGTCGGTATTCGCCTGGGCATCGATCGCGAAGGTGCCGGCGTCCCGGGCGCGCGCGATCCATGCCTTGAGTTCGTCGAGGCTGCGGATGGTTTTGTATTTGGTTCGATCGACCGGCAGTTTTCGCGCGGCCTCGGCGCGGGCGGCGGCGAGCGAAATCGGCGTGCCTTTGACGCTCGCGGTCTTGTCCTGCCTCTCGGCGCCGGGCTTGGCGGTGGAGGGCGGGCTGGCAAACAGATCGCCGGTGGCGCCACCAGCCTTGGCCGGGGCAGGCGAAGGCGAGGCGGCATTGGCGCCGCTCTTGTTGGCCGCGTCCGCTTCCACATCGGCCGGGTCGATCTGCGAATAGTCGGCGACGCGGCGGGTCAGGGTGGAGAATTCCATCGCCTTGAGGAAGGCGATCAGCTTGCGTGCGTCAGGTTCGTGCACCGCGAGTTCGTCGAGCGGCACGTCGAGCGCGACCTTGTCGTCGAGCAGCACGAGTTTTCGCGAAATCCGCGCCTTCTCGGCGTTGTCGATCAGGGCTTCGCGCCGCTTCGGCTGTTTGATTTCGCCAGCGCGCAGGAGCAACGTTTCAAGGTCGCCATATTCGACGATCAGTTGGGCCGCGGTCTTGATGCCGATGCCGGGCACGCCGGGCACGTTGTCGGTGGAATCGCCGGCCAGCGCCTGCACCTCGACGACCTTCTCGGGCGGCACGCCGAACTTTTCAATCACTTCGGCGATACCGATGCGGCGGTCCTTCATGGTGTCGTACATGGTCACCTTGTCGGTGACGAGTTGCATCAGATCCTTGTCCGAGGACACGATGGTCGCCGTGGCGCCACGCTCGCCGGCCTCGCGGGCATAGGTCGCGATCAGGTCGTCGGCTTCGAAGCCGCCTTGTTCCAGGCAGGGCAGGTCGAAGGCGCGGACGGCGTCGCGGATCAGCGAAAATTGCGGAATCAGGTCGTCCGGGGCCGGCGGCCGGTGGGCCTTGTAATCCGGGTACAGCTTGTTGCGGAAGGTGATCTCGGATTTGTCGAAAACGATCGCCAGATGGGTCGGCCGGTTGTCCTCGGGCATATCGCGCAGCAGCTTCCACAGCATGTTGCAGAAGCCGAGCACGGCATTGACCTGCAGCCCGTCGGATTTGCGGTTCAGCGGCGGCAGCGCGTGATAGGCGCGGAAAATATAGGAGGAACCGTCGACCAGAAAGACGTGGTCGCCCTTCCTGAGGGCTTTGACGGCATCGGGCTTCGCGGCGGCTTTGGGGGCTGTTTTCGGCATGGCCGAAATTTAGGGATTTTTGCGCGGGATTGACAGCCTTGGGGGTGGGGAATCTAGGCGAACCACACACCCTATTTGTCGTCCCGGCGAAGGCCGGGACGACAAATAACCTACTCCGCCGCTTGCAGCACCGGTTCCGCCTTTTTCGGCGCAATCCAGAATGCATCGGGGCGTTCGAACAGGAAGTTGGCGTGCAGCGACAGGGCCAGCCGCCAGATCGCCAATGCGCCGGCGACGCCCGCGATCGTCACAATCAGCGAGATCGCACCGATGTCTGCCGATAGCCCGCTGTGCAGCAGCAGCGTGCGGGTGGCCGCCATCGGCAGGAAGAAGGCGAGGTAGATGACGATGGAATGCTCGCCGCAATAACGCAGGAAGTTGAGCCGCTGCGCCCGTGCCAGCAGCGTGCCTGTTACGATGATCGCGCCGGCGCCCGCCAGTCCCAGCGCCAGCGAAACGATCGGCCACTCGCTGAAGCCTGACGCGACCAGACCGCCATTGACGAGCGCCCACAGCGCCAGCCCTGTGATGGCGAGGGCAGGCCGCGCCCGTGCGCGGTCCGACAGCGCGAACACATAAGCGGCAAGCCAATAGCCGGAATAGAAATACACGAAGCGCGCGCAGAATTCGTCGATCGCGGTCCAGCCGGTGGCGACATGCGCCATCTCCAGTGCCGCTGCCACGAGCCAGATCGCCACTGGGGGGATTCGGCGTGACAATTTTGTGACGACGAAGAAAATCGGCAGCAGATAGATGAACCACAATGTGCCGAACGGCTCGATGAAGGATTCCAAATACAGGTAGCCGACGTGATGCCAGTTGGTTTCGGCGGCAAACGACGGCGCCTTGAAGCCGAACTGGATCGTCACCCACAGCACATAGAAATAGGCGAAGTGGTCCAGATAAGTTCGCCAGTCGCGGTCGATCACGACGGCAAGAAAAAGCCCTGAAATCAGGAAGAAATCCGGCATCCGGAACGGTTTGGCGAACATCACGACCAGGTGCATGAAGCCGGTCTGGCCGGCCGCCGCCTCCACGCCCAGCACCGAATGCATCATCACGACCATGACGATGCAGATGCCCTTGGCATAGTCGACCCAGTCGACCCGGTCAGGCCGCGCCGATGCCCCCGCAAATGCGGGACGCTCTGACATGGCGGATGTGCCGTTTGCGGTCATCAATGTCTCTTTTCGGCGCGGTAAGCCGGCATCATCCGCCCGATCGGTTTCTTTCTCCTTTATCCATACAAATGACATGCCGTTTCCAGCGCGTTTTCCGGTTTCCTCTTTGCCGGAAAATGCTCTAAGACCCCGACAAATCCATCGAGTCGACGTTAACCATTACGGGCAGGTTGTTTCCATGCGCATTGCCATGATTGGAACGGGCTATGTCGGGCTGGTGTCCGGTGCCTGCTTTGCCGATTTCGGCCACCAGGTCACCTGCGTCGACAAGGATGCCGGCAAGATCGCCGCCTTGCTCAGAGGCGAGATGCCGATCTTCGAACCCGGCCTCGATGCGCTGGTGGCGTCCAACGTCAAGGCCAAGCGGCTCGACTTCACCACCGACCTGACCGGGCCGGTGGCGGAAGCCGATGCGGTGTTCATCGCGGTCGGCACGCCGTCGCGGCGCGGTGATGGTCACGCCGACCTGACTTACGTGCACGCCGCCGCGCGCGAGATCGCCACTGCGCTTTCCGGTTTCACCGTGGTCGTCACCAAATCGACCGTGCCGGTCGGAACCGGCGACGAAGTCGAACGGCTGATCCGGGAAGCCAACCCCTCGGCCGACGTCGCTGTGGCCTCCAATCCGGAATTCCTGCGCGAAGGTGCGGCGATCCGCGATTTCAAGTTTCCGGATCGCATTGTGGTCGGCACCTCGGACGAACGTGCCCGCAAGGTGATGAGCGACATCTACCGCCCGCTGTCGCTGAACCAGGCGCCGTTGATGTTTACGGCGCGGCGCACGGCGGAGCTGATCAAATACGCGGCCAACGCATTTCTCGCCACCAAGATCACCTTCATCAACGAGATCGCGGATCTTTCTGAAAAGGTCGGCGCCAACGTTCAGGAAGTCGCGCGCGGCATCGGGCTCGATAACCGCATCGGCTCGAAATTCCTGCATGCCGGCCCGGGCTTCGGCGGCTCCTGTTTCCCGAAGGATACCCGGGCGCTGGTGAAGATCGCGCTCGACCACGATGTGCAGTTGCGCATCGTCGAGGCCGTGCTCGGCGTCAATGACAACCGCAAGCGCGCGATGGCGCGCAAGGTCGCCAATGCGGTGGGCGGCAATCTGCGCGGCAAGACCGTGGCGGTATTGGGTTTGACCTTCAAGCCGGATACCGACGACATGCGCGAGGCGCCGTCGATTCCTCTTGTTACCGGGCTGCTCGACATGGGCGCCACGGTGCGCGCCCACGATCCGGTCGGCATGGAACAGGCGCGCAAGGAACTGCCCGATATCGAATATTGCGAAGACCCCTATGAGTGCGTGCGCGGCGCCGACGCGCTCGTCATCGTCACCGAGTGGGTGCAGTTTCGCGCGCTCGACCTCGACCGGATCAAGAGCGCGATGGCGCATCCCGTCGTGGTCGACCTGCGCAACATCTACCGCGCCGACGACATGGCCGCCCAGGGCTTCATCTACGAGAGCGTCGGGCGGGGCGTCGAGCCGGGGATTTAGCCACAGTTGTCATACCCCGCGCATGCGGGTTATCCAGTACGTCCGGTGTTCGTAACCGGTGACGCCTGCGTTTACTGGATCACCCGCATTCGCGGGTGATGACGGGTCAAACAACTTGCCTCGCACTTTCGATACGCCGCTTCCGATCGACGTCGTGCTCGATGAGCTCGCGCAGACGTTGGCGGGCCACAACGCCGCAGTGCTCGTCGCGCCGCCGGGCGCCGGCAAGACCACGCGGGTGCCGCTGGCGCTGCTCGATGCGCCCTGGCTGAAGGGCAAGAAGATCATCATGCTGGAGCCGCGCCGAATCGCGGCCCGCGCCAGTGCCGAACGCATGGCGAAGACGCTCGGCGAACGCGCCGGCGAGACGGTCGGCTATCGCGTTCGTTTCGGCTCGAAGATTTCGCGCGCGACCCGGATCGAGGTCGTGACCGAGGGAATCTTCGCGCGGCAGATTCTTGACGACCCCGAACTCAACGGCGTCGCCGCCGTGCTGTTCGACGAATTTCACGAGCGCTCGCTCGATGCCGATGTGGGCCTGGCGTTGGCGCGCGACGCCCAGACCGGCTTGCGCGAAGACTTACGTATTCTCGTGATGTCGGCGACGCTCGACGGCGCGCGGGTCGCCAAACTGCTCGGCGACGCGCCGGTGGTCGCCAGCGAGGGTCGCGCCTTTCCGGTCGAGACCCGCTATCTCGGCCGCAAGCCCGATGCCCCGCTGGAGCGGCAGATGGCGGATGCCATCGCGACCGCGCTGCGCGCCGATCCCGGCTCGGTGCTGGCCTTCCTGCCCGGTGCCGCCGAAATCCGCCGCACCCAGAATTTCCTCGGTGAACGCGTCCATGATGCCAGCATCGAGATCGTGCCGCTGTTCGGCGCGCTCGATGCCGCCGTGCAGGACCGTGCCATCGCGCCGGCGCCGAAGGGCCAACGCAAGGTGGTGCTGGCAACGTCCATTGCCGAAACCTCGCTGACCATCGAAGGCGTCCGCATCGTGGTGGATTCCGGCATGGCGCGGGTGCCGCGCTACGAGCCTGATATCGGCCTGACACGGCTGGAGACCGTGCGCGCCTCGCGCGCCGCGGTCGATCAGCGCCGTGGCCGCGCCGGCCGCACCGAACCCGGCGTGTGCTACCGGCTGTGGGACGAGCCGCAGACCGCTTCTCTCGCGGCCTACACCCAACCCGAAATTCTAAGCGCCGACCTGTCCTCGATGGTGCTCGATCTCGCGCAATGGGGCGTCAGCGACCCCAGCACGCTGGCGTTTCTCGATTCCCCGCCGGCGCCTGCCCTGAAGGAAGCGAACAGCCTGCTCGCCGAACTCGGCGCGCTCGATGGCGATGGCCGGATCACCGCGGAGGGGCAAAGCCTGCGCGCGCTGGCGCTGCCGCCGCGGCTGGCGCGCATGATCGTGGATTCGCACCGGCTCGGCGCCGGCGAGGAGGCCGCCGAAATCGCCGCCATCCTGACCGAACGCGGCCTCGGCTGCGACTCGATCAGTTTCGCCGCGACCGTTCGCAGCGCGCGTCCAGTGCGCGGAGCCTCGCGCAGCGCTGGGCCTCGCAGGTGGCCTCAACCGAGGGAGCGCCCGCCGCAGACACCGCGCCACCCACCGGCATCATGCTGGCATTTGCCTTTCCCGACCGGGTCGCGCGCAACCGCGGCAACGGCAGCTTCGTGCTCGCCAATGGCCGCGGCGCCGCGGTCGAGCAGACCTCGTCGCTGGCGCGCGCGCCCTATATCGCGGTCGGCGAGCTGACCGGTACTGCGGCGCAGGGCCGCATCCTGCTGGCGGCGTCGATCGCGCAGGCCGATATCGAGTTACGCTTTGCCGGCCAGATCGAAAATACCGAGGAGGTGTCGTTCGATCGCGCGGCGATGGCACTGCGCGCGCGCCGCAAGAAGACGCTGCACGCGATCACGCTGTCGGAAGCGCCGATGGCGTTGTCGCCTTCGGCGGAAACCGCGCGCGTCTTCGCTGCGGGGCTGATCGGGGCTGGGCTCGACAAATTGCCCTGGTCGAAATCGCTGCAGCAATGGCGCGACCGCGTCATGTTTTTACGCAAGGCCGAAGGCGATAGCTGGCCCGACCTGTCGGATGCGGCGCTCGCGGCCGAAGCCGAGAACTGGCTGGTGCCAGCGCTCTACGACAAGATTTCCCTCAAAGAGCTTTCAGCAGGCGATCTTTCGGACGCGATGATGGGACTGTTGCCGTGGGAGCTGCGCGCGCGGCTGGAGCGCGAAGCGCCGACGCATTTCGAGGCGCCGACCGGCACCATGCTGGCGATCGACTATGAGGCAGAGCAGGGGCCGACCATTGCGGTCCGGCTGCAGGAATTGTTCGGGCTTAACACCCATCCCTCGGTCGCCAAGGGTGCGGTGCCGCTGGTGCTGGAACTTTTGTCGCCGGCGCAGCGGCCGGTGCAGGTGACGCGCGACCTGCCGGGCTTTTGGCGCGGCAGCTATGCCGCCGTTCGTTCTGATCTGCGCGGCCGCTATCCCCGGCATCCCTGGCCGGAAGATCCCGCCAGCGCACCACCGACGCGGCGGGTCAAGCCGCGTGGGACGTGAGCGTTCGACTCCCTCGCCCCGCTCTTGCGGGGAGAGGGTTGGGGTGAGGGGCTCTATCCGCGAATTCGGTGCGCGTCGATAGACCGGTACCCCCTCACCCGGATCGCCGAGGCGATCCGACCTCTCCCCGCAAGCGGGGCGAGGTTAGAAAGTGCCGTTAACGCTTCACTCATCCTTTTCGCTGAAATGACGGCCCTGGCCGCCGCTGTTAGTCGCGGTTTGGCGGCTGACGTGGTGATATCGGCGGCCCCGGAACCGAGTGTGTGGCGTCATGCGTAACCTGATGATCCTTGCCGCCATCCTGATCGGCCTCGGCACCTTCATGGCGCAGATGGCGGACAAGATGTCGCCGGCGGCGGCTTCCGCGACCGCAGCTCCGCGAAAAGCTTCCGTCGAGACGGACGCGCCGGTCTCCGGTCGCACCTTGAGCATTCCGCGCGACGCCCGCGGCCATTTCCAGACCGACGGCAGGATCGATGGTCAGCGCATCGACTTCATGGTCGACACGGGTGCGTCGGTGATCGCGCTGAACGAGAAGTCCGCGGCGCGGTTCGGCCTGCGCCCGGCCCGCGGCGACTACAATGCGACCGTCAGCACCGCCAATGGCACCATCAAGGCGGCGCGCACGCGGCTCGCCATGGTCGAAATCGGTGGCCTCGTGGTCCGCGACGTCGATGCCATGGTGCTGCCGGACGAAGCGCTGTCGGTAAACCTGCTCGGCCTGTCGTTCCTTTCGAAGCTGAAGCGCTTCGAATACGCCAACGGCAAGATGGTGTTGGAGCAGTAAGGTTTCCCGGTTACCAAACCGCCGCAATTAACCTTCAAAAGCCCGGTCCCGCCTATCACTCCGGCCATGCATCCGCTAAGGCTGCGGTGTTCACTTATCGTTTTGACAACAAGGCCATCTGATGTTTCCGAAGCCGAAATCCATGCTGGTTCCGAATACCTATGCTTTCGAATCCGGGCCGATGGTGAAGGCGACCGGTTTTCGCGAATATGACGCGCGCTGGCTGTTCGAAAAGGAAATCAACCTGATGGGCATTCAGGCGCTGGGCATGGGCCTCGGCGCGCTGATTGCGGAACTTGGCGTCAAGCAGGAAATCGTCGTCGGCCACGATTTTCGCAGCTATTCGGCCTCGATCAAATACGCGCTGATGTCGGGGCTGATGGCGGCGGGCTGCAAGGTGCACGACATCGGGCTTGCGGTAACGCCGATGGCCTATTTCGCGCAGTTCGATCTCGACGTGCCCTGCGTCGCCATGGTCACCGCCTCGCATAACGACAACGGCTGGACCGGCGTCAAGATGGGCGCCAACCGCCCGCTGACCTTCGGCCCCGACGAGATGACGCGGCTGAAACAGATCGTGCTCAACGCCGAATTCAACAACAAGGCCGGCGGCGCCTATCAGTTTCACGAGAATTTTCCGGCGCGCTACATCGCCGATCTCACCGGGCGCACGAAACTCAAGCGCAAGCTCAAGGTCGTGGTTGCCTGCGGCAACGGCACCGCCGGCGCGTTCGCGCCGCAGGTGATGAAAGCGATCGGCTGCGAGGTGATCCCGCTCGACACCGAGCTCGATTTTACCTTCCCGAAATACAATCCGAATCCCGAAGACATGGAGATGCTGCACGCGATTCGCGACGCAGTGCTTGAGCACAAGGCCGATGTCGGCCTCGGCTTCGATGGCGACGGTGACCGCTGCGGCGTGGTCGACAATACCGGCGAGGAAATCTTCGCCGACAAGGTCGGCGTCATGCTGGCGCGCGACATGTCGGCGATCCACAAAAATGCGCAGTTCGTGGTCGACGTGAAGTCGACCGGACTGTTCGTGACCGATCCGGTGCTGCAGAAGCAGGGCGCTCACACCACCTACTGGAAGACCGGCCATTCCTACATGAAGCGCCGCACCAACGAGCTCGGTGCGCTGGCCGGCTTCGAAAAATCCGGTCACTTCTTCTTCAACAAGCCGTATGGCCGCGGCTATGACGACGGTCTGGTATCGGCGATTGCGGTCTGCGAAATGCTCGATCGCGCGCCCGGCAAGTCGATGGCGGACCTGAAAGATGCATTGCCGAAGACCTGGTCGTCGCCGACCATGTCACCGCACTGCGCGGACGAAATCAAATACGGCGTCGCCGATGCCGTGGTGAAGCATTTCGAGGCGTTGCAGAAGAACGGCGCGAAGGTCGCGGGGCAGAAAATTCGCGATCTCGTCACCGTCAACGGCGTCCGCGTGACGGTTGAAGACGGCAGCTGGGGCCTGGTGCGGGCTTCATCCAACAAACCGGAATTGGTTGTCGTGGTCGAGAGCCCGGTGAGCGAGCAGCGGATGCGCGATTTGTTCGAGGCGATGGATTCGGTGCTGCGCACCCATCCCGAAGTCGGCGCGTATAATCAGAAGATTTGACTCGTCATTGCCGGGCTTGACCCGGCAATCCATCTTCTTGAAAGAGCATTTTACGAAGATTGATGGATACGCGGGTCAAGCCCGCGTATGACAATCCCTACGCCACGTGCAGTGAACCCAGAAAACTGCCGACCTCGGATTTCAGCTGGTCGGATTGCGACGACAGGCCATTGGCGGCATCGAGCAGTTTTGACGTCGCCCGGCCGGCCTCTTCGGAAGCGCGGCCGACGCTGAGGATGTTGTCATTGACTTCCCGCGTGCCGTCGGCGGCCTGCTGCACGTTGCCGGCGATTTCCCGGGTCGCTGCGCCCTGCTGATCGACGGCGGCGGCGATTTCGTTGGAGATCTCGTCGATCTCGGCAATGGTGCCGCCGATCGCCTGAATGGCGTTGACGGCCTCGGTGGTCGCGCTCTGGATATCCTGGATCTGCGTCGAGATCTCCTCGGTCGCTTTCGCGGTCTGGTTGGCCAGCGCCTTGACCTCGGAGGCGACCACCGCGAATCCACGTCCGTGCTCGCCGGCGCGCGCCGCTTCGATGGTGGCGTTCAACGCCAGCAGATTGGTCTGGCTGGCAATGTTCTGGATCAGCGTCACCACTTCGCCGATCTTCTGGGTGCCGGCGGCAAGCCCTTCGACCACGGTGTTGGTACGGCGGGCTTCGCCGGCGGCCTTGTTGGCGATCTCGGCCGAGCGCGTCACTTGCCGGGCGATGCTGCTGATCGACGCGGTGAGTTCTTCGGTCGCCGACGCCACGGTTTCGACGTTGGCTGAAGCCCGGGTCGACGCGGCGGCGGCTGCCGCCGTCTGCCGCGTGGTTTCCGTGTTGCTGCTGCTCATCGAGGACGACAGGCTCTG
>Ga0209647_1003294_pt1 | contig 12565 bp, 9 predicted proteins | sample GraSoi_2013_60cm_FD_185827 | JGI IMG/M metagenome (GOLD analysis project Ga0209647, IMG submission 185827) | Grasslands soil microbial communities from the Angelo Coastal Reserve, California, USA - Sample 9_17_2013_60cm (SPAdes) (version 2) | ecosystem: Environmental > Terrestrial > Soil >... | reverse complement strand
CCACCGCCGAGACATGGCCGCCGAGCACCGCGCTCACCGCCGGCGCCCCGCCCTGGTAAGGCACGTAGACCCAATCGACCTTCGCGTCGAGGCGCACCATCTCGCCCACGAGATGCGGCATCGCGCCCGGACCGACCGCGGCATACGTGAGGCGGCCGGGCGCCTTGCGCGCGAGGTCGAGGAGATCCTTGAGCGTGCGCGCCTCGGATGATTCGTTCACCGCGACCACCAGCGGCGAGGTCGCGACGCGTGCCACGGCCACGAAGTCCCGCGCCGGGTCGTAGCGCGCCTCCGGGCGCAACATGGGGCTCATCACGAAGCTGGGCGAGGCGAGGAGCAGCGTATAGCCGTCGCCGGGCGATCGCTGGACGTGCAGCGTTCCTACGAGCCCCCCCGCGCCTGGACGATGCTCGACCACGACCGGGACGCCCCACTGGTCGGCGAGGCTGTCGGCGAGGATGCGCGCAACGATGTCCCCGCTTCCGCCCGCCGCATACGGATTGACGATGTGCACCGGCTTGCCGGGGAACGACTGGGCGCGGGCGAGTTGGACCGGGCCGAGGAGTGCGACGACGGCGACCAGCGCTAGCCAATTCTTCTTCATTGGCCTTCGATGGCCGCGTCCGCGGCGATTTCTTCGTCCGAAAGCGCGCGAGCATACACCTTCACCTCGTCGATCATGCCGCGATAGGCGCCGTTGCGCTCCGACCAAGTGCCGATGCGCATGGTGCGCAAGTCCGCATAGCCGAGGCCCGATCCCCACGGCGCCGCGCGCGCGACCAGCTTGCCGTCGAGGTAGAGGCGCAAGCGGTCGATGACGAAACGGTCGTACACGAGCGCGACATGGACCCAGCGCCCGGCGGGAATCATGAGCGCGCGAGGCGCCGCCAGCTCGACGTCGGCGATGCGTCCCCGCGGACGGAAGCTGTACTCCTCGGCCGCCTTCACCGTTTCCCCGGCACGCTCGCGCGGGAGCGCCACGTGGAGGTAGAACATCGCCTGCAACACCTCGGGACGCCCGTGGCGCTCGCGCTCGAGCTCGATCACCGCGACCGTCTGCATGCGCGAGCCCTTCACGTATGGGTTGAGCCAGTTCTCGCGCTTCATCCAGAAGGAGAGCGACAGGCCGCTGGCGGTGTCATGGCTTCCGGGGATGTCGACGTCGAGGAAATCGCCGTTGCCGCCGAGGAAGAGTCCCGTGCCCTTGCGCCCCGGGAGGGCAAGGAGCTCGCGGCCGATGGCGTGCGCCGGGTAGTTGTCCGTCGGGAAGCGCCGGTCGAACGACAAATGCACCACGGGGGCGCGCGGCGCGTGCGCCTCGCGCCGATATTCGATCGCGATCCATCCCGCGAACCCGATCAGCAACGCCACGAACGCGACCTTCGCCGTGCGTCCCGGTGGTGGAAGCGCGATTCGGTACGTCGCGACGGCGCCGACGAGGCACAGCGAGACGACGATGCCGAGCAGGCCGTAAAAGAGGATCGCCTTGAGCCAGTGCTCGGCGTTGTCGGACAGGGGCAAGGGAACATCGAAGGTGACCGAAGTGCCCTCGAGGCCCACCGCGACCATGACCCAGGCCGAAACGAGGGCGATCACGATGAAGACGGTCGTCGCGGCGAGCGCGCCCAGCAGCGACGACGGCCTGCCGTCGGGATCGAGCAGGCTGCGCAGGGGGACGGCGCCCGCCAGGATGCAGCCGATGGAGATGAGGCCGACCAGCCAGCGCGGCGCCCGGAAGCCGTCGTCGTCGCCGAAGAAGGCGAACGAGAGCAGCAGCACGCCCACGAAGACGACGGGGCCGCCGATGAGCAGGTCGCGGCGCGATTCGGGGCTCATCGGCGTCAGCGCGCGGCCGCGCTCTTCGCCGCGCGCACGGGCAGCGGCACGTTGCAGACGTCCACGTGCCCGGCGGGCTCCTTGTACCAGTCGTCGCGGCGGAAGCGGCGCATCTCGACCAATTGGTGGAAGGTGGCGCTGTCGGTGCGCAGGGCTTCGAGGTCGACGCTCCGGTCGGCAGGCAGGTCGGCGCCGAGGCGCACTTCGCGGATCGCGGTGCGCTCCTCCGCGCGTTCGTAGAAGCCCAGCGCCCCAGTCCCGCGGCGCAGCGCCGACAACAGCTCGATGCCCTGCACGACGCGTCCGACCAGCGTCACGTTGCGATCGAGGAGCCGCGGCGCATTGCCGATCACGGCATAGAGCTCGGAGCCGTTGCCCGAATCGGCGGCGTTGTCGCGTCCCGCCCCGACCATGGCGTAGCAATGCACCAGCCACGCGCGACCGCTGCCGGGATCGCGGGCAACGGGAAAGCCCGCGGCAAAGCCGGCCTGCGGCGCGTAGGTGTCGCGATCGGGGAGCAGCGTGAACGCGGGCGAGCCCGCGATCAGGCGCGAAAACTCGGGAGCGAGCGTCTGCTTCGCCTCCCCCAAGGTGCGCTTCTTCTCCTCGGGGTCGGCCCACTGCGCCACGTAGTTGTCCTGCGCGCGCACGATCGCCAGGCCATCGAAATAGCCGGCGCGCGCGAGGATCCGGATGTTGTCGACGTGCCGCGGCGCGAAGTCGGGCGCGAGCTCGATCACCACCCGGCCGGAGGCGAGCTCCATGTAGAGCACGCGCTGCGGGTCCAGGCGGCGCCAGTCACCCGCCGGCGAGGCGGCGAGGAGCTCGGCGAGCGTCTTCGGGGGCGCCGACTGCGCCTGCGCGCCGAGCGCGCACGCGACGCACGCGGCCGCGCGCCAAAGGCCAAGGCGATTCATAATGGACCCATGTACGGACAGAAGGAAACACTCTACGACATTCTCGAGCTCCCCAATAACGCTCCCCCGGGGGATATCGAGAAGGCCTACCAGAACCGGGTCGCGGAGCTGCGCAAGCAGAAGGAGGCCCAGGATCCGCGTCGCGTGGCGCTCCTGCGCGAAGCGCGCGAGGTGCTCTCCGATCCCGCGCGGCGCACGGCCTACGACCGGTCGCTGCGCAGCGAGAGCTTCCTCGGGACTTCGGAGCCAACGCCATTGCCGTGGAAGCCGATCGGGATCGGCGTGGCCGCCGTGGCCGCCGCCATCGCGCTCTACTTCGTGCTGCGCCCGCCGCCGCCCGCGAAGCCGGGGACGCCGAAGGAAGTCCTCGCCGCGATCACGGATTCCCTCGGCTACCTCGAGAACCTCGACGTGGGCGGGCGCACCACGCCAGTGGGCCTGTCGGTCGCCATCGACGAGAAGACCCTCATCACGACCTGCCACGGGATTCGCGCGGGCGCCCAGCTGGTGGTCAACAATGGCGCCGCGTTGGTGCCGGTACGCGTGACGCTCGCCGACCAGGACCTCGACTTGTGCAAGGTCGCCATCGACTCGGGGCGCAAGCCCGCCAGGCTCGGCTCCGAGCCCAGGGCCGGCGACACCGTCTACGCGCTCGGCTCGACCGAGTCCGGAGACCTCATCTTCGCAGCCGGAACCGTGTTGAACCTGGTCGCCACGCCGAAGGGCAAGCTCATCGAGATCTCCATTCCCATTCCGCCGCAGGCGAGCGGCGGACCGGTCGTCGATCCCTTCGGTCGCGTGCTCGCGATTGCCACCGCACCCAATCCGGTCGGCGCAGGGAGGCACTTCGCGATTCCGGTCGGCTGGATCGGCGAGATGCGCTCGCGCGCGCCCGAGGCAGCGCCCGCGAAGGCCCCCGAGCCCCGCCCGCGCCCACGCAAGTAGGATTACGAAGGCCGGGCGGCGACGCAGAGCTCGATGCGCTCGAGCGCCTGGCCGTAGCGGCGCGGGCCACCGTTGAACTTCGCCGCGCGCTCCTTGAAGAACGACTGGAACGCGGCCAGGTCCGACGCGCTGCACAAGCGCCCGGCCTCGGAAATGAAATGCCCCGGGGTGTCCTTCGGCACTCGCGCCACCAGCGCGTCGAAATGCTCGCGCACGAACGCGAAGGCCGCTTCGCGGCTGTCGTCGTCGACGAGTGCGGCTTCCATCATCGCAAGGGCGTCGCGGCCGTCGATGCGCGCATCGAGCGTCAGCGCGAGCGCCTGGGCCCGCAGCTTCGGGTCGCGTGCGACGACCAGCGCCTTGCGCAGCCGCTGGCGGTCGCGACGCTCCTTCGCCTCGAGCGCTTCGCCCTCGAGGCGCGCGAAGGCCGCCGGGTCGGCGAAATCGGCGGCGATGGCGAGGACGTCGTTCACGACCGCTTCCGGAACGGAATCGCGGCGCTCGAGCCAGTGGGCGGCGAGCGCCGAGGCTTCCGCGCGCAGCTCCTGCGAGCGGCCGCGATCGGCGGCGAGCGGCACGAGCATCACGCGCAGCTCGCGGGTCGCGCGGTCGTCCCCCGCCTTCTCGACCCAGCCCAGCTTGATTGCGCCGGGGACGATTTGCCGCGCCATGATCCGCTCGAAACGCGCGCGGCGCGCCTCGTCCAGCCAGTCGAGGCGCAGCTCGCGCAGCATGCGGGCCACGCGCTGGCGCACGACCGGCGACGGGTGGGACGCGTAGCGCTCGGCGCTGGCGAGCAACTCGTCGACTGGCATCAGCCCGGAATCGACCATGAGGGCGGTGTCGTTCACCATCGCGGTCACCTCGGGCGCGGGCAGCGCCGCGGCGTGCGCATCGATCCGGTCGCGAGCGGGCTTCGCGTAGCGCGCCACGTAGTAGCCGCTCCCGCTCGCGTTGCCGAGCACCCAGTCAGGGCAGGGAGAGCCCTCGAGGGGCAACCTGGTCGAAGCGGCGACGTTGCCGCAGACCGTGCCGAGCTTGCCCTCGCGGCCATAGCGGAAGCATGCGGGCGTGGACCAGCGCTCTTCGGCGGCGATCTTCGAGCCCGTCGGCTTGAAGCGCGATTGGGATACGACCAGGGCCGGCGCGCCCTTGCAATCGAGCGCAACGTCGAGCAGCGGAACCCCGGGCTGCCCGATGAACGCCTCGAAGGCTTCGATCAGCTCCGGCCCGCCCCCGGCCTGCGCCAGCGACGCGGCGAAGTCCTTCGCCGTGGCGTTGCCGAATGCATGGGCCTCGAGGAAGCGATGCACGCCGTCGCGGAAGATCGCGGGGGTCATGGCCTTCTCGAACATCGCGAGGACCTGCGAGCCCTTCTGGTAGGTAATGGAGTCGAATGCGCCCCAGATGTCGCCCTTCGTGCGCACCGGGTTGTGCACGCGCCGCGTGGTCGCGAGGCGATCGAGCGCGATGGCGCGCCCGCGTGAGAGCGCGCGTTGCAGCCCATCGTCCCATGCAGGATCGAACCGGTAGACCGTCATTTCGCCCAGCCAGCTCGCGAAGGCCTCGTTCAACCAGGTGTCGTCCCACCACGCAAGCGTGACGAGGTCGCCGAACCACTGGTGCGCGATCTCGTGCGCGGCGACGCCCGCGTAGCGGCGCCGGAACTCATCGGTCTCCTCGTGGGGCTTGGCCTGCAGCAGCGAGCTCGCGTAGGTGATCATGCCCACGTTTTCCATCGCGCCGAAGCCGACGGTCGTGGGGATGACGACGCTGTCGAGCTTCTCGAACGGATAGGGGATGCCGAAGTAGTCCTCGAGCAACTCGACCAGGCGCGGCGTGACTTCCTTCGCGTAACGCGCCTCGGCGGCGCGCCCCCGCGGCACGAAGTAGCGCAACGCCGTGCGCTTCTTCCCGGCGACGCCGCCGTCGACCACGTCGAAGGGCCCCACGCCGAGCGCAATGAGATAGGTCGGCAGCGGCGCGGTGCGTTGGAAGGTCACGCGCTTGCGCCCCGCGTCGAGCGCCTTCTCGTCGACGATGGGCGTGTTGCTGACCGCGACCAGCCCCTCAGGCACATCGAGGGTGAGCTGCCACGGCGTCTTCCAGCCGGGCTCGTCGAAGCAAGGCCAGGCGCGCCGCGCGCTGATCGCCTCGAACTGCGACACCACGTACCAGTCGGCGCCCTCCTTCTGGCGGAAGATTCCCTCGGTCGCGAGCGAATCGATCTTGCCGCGATAGCGCACCACGAGCGTCGCCTCGCCCACTGGCAGCGGCTCGGCGCCCGCGAAGCCGATGAAGTCCTCGCCGCCCTTGACCGTAGCGAGCTCGACGCGCTGCCCGTCCTTCTCGAAGTCCGCCGAGACGATGGCGAGGTCGGTCGCGTTGAGCCACAGCACCGCCTGCGGGCGCCGGACGTTGAGGGAGATCTCGATGCGTCCCTCGAAGTCGTCGCGCGCCGGGTCGATCACGAGGCGCGCCTGGTAGGCGAGCGGCTCGACCGCGTCGCCCAGGCGGAATTCGGGGGGCTGCGCAGGCGCCGCCGCGCCGGCCGCGAGGCTCAACAGCAGGGATAGCGCGGCGATCGCGCAGGTCTCGTGCATGGGGGACCTCAATTCCTGTCGTCGGTGAAGCGAGCGTCCCAATGGGAGCCGTCGCAGAAGGGCTTGTTCTTCGATGCGCCGCAACGGCACAACGTGTAGTGCTCGCGCGAGGCGCCCTCCCCCCAGCGCGCATCGACGAGCGCGACGCTTCCCGTCACCACGTAGGGGCCGTCCTTGCTGACGGTGATCGCGGAAGGCCGCACGAGCTCCGGCGCCGGAGCGCCGTCGATCTCGCAGCTCAGCGCGCCCGAGGGGCATTTGCGAACGGTCTCGAGGATCGCCTCGGCGCTCGCGCCGTTCGCCTCGATCCACGGCGAGGCGTCGTCGCGGAAGACCGCGGGCAGCCCGTCGGTGCAGTAGCCCACGTGCGAGCACAGCGAGCGGTTGTCGTGGATGACGATGCGCGCGGTCGAATACGAGCGGACAAGGTCGTTGCCGCCATCGGAGACCCGAGCACCGGAAAAGCCATTCTTCTTGTGGGTGCCGTCGCAGAACGGCTTGTTGGCCGAGCCCCCGCACCGGCACAGGAAGATGACTTCCTCCGCCGCGATCGCCTCGCCTTTCGAGTTCGCCAGGGCGGCTTCGCCCTTCACCACGTACGGCCCGTTCGGCCGGCATTCGATCGTCGCGCTCATCGAGGCATTATCGCCGATTCCCGGCAGCGCTCGGCGATCTTCGCGGCGAGCCGCACGAGCGTCGCGCGCAGCGCCGCGGGCGCGTGCACCTCGAAGGGAAACGGCAGGCGCATCAGCTCGCGCGCGTACCAGTCGAGCTCGTCCACGGAACCGCGCAGCATGACGCCGCCCGCGCATTCCTCCGGCAGCCCGAGCGCATCGACGATCTCGTGCCGGGCGCTCGCAAGGTCGGTCTGCAGGAACACCTCGGTGGGCGTGCCGCGCGGCAGCGTCGCCATCGCACGCGAAAGGTACGCGAGCGCATCGAAGCCGTCGGGGCGCACGAACGCGCGGCCGGTTACCTCCGCGTGCGCGACGCGATCGAGGCGCAGCGTCCTCAGGCCGGAGCGCAGGTGGCAATGCCCGACGACATACCAGCGCCCGGTGCGAAAGACGTTGCCGTAGACGTCGAACTCCCGCGAGGTAAGCGTGCCGTCCGCGGCGCGATAACGCAGCGCCGCCGTGCGCCGCGCCTGGGCCGATTCGCTCAACACGCGCAGCAGCCTCGCATCGGCGTTGGTCCGCGCCCCGCCGGTCTGCAAGGCGACGCTCTCGCGCAGAGCCGCGACGGTGCGCTTCGGAGCGCTCGGCAGAACGCGGTCGAGCTTGGCCTGCACGCTCTCGATGGCCGGCGCCGCGTCGGCCAGCCCCAAGCCGCGCGCGGCGATGAGACCGAGCGACAGCGCCTGGGCCTCCTCGTCGGTGAACATCATCGGCGGCAGCTTGTAGCCGGGGACCAGCCGATAGCCACCGTAGCGTCCCTGCTCGGTGGTGATCGGGATGCCCATCTCCTCGAGCATCGCGATGTAGCGGCGCAGCGTGCGCCGGTCGACCTCGACGCGACGCGCCAGCTCCGCGCCGCCGATCTGGCCATGGGACTGCAGCAGCTCGAGCACCGCGAGGACGCGGGTGGTGGGATGAGGCATAGCGAGACTTTACTGTATATATAGGACGTGCTTCGCCCTACTTCAGGGATAAGGTGGCGGCATGAGATTCGAACTGCGCCTGATCGCCGCCGCCTTCCTCCTGTTGCTGCTCCTCGTCGCGAGCGGGCGCAATCAGGCCATCGCCGCGCCCGCGCCGGACTATCGTGGAGGAGCGCCCGCGATCCATTCATCGACGAGCTTTTCGAGCACCGGGATCGGCATCGGGCCGTTGTCGATCGCGACGGCGTGGAAATCGCGCACGTCGAAGCGGGCCCCGAGCGCCGCCTCGGCGCGCCGGCGCAGCTCGACGATCCTGCGCAGCCCCAGCTTGTAGCCGAGCGCCTGCGAGGGATTGGAGAAGTAGCGGTCGACTTCGCTCACGGCGAACTTCTCCTCGGTCGCTCCCTCGTGCCCCATGAACGCGATGGCGCGCTCGCGCCGCCACTTGAAGGCGTGGATGCCGGTGTCGACCACCAGGCGCGCGGCGCGGAAGAGCTCCGCCTGCAGGTGGCCGTAGCGCTGGTAGGGATCGCGGTAGAACCCCAACGCGTAGCCGAGCGTCTCGGCATAGAGGGCCCAGCCTTCGCCATAGGCGACGTTGTAGCCGCCGCCAACGGTGCGCCAGGGCGGCAGGCCCTCGACCTCGGCGGCGCGCGCACTCTGCATGTGATGGCCTGGAACCGCCTCATGCAGGAACAGCGTCTCGACCTCCCACATCGGCTGGTGCGAGTAGTCGGCCGCGTCGAGGGTGAAGTAGCCGCTGGTTCCGAGCACCAGCGAGCCGATCTGGTAGTTGGCAGCGGTGCTGCTCGCGGCCTCGGCCGGCGTCATGGCGCGCACCGCGTAAGGCATGCGCGGCACGTGGTGGAAGAGCTTCGGCAGCTGCGGGTCGACTCGCGCCGCCATCGCGCGGTAGGCCGCGAGGACTTCCTCCGTCGACTTGAAGTAGAACTTCGGATCCGTGCGCACGTAGTGGATGAACTCATCGGTGGTGCCGGCGAAACCCACTTCCTTGGCGATCGCGCCGATCTCCGCGCGCAGGCGCTTCACCTCGGCGAGCCCGTATTCGTGGATCTCTTTCGCGGTGTAGCCGGGAATGATGCGCGAGCGGATGAGGTATTCGTAGTACGCCTCGCCGCCGGGAAAAGCCCCGAGGCCCGCTTCGTCGGGCGCCTTCGGCCGGTATTCGGCATCGATGAAGGCCTTGAGCTTGCGCAGCGCCGGCTGGTAGTCCTCCGCGATGGCACGCCGCGTCGCGCTGGCGAGCTTCTCGCGCTCATCCGCGGTGACCGCGGCGGGGACGCGCTTGAAGGGCTGCATCAGCGGGCTATTGGCGGCATCTTCGACGAGATGGGCGTCGATCGCCGCGATCACGCGGTCGAGCACCGGCTTGGGGCTCATCCACCCGGACTTGATGCCGCCGCGAAGCCGCTCGATCAGGTCGTCGACCGCCTTGGGCATGCCCTCGATGCGCTTCACGTAGTCGCGATAGTTCGCGGCGGTGCGGAAGGGAAACACCTGCGCCGCGCGCGGCATCATGCTCTGCACGCCGCCGAGCGTGGAGAGCGCCAGCGACTCGGCGTCGCGATAGCGCTGTCCCTCGACGGCGCGGCGCAGCTTGTCCTCGAGCAGCTCATAGGAGACATGCTCCTGGCCGCGCAGCTTCGTGGCGTCGATCGCGCCCAGGCGCTCGAGCGTGCGCCGCTCGCGTTCGTGCTCGCGTTCGAGGCCTGAGCGCGAATAGTCGGGCAGGAGGTCGTCGTAGCCGGGGATCCCCCGCGCGGTCGCCTGGAATGGATTGCGGCGCAGCGACGCATCGAGGTCCTCGTCGAGCAGCGCCTTGAGCTGCGCGGAGGGATCCGATGCCGGCGACTGCGCGCAGGCAAGGGCGGAGGCGAGGACGGCGAGAACGCTAGCGGCGAGGAGTCGGAAGCTGGGCATGGAGGTGGCGGATTTCTTCTTCGAGGTTGGCGATGCGCTCGAGGAACGAGAGCACCAGTGCGAGGGATGGGGTATCGAGTTCGAGGTCGTCGGACAGGCGCGCCGCGGTGCGCACGCGGGCGATGCACTCGGCGCTGAAGCGCCACTGGGCGGCGTCTTGCCGTTCAGGTGACAGCGCGCCCAGCTCGACCAGCTCGTGCAAGCGCTCTTCTGTCAGGCCCGAGCATTGCGACAGGTCGACGATCGTGACTTGGCTCTGCGCGTGCAGCCAGAGCGTTTCCGGGGCGTCAGGAGCCATGCGTTTTCACCTCGGTGAAATGGCCGCGGGGATTGAAGGTCGAGGCGCGCGCGAGCTCGCCGAAGAGCTCGCGCTCGCGCTCGTTGATGACCGTGGGGTTGACGATCTGGATGATGGCGTAGAGGTCGCCTTCGCCGCCTTCGGGCCGCGGCAACCCCTTCTTGCCCAGGCGCAGCTTCCGGCCAGCCGCGGTTCCCGGCGGCACCTTGAGGTCGACCGCTCCGGCGAGCGTCGGCACCTCGACCGTCGCGCCGAGCGCGGCCTCCCAGGGCGCGAGCGGCAGGTCGAAGTAGAGGTCGTGGCCGCTCGGGCGAAAGAGGCTGTGCGGGTGCAGGACGATGTTGAGGTAGAGGTCGCCGTCGCGTCCGCCGCGCATTGCCTTGCCGCCCTGCCCGCGCAGGCGCAATCGCTGCCCGTCGGTCGCGCCCTTCGGGATGCGCGCCTTGATCGTCCTGGGCACGTGCCTCACGCGTCCCTGGTCGTCGTACTCCGGCACCTGCAAGCCGAGATCGACCTGGGTGCCGCGGTAGGCGTCCTCGAGCGAAAGGTGGACGGTGACCTCGTAGTCTTCCCCGGGAATCGGGATGTTCGCGCGGTTCTGCTGGCCGCGCCGTCCGCGCGAGAGGCTTTCGAACAGCTCCGAGAGGTCCAGGTCGTCGAAGGAGAATTGGCCGCCCTCGAAGCGCCCCTCGCCGAACTGCTTTTCCCAATCCGGCGGCGGGCGGAATTCCTGGCCGGGCTGGTAGGTGGATCCGAGCTGGTCGTACGCGGCGCGCTTTTCCGCATCCTTGAGCGTCTGGTAGGCCTCGGCGATCTCCTTGAATTTCTCCTCGGCGCCCTTCTCCCTGGAGACGTCCGGATGGTGCTTCTGCGCGAGCTTGCGATACGCCTTCTTGATCTCGTCGGCGCTCGCATCGCGCTGCACGCCGAGGGCCGCGTAGTAGTCCTTGTATTTCATGCCGGAGCAATATTACCTTCGTTGAGAGGGCCTTGAATCTTGGCCGGTCTTTGGGGTCCGTAGTGGGACCATGCGCGCCCATCCCCGATTGTTACCGCTCATTTTCGCGATCCTGCTTCCGAATGCCCATGGCGCGGACTGCGGCGTTCACAAGGATTTCATGATCCGCGCGGATCCCACGCTCGCGCCCGTTCGGCCGGTGGATTGCGCCCCGGTCGTGCAGAGCCCTCCCGAATTCACCTGGCCGCCTGTCGAGGGACAAAACCGCTACTCGGTGGTTCTCAAGCTCGCCGACGGCCGCGTCGAGAGCCGCTCCACGCCGAATAACTGGCTGCTCTGGGACGAGGTGTTGCCGCCGGGCGAGTACGCCTGGCATCTCAAGGTCGCCGGCGCGCAGAACGAGGCGAGCGAGTGGCGCCGCTTCACGATCGCCGCCGACAGCATCGCCTTCGTCGTCCCGGCGACCGGCGCCCTCCTTACGCGTGCGCGGGCGGTCCCCCGGCCGCGAAGCTGGGCGCAGGACGGCAGCACGCTCGCAGCGCTCAAGGAGGAGCGTTCGCGCAATTTTTCGGAGCTGCTGAAGGACGTCGACGACGCGATCGACCGCCCGGTCCAGCCCGAACCGGTGTCCTCGTCGAAGGGATCGAACTACGACGATACGGTCACCGAGCAGAAGCGCACGCTCGCCGCCGCTTTCGCCTGGGCCGGAACGCGGCGCACGAAGTACGGCGCCGAAGGCGCCCGCCGCCTGCTCGCGCAAGCGCGCTGGAGCACCAGCGGTCCGATCGCTTACTCCAACAACGACATGGCGAGCCGCACCGTGGCCTGGACGCTCGCGCTCGGCTACGACTGGATGCACGACTACCTCAGCGAAGCCGACAAGGCGGCGATCCGCGCGGCGATTCGCGCGCGCACGCTGCCGATGTTCAACGACCTCAAGGTCTTCATCTCGGCCTACCCGTACAACTCGCACGGCAATCTCACCCTCACCCTCACCGCCGCGATCGGCGCCTTGATGGCGGGCGAGATCCCGGAGGCGGACGACTGGGTGAAGGAAGCCGTGCCGATGGCCGTGGCGTGGACGAGCCCGTGGGGATGGGGCGATGGCGGCTTCGGCAACGGCACCGAGCAGATGTTCTGGGACACGGGGTCCAACCTCGTCGCCTGGTACGTATTCCGCAATTCGCTCGGGGTCGACCTCGCCAGGAAGGAGTGGGTGCGCAACCTCGGACGCTTCATGGCGTACTTCGTGCCCCCCGGCGCGCCTGCCGGAGGCTTCGGCGACGGGCAAGAGATGTATAGCCCGGAGTTGTGGTCGCGCATCGGCAAGGCCTACGCGCGTTTCGCCCCCAGTCCGCTCGCGAGCTGGTATGCGAACCAGATGAACAAGGAGGACGGCACACGCCTCGAGCTGCTGCTCGCGCCGCGGGAGCCGAGCCTGGACGCCGCCTTCCCCGCCGGCACGCC
>Ga0209647_1003291_pt1 | contig 12580 bp, 12 predicted proteins | sample GraSoi_2013_60cm_FD_185827 | JGI IMG/M metagenome (GOLD analysis project Ga0209647, IMG submission 185827) | Grasslands soil microbial communities from the Angelo Coastal Reserve, California, USA - Sample 9_17_2013_60cm (SPAdes) (version 2) | ecosystem: Environmental > Terrestrial > Soil >... | reverse complement strand
ACCCCCACTTGCTCCAGCCGCACTTCCCGGCCAACCATCGAACCGAGGAGTCACCAATGGAAACCATCAAAAAGTCCGAAGACATCAACAAACCTCGCCGACGCTTTTTCGGCACCGCCGCCATCACCGTTGCCGCCGCTCAGCTTGGGCTGATCGGTTCAGCGGACGCACAATCCGGCAAGGCAAAGGCGGCAACTCTGCCCGCGATCAAGCCGGGAACGAACACGTCCTTCGCCTCACAAAAGCAGATCGATGCCGGCGTTCTCAATATCGGCTACGCCGAAGCCGGCCCCACCGACGGCCCCGTGGTTATCCTCCTGCACGGCTGGCCCTACGACATTTACAGCTTTGTCGATGTCGCCCCGATGCTGGCGTCGGCCGGCTACCGGGTGATCGTCCCTTACGTGCGCGGCTATGGCACGACACGATTTTTATCGAGCGATACGGTCCGCAACGGCCAGCCGTCGGCGGTCGCGGCCGATACCATCGCGCTGATGGACGCGCTCAAGATCCAGAAAGCGACCCTCGCCGGTTACGACTGGGGCGCACGGACGGCCAACATCGTTGCGGCACTCTGGCCGGAGCGCTGCAAGGCCATGGTTTCCGTGAGCGGCTATCTGATCGGCAGCCAGGAAGCCGGCAAGGTGCCGTTGCCGCCAAAGGCCGAACTGCAATGGTGGTACCAATATTATTTCGCCACTGACCGCGGCCGCGCCGGCTACGACAAATACCGGCACGACTTTGCCAAACTCATCTGGCAGCTCGCTTCGCCGAAGTGGGCCTTTGATGATGCCACGTTCAATCGCAGCGCGGCGGCCTTCGACAATCCGGATCACGTCGACGTCGTCGTCCACAATTACCGCTGGCGGCTCGGTCTGGCACAAGGCGAGGCAAAATACGACGACCTCGAAAAGCGGCTTGCCGCAGCTCCGGTGATCGCCGTGCCCACCATCACCATGGAAGGCGACGCCAACGGCGCGCCACACCCGGAGCCCAGCGCCTACGCCAAAAAATTCTCGGGCAAATATACGCATCGGACCATCAAGGGCGGCATCGGCCACAATTTGCCGCAGGAAGCCCCGCACGACTTTGCCGAAGCAATCATCGATGCGGACGGTCAGGCGTCTTGATCGGGCTTCGACGCCGGTACCCGAGTCTCTACGCAGGATTTCGGTCACGCCGCTGTTTGCGGATGTCCGCTTCTGGCACTTAGCAGACATCCACTTAGCGCGACTGACAGTACCGGAGCGGCGACTTTAATTCACACCATCATGTAGTTGTCAAAAATCGTTCATCGAAAGCAGATGATATTGCCCACATCTCCGGTTCCGGAGATCGCGCCAACACTGCTCAGCCAGTGGTGACACGTGCATTGGCGCGCCATTAATTCTATTGGGGGCGATTCTCATGAAAGGACTGCTTACTGCGACCGTGGTGTTCGCCACGGCGACTGCAATATCGCACGCGGCAATTGCCGACGACGACATGCGCAACGACAAGATGACCATCGCAGTTTTTGGCGATTGGCCCTACAATCAAAATCTCCTCACGAATGCGCCGCTGCTGACCAGCTCTGTCAATGCGGACCCCGATGTCCGCCTTGTCATTCATGTCGGCGACATTCATTCGGGCAGCCAGCCGTGCACAAGCGCCGACATTCTGCCGCCGATATCAACGGCGAATCCTAACTGGAGCCGTCAGGTCTATTTCCAGTTTCAGCAATTCAAGAAGCCGGTCATCTATACGCCGGGCGACAATGAATGGACCGATTGCCACAAGACCAAAGAGTTCAAGGCCGGCGCCCCGCTCAAGGAGCTGGCCGCCGTGCGACAGTTATTCTTTGCAAGGCCGGGGAAGACACTCGGACTCGAAGACAAAGACGTTTTTAGTCAGTCGCAATATTTCAACGAGCAATTCCCAAGTGATGCGGAGTTCGTCGAAAATGTGATTTGGCAGGATGGGAAGGTGGCGTTTGCGACCCTCAACCTGCCCGGCTCAAACAACGATACACTGCCATGGACGAATGGTTTCGAGGATCCCACCGCGCAAGCGCGGGAGGTTGCCAATCGCACTGCCGCCGACATCCGCTGGCTCAAGGCCGCATTCCAGCTCGCGAAAAACAACCAGGCCAAAGCGGTGGTGCTCGCAGTGCAAGCCGACATGTGGGATCCGGCGGCAGTTGCTCCCGGCGGTGACGGGCTGAGCGCCTATACGCCGTTCGTTCAGGAACTCGCCAATCAGGCCCTCCAGTTTGGGCGGCCCGTGCTGCTTTTCAACGGCGACACGCATCTCTTTGAGGCAGATCATCCGCTTGCGAACCCGAGCAGCCCGCTGGGGTTAATCCATCACACGCTGCCAGTGCCGAATTTGACGCGTATCACGGTCCAGGGTTCGACAAACGCTCCGGCAGAGTGGCTCCGTCTCACGATCGATACCACTAAGCCCAGTGTCTTCAGCTGGACCAACGTCCCGTACTGCAAAGATCCGCTCACGAGCTGCCAGTAGTCATAGCGATTGCTTGAACGAGACAAAATTCAAACTTGGAGAGACCGCCGCGAGGCGGTCTTTCTGTTCATGTAGCAACGTGGCGCAGGCGGAGACGCGATTGGTGGTGAAGCGGACATCCTGATTGCACTGCAAAATGTCCGCTTATGACCCAAAGCGGACAATCAAACGAGCTGCGCTACCGCAAACAAGAACGCTAGCCCGAAGATGGTCATGCCGAAGGCGACCGCAGCGATCGGCAGCAGGATGGCGCGAGTGGGCTTGCGGCGCTGGGTAGCTCCGTGATTCTCTTATCGCCGGGGCCTGTCGTTAGGAGCACTCCGATGCAGCGAAAGAAAGCGTCCGATTTCCCACAGGAACTCTTGAATCTCTTCGACCGATACGTGCATGGCGGGATTGATCGCCGTCAGTTTCTTGACGGTGCACAAAAATTTGCTGTCGGCGGCATGACGGCAACCGCGCTCTTCGAGATGCTCCGGCCGAATTATGCGTGGGCAATACAGGTTCAAGAAAACGACAGCCGGATCAAGGCTGAGTCCGCAACCGTGCCATCGCCGCGGGGCAACGGAAGCATCAACGGCTACCTGGTACGCCAGGCGAATGTTGCGGGTAAACAGGCCGCGGTCCTGGTTGTCCACGAGAACCGTGGCCTCAATCCGTACATAAAAGATGTCGCGCGGCGGCTAGCGGTCGCCAAGTTCATCGCGTTTGCTCCCGATGGGCTGACGTCTGCCGGCGGCTATCCCGGAGATGACGAGAAGGGTTTGCAGCTTTTCAATCAGGTCGACGGCGCCAAAATGAGAGAAGATTTCCTCGCCGCCGCAACGTGGCTGAAATCGCGCCCGGATTGCACCGGTAAACTCGGCGCTGTCGGCTTTTGCTTCGGTGGCGGCGTTGTCAACCTATTGGCCGTGCGGATGGGGCCCGACCTTGCCGCTGCGGTTCCATTCTACGGAAGTCAGCCAAGCGCTGCCGATGCGGCCAATATCAAAGCGCCCGTCCTTGCGCAGTACGGCGAACTTGACACACGGATTACGTCGGGTTGGCCAGCCTTTGATGCCGCACTGACTGCCGCACATGTACCGCACGAGGGATATGTATACAAAGGGGCCAATCACGGCTTCCACAACGATACGACTCTTCGTTACGACGAAGCCGCGGCCAAACTTGCCTGGCAGCGCACGCTGGATTGGTTCGATAAATACCTACAATCGACAGCGTGATGACCAATGGGAATCGCACGAGAGTATCAGCTCGTGAGGCCTTAAGACGCGAGGACCCGAGCAATGTCCGCTTTTGGTACTGAGCAGACATGACCCAAAGCGGACATTTGCTGGAGAGACAGACGCGCAGATTGCGGAAAGCCTCACACCCAACTGCTGCGCCTATGCTTCTACGATCATTTCAAAGCCACCGTAGATCAAGCGCTTCGCGTCAAAGGGCATGGGATTTATGTCCGGCTGTAAGCGAGGGTCGGTCATAACTTTTTTCATACCCTGGTCCCGCACGTTGCGCGACGGCCAGATGATCCAGGAAAACACGACGGTCTCATCATCCCTGCGCTTAACTGCCATGGGAAACGAGGTGAGCTTCCCGTCGGGTACATCGTCGCCCCAGCACTCAACAAATTTCAATGCGCCGTTCTCCTTGAAAACGACTGCTGCCGCTTCGGCGTGTTTCTTGTAGATCTCGCGATTGGAACTAGGAACAGCCGCAACAAATCCATCAACATAGGTCACGATGTTTCTCCGTCGTTTGATGCCGGCGACCCGGTGTCGCGCTATGTAACTCCGCCATTGGCTTAGTGGACATTCAACTTGCGCTGACTAAACGGCTGCTTTTGGGCAAAATGCGCATATCGCGCGGACTTGTCGCAATGTCTGCTTTCGAGGGCAAAGCGGACGGAGTGTACGCCATGCTTTATGAGTCCACGGCCTCGCTCACGCCGCTCTGCAATTCGCGCAGATGCCGGAGATTTCAATGACCGGAGTCTTCGGAACAAACCCGGCCGCGCGCGATGCGCTTTTTATGGTATCCGCGACCGCGGCGGACGCCGCCTCACCGACCGCGCCGCATTTCTCGCAAATCAGAAACACGACAGGGTCGCTGCGCTCGTGATTGTGCACGCAGGCGATGAAGGCATTGCGGCTTTCGATGCGATGGACCAGACCTTGCTCGCGCAAAAAATCGAGCGCGCGGTAGACAGTAATCGGCGCTGGCCGCGCCGTGCGCACGGCCAGCCGGTCAATCAACTCATAAGCGCCAAGCGGCTGATGGCTCGCCAATAACGCTTCCAGCACACGGCGGCGCATCGGCGTCAACCGCTCGTCGCGAGCGGCGCAGATTGTTTCGGCGTGCGCAATAGCGTCGCTCGCGCAGCGTTCGTGGTCATGATCGGGCTTCGGAAAGACCGCGTGCGCCTGTGATTTTCTGGCCAAGGGAATGTTCCGCCTTCCGACTCAAGTCTAACGGCAAACCACTCGAATCCGTGAGTCACGAACATATATATTGCAGTGCAACAAAAATAGGGGCAGGTTCCAGCCCGCAATTTCGGCAACTGCGTCGCCTTGGTCGGCGGCCCATGCGTGTGAGGACGGCAATGCTCAAAGGCAAGGCTGCGGTGGTTACCGGCTCAACCTCGGGCATAGGGCTCGCTACCGCCCGTGCACTCGCGCAGGACGGGGCCAATGTCATGCTCAATGGCTTTGGCGACAAGGCGGAGATCGAGAAGATCCGCGCAGGCATCGAAAAGGACTTCGGCGTCAAGGCGCGATTTTCGTCCGCCGACATGACCAAGCCCGCCGAAATTGCCGACATAGTCCGCACAGCCGAAAAAGAATTCGGCTCGCTCGACGTGCTCGTGAACAATGCCGGCATTCAGCACGTTGCGAATATCGAGGATTTCCCGATCGAGAAATGGGACGCGATCATCGCAATCAATCTGTCATCATCGTTTCACACGATCCGTGCCGCTATGCCCGGCATGAAGAAGCGAAAATGGGGCCGCATCATCAATATCGCTTCCGCGCACGGCCTCGTCGCCAGTACGCAAAAAGTTGCTTATGTCTCGGCCAAGCACGGCCTCGTCGGTCTCACGAAAGTGGTCGCGATGGAAACCGCAAACGCCGGCGTGACTTGCAACGCCATTTGTCCGGGCTGGGTGCTGACGCCGCTGGTGCAGCAGCAGATTGACGCGCGGTCCAAGGCCTCGGGCAAAAGCGTGCGCGAGGAGGAAATCGCGCTGCTGTCGGAGAAGCAGCCGATGCATGAGTTCACCAAGCCGGAGAGTATCGGTGCGCTCGCCGTCTTCCTGTGCAGTGACGCAGCTGAGACCATTACAGGTTCGGCTTATTCGATCGACGGCGGCTGGGTGGCGCAGTGATCCATCGCGGCCATTCCGGGGCTCCGCGAAACGGCGCGCCCCGGCATGACGGAGTAACCCGATAATGATCGAATTTCTCGCGCGCGCTTTCGGCGGCGACAAATCGGAAAAGCCGAAAGCAGGCAAGCGCATCAATCTCGCATTGCAAGGTGGCGGTGCGCTCGGGGCTTTCACCTGGGGCGTGCTCGACCATCTGCTCGAGGACGGCCGGCTGACGATCGAAGGCATTTCCGGCGCGTCCGCCGGTGCGGTCAACGCAATCATGCTGGCGGACGGGCTCGCGCGTGGCGGTCCGGACGAGGCGCGCAAGCGGCTCGCCGACTTCTGGAAGGCGACAAGTCTTGCTGGAAACCTGCCCGACCTTCAGCGACGCGCGGTCGACCGCTTGTTTTCGTTCTGGCCGATCGAGGATACGCCGGTGGGGCTATGGATGCAGGCACTCACGCGGTATCTGTCGCCCTACGACTTCAATCCCCTCAACATCAACCCGCTGAAGGATCTGGTCGGGCGTTTCGTCGATTTTGACGCGGTGCGTGCGTGCAAGGACCTGCAATTGTTCGTGTCCGCCACCAATGTGAGGACGGGAGAGCTGCACGTTTTCCGACGAGAGGAAATGACTGCCGATATGATTGTCGCCTCGGCCTGTCTGCCGCATCTTTTCCGCGCCGTTGAGATCGATGGCGAGCCATATTGGGATGGCGGCTATGTAGGCAACCCGGCGCTTTATCCGCTGGTCGGCGCCACGCAAACCGAAAACCTGTTGCTGGTTCAGATCAACCCGCCGCAACGCAAGCAGGTGCCGAAAACACAGGATGAAATCCTGGCTAGGATAAACGAGATCACGTTCAATTCCTCGCTGATGTCGGAACTGCGGGGCCTGACATTCGTCGGCAAGCTGATCGATGAGGGCAAGCTGCCGCGTGGGATTGGCGAGGGGAAATACAGGCGTATCAATGTGCACCGCATTGCGCTGACCGGGTCGGCGCAAACGCTAGATACGGCCAACCGGCTCAATACAGACTATGATTTCTTCGAAATGCTGCGCACGAACGGCCGCCGCGCCGCGCGCCGTTTCCTGGACGCGCACTACGACGACATCGGCGTGCAATCGAGCGTCGATTTCGAGGCGGCGGCGGGCGTTGAAAGCGCGTGATATCATCGCGCGCATGACGGAACTCAGCGCCGAGATCGGGTCAACGGTCCTCGACATCGTGGTCGCCGACATTACGACGCTCAATGTCGATGCAATCGTGAACGCGGCCAACCGCACGCTGCTTGGCGGTGGCGGCGTGGACGGCGCAATTCATCGCGCGGCCGGGCCGGAATTGCTGGCGGAATGCGAAACGTTGGGCGGTTGCGCCACTGGCTCTGCCAAGATCACGCGCGGTTACCGGCTCAAAGCCAGGCACGTGATTCACGCAGTCGGACCTGTATGGGGCGGAGGCGAAAATGACGAAAAAGAGCTGCTGGCAAGCTGCTATCGCACAGCGCTTGATCTCGCAGCCAGCAACGCGCTGACGTCGATTGCCTATCCCGCGATTTCAACAGGCATCTACCGGTTCCCGGCCGATCTCGCCGCACGCATTGCCGTTGGTACTGTGGCGGCGGAAGTCGCCGCCCGCCCGCGCGGGATCACGCACGTGACGTTCTGCTGCTTTGCGCCGGAAAGCGCAGAACACCACAAGAATGCCTTCGCAGAATTAGGGTTAGTCTAAGTCCTATCCGCTCGTCCCCGCGAAAGCGGGGACCCAGGAGAAACAAGTACTGGATTCCCGCTTTCGCGGGAATGAACGAAGGGTGTAGCCACGCCGCGGTGGCCTAAACCTTCGGCGCTATGTCCAGCCGCACGATCCAGTTTTCCAATCCAGGCTTCAAAGCCGGATATATTTTCAAGACCTCGGGATCGTGTCCCGGCACGACGTGATGGCGCGAGCTCGCAAGTTTTTTCAGCGTCTTATAGCCCTCGAGCGTATCGCCGACGCTGTAAGTGATCGGAAACACACGGCCCTCGTCGATATGCGAATAGAGGTGGCAGCAATCCGACGCGATCACCACCGTACCGCGCTTTGTTTTTACCCGGACGCATTGCAACCCTTTCGAATGGCCGCCGATCTTGTGCACGGTGATGCCGGGCGCGAGTTCCTCAACGCCGTCGTGGAATTCGACACGATAGGCGAAAACCTTCCGCACCATCGCCAGCACGTCGCTTTCGCTGAACGGGATGCGCAGCGTCTGGTGACACATGCAACGCCCCGTGGCGTAGGCCAATTCGGTGTCCTGGATGTGATAGCGCGCATTCGGGAACAGATCGTAGTTGCCCGCGTGATCCCAATGCATATGCGTGGCGATGACGTGATCGACCTTGTCCGGCGCGATGCCGAGCGCCTGCAAGCCCTCGCCCACCGGATGGATGATCGTGCGGCCGCGCTCCTTGGCGGCGGTCTGATCGAAGCCGGTGTCGCAGACAAAGGTGCCATGCGGCCCTTTGATGACCCAGACGTAGTAGGCGATCGACGTCATCTCATCGTGCGGATCGCCGAAGATGTAATTCTCCGATCGCTTGCGCGCGTGGGTCGCGTAACAGACCGCATAAACCTCGTGCACGTCGTCGCTCATGATTTCTTACCCACCGTGACGCCGGCTCGCCTCTCGATCATTTTGACAATGGCCGTGAAATCGCTATCTCCGCCGAATTCCGTATTGGTCGTTTCCCATTGGTCGAGGACGGCACTCATGACGGAATTGGGGACGTCCAGGCCCTTCGCTTCCTCGACACAAAGCCGTACGTCCTTGAGCATCAGCGCCGTGGCGAAGCCATAGTTGAACGTGCGTGGCAGAATCGCCTGCGGAAACTTCCCGTCCGAGGCCGTGGTGCGGCCAGAGCCGGCATTGATGACGTCGATCATTACGGCCGGATCGAGTCCCGCTTTCACGCCCATTGCCACCGCTTCGGACGTCGCAGCCATCGCCGTCGCGGAGAGGAAATTATTGGCGAGCTTCATGGTCTGCGCCATGCCCGGTTTCTCGCCGACGACGAAGACCTTGCCGAACACTCCGAGCACGTCCTTCACCAGATCGGTTTCCGCCTTCGGTCCTGAGACCATTACTGCCAGCGTGCCCTTGTTAGCGCCGCCGACGCCGCCGCTCACCGGGGAGTCGATCTGCGCAATGTTTTTCTTCGCCAATGCCGCCGCGATCTTCACCGCAACCCGCGAACCGGTCGTGGACAAATCGATGAAGCGCTTGATGCGCTTGCCGTAAATAACGCCGCCCTCGCCGAGCGCGACCTTTTCGGAGATCTGCAGCGACGGCAGGCTCGCCATCACCGTTTCAACCCGATCTGCGACGTCGGCCGGCGACGATGCAAGCTGCGCGCCTTGCGCCACCACAGGTGCGACCGCGTCGTTGCGCGTGTCGTAGATGATGAGCTTGTGCCCGGCCTCGATGAGCCGGCGCGCCATCGGCTGCCCCATGTTGCCGAGTCCGATGAAGCCGATGTCCATGTGCTGGTTCCTTTACGCGATGCGGGCCGCGACTTTGCCCCACGCAAAAGCCCTCGTCATCCGCACGCTGGACGCAGGCCAGCCGTGACAAAATGGCATGTTGTGCTTATTATAAGCTTGCTTATTATTGACATGTTCAACCAAGAGCCGGGCCATGCCACAGCAACCCCTGAAACGAGAATTTGCCTTTACAATCATGGACGTAGCGCGCCTGCTGAAAACCTATGCCGACCAGCGGGCCCGTCAGTTCGGCATCTCCCGGGCGCAATGGGCGGTGCTGATCCGGATCGATCGCAACGAGGGTCTCAAGCAGACGGAACTCGCGGACATGCTCGATCTGCAGCCAATTACGCTGACCCGTTTGCTCGATCGGCTTTCGGATAACGGCCTGATCGAGCGCCGTGCCGACCCGAACGACCGGCGAGCCAACCGGTTGTACCTAAAGCCGGCTGCAAAGCCGCTGCTCGATCGGCTGTCGGATCTCGGCGCCGACATGATGGAGATCGTTCTCGACGGACTTTCGACAACGTCGATCGAACGCACGCTCAAGGAACTCGGCGCGGTGAAGGACAATCTGCGCGCGGCCATCGCCCGCAATGCGAACCAACAACAAGCAGTCGCCGGATAAGTCATGAGTGAAAAAGCCTTGAAGATTGTACCGGCACCCGAAGCCAAGACGTCGCCGGAAGCGAAAACCGACTCGCCGAAAGCTGCAAACCTGTTCGCACGGATCGGCCGCAAGCGCCTGCGCATGATCCTGCTCGCAGGCCTGCCGGCGCTCGCCGTCGTGATCGGCCTTGGCGTCTATCTTTCCGGCGGACGCTATATCTCGACCGACAATGCCTACGTCGGCGCACAAAAAGTTCTGATCACTCCGGACATCTCGGGCAAGATCACCCATGTCGCGATCGTCGAAGGCCAACATGTGAAGCCCGGCGACGAGCTGTTCACGCTCGATCGCGAGCCTTACGAACTTGCTTTGCAACAGGCGAAGGCCAAGCTCGATACCGCGCACAGCGATTTCGACAAACTCAAGACTAATCTTAAATCGCTGGTGATACTCGCCGATCTTGCCAAGAAAAATGTCGATCTCAAGCAGCGCGACGTCGACCGCAAAACCAAGCTTGTAAGCTCGCAGGCCGGTTCGCAGGCCGATCTCGACATTGCCCTGGCAGCTGTGGTCAGCGCACAATTGCAGGCGGAGTTTGCGGTACAGCAACACGATACAACGCTCAATCAGTTGCTCGGCAATCCTGAGCTGCCGCTCGAGAAGTTTCCAGAATACGCCCAGGCCAAGGCTGTGCTCGACAACGCACAACGCGACTTCGACCATACGCTCGTGCGCGCGCCGATGTCCGGCACCGCAACACAGGTCGACAATATCCAGCTCGGCCGTTTCGTCGCCGCTGGAACGCCGGTGCTGAGCGTCATTGACGACCAGGCGCCGTGGGTCGACGCCAATCCGAAGGAAACCGACATTACCTATTTGCGCATCGGGCAAAAGGCGACGCTCGATATCGACAGTTTCCCCGATCATACGTTTACCGGCACCGTCGTGGCTGTGAGCCCCGGCACGGGCGCGCAGTTCTCAATTCTGCCGCCGCAGAATGCGACCGGGAATTGGGTGAAGGTCGTGCAGCGCGTACCCGTGCGGATTGCCTTCGACAAGAGCGAGGATACGCGGCTATTGCGCTCCGGCATGAGCGTGAACGTCGAGATCGACACCGGCCGCAGCCGGCTGCCGTTCATGTCCGCGGCGCAGGCTAAAGAGCAAAAATGACTGCGCGTTTCGCATCGATGGATCCGAATTTGCGGCGCGTACTGATTACAGTCTGCACCATGACCGCGACGGTCATGCAGGCGCTCGACACGACCATCGCGAACGTCGCCCTGCCCTACATGCAAGGCTCGCTGTCCGCGTCGCTCGATCAGATCAACTGGGTGCTGACATCTTACATCGTCGCCGCCGCGATCATGACAGCGCCAATTGGCTGGCTGTCGGATCGCTTCGGCCGGAAGAAACTGTTTGTCATTTGCGTCGCAGGTTTCACCATTGCGTCGTTCCTGTGCGCATTGGCGCAAAACATCGAGCAAATGGTGGTGTTCCGGCTGCTGCAGGGCATGGCTGGAGCCGCGTTGGTGCCACTGTCGCAATCCGTGTTGCTCGACGCTTACTCCGCAGAGGAACGCGGACAGGCCATGGCAATCTGGGGCGTCGGCGTCATGCTGGGGCCGATCATGGGCCCGACATTGGGCGCATGGCTCACCGACAATTACTCCTGGCATTGGGTATTCCTCATCAACCTGCCGATCGGTGTCATTACCGTGCTCGGGATGATGCTCTTCATGGAGGAGACCAAGCGCCAAGAACACCTGCGTTTCGACTGGTTCGGATTCACCGCGCTCGCTATCGGCATCGGCTCCCTGCAATTGATGCTCGATCGCGGTGAGCAGGTCGGCTGGTTCGATTCAAATGAAATCTGGGTAGAGGCCATCGTTTCGGCGGCCGGGTTCTATTATTTCTTCGCGCATTCCCTGACTGCAAAAGAACCATTCGTGCGGTTCGAGATGTTCAAGGACCGCAACTTTGTCAGCGGTTGCATCTTCATGGTGGTGATCGGCGTCGTGTTGTTTGGCACGATGGCGCTGGTCACGCCGTTCATGCAAAATTTGCTCGGCTATCCCATCCAGACCGCAGGTTTTCTGCTCGGCTCGCGTGGCGTGGGTACGCTCATCACCATGATGGCAGCGCCGCGGCTCATGCGGATGGTGCAGCCGCGCTATCTGATCTTGTGTGGCCTGCTGCTTGCGGGCGGCACGCTCTATTACATGACCGGATTCTCACTCGATGTGACGAAGACGACGATCGTCGCAACCAGCATCGTACAGGGCGTCGGCCTGGGATTGTTGTTCGTGCCGATCTCGACAGTCGCATTTGCCACCTTGCCCATCCACTTACGGACCGGCGCGACGGCGATCACCACGCTCATGCGCAATATCGGCTCGTCAATCGGCATCTCCATGGTGATCGCCAATTTGACCAGCAAAACGACGGAGATGCACGCCCGGCTGACAGAGCAGGTGACGCCATTCAACAATGCTTTGCAGATGCCGGATGTGGCGGGAAATCTGGACGTCCACACCGATACCGGCCGTGCCTTGCTCGATATGATGGTCACACAGCAAGCCA
>Ga0209647_1003286_pt1 | contig 12596 bp, 14 predicted proteins | sample GraSoi_2013_60cm_FD_185827 | JGI IMG/M metagenome (GOLD analysis project Ga0209647, IMG submission 185827) | Grasslands soil microbial communities from the Angelo Coastal Reserve, California, USA - Sample 9_17_2013_60cm (SPAdes) (version 2) | ecosystem: Environmental > Terrestrial > Soil >... | reverse complement strand
TCTTGCTCATCGACGCCGTCGGCATGTGCTGGTCGGCGTTCTTGTCGAGCATGACCGCGCCGGTCTGGAAGTCGACGACGATGGCGTTGCGCGCGGTCGTGTCGAAGGTCGGGCGTTGCGCCGCGGCGGGATCGGCGGCGATGCCGGCGGCCAGAAGCGCGCCGGCCAGAAGGCGAGAAAGTACGAGGCTCTTCATTCGTCCACTCTCAATTCGCTGCATCAGGGGCGGGCAACAGGGCGCCATTCCAGCCTGCGCCGGGATTGCGCCGAAACGGTGATGGCGCGGCTTGCATCAATCGACGACAATGCGCGCTTCCGTGAGGCCGGTGTCGACCACGCGGCCGAGCAGCCGGTCGGCTTCATCGACGCTGTCGATGGGCCCGAGTCGTACGCGGTAGACATCGAGGCCGCTGACGCGCGCGCCATAGACCCTGACCGGCCCGAGCGGGTCGAGCCGCGACTTGACGCGCAGCGCGTTGTCGGCATGCGCGTAGGCGCCGGCCTGGATGTAGATATGCGTCGCCTGCACGGGAACGACGGTGACCGTTTCCGGCAAGGGCGTTGGCGCGCTGGGCACGACGACCGGCGCTGCCTCGACCGAGCGCGAGGACGGCTCGACCGCGGCGACGCGCAGCGCCGATCCCGGCTGCAATGCCTCGGCGACCACGGCGTCGCGCGGCGCCGCTTGCGGCGCGTCCTCGGCCAGCTTCTGGTCGCCGCCGTTGCGGCGCGCCAGGCTCACCGCCTGGATTGTCTCCGGCACCATAATGCGCACGCGCACCTTGGCCGTGCCCTGCGGCTCGAAGCCCAGGAGCTGCGCCGCGCGGCGGGAGACGTCGATGATGCGGCCGCGGGCGAAGGGACCGCGGTCATTGACCCGCAGCTCGATGCTGCGGCCGTTGTCGAGATTGGTGACCTGGACGATGGTCGGCATCGGCAAGGTGCGGTGCGCGGCGGTCAGCGCATTCAGATCGTAGACCTCGCCATTGGCGGTGTACTTGCCGTGAAAGTCCTCGCCGTACCAGGACGCGATGCCGGTCTCGTCATAGGAGAAATCCTCGGCCGGGCGGTACCAGACGCCGGCGATCTGATAGGGATTGCCGACCTTGTACAGGCCGAGGCCCTGCACATCGGCGGAGCGCGGCGGCGCCAATGGATGGCTCGCACAGCCCGCCAACAAGGCTGCGGCACACACGGCGCCCAACGAGGAGAGACGACCGATCGTCATAACTTTAGTATATGTCGCGAAAAGGTGACCCAATATCTGGCGTACTCTACCGTCATTCCATGCTGTCGGCAAGAAAGCCGACCGCGCTCGCGAAATAGCTCGAGCTGTTCCACTTCATCAGCACGCGGAAATTGTCGTAGACCAGCAGTGCCGGACCGTCCTCGCCGCCGGGACGCAGGACCGAGGCCGCGAGATCGCGCGGCGGCAGCGCGCCGCCGTCGCTGCGCCGCACGCCGAGCTGCCGCCACTCGCGCAGCGACTTCCTGACGCCGAGGCCGACCAGCGCCGGGTCGAACTCGGCGGGCAGGCGCACCGCCCGCCCCCAGGTCTCGTCGCCATGCCAGCCGGATTGGGCGAGATAATTGGCGATCGAGGCGAAGACATCGGGGCGGCTGTGCCAGATGTCGCGCCGGCTGTCGCCGTCATAGCTCACCGCATAGAGCAGAAAGCTCGACGGCATGAACTGGCTCTGCCCCATGGCGCCGGCCCAGGAGCCCAGCATGTCCTTGGGATCGAAATGGTCCTGATCGATGATCTTGAGCGCGTTCATGAGTTCGCGGCGGAAAAAGTCGCTGCGCCGCCCGTCATAGGCGAGCGTCGCCAGCGCGCCGACCACCGGGAACTTGCCGCTGCCCTCGCCGAAGCTCGACTCGATGCCCCACAGCGCGACGATGAAGCGCGGCTGGACGCCGTAGCGCTTGCCGACCTCCGCCAGCAGCGCGCGATTGCCGGCGAGCTGCTGGCGCGCATGCTTGCGCCGCGGGTTGACGACGTGATCGAGATATTGCTGGTAGCTCTGCGTCGCCTCGGGCTGGCGGCGATCGAGCTCGATGACGCGCGGGATGGGCTCGAGCGTGCCGAGTGCGAGATCCACCGTCGGCGCGCTGATCCCCGTGGCCAGCGCCTCCTGCCGCACGCCGTCGAGCCATTCGGCGAATTCCATCTCCGCGGCGCGCGCCGGAGCCGCCACCGCGCCGGTCGACAACAGGCAGAGCAGAAGCAGGCGGGAGATCGGCAGCAAAGGGCAGCCCTTCCGAGCGATACGGTGGCGAAACAGTCCGCGGCGCCGTTCGCTTTGTGCCATGCAAAGCGCGCCTAGGCAACGGTGGCGATCATGGCGCCGGAACGGTTAAATTTTGGTCAAGGCCATTCATTACGTGAGCGAAAGGACGGCCGCCGGTCCGCCCGCCGCCTCTCTTTTTCCGGCTCAGGCGATGACCAGGCCGTTGGCATGCTCGCGCAGCGCAGGCGGCAGCGGTGCCGAGCCGCGCGCCTCAAGGTCGAAATGGACGCCCGACTGATGGAAGACGGCCAGCCGCTCGCCGCTCCGCGCATGGCTCAGTTCGTGCAACATGCGCAGCGAGGAATTGCCGGCCTTGATCAAGCCGCTGCGCACCAGCAGCGCATCGCCCGCGCCAGGCGGCGGCGCCACCAGCGCCAATCGCGTCTCGAAGGTCGAGAAGCCGCGCTTCTCGGCGCGCATGTAGTCCGGCGTCATGCCGAAGGCCGAGCACAGATGCAGGCAAGCATGGGCGAAGCGATGGACGAAGCCCGACAGCGACAACTCGCCGCGCTCGTCGAGCTCCCATGCCTTCACGCGGTCGCGGCCGCTGTCGATCATGCGCTCGCGTCGCGTCGGCGGCGCGATGTCGTCGAAGCCCGGCGTCGTCCATGGCACGACCGCCTCCGCCAGCACGCGCCGCTGCTCGGCATGGCCGCCATAGGGCAGATCGCGCGGCATCAGCGTATGCTCGACCAGCGTGCACACCTCGCGTGTATCCGGCCGCACCAGCTCGTGGCCGATGCGCATCGCCGCGCCCTCCCGGCCGATGATGCCGCTGCGGATGGAGAGCCCGTCGCCGGCGCGCAGCTCCTTCTGGTAGCGCACGAGGAGCTGCGCGCTGCGCCACGCTGCCGCGGGTGGCGCCTTGGCGGGTGCCAGCCGCTCGATCAGGCTGAACGCCGCGTCGGTGAAGCGGTCGAAATAGAAGGCGATCGTCAGGTGTCCCATGACGTCGCATTCCCACGCCGCCACCACGCTACGGTAGGTTTCGCTCAGAACGCCTTCTGCCGCTGACATCATTTGCCTCTCGCCATTCGCCTCTGCGCACTATCGCACGGCGGCGGCCTCGAGGTAAGCGCGCACGAAGGGCGACAGGCGTGGCGGCCGGCACCGCTTCCGGAGTTATGATGGTGGCACCGGCGATTTCGCGCTTATCAATATGGACTTGAGGCTCGTACTTAAGGTGTAAACCGAAGAGCTTGGATCAGTCGCCCGCCGCGGCGACGACCGCGGCGGCGACAGGCGGCCCAGGGATGCTCGACCAGGCGAGCCCGGCGACCGCCGCCATGGCGAGGCCGGCACAGACCGCGATCTTCACGCCGGCGCGGCCGGGCCGCACGAAATCGGCGGGCAAGCCCACGAGCATCACGCACGCGGCGGCGAAGATCAGCGTGATCAGCACTTCCGTGTCGCTCATCAGCAATTCATTGAGGCCGGTCATGGGTGCCGTCTCGATGTCCTGCTTCACCTGTCGATTGAACATTCCGTTTTCAAGACAGGTTCCGGGAGGTTTCCGACACCCGGGCGGATTGGGGGGAAGCCGCCCGGGCGTCGGAGGTGACCAGCCGGGCCACCAGCGGAACTTATTTCAGGGCGCTCGACTGCTGCGCGTTGTGCATATGGATCGCCAGGCAACGATGAAAGACGCTGGGCTCGTTGCGGCGGAACATGCGCCGGAACAGACCGTAGCTCGCATTCGCCGGGCGATGCGCCTGCACACGCCGCTCGCGACTCGTGACTTCCAAGGCCTCGCTGATCGATTTCGCCACCGCTTTGGCGCCGACCGGTGTTTTTGTCGTCATGTTGATCGTCCTTCGACCATCACTCCGCCACCATCAAAGATTAAGTGAAGCTAAACAGCAAGAGATATCGGCGCAATATTACGAATATTTGGATAAAATTTTATAAGTAATTAACCTTATTTACAAGTCGGCCGCTTTAGCCGACCGTTGCGACATCGAAATCTTGCCAGGATTTCTTCGGCCTGGGTCCGCCAAAGTCTCGGATTTTAGCAAAAAGCGGGGCGAATATTCTTGTCATTAACACCCGAGTAATGTTTTCTACCCGGCAAAAGGGAAGGAGCAAACAATGAGCGAGCAGCGGTCACCGCAGCGCGGCGCTTGGTGCCGGGCGACCACCATGCCGTTTCAGCGCGCCTACCTGGCGACCCTCACGCGCCGGCTCTTCTCCCGACGCTTGTTTGCGCCGAGGGGCCCTGGCGCCCTCAACCACGCGGTCGCCATCCGCATCGCACAGATGCAGCGCCCGACCCGCCGGCACTGACGACGCTCGCGTCCGGTCGGCGCCGCCTCCAGGTCTGGCGGAGTAATGGGGGCAGTGCCGGCACCGGCGCCATTTGCTATAAAAAGCGCCCTCGCAGGCAATTCAGTCCCCTGCGGATGGGTGGCCGAGCGGTTTAAGGCACCGGTCTTGAAAACCGGCAGGGGTGCAAGCCCCTCGTGGGTTCGAATCCCACCCCATCCGCCAGAAAAGCCCCACCCTGATCGACGACTGGAGGCATCTTAGAAACCTCTGCGCGACGGCGAGTCGTGTTTCACGTGGAACCTTCCCACCCGCCCCGCTCGCCGATGTAAGGTTTTGTATGCAGAGCCCGCGGTGTCGAACCCGCTCCCCTCGCTTGTGGCTCCAAGTTCTGCATCGTGCACGGCGCCCATCCCTCGCCTCTTTCGCAAGTCGCCTTAATAGTTTTACAACCACTATGCGCTATTTAGGCAAAACGCCTAATCGCCGTTCCCAGTGCGTGGAATGGCAAGGGGGGCCAAATGGCAAGGATGTGGGCCAATCGGCTGAAGCGTAGCCTCGTTGGGGTGGCTGCCGCTGTCACAATCGTCGCCGCGTTCTCGGCGCGCGCCGAGAACGGCATTTCTGCTGAAAAGATCGTCCTCGGCCAGGCGGCCGCGCTCGACGGCCCCGCCGCGGCGCTCGGCCAAGCGATGCGCGAGGGATTGCTCGCGGCCTTCGCCGAGGCCAACAAGGCTGGTGGCGTCAAAGGCCGCCAGATCGAACTCATCTCACGCGACGACGGCTACGATCCCAACAAATCCATCCAAGCGGCCAAGCAGCTTATCGATCAGGACAAGGTCTTCGCGCTGGTCGGCTCGGTCGGCACGCCCACTTCGGCTGCGGTGCAGCCCATCGCCGCCGAAGCTGGCGTGCCCTTCATCGGCGCCTTCACCGGCGCCGAGTTCCTGCGCACGCCCTACAAGCCCAACGTGGTCAATGTCCGCGCCTCTTATTTCCAGGAGACCGAGACCATGGTGGAGCACCTCACCAAGGATCTCGGCGTCTCGCGCATCGCCATCTTCTATCAGGACGACGCCTTCGGCCAGGCAGGGCTCGCGGGCGTGAAGCGCGCGCTCGACCGGCGCAAGATGGCGCTGGTGGCGGAAGGCGCCTACGAGCGCAACACGACCGCGGTCAAGCGCGCCCTCCTGTCGATCAGAAGCGGCAGGCCCGAGGCAGTGATCATGGTCGGCGCCTACAAGCCCTGCGCCGAGTTCATCAAGGTCGCGCGCCAGATCAAGCTCGACGCCGTTTTCGTCAACATCTCCTTCGTCGGAAGCGAGGCGCTCGCCAAGGAGCTTGGGCGCGATGGCGCTGGCGTGGTGGTGACGCAGGTCGTCCCCTTCCCGACCGACACCACGATCGGCCTCGTCGCGCATTATCAGGCCGCGCTCAAAGCCGCGAAGGCCGACGCGATGCCCGGCTTCGTCTCGCTCGAGGGCTATATGGTCGGCCGGCTCGTGGTCATGGCGCTCGAGAAGCTGCCGGGCAACGCGATCACGCGGGCGAACCTGCTCGAGGTCATGGCGCACAACAGCTTCGACCTCGGCGGCATCAGCCTCGCCTATGGGCCCGACAACAATCGCGGCTCCAATCAGGTGTTTCTCACGGTCATCCAGTCGGACGGTCGTTTCCGGCCGGTCGAACGGCTGACGAAAGCGGGCAGCTGAGCCCGGTTGCAGTAACAGAGCAGGCAATGGCAAGCTGGAAAACATCGGACGATCGGGCACCTCAAGCGACGCCAACCCGGCGCGGCTTCGGCATCCGCAGCAAGCTGTTCGTCGCCTTCGGCGCCGTCGCCGGGCTCACCGTGCTCGCCAGCGCCGTCGCCGTCCTGTCTTACGAGGATATGGGCCGCACGCTGGACGGCATCGCCGGCAAGAACCTGCCGGCGATGAGCCAGTCGTTGCGCCTGGCCAAGAGCAGCGCCGAGATCGTGTCGATCGCACCGGCCCTGTTCGCCGCCAACGACCTCAACGAGCGTCAGACCGCGGTGACCACACTCCAGGCCCACCAGCAGGAGCTGACCGGCGCCATCGATGCTCTCGCCAGCGTTCCCGGCGGGAGCGAGGCCACCGCGCCTTTGCGCCGCGCTGCCGGCGAGATGTCCGACAACCTTGCCCAGCTCGCCAAGACCGTAGAGCAGCGTCTGGTCGTGCGCGACGCGCGCGTGGCGATGGATGCCCGTGTCCGCGCCGCGCATGCCGCGATAGCGACCGCCTTGGCGCCGCTGGTCGACGATGCCGCCTTCGATCTCGCCATGGATCTGGAGAAAGCCGGCGACATCGCCGAGGCCCGGGCGATGAAAAAGCACATGACCGAGCTTGCCGATACACGGCTTTCCGCCCTGCAGGCGATGTTCGACCTGCGCGCCGACAGCAACCTGGCGCTGGGCCTCCTCACCGAAGCCGCCAATCTCCCGAGCAAGGAATTGCTGCCGCCGCTGCGCGACCGCTTCGGCGCCGCCGCCAACCATCTCGATAAATCGCTCGCGGCGTTGAAGACGGATCGCACCGCCGGCGTGCTGCGCGCACCCGTTGGCGAGCTGGTGCAGTACGGCCGCGGCGACCAGAACATGTTCGATCTGCGGCAGCGGGAGCTCGAGATCATCGCCGTCGGCGAGGCCGGGCTTGGCGCCAACCGCAAGCTGGCGAGCACGCTCGAGCAGGAAGTGGCCAAGCTGGTCGAGTTCAGCGAGGGCGCGGCGAAGACCGCGGCGACGAATACCGGTACGGCGATCGCGCATGGCCGCGTCGTGCTCATCTCGATCGCGATGACGAGCGTCCTCATCGCTTTCGTCATCGCCGTGTTCTATGTCGGCCGGAGCGTCGTGCGGCGCCTGAGCGTGCTGCGCTTCAGCATGGCCGAGCTCGCCGGCGGCAATCTCGACGCATCCATTCCACAGGGCGGCAGAGATGAGATCACCGAGATGGCCTCGGCCCTGGTCGTGTTCCGCGACACCGGCCGTGCCGCCAAATCCGCCGACGACAAAGCCGCGGTGGAGCGCCGCAAGATGGCCGAGCAGCGCCGCGCCGACCTGCTGTCGCTGGCGCAGGGGCTCGAGAGCAGCGTCAAGAGCGTGGTCGAGACCGTCTCGAGCGCCGCGACGGAGATGCAGGCGACCGCGAGCGCCATGGCCGCCACCGCCGACGAGACCAGCCAGCAGGCGACCGCGGTGTCCGAGGCGTCGGCGCTGGCATCGCGCAATGTGCAGACCGTCGCCTCGGCCGCTGACGAGCTGTCGACATCCACCAACGAGATCGGCCAGCAAGTGCTGCAATCGGCGAAAGTCGCGAGCCAGGCGGTGGCCGAGACGCAGCGCACGACGGCGACGGTGCAGGGCCTCGCCGCAGCGGCGCAGAAGATCGGCGACGTGGTGCAGCTCATCAACGTGATCGCCTCGCAGACCAACCTGCTCGCGCTCAACGCCACCATCGAGGCGGCGCGCGCCGGCGAGGCCGGCAAAGGCTTCGCCGTCGTCGCTTCGGAAGTGAAGAGCCTGGCCAATCAGACGGCGAAGGCCACCGAGGAGATCGCGCACCAGATCGGCGAGATCCAGGAGGCGACGCGCGGCGCTGTCAGCGCTATCGAGGACATCTCCCGCACCATCACCCGCGTCAGCGAGATCGCCGCCGGCGTCGCCGCGGCCGTCGAGGAGCAGGCGGCGACGACCCGCGACATCGCCCGCAACGTACAGCAGGCGGCCGAGGGCACAGAGACCGTGTCCACCAACATCGCCGGCGTGACGCGCAGCGCCGACGAGACCGGTCGCGCCGCCAACATGGTCTTGACCTCGGCCGGCGAGCTCGCCAGCCAGGCCGAAAGACTGCGCCACGAGGTCGACCAGTTCCTCAGCGGCGTGCGCGGCCGCTGACCGGCGCTCGGGCAATCCAACAGTTGACTCGCTGCTACCGGCCTTGGCCACCCGGGCCGAGGTCCCGGCCCCGATGCGATCGCGACCGGTGGCGGTCCGGGCCGCTGCCATACGATGAGGTTGAGTTCGCTGGCGCCAACATATCCCCAGTTAGAGCGTCCATCGACAGGGACCCGAGTATTTGAGCGGGCTGATCCGAGGCAATTTAGTAAATTACCAGTAAAGCCATCGGTGAACTTACCCACTTATTAAAACAATCATGGCTATTATACACGCGAACTTACAGCATCCTAGCCTCTTGGCTATTCCTCACCTGCGGCGAACATGGCTGGGCGCGGCCTCGGACAAACGAAGGAGTGGGAGCATGACCAGGATCACTCGGAAGACCCTCGGGAAATGGGTGCCCTTCGCCCCGATCGCCTTGGGCATTCTGCTGACCGCTTGGGCGGTCCTGGCGGACCGCGGTTCGATCGCTTCCGCTAACGACGCCGGGGCCCCTGGCGCGTCGACCCTGATGACCGAGTTCACCAGTCTGGACGGCACGACGCTTCAGGCCAGCAATTTGCAGAAATAAGCCGACCGGCTGTCCGCTACCTTTCCGTGCCCGAGCCGCTGCAAGATCGGGTGCAACGGAAGCGATAACGGCAGCACCAGGAGGACGGCGGCGCTGATCGGCGCGAGCGTCGCCGTCAGAAGATTGCGAAAGCGCGGGCGCGTCGCTCCGCCGGGGCCGGCTCCGCCACCGTCCCATAAAGCACCGAAGATATGCGGTTGAGTGCGACGCCGATGAGCGGCAGCAGGAAAAACGCCGTCGTCGGCCAAGGGCAGCAGCGCGACGATGCCGAGCGGCCTGCCGCCCTCGGTGAGTATGACCGTGCGCAGCACGCCGCCGCGCGGATCGCCGCGAGCACGCCGCTGACGAACTTACGGTGGCTCCGCCGGCGAAGACCAACGTCAATGCCGTGCCGATCGCGGGCAACGACGCGCCCTTGGCGCTCAGCACGAACGGCAGCAGCGTCAAGAATCCCGTGCGAGTCGCCCTGTCGAGAATCCCGATCGGCGACAGCGAGACGAAACGGAAGGCGAGCGTCCGAGTAGAGCGTCGGCGAGGGCGATCCGCAAAGGGATTGGATTCCGCCGCAGCGGTTTCCCCGCTAAGATCGAGGCAACGACACCTGAGATCGGGCGAGGAAAATCCATGACGACGGACACCAGGCTCAGCTTCTCCGCTTCTCATGCCAAGGACGCGGTGTTCCGTGATGGCGGGCTAAGATCCTGCTTCGAGTACCGCGACCTTGGCATCAGCGCCGCCACCGGCGGGCGCGCCATGGCGCACGTCATCCGCGCCAAGCCAGGCGGCCACGCCGGCTTCGGCTGGCACAAACACAACCTCGACTTCCAGATGTATTACGTCCTGCGAGGTTGGGTGAAATTCGACTATGAGGGCGTCGGCGAAGTCACCGCCGAGGCCGGTTCTTGCGTCCATCAGCCGCCCGGCATCCGTCACGCCGAGGTGGCGCATTCCGACGATCTCGAGCTCATCGAGATCACCTTGCCGGCCGAGTTCGAGACCGTCGAGACGGAGGCACCGGCCGAGGCAGCCACGAAGGAGCCGGTCACGGCCGGTTGAGTGCCCGGGTGAAGGCGTAGTGGAGGCGGTCGGGAACGTCATCGCCACAGGCGCGCAACGTCGCTGTCGGCAACACCCAGCGCGTGTCGTGGCGGTTCGATTTCGGCGACAGCCGAACCAGTTCGCTCGCGTCGAGCTGTTCGAGCTTGCTCAGGACAACCTCCGGCGGCAGCAAGCTTCGCGCGGTGATCGCCTCAACCGTCAGCGGGCTGCCCTCATAGAGGGCGCGGATGAGCTGGATCGAGAGCGCCGCAGTTGCCGGATCGTCCGCGCATTCGGGAATGCATTCGCCGAGCACCGCGGGGATGTCATCGACGATGCGCAACAGCGCCGCGCGGTCGCCGTCCGAGAGCAGGCGCAGGTGCACCGCGTGCCGGCGCTGTGCCTGTTTCACGCCGTTTTCGCGCAGCTCCATGCCGGAGCCGGTCAAATCGTCGTCGATATAGTCGGCTATAGCCGCCACAGGATTGACGGCTGCTAGAGACGGGACAGCGTTCACGAGGCCGAGGACGACGAGCGCTATGCCGACGAGCTTATCGCGCATGACAAGGTCCTTGCGAAGCGGGCGACGCGGAGAAACGATGCTACCATGGTGAGCAGCGACGCGCGGGAGGAGAGAATGAACCAAGTGCTTCTGGAGACTGTCAGGGACGGTGTTCTGACCCTGACGATGAACCGGCCGGACCGGCTCAACGCCCTCAATCCCGAGATGCTCGCCCGCCTCCACGACACCCTCATGCGTGGCGCCGCAGATCGCGAGATCGCCGTGGTCGTCCTCGCCGGCGCGGGGCGCGCCTTCTGCGCCGGCGGCGACGTCAAGGCCATGGCCGAGGGCGGGCGCAGCGAGACCTATGACGAGCGCGTCCAGGGCTTGCGCCAGCGCATGGAAGCGGCCCGGCTCCTGCATGAAATCCCCAAGCCGACCATCGCCATGCTGCGCGGCGCCGCTGCCGGCGCGGGCTTGTCGCTCGCACTCGCCTGCGACCTGCGCGTCGCCAGCGACACGGCGCGGCTCACCACCGCCTTCGCCAAGGTGGCGCTGTCCGGCGATTTTGGCGGCAGCTATTTCCTGACGCAACTCGTCGGACCGGCCAAGGCGCGCGAGCTTTACTTCACCTCGCCGATCCTGAGCGCGGCTGAGGCGCAGTCGCTCGGCCTCGTGACCCGCCTCGTCGCCGATGCCGAGCTCGAGGACGCCACGCAGACGCTCGCGCTGTCGCTGGCGCGCGGGCCCCGCGTGACGCTGGGCTACATGAAGCAGAACCTGAACCTGGCCGAGTGCGCGGGCCTCGCCGAGGTGATGGATGCGGAGGCGCTGCGCCACACGCGCTGCGGCCAGACGGAGGATCACCGCGAGGCGGCTGCCGCCTTCGTCGAAAAGCGCGCGCCCGTGTTCAAAGGACGCTAGGCCCATGGCCTATCTGCGGCTGCGCCAGATCTGTCTGGTCGCGCGCGCCCTCGAGCCCGCCGTCGCCGACCTCGCCGACATCTTCGGTCTCGCAGTCTGCTACCGCGACGGCAATGTCGGCAAATACGGCCTCGTCAACGCGCTTTTCCCGATCGGCGCGAGCTTTCTCGAAGTCGTGGCGCCCATCGAGCACGGCACGGCCGCCGGCCGCTATCTCGAACGGCGCAGCGGCGACGGCGGCTATATGGTCATCCTCGACTGCGACGACGTCGAGCGCCGCCGCCGGCGCATGGACGCGATCGGCGTGCGCATCGCCAACCCGCTCAAATATGAGAGCTACACTGGTCTCCAACTCCATCCGCGCGACACCGGCGGATCGATGCTCGAAGTCAATCACACGACAGGCGGCGAAAGCCTTGATGGGCCGTATCATCCCGCGGGGATGGGCCGTATCATCCCGCGGGCCCGAACTGGCAGGCCGCGATGCGCAGCGATGTCACTGCGGCGCTGCTGGGGGCCGAGATCCAGAGCCCCGATCCTGCAGCGCTGGCAATGCGCTGGGGCGCCATCCTGGAGCGGCCGGTGAACCGCAATGCCGCCGGCGAGCCGCAGATCGCGCTCGATCTCGGGGCGCTGCGCTTCGTCCGCGACCGCGACGGCCGCGGCGAGGGCCTCGGCGGGATCGATCTCGTCGCGGCAGACCGCGCGCGCATCGTCGACGCCGCCGAGCGGCGCGGCTACCGCGCGGCGGGCGATAGCGTCACCGTCTGCGGCACGCGCTTTCGGCTTATCGCTGCAGAGCCCGTTAGCGCAGCGAGGATTCGCGCGCGGCCTTGATCGCCTGCCAGACGCGCTCGCTGGTCGCGGGCATGTCGAGGGCGCGCACGCCGAGCGGCGCCAGCGCGTCGAGGATCGCGTTCATCACCGCCGGCAGCGCACCCACCGTGCCGGCCTCGCCGGCGCCTTTCGCGCCCAGCGGATTAAGCTTGGTCGGCACCGGATTCCCGGCAACGGCGATGTCGCCGAAGCTGTCGGCGCGCGGCATGGCGTAATCCATGAAGCTGCCGCTCAGGAGCTGGCCGGAGTCGC
>Ga0209647_1003285_pt1 | contig 12596 bp, 12 predicted proteins | sample GraSoi_2013_60cm_FD_185827 | JGI IMG/M metagenome (GOLD analysis project Ga0209647, IMG submission 185827) | Grasslands soil microbial communities from the Angelo Coastal Reserve, California, USA - Sample 9_17_2013_60cm (SPAdes) (version 2) | ecosystem: Environmental > Terrestrial > Soil >... | reverse complement strand
AACCTGTTAGTCTTTACGCTAACGAGTCCCAAAGCTTTTTGAAAGCCTTGAGCCAGGGAATCCGGATTTCTGCTGAAAATCGACCGCAAGCGTTTTTTTGCCTTCCATTTGACGTTTGCAATTGCTTCCGAGAGCTTTTGAGGAGCAGGATTCATTCGCGAGGACACTATGGAGGTTGTCTGCCTTTGACAACGGCTTTTCAAACGGGGTACTAACGTTGAAGCGATGGCCAGCGAGGCCGTACCGTGTTCTGTGAGTGCCACCCGTTCCGATTCCATCGGACTTGGTTTCGCTCTTTGACTAGCAGGCTCACCAGCTTGCCTGGCCGAATCGTGTTCACTTGAGTTGCGGACTGGAATAGGTTCCACTATTTGACCGATTGTCACCAATGGTGCTATGGTGCGTAAATGCGACTAACCGTGCGTTTGGACGAGGATGTTTATACCGCGGCACTGGCCTTGGCCGACAGCGAACGCATTTCGATCGCTGAAGCGATTAATCGCTTGGTGCGTCGAGCAGTGCAAACTCGGCCGCTACCCCCAAAGGACACGCGTCGGAAGAGAGCGCAATCGAGATTCCCTACGTCAGCCGGCAAACGGTTGATCACATCACGCGATGTCGAATAGATCGATGCAGCGGACGACGAACGAACGTTGGGAAGCGATCGATGACCTGGCTACTGGATGGCAATCTCCTCGTCGCGCTGCGCATCGATACCCACGTCCATCACGAGGCCGCCCAACGCTGGTTCAGCAGACTTCGTCATGATCGTTTCGCAACCTGTCCGGTTACACAAGGAACGTTGTTGCGCGTGCACATGCGCCTGGCTCTGGACGGTTCAGTCGGCGCGGCTTGGGAAGCCCTCCGCGAGATCGTTGAACATCCCAGACACGAGTTCTGGGTGGATAACTTCTCTTACCTTGACGTTCCTCATCAACTGCTGCAAGGACCCTCTCAGGTCACTGACGCTTGGTTAGCGGAATTGGCTCGCCGGCGCCAGGGTAAGCTTGCCACATTCGATCAAACGTTCGTTGCAATGCACCGCGACGTTGCTGTGCTAGTCCCGTCCTGAATCACGAGGAAACGCCGTGATCGCCGACATCGCCGACAACGGAAAACGCCGACCTGTCCTTCGAAGCTTTAGCGAAGGAGGAACGCCAAACGCGGAGCGGTTTCCTGCCCCCTCCAACCAGCGTCGCTCCGCTATGGCGAGGCAAATCTTATTCGCGTCCATTCGCGGTTCATTAAGAAGACTTGGCGTTCATTCGCGGTTAGACTTTTTTCGGATCGTACTCCAGTCCCTCGACCCGTTCGATGATGTATCTGGGCCGTTGCCGGACCTCTTCGTAGATTCGTGCAATATACTAGCCCAAATGCCGATGCTGATCAGTTGAATGCCGCCAAGGAACAGCACGAGTATAACGATCGTGGGATTCCCGAGCGGGAACGGAAACCCGAAGATTTTGAGAATAGCATACGCAATTCCCCACTGAACGCCGTGAGCGCAACGACAAAACCGAGCTGCGTACTTAACTTCAGCGCGTAATTAGAAAAACAGAAGATACCGTTAAAACCAACCCGGAGCGACCCAAAGAACCGATTGTAATTGCCTTTCCCGGAAAATCGAGATGGGCGATCGAACAGGATGGAGGTGTGGCGAAACCCCACCAATGCAACCGTACCGCGCAAAAATCCGTGACATCCCTTGAGTCGATTAACCCCATTAACCACGCGCCGGCTCATGAGCCGGGAATCACCGGTATTCTTGGGAATCTCCGCTTCGGCGATCCGATTAATCACCTTGTAGCCAACTTCGGAGACCACTTTTTTTATTCACGTCTCCCTTCCCTGGTCCGGCGCTGAGCGTAAACAACTTCGTAAACCTTCCCGCCATTTCTCAACCATTTGAGTAATCAACTCGGGTGGATCCTGCAGGTCGACATCGATCACCACAATCGCATCTTCCGATGCTTATTGCAGCCCGGCCAGGGTCGCAAAAGGTTGTCCAAATCGTCGAGAGAACTTGAGCAACTTGATTCGCTGATCTCTTTTTCTTGCGTCTAGGATGAGCGCCTCCGTTCTATCCGGTGAAGGATCCAAACAGAAAATGATTTCGTAACGTGGCGTTATCGAATTGAGAATCGCCGAGATACGATTGACGAACTCCGGAATGTTACCTTCCTCCTTATAGACCGGGACAACGACGGACAGAAAAGTCGCCTGTACGGCCGGAGAGCCACAAACCTCGCCGGCAGAACCTGATTTTTCCCTGGGGGTCGTATTCGAGAAATCCAATTCCATCCAAAATCATCGTTGCATGCTTGCTTCGCGGGAGCAATAGAAACGCCGTGGTCGCCGACATCGCCGGGAACGCCGACAGCGCCAAACGCCGACCTGTGCTTCGACCTGTCCTTCGAAGCTGTAGCGTAGAAGGGAGCTTTAGCAACGGAGGAACACCAAACGCCAACTTGTCCGGCGTAGCCTCCAGGAGTTTGAGGCGACTGGGCGAAGTCGCAATGCGAAACGAATTCCTGCCACCACTCAATCAGCCTCGAAAGCTTTCGGGGTCCGGTGCCAGCGCCGCTATTGACCTTACTCTCCAGGAATCGCCGTGATCGCCGACAGCGGCAACGCCTGCGCCAAACGCCGAACGCCGAGCGCCAGACGCGAAACGAATCTCCATTCCGCAATCCGCATTCCGCGTTCCGAATTTTTTCTGTCGAATTGAAGACTCCTCTTGGCTATCCTCCACGCAATTTTTACCCCCAGAAAAAATGCTGTCGTGTTTCGAGACTCAAAATATTTGTGAATCGGCCCTGGTTTCGCCATCACCCAGCGACGGCCGACCTGTCCTTCGACTTCTCCGACGAAGCCTTGGCGAAGTCGGAAGCTTTAGCATAGGAGGAAGCTTTAGTGAACGAGCAAGCTCTAGCGGGCGAGGAACTTTCAGCGTAGAAGGAAGCTTTAGCGAACGAAGATCAATTCGCGGTTCGTTTCTACTCATCTTTTGCGTTCTCTGCGTTCTTTGCGGCTATTTCAAGTCTCCCGAAATCGCCGCGGACGTTCTGACCTACCACAATGACAACGCGCGCACCGGCTGGAATCCGAACGAGACCATATTAACGCCGAGCAACGTTAATGTGACTACGTTCGGCCTGACATTGAACCTCCCGGTAGACGGAAAAGTAGACGCCCAACCGTTATACGCCGCAAACGCCGCCGTCTTTAGCGCGGGTAATTTTCAGGGCAACCATGATCTAGTGATCGTCGCTACCGAGCATGACAGCGTATATGCGTTTGACGCAGATACGGGCGTTCTCTATTGGCACACGGTTTTACTGGGTGCAGGAGACACTCCCTCGGATGACCGGGGATGCGGTCAAGTGACGCCCGAAATTGGTATCACATCGACGCCGGTGATTGATCGCAGCAACGGACTCTCTGGTACAAACGGAACGATTTACGCCGTGGCGATGAGCAAGTCCGCCGGACCCGTCTATCATCAACGTCTATACGCGCTGAATCTGGCTACGGGACAGCAGGACGGCGTGGTTGAGATCCATGCAACTTATCCCGGAACGGGTCCTCACAACGACGGCAACGACCACGTGACTTTCGATCCTGGAGCCTATAAAGAACGACCTGGCTTACTTTTATTGAACGGAATTGTGTATACGGCGTGGTCTTCCCACTGTGACATTGCTCCGTATACCTCATGGATTATCGGCTACAACGAAACGACTCTAGCACAGACTACGGTCTTGAATCTCGATCCAAACGGTCTTTCAGCTAGTTCTTCCTTCTTACCCGATGGCTCCGGGAACGCTTTTTGGAATAGCGGAGCTGGACCGGCTGCAGACACCAACGGAAACATCTACGCACTCACCGCAAACGGCCCATTCGATACGACGCTGAACAACGGCTTTCCCAGTCAGGGCGATTATGGTGACACCTTTTTGAAGTTATCCACTCAAGGATCACTCCGGGTCAGCGATTATTTTACCCCGTTCGATCAAGCCGCAGCCGCTGCTCATGACACCGATCTTGGGTCAGGTGGAACCGTGGTCCTCCCAGATATGGTAGATGCAGGCGGTAACACCCGCCATCTAGCAGTAGGCGCCGGCAAGGACGGTAACATTTACCTGGTGGATCGGGATAACATGGGAAAGTTCAACGCGAGTTCGAACAGCGACATCTATCAAGAGTTAGCCGCAGCTCTTCCTGGAGGCGAATGGGCCACAGCTGCGTACTTAAACGGCGCCGTCTACTACGGGCCGGTGGGGCATTCATTGCGAAAGTTTACGTTTACTCAAGCGCGCCTGAATCCAAATCCGACCGCAGTAACGTCGACCGTATTCCAGTATCCCGGCGTTACACCGAGTGTTTCCTCCTCGGGCAACAACTCAGCCATCGTTTGGGCGTATGAAAATCCGGACACGGGCAGTAATCAGGCCGTGTTGCGCGCGTATGATGCCACGGGCCTGACCGAACTCTACAACAGCAACCAAAACCCGGGCCGCGACCAATTCGGTGTCGCCAACAAGTTTATCACGCCGACGATCTGCAACGGCAAAGTTTTGGTCGGCACTACCAATTCAGTCGCTGTCTTTGGATTACTAAAATCGGTTACGCCGGTTACGCCCTCGCGGCCGGTGGCTAAGGACTTTGACGCCGATGGTTTCGCAGATTTGATTTGGGAAAATACCACGACCGGGGAGCGGGTGATCTGGTTTCTGGAAGATGGGGCTCCCCAAAAATCTTACTTTTTACCCAATGTCCCCACCGACTGGCACATCGCCGGGGTAGGCGATTTTCTAGGTAACGGCCAGGCGGATTTGGTCTGGGAAAACGCCAATGGTCAGCACCTCATCTGGATTCTGGTGAACGGGGTTCCCCAGTATGCAATTAATCCTCCGACTGTCGATGGGGGCTGGCACGTGGTGGGAGCCGGCGACTTCGATAACGATGGCCAAGCCGATCTGGTGTGGGAAAATAGTGTGACTGGCCAGCGCGAGATCTGGCTAATGAAAAACGGAACGCCTACCACCGCCATTCAACTCGAGACGGTCGATCCAAGCTGGCACATCGCCGGAGTAGGAGACTTCCTGGGTAACGGACAAACCGACCTAGTTTGGGAAAATAGGGCAACCGGCAATCGCCTCATTTGGCTGATGAACAACGGAACGTCCACTTCCGCTATGAGCCTGCCAACGGTTGACCCAAGCTGGCACATTGCTGGGGCAGCCGATTTCGACGGCGACGGTCAAGCCGATTTAATTTGGGAAAATATCGTGACAGGCCAGCGGGTTATCTGGTTCATGAAAAATGGCGTCCCCCAAACCTCAGACTTTCTGCCCACTATGCCCACTGACTGGCATATCGTTGACCACTAAATCAAAGAAAATCCGCAGATACCCCGTTAACGGAATAGCCGCAAAAGAACGCAAAGAACACAGCGCGGCACAGCCGCAACCAAAGTTCAGGGATGTAGGAACGCCGGTGGAGTTGGTAAAAGCTGTGGATGCAAAACCTAAGCACACCAAGCCCACACGGCGTTCCAGAGAGTTTTTATCGCAAATTTGGCCGATACGTCACGCATGTTTTAAGCGGCTTTGACCGGATTCGGTTTCGCGGGAGCTTGCGGATGCTCTTTGATCCGCGAATGATGGACCTTTATCTGGGTTGCTGTGGGGTGCTGCTCAAAGAGTTCGGATCCTTTGCCGAAGGGATGACCACGCGAGTTAAAGAGCTCGCCTATCAAGCGGCCCGAAAGGCGGGGCGTCCGATATGCTATCTGCGCGGCGGCAGCGAGTCGAAGGAGGAACTGGCCCGAGAACTAGCTCAACGTGATAAAATCAACTCCGGTCTGATTGCGGTCTTTACGGCCCTGGAGCCTTGCTTGTCCTATACGATCCGAGGAGAGCGCTCCTCGAAAAAGCTCAAGCTGGTGTTGGAGACGCGCAAATGCCTCCATCTCTATCACTATTACCTGCATCCAAGCTTTGGACTCATGCACGTGCGGGTACAGAGCTGGTTTCCCTTTACGGTCGACATCTGTCTCAATGGCCGGGAGTGGTTAGCGCGCCAGCTGGATGAGCGCTCGATCGTTTACCAGCAGCGTGACAACTGCTTTATGCGAGTGGCTGATCCGCTTCAGGCCCAGCTCTTACTCGACCAACAGTTGACCACCAACTGGAAGGAAGAGCTCGAGGCACTTTTAATGCAGGCTCATCCTCTGCATGCGGAGATCGCTCAGCCCATTGCGCAGCGCTACTACTGGTCAGCCAGCCAGACCGAGTTTGCTACCGATGGGTGCTTTAAGGATAGCGCGTCGCTGGCGAAGTTCTATCCGCAGTTTCTGCATCACGCTATCCGCAGCTTCGCCAGTGTCGATGTGTTGCGCTTCTTGGGCAAGAGAGTCAATGAGACCACCGGCAAAGTGGCCGCCAACTTCCGAGGTCAAGTAACCACCAGTCTGAAGGAGCGCCCCGAAGGGGTCCGTCTGCGTCACGCCCTCAACGGCGACGCACTCAAAAATCTACGATAAAGAAGGCACTATCCTCCGAGTCGAAACGACCATTGTCCATCCTGAAGAGTTTAAAGTTTATCGTCCGGTGCACGATTCGGCCGATGGCCAATTAAAATGGCAGAGGTTGCGTCGAAGTGTGGCCGACCTCTATCGGCGGGCCGAGCTCAGCCAGGCTGCCAACAGTCGCTATCTCGAGGCGTTGGCCAGCGTGCCTGGAACTACGCCTCTTTTCCAGGAAGCGCAAAGCGTTTGCCGGGCGCTCATGGTCAAGGGCAGGCGTTACCGGGCGCTTAACCCTTGGTCCACCCAAGACAGCGCACTGCTGGAAGCAATCACTCGGGGAGAGTTCGCCATCAACGGACTGCGCAATCGCGATTTAGTGCGACTGCTCTACTCTTCCAGAGCCGCCGCCAAAGATCGCCGCAAGCGTTCCGCAGCTATTACACGCAAGCTCGCTTTATTACGTGCTCACGCTTTGATCCGCAAAATTGCCGGCACCCATCGTTACGTTCTGACTTCCCAAGGCCGCAGAATTACTACTGCGCTCTTGGCCGCAAGACGCGCGGATATCGACCAACTCACTCGCCTCGCCGCCTAAGCTCTGATCAAAAACTTCCTCGCAAAAAAACAACATTCTGACTCCCTGTAGTACAAAGAAAGGCTTAAAGTGCTCGTTTAGACTATCGGCAGCTTGAGATTCATGACGCACTTCCGAACCTTTGTGGCCTTTGCAATGCTGACATTCTTCTCGAGGCCGCCCGCCGCCATTGGTCGACCTTAACCGAGGAGGCAAAGGCCAACTTCCGTTTTCTGCATGTTTCCACCGACGAAGTTTATGGTTCACTTGGCGCCGATGGATTTTTTACCGAGTCGACCCCCTACGATCCTTCTTCGCCTTATTCGGCATCGAAAGCTGCATCGGATCACTTGGCCCTGTCCTGGCATCGCACCTATGGCCTTCCGGTGATTGTTTCGAATTGCTCAAATAACTACGGACCCTACCATTTTCCAGAGAAGCTGATTCCGCTGATGATTATCAACGCCCTGGAGGGCAGGCTCCTACCGGTTTATGGGAAGGGCGCCAATGTCCGGGACTGGCTTTACGTGGAGGATCATGCCAGAGCGCTCCACCTGATCCTGAGCAAAGGGGCGTCCAGGTGAAACTTATAATGTCGGCGGCTGCAACGAGAGCACCAACCTCGAAGTCGTCCAGACGATCTGCCGGATCCTCGACGAAATCCGTCCGAACGAAAAACCGCATGATCGGTTGATCACATTTGTTCCGGATCGTCCCGGCCATGATCACCGGTACGCTATCGATGCGACCAAGCTGGAAAATGAACTGGGCTGGAAGGCCGAAGAAACTTTCGCCTCCGGCATCAGAAAAACCGTTTCCTGGTACCTGGAGAACGAATGGTGGTGGGGCCAGTTGCGCAAAAAGGTCTACCGCGGAGAACGTATTGGTCTGCTCACTTAAACCGCGAATCGGAGACAAAGACGTCGAGAAGAACCGCGAATGGACGCGAATCCACGCGAATAATTCGGTAGGGCTACGCTCCTGCGTGGCCGCAATCCGTCATGACAGCACAGATAGGGGTAGGGACGACGGGATTAAGGTCGCCCCTCCCTCCGAACCGGACAGGCGGTTTTCCCGCATCCGGCTCTCCAGACGATGGGGTCTGACAGTGAGACTGAGGGTTGCGAGTGTCATGATAGGCTGTGGCGCTATCGGCCCTTTGCTCGAGCTGCGGTCAGGTTGAACAGCCCGGCCTCCTCGAAGAAGCGGTTGGGCCACCGGTGATGATCCCATCCGCCTTTGGCTTTGCCTTTTCGTTTGATTCGTTTGCGTAGGATACTGCGCAAGCGTCCGCGCACCCAACTATCAAGGGTTTTGAGCGTGTAGATATTGCCGTGCCGGAAGTAGTTGTACCACCCCCTCAGGATGGGATTGATTGCGGCAATTATGCTTTCGAGGCTGTAACCGTTGCTGCGACGTGTGCGCTTTCGGATTGCTTGACGTACTTTGAGTACGCTTTTGGCTCGTGGCCACTTCTTACCCCGTTCGAAGTGGTAACCCAAAAAGTCGAAGCCTCCCCCTTGGGTAGCATCGATGATCTTGGTCTTCTGCGGGTGTAATTGTAGCTGGACCTGTTGCATCCATTGGCTGATTAGCTCCATCGCCTCTTGGGCCTGGGCTTGTGTGCGACACAAGACCACAAAATCATCAGCATAGCGGACCATCTCCATGCCCTTTCTGGCTAGTAGCCAGTCCAGTTCATCAAGATAGATATTCGCTAGTAGCGGGCTTACTACCCCGCCTTGTGGAGTTCCCTGCTCGCTAGGCTCCCACCCTTTGCTTTGCTCCATGACCCCTGCCTTGAGATAGCTTTCGATTAACTCTAGTATCCTTGCGTCACTGATCTTTTCGGCCACCTTGGCCATCAGTCTGGAGTGCGCAATGCTGTCGAAGTAGCCTTTGATATCGGCGTCCACCACCCAATGGTGTGCCTTGTTCAATAGCTCCTCGACTCTGCGCAGTGCATCTTTAGCTCCTCTTCTGGGACGAAAGCCGTAGCTGTGTTCAGCAAAGTCTCTTTCAAAGATCGGCTCTATTACATTGCGCAGGGCCGTTTGCACCACTCGATCTCTTACCACCGGTATTCCCAGCGGTCGTTTCTCGGTGCTGCCCGCTTTGGGGATCCACACTCGTTTGACGGCTGCCGGCCGATAGCTCCGGTTCTGCAGCTCTTGGCTCAGTTGCTGAAGGTGTTCTTCCTCCCGAGCTTCGAACTGTTCGACACTTTGGCCATCGATTCCGGCGCTGCCCGCGTTACGCCATACTTGGTAGTAAGCGCTTCGCAGGTTTTCTTTCCGATAGACTTTATCGATCAACGCAAACCATTTTCCTCCTTCGATCCCTCTTTCGAGGGTCCTCAGCATACGATCGGTCCAGACGGAGTGTTCCACCCATTCCCATCTTTGCCTTAGGGCTTCTTTGTCTTGTTTAGGTTCCTTTTGAGGTCCCACTGCCGACAAGTTTTCTTCACTCATTCTCTTCTCCTCGTATCCATCTTCCTGCGTCCCTTCGCTCCAGCGATCGTTACTCGCTTTCGGTCCGTTCGGCTCGTTCTTGCGGCCTCTCGGCTTGCTTGCGCTACTACGGACGCTCTGACTCCTGCCCAAGTGCGGTTCTTCGACCGGTGTTTTCTTTTCCCCCAGTATGAACTCCGCCCCTTAGCCTCAGGCAGGTCTCCCGTGTTAACCGCCCATCACTTTTGACCTCCCATTCCGCCACCAACCACCCGACAAGCTCGAGCAGCCATCCTTTACCGTGCTCTGTGAATGCCACTCGTTCCGGTCCCGGCGGACTTGGTTTCGCTCTCGACTAACAGGCTCACCAACTTGTCTGGCCGAATCGTGTTCACTTTCGTCGCGGACTGGTTGTCTCGTACTCGGTTGCTTCAGACCCCGCCTCGCGGCGACGCCCTTACTCTGTACTTCTTGTTCTTGCACGGTTTAACAATGCAGGACTTTCACCTGCGGTGATGCGCGTTCCACGGCGCACTAGCCAATGCGCATAGCGATTACAGGTAAACAAGGCCAAGTGGTCTCCTCGCTCGCCGATGTAGGGCCGAATCTGGGTGTCGAGGTCGTCCCGGTCGGGCGGCCGGAACTGGACCTGTTGGCACCTGAGACCGTGCAACCTGCGTTAGCCAATTCCCGGCCGGACGTCATTGTGAATGCTGGCGCTTATACGGCGGTGGATCAGGCCGAAAAAGAGCCGGACCAAGCGATGGCCAACAATGCAACCGGAGCTGGCGCGGTGGCCAATGCCGCGCGAGCGCTCAATGTGCCTGTGATTCATCTTTCGACGGATTACGTTTTCGATGGCAGAAAGTCGACGCCGTACGTGGAAGATGACCCGGTTGCGCCCGCAAATGTTTACGGTGCGTCGAAACTGGCCGGAGAACGAGCGGTGGCTGCAGCGACAGATGACCATGTAATCGTCCGCACCGCGTGGGTTTATTCGCCGTACGGAAAGAATTTCGTACGGACGATGTTGACCCTTGCGCAAAATCGGGACGAAATCCGGGTGGTTGCCGATCAAGATGGTTGCCCGACCTATGCGCACGACGTCGCGGTTGCCATCGTAGCAATTGCCAGAAATCTGTTGGATCGGGCGGACGACGAGCAATTGCGTGGCATTTTTCACTTGGCATGCGCTGGCGAAACCAACTGGGCTGAGTTTGCTTCCGCCATTTTTGAATCTTTGAGTGTACTTGGTAAACCAATCCCCACGGTAAAGCCCATCACCACCGCTGAGTATCCGACTCCGGCGCGCCGTCCTGCCAATTCCCGGCTTGACTGCAGCAAACTAGCACGCCTGCACGGCATACGGCTTCCTCCATGGCGCGCGTCGCTCAGAGAGTGCCTTTCTCGGTTGATGACCTAAGCGTCCAAAATCACTCGCAAAAGCGACGATGAAAACTAAACTTTATGGGGAAAAATGAGTATTAAGGAAATCCTCGAACAGTTGCCGAAGCTGACGCCGGAAGAGCGCCAGGAGCTTCGGGAATGGTTGGCTGCGGACGAATTTCCTGAGACCGACGCGTTAATCGCTGCTGTGGACGAAGGAATCCGCTCTGCAGAAAGTCGTCCAAGCCTTTCAATCGAGGAAGCCAAGGAACTCATTCGCAAATGCGCTTTACGGTCGGCATCAGCGCTCAAGCAGGGCAAGATCTAGAAGACATTGTGTTTTTCATCACGGCTCGCGAGCAAGATGCTCGGCCAGCGGAGAGAATTGCAACGGCGTTGCTGGAAGAAGCCAAGAAACTCGCCGATTTTCCGCACTGCGGAAAGGTATTCCAACGACGACCCAACGTTCGGCGGTTGGTTTATGGTAACTACTTGATTGTTTATGATGTCAAAGAGTCAGAGCGGCACGTCGAAATCCTTCGTTTTCTACATGGTGCGCGGATCAGGTGATTCTCCTGTACAGCGAGGCCGCCTGGCCCGACTGTCGCTGCTTCAAAATCTTCATTCCATGAATCAGACCCCGTTCGTCTGAGGTGCGACCTCGCTTATGAAAGGAATCATTCTCGCTGGGGGTAGCGGCACCCGGTTGTATCCGCTGACGTTAGCCGCCTCCAAGCAGCTGATGCCGGTTTACGATAAACCGATGATCTACTATCCTCTGAGTGTCCTCATGTTTGCGGGGATCAGGGAGATTCTGATTATATCTCTACACCTCACGATTTGCCTCGATTCAAAGAGTTACTCGGCGATGGCTCCCAATGGGGAATGTCGTTCAGTTACGCGGAGCAACCCAGTCCAGGCGGTTTGGCCCAAGCATACATCATTGGTGCTGATTTCGTCGGCAACAGTCCGTCCGCATTAATTCTTGGCGATAATGTCTACTACGGCCACGGACTCACAGAGCTGCTCGGTCCAGGCCATATCGAGCCGCACGGAGCGACCGTCTTTGCCTATTACGTCAATGATCCGCAACGCTACGGGATTGTCGAATTTGACCAGAATCGCCGGGCGCTCTCCATCGAAGAAAAACCGAAGATACCGAGATCAAACTGGGCGGTAACCGGGCTTTATTTCTATGATGAGCAAGTGGTAGATATCGCCGCTCATTTGAAACCATCTGGTCGCGGTGAACTCGAGATCACGGATGTGAATCGTGCTTACCTCGAACGCGGCCAACTGCATGTCAAACGCATGGGGCGAGGTTTTGCCTGGTTCGACATGGGAACGCACGACAGCCTGCTCGAGGCCGCTTCCTTTGTTCAGACGTTGGAGAAACGACAGGGATTGCGGATCGCCTGTCCGGAAGAAGTCGCATATGAACAAGGCTTCATCACTCGCGATCAATTCGTGGCGCTGGCGAAGAAATTCGAGAAAAGCTCTTATGGACAATACCTGCTGCTGACGTGACCCCCAAAAACTGGACGTAGCAAAAGTAGAGTTCTGCGCGAAGAAGAAAGGCAGAACGAAATGAAGCAAAGTCGGTTTAGCGAGGAACAGAAAATCAGGGTTTTGAAGGAAGCCGAAGGAGAAC
>Ga0209647_1003284_pt1 | contig 12597 bp, 9 predicted proteins | sample GraSoi_2013_60cm_FD_185827 | JGI IMG/M metagenome (GOLD analysis project Ga0209647, IMG submission 185827) | Grasslands soil microbial communities from the Angelo Coastal Reserve, California, USA - Sample 9_17_2013_60cm (SPAdes) (version 2) | ecosystem: Environmental > Terrestrial > Soil >... | reverse complement strand
GCTGCTGATAGTGATCTCCCGGCGTCCGGTAAAGTCGCTGGGTTGTAGCGTGCCGGAACTGGTTGTTCCAGGAACCGAGAGCTTGCTCACCCGAGTCCCCGGGTCGGGGTTCTTCTGGTGGACCGATAGGCTCCTCAAGGTGTATGAGACTTTGCCATGGCAGCCCGGTAGGTCACGTGCCCGGCGTCGCGTGGTCGATTGGATCGTGGAACGACAGGAGGCAGATGGGAGCTGGGGTGGTATCCAACCACCCTGGGTGTACTCGTTGATCGCTCTGTATCTCGAAGGTATGGGTACCGATCACCCGGTCATGCGCCGGGGAATCGAGGGGCTGGAGGGCTTCGTGCTGGAAGACGAGAGTGGGTGGCGGTTTCAAGCCTGTATGTCCCCGGTCTGGGATACTGCCTGGGCACTCCTGGCCCTACGCCGCGCCGGTGTGGATTGCGACCATCCAAGCATGCAACGCGCGGTCCAATGGATCCTGCAAGAGCAGATCTCCACGGGCGGCGATTGGCAGGTGCGTTGTGGCAATGTGCCGTGTGGTGGCTGGGCGTTCGAATTCGAGAATGACATCTATCCAGATATCGACGACACAGCGGTCGTCGTCCTGGCTTTGCTCGAAGCTGGGGCAGAGACAGCCGTGCGGGCCGCAGTGGATCGTGCTGTGCAGTGGGTGCTGGTCACGCGGTCGAGCAATGGGGCCTGGGGAGCATTCGACAAGGACAATACGCGAGCGATCGTCTACCAACTGCCATTCGCCGACTTCGGGGCGATGTTGGACCCGCCCACCGAAGACGTTACGGCCCATGTGCTGGAAATGCTGGCACACGTAGATACTCCGGGCAGGGAGCAGGTCATACGAGCGGCGCTCAAGTACCTGCGGCTTACGCAGCGGCCAGACGGTTCCTGGTTCGGTCGCTGGGGTGTCAATTACATCTACGGAACGTGGTGCGTCATCTCAGCGCTCGTTGCGCTGCGCGATGGCGGGTACGCCGTGCAGGACATGATTGATAGGGGCTGTTCCTGGCTGCTCGAGCATCAGAACGGTGATGGCGGCTGGGGTGAATCCTGCTACTCCTACGAAGACAGCTCCTTTGCGGGCGTTGGGCAGAGCACGCCATCGCAAACGGCCTGGGCCGTCTTAGCCCTACAATTGGCTGGCCTGGGCCAGCATGCTGCCTGCCTGCGTGGTTTGACGTATCTTCGCGAGACCCAAGTAGATGGCACGTGGGAAGAGCGGGAGTATACGGGCACGGGCTTCCCGCGAGATTTCTATATCAACTACCACCTGTACCGGCACATATTCCCGACTATGGCGCTGGCGGGAGCTTGTAAAGCGTAGGTGCGTCATGATGCAAAAAGAGAGCGACACTGTGTTCCTCCGCTGCCGCCCGCGTTGATCACATAGCCGCCGCTCGGAGGTGACGTCGTGAGCGAGCCTTTCCACGCGAAGGTTACGGTCGCGCCCGCCGGCAGCGTATAGGTGAAGCCATCGGTACCGTCCCACAGCACCTGGAAGGTGCTGCTGCTCGCCCCGTTATTGTGAGCGACTACCACCTTGGAGCCGTCGGGATTCTTGAAAGCCACGTCCTCGACGCTGCCTGCGTTGTTGGAGTCGATGTGGTACGCGCCCGGCGTCACGAACTTACTGAAATGCCCTAGCAAGTAATAGTCCTTCGAGTAGCTCACGCTGCCGGTGGACTCGTCGATGGTCACGACACCCAGACAGTCGGGACAGCCGCCCGTGTGCGGGCCGTGATTGGGGTCGAGCGCGATATTCCAGAGTTCGACTGTGCGTGCCCAGTTCTGGACCGATTGTACCAGGAGATCAATCGTGTCAATAGGGGTCACGGCAGCACCCGTCGCGCACTCCGTCTCGTAGATCTCCGAGAGCGGGTAGCTGTTGTGCACGGTCGTCATCGCGGATGGGCTGCCCCCGTAGCAGTGCCACGCGATCCCCGCAATATTGCTCCTGGTGGTCGAGTCGCCAAGGAGTGTTAAGGGGTAGCTCGTGTTATCCCAGTTATGGTCGTAGGGGATGATCTTGGGGTGCAGTCCCGCGCTTGACAGAGCCGGAGCGAGGTTATTCTTGATAAAGTTGTTCTCGTCGCTTGCGGCCCAGTACATGCCCGGGTAGTTACTCGGCGCGTAGAGCGGCTCATTCTGCGGCGAGATCGTGTAGATAGGGATGCCATACGATTGGTAGGCCTGAAGAAACTTCACGAAATACTGCGCCAGTGGCCCGTAGTCCGAGGAGATCAGTGTGCCTTTATGGTGGTTGTAGACGCCGAGCATCGAGCCGTTGGTCTTCATCCAGGCTGGTGGACTCCAGGGATTGGCCATGAACTTGAGGTTGGGATTGAGTGAGTGGGCTTGCTGCAAGGCAGGAATGATGTAGGCCGTGTCATGGTTGACCGAGAAGTGCGTGAGATTGGGGTCGGTGTGGCCGACGGGCAGGTCATCGTAGGAGTATGGCCCGGTGACGGAGAAGTCCGAGGCTCCCATCGGGACGCGCACAAAGTCGAGCCCGATGCCCAGGCTCGGACTGAAGAGATTCTGCATGAGGGTATCGCGTGCGCGCTGGCTCAACTGGGTATAGATCAGCCAGGCCGACGAGTCGGTGACGGCCGCGCCGAAGCCATCCATCTGCTGGTATTCCTGGTACTCGTTGACGTTGATCGTCGAGGAGTCCCCACTATTGGAGCCGAAAGTGAGGCTCGGCTGCGAAGTGAGCTCGTTGCTGCCGTCGCTGGTCGTCAGCCAGACCTGAACGGTTGGACCCGTGGCCCTGGTTGCGAAATGTGCGAGAAACAGACCGAGTATTGTTACGGTGACTATACCGCAGAGAAGAAACCAAACGATGGGAAGATGACGACGAGGGAAACCGTGCATATGTGTTATGTCCTCCTTAAGGCACATTGGCTGAGCATCATGCCGTATATCTCATCGGGCTGTGTTGCAAAAACTCTCAGGGGAACACGATGGGCGTGATGCTCTCTTCTTGCTTGTGAAGTTCAAACTGGGCTCACTCTACCAGATCGTCATACTTTTTGCAACGAAGCAAGCCCTAGACCACTAGATGCAGGGGAGCCTGACTAAAGGGGTCTGGCCATGGGAAGATGTCGTCATAAAGGTCAGAGATCTCTGTCTTCTTCGTTTGCTGCTCATCTCGCTTTCCAGGCCGAACGAGCCATCTTTCTTGCTGAAATTGCGTCTCTGCGTTGGCCAGGATACTTGTCCAGATTCCACCAGGTTACAGTTTATATTTACAACTCGTAGTATGAACTTCTCCTTTTCATAGCAAAAATTGAAGAGAGTGCTTCGAGCTCCGTATCGAACGCCACGGGCGAATGCCATCTGTGAACGCTTTTTAGGGAGCGTGAGGCGAGAACGCCTGGGTCATTTCCTGATCCTCCATGAGAAACAGCTCCACCGCCTCCTCAAGGCCTATATCCTGTGCTTCAACCAAGCTCGACCACATCAGGGCATCCGGCAGCAGCTTCCAGAGCCGCCCTCTCCTGGAGGAGTAGTAGGCTTGCACTCAACAAAAGCTAAGAGGTATAGCTTGGGTGTGAGTTTACTCATACCCTAACGCTGATAGCACCGCACTATACAGTTAGTGCGGTGCTACCCTAGTGGTCATTGGTATAGATAAAACGGGTGTCTGAGTTGGTTGGAAGCAATCAAGGAACACGTTGTGCCGACGCGAGAACGCGCATTTTCATGTGATGATCCGATGCAGGTGCGTTCGAATGGCATCGCCCAGTTGTCGCGTGGTCGCCGTCCCACCCAGGTCTTGTGTCCGTACCTCCCCTGCTGACAGCACCTCCTCGATGGCGCGCATCAGCGCGGCTGCTGCCTCCTGCTCACCGAGATGGTTGAGCAAAAGCTGCCCTGACCAGATCGAGGCGATGGGGTTGGCGATGCCCCTGCCAGCAATGTCCGGTGCAGAGCCATGTATCGCCTGGAACAGGCTCGGGTAGCGCCGCGTTGGGTTGAGGTTCGCGCTGGGAGCCAGCCCCAGGCTACCGGAGATGGCGGCGCCAAGGTCCGTGAGGATATCGCCAAAGAGGTTGGAGGCCACGATGACATCTAGGCTCTCCGGCCTGGAGACGAAGCGGGCGCAGAGCGAATCGACGAGCTGCTGCTCGTGCGCGATGTCGGGGTAGTCGGCTGCCACCTGAGCGAACACCTCGTCCCAGAAGACCATGCTGTACTGCATGCTGTTCGATTTCGTGGCGCTCGTCACCTGCTTGCGTCCGTGCTGGCGTTCTCGAAGGCGTAGCGGATGATCCGCGCGGTACCCGCGCGGGTGAACACCATCGACTGGATAGCCACCTCTTCCCCCATCCCCTGATGCACGCGCCCTCCCACGCCGGCGTACTCGCCCTCGGTGTTCTCCCGGATGCAGAGCATATCAATTTCGGCGGGGCCCTTGCCGACCAGGGGACTCTGCACCCCTGGCAACAGGCGCATGGGCCGCAGATTGACGTACTGGTCGAACCCCTGGCGCAGCGGGAGCAACAGGCCCCACAGCGTCAGGTGGTCCGGGACCCGTGGGTCACCAATGGGGCCGAGCAAGATGCCATCAAAGCCTCCCCGCTCAAGTACCGCCAGCCCATCTTTCGGCATCAGTGCGCCCTCGCGCAGGTAGCGCTCCGTGCCCCAGTCGAAGTGCTGCGTCTCCAGGCGGAAGCCGCCGTGCAGCTCGGCAAGCGCCTTGAGCGTCTTGACGCTTTCCGTGATGACCTCTGGCCCAATCCCGTCGCCCGGCAGGACAACAATCTGATAGTGACGCATTGTGTTTCCTCCTGTTCTTCATCCAACCAGCGGTGCTCTCACGGTTTCCCGCTTCCTGTCGTTCATGATGGAACCGCTTGGACGTGCCGCAACGAAACCAGGCGCGGAGAATACCTCACCCAATATCTTACGCTGCTTTTGCCCACAGCACAAGAAGTCTCCTCTTCCCGGCCGCCTTCTCGGATATCCACGAGTCACATGTCTCTGGGGTTTGCCACTTGCAAGTTCTCAGATACCTGTTGACCGACGTACCCACAGACGTGCGACTAACACGAGCGACCAGATGGTATCAGCGTTGGTTGCCAGGCGCTCAAAGAGGCCAGCATATCCGGCGAACACACTGTGTGTGTTTTGGGCGACACCGAAGAAGCTCATACACACCATCGTCAGGAGGCCGCAGGCCACCGAAAATGTCGCCCAACCGCGCCAAAGAGGGTGTTTCCAGAAGCGCCGGGCGATGACAAATAAGCCAAAGGTCATGGCATTCACAACCAGGATCGTGAAGACAAGATGAAGCGTGCCACCGAGCGTCGAGGGGCCCGGCCCACTTGGCGTCCCTGGTGGATAGCCATAGCCCGGATCTTGCGAGAAGATCGCAATAGCAATGAGTCCCACTCCTTCAATACCACGAATGATGGGATACCAGGTCGCGCACACGCCTCCTGCGAGGATCTTGCGCCAGACAAAAGCCAACCAGAGTATACTCACCCCGCAGACGACAAAATCGAGTTGCTGGATCCATCCACCTGGACCCAGGCTGAGCGCGCTGATGGCTTGCCGCCAGGCATCATAGCCGGGACGGGTCGTGCCCTCAATCACATAGATGATCGGAAACAGCGCAGTACCAGCAACCCCGCAGGTAAGCATGATCAGCAATGAACGAGACAGCGGCTTGGCTATGGGAAGATTGGCCCGAGCAGCCCCAGACGCAGCTGGCTGGCGGGCAACAGACGATCAGGTACGTCAGCCATTGATTTACCTCCATGTGTGTTCTGCCGTCTCGAACGAAAAGAAGCCCATTCCCGGTTTCACCACTTACTGATAATCGTAAAAGCCCTTTCCACTTTTCCTGCCATACATCCCTGAAATCACCATCCGGCGCAGAAGTGGAGGTGGCGCATACAGTTGGTCTTTATACTCATCGTAAATTGCTTCCGCCGCCCACAACGTTGTGTCAAGACCCACGTAATCGAGCAGCGTAAATGGTCCCATCGGATAACCACACCCCAGCTTCATGGCAATGTCGATATCATCGCGTGTGGCCATGCCGTTCTCCAACATGCGTATTGCCGCCAACAAATAGGGAATGAGCAGGAAGTTAACGATGAACCCTGCCGTATCTTTTGCCAGGACGGGCGTTTTTCCTAAAGATAGTGCGAATTGCTTGACGGTTTCGATCGTCTCATCCGAGGTAGAAATAGTGCGCACCACTTCGACCAGTTTCATGACTGGTGCCGGGTTGAAGAAATGCAGTCCGCAGACTTTATCAGGGCGTTTGGTCACCGCCCCCATTTGTGTTACATTCAATGAGGAGGTATTGCTTAGAATGAGCGTCGCTGGCTTCAGAATGTTATCAAGTGCGGGAAAGAGACGTACTTTCTCTTCCATATTCTCAATTACCGCCTCTATCACCAGGTCACAATCGGCAAAATCGGCCAGCTCGAGCGTGCCATGCAAGCGTGCCTGGTACTCGTCTACCTGACCCTGAGTGATCTTGCCTTTGCCTGCCAGCATCTCCCACGCCTCATGTATGCGTGCCATACCCTTGTCGAGCAGCTGTTGGTTTACCTCGCGCACGACCGTTTCGTAACCGGATTGCGCACAGGTTTGGGCGATACCACTGCCCATCAGGCCACAACCGGCGACGCCAACCCTTCTTATAGCCATCGACTCTACTCCTTATCTACGAAAGCCCGCATCACTTTCGTTGGACCATCATCAACACCAAAAATAATCGTGTAGTGGTTCAGGTTTGGGAAGTCGACATAGCGTAAATTCTTGATTTCACGCTGAATAGCTGGCACAAATTCCTCGGGCAGCAACTGGTCATTATCAGAAAACAATCCCTGACCAGCTCGTAGCAAGAGCGTTGGTACTGCAACGTCCTTCCATTGCCTTTCAGGCAGGCCCTCGGAAAGCTGTCGCTTGTTATCCTCGAGCACGCCCTCGCGATAAGCCTTTGAGACTACCGATCCATCGCTCCTATGACGTACATCATGCTCGAAATAGAGATCAAAGTAGCCATTCCAGTAGGGTCCCAGATATGGAGCGGCTTTTAGGCGTTGCTTATATTCCTCAAACGAGGTCACTGATGTTCCCAACCTATTAATAGAAGTGGTAAGCCACGCAGGCTGCTCCTCAACTGTTTTCCAGGGTGGCGACGCGACTGCATCGATTAAAACAAGTTTGCTCAGTTTCTCTGGATAATGTGCTGCAAAATAGAATGCAATAAACGCCCCTAGGGAATGTCCTATAACTACAGGACGGTCCAACTCCAACTCGTCGATGAGCTCGGCCAGGTCATTAGCATGAATGGGAATGCTATATCCACTTTCCGGTTTATCGCTATCGCCTCTTCCCCGCAGGTCATAGGCACAGACACGATGGTCTGCTGCCAGGTTATCGGCAAGTGCCTGAAAGCAGAAAGCATTGGCCGTCATGCCATGCACGCAAATAATGGGAGAACCTTGCTCACCCCATTGGACATAATGAAACGTGGGATCCCCGGCCACGATGAATTCATCGCGCACTGGACTCACTAGCATACCTCTACTCCTTGCTGCTGAAATAAGCGCCACTTGCCGCTCAGCGCTTCGATGAGCGCTGCACCTTCTTCGTAGCGCTGTTGGGGCGTGCGCCACTCGACTTTACCACCGCGGGATACTATTCCTCGCCAGAACACGTTTTTTACTATGCCCAGGTAACGATCCATTTCCGGGGCAAACAGGAGTGCACTACTGGCATCCTCCATGTAGAAGTAATGGCCTTGAGTGACATACCACTGGCGTATGTCTTCTTGAGAGGTGACAACGAGGTTGTGCAATTGCTCATCAAGGTCGTACCCGGTCATCCCAAAGGGAAAGCAGTGTAAATGAGCATGGAAGACGGTTTGTCTGAAGATACCATGCTCCCAGAACACTACTGGTGCATAGAATTGTGTAAAAAACTGCTGAATTTCGTGCTTCAGCGCAGATAATTCGGCATCAAGTTCGGCTGGAACCTCACCATAACAGGCATAGTGTTGCTTAGGAATAATCAGGATATGGCCCTCGACTAGAGGAGCGTGATCGGCGGCGATGAGAAAGTTTGGCGTCTCTTTAAGAACAGAGGGAATGTCGGTTCGGTTACAGAAAGCGCAGTTGGTACCATTTGACCCGGTACCAAAGGAGACATTGCTCCCGTTTAGCATGCAGATTGCTCCTTTTATTGTTACTAAGTCAGTGAAGCAGTATCATTTTGAGTATAGCCCAGAGCCGTATGCGAAGGCAAGCTACGGCGCTTTACCACTCGCTGTGCCCGGTTGGAAAAACCTTGCCTGTTAGAAATGAGGCGGCGAAACATAGGTTGGCCCGTCTTTTAACCTGCGTGACGAAAACCAGCTTCGGCCATCGTGAGCGGTTTTCCTTCGCCAAGCATACCAACATCTACCACGTCAGCGACAAGGAGCGTCGAGTCGCCAGCTTCAACCGTGTGGCGTACTTCGCAAGCTACCCATGCAAGTGCATCATGTAGAATGGGGCAGCCATTAGTACCCAGGTCAAATCCGACATTTTCGAGTTTATCCGGATGTTGTAAGGCCGATTTACCCAGCTTACCTGCCAGTTCTCGATCACCTGAACGGTAAACATTGATAGTAAATTTACGGCTGCGGAGAATCATTGGCAATGATTTAGTTGCGTTCTCCACAGAGAGAACGAGCAACGGTGGATCAAAAGATACCTGGCTAAGCCAGTTGGCGGTAAATATGTTTACCTCACCTTCGTTGGCACACGAAACAGCATAGAGTCCGTAGGTAAAGGTACGCAAAACCTGTTTTTTGAGGGCTGGATCCAAAATTTACCCCTTTCCTCCGTAGCAAGTGTAATTTCCTAGGGATTTCCACCGTAACTGTAGAAAAACGTCACTTTCCATTGTAATCACGGAAAAAGTCCGGAGGGAAGGGCAGTAGGTCGGAATCTTCTCGTACCGGGATAGGGGATAGGGATATATTCCCACCGCCATGAGATGATCGCCTTGAGCCTGGTAGGCGAATTCCAGGCAAAACGGGATGAAAAACAGGTATGCTATGAGGGTAAATTTCTTCCTGTTCGTAACCGGTACCGATATCGATCACGCGACCGTTCTCGTAACCCGACCATGTGGCAACACATCGCGTTGTCAGGATAATAAGCAAGAAGGGGTAGTCATGGCAGAGAAATTGACGATACGTGACATCGCTCGATTAGCTGGTGTCTCCAAGGCCACCGTCTCGCGGGTCTTGAACCAGAAGCCAGACGTGGACCCTATCACACGTGAGCGCATCTTGCGCCTCATAGAAGAGCGGGCATTCGTGCCCAGCATTACCGCATCCAGGCTGGCCGGTGGTCGCAGCAGGGTGATTGGGATCCTGATTCCCTCGTTGACGTGGCCCCTGATCCCAGAAATCATGCGTGGTATCTCTGAGGTTTTGGAACGATCCCCTTACGAGCTTCTTCTCTATAGCATCATGCGCGAGCAAGATCGTACCGGAAAGGAACAGCGTGACGTTATTGACCGCATTCTGGCTACAAAGCTGGCTGCGGGCCTGCTCGCAGTGTTTCCCGGCCAATCAGCCCAGCACCTGACCAGGTTGCATGAGCAGGGGATACCCATTGTGATGATCGACGACCAGGCTAAGCCGACGAGTATTCCGTGGGCGGGCGCCAACAACTGTATGGGCAGCTACGCTGCCACCCGTTATTTGCTGCGACTGGGCCACCGGCGTATTGCACACATTCAAGGACCGTCGAAGTTCCTTGTCTCGTATGAACGCTATCAGGGCTACTGTGAGGCATTGAGTGAGTTTGGTATAAGCCCCGATCCGGAGCTCGTGATGGAAGGGGATTTTATGCCATTGGGGGGGCGTAATTGTGCCAGTAAGCTCCTCGCTATGGAAGAGCGACCCACTGCTATTTTCGCAGCCAATGATCTGATGGCCTATGGGGTGCTGGAAGCCGCCGAGGAGCGTGGTTTACGGGTACCAGAGGACCTCTCTCTCGTTGGTTTCGATGATATTCCTCTGTCTGCCCACACGCGACCGGCCCTCACTACCGTACGGCAGCCATTCTATTCAATAGGGCAGCGTGCCATCGAACTGCTCTTGTCCCTGTTGGAGTCGCCTCGCCCGGTGAATCATGACTGGTATCCAGGTTCTGTTCAACCGTATGCTTCCTTCTCACCGGTCGGGCAGAGCGAGCCCATTCGCATCCGATTGGCTACCAATCTCGTAGTACGTGCATCTTGTAGCGCTCCTCAGGCTCTCTCAGCCACAACGTTGGAGGAATTGTAGGTGTTCTTGTGGGCATCTTGTCTTGAGGGCAGGGAACGCGCCCTCTACTTGTAGATAGTCATTCTGATATCAGGTTGTAGTGTTGTCTTATTGTTCATTGTCAGGAGGTTTCTTATGACACTACGCTCAACGTCCTCTCCTGGAGATCGTTGTGGTCGTGGCAGGGTTTTTGCCATGATCTCACTACTACTCGTCCTTGTCACGCTGCTGGCGGCATGTGGCACCACCTCGAACGGCAATACCGCCAAGCATGGGGGGACACTCACCATAGTACCCGGCCCTCTTGGGGACTTCACACGCAATTTTAACGTCTTTGCCACTGGTTCAGTCTTGAGTGGCACACAAGGCTTGATCTATGAAACCCTGCTCTTCTTCAACCGCGAAGATGGGAGTGTGAAACCCTGGCTCGCGTCGAGCTACCAGCTCTCAAGTGACGCCACCAGCATCACCTTCAAGCTTCGTCCAGACGTTCAGTGGTCTGATGGCAAGCCCTTCACGAGCGCTGACGTTGTCTTCACGCTGAATCTGGTTCGTAATCATCCTGCTGTTGATTACAGTGGCCTGTGGAATGTGATCACAGGTGTGTCGGCCCCTGATGATCACACGGTCATCGTGAAGCTGAAGCAGCCATCGGTGCCGACCCTATGGTATCTGGGCGGACAAACGTACATCCTTCCCCAGCATCTCTGGTCCGGTGTGAGCAACCCGGTCACATACACGAACCCTAACCCTGTCGGTACTGGGCCTTTCGTGTTCAAGTCCTTCTCGCCACAGCTCTACGTTTTTGACCGCAATCCTCATTACTGGCAACCGGGTAAGCCGTACATCGGCGAAATACGCTACCCTGCCTTCAACTCAAATACGAGCGCTGACCTGCTGCTCTCACAAGGCTCGGTAGACTGGACCGGTCTATTTACCCCGGATGTCAATAAAACGTTTGCGAACCGTGATCCAGTGCATAATCGCTACTGGTTCCCGCCAAACAACGTCGTAACACTCTATCCGAACCTTACGAAGTATCCCTTTAACTCGTCCGCGGTACGTCAAGCCATCAGTGCAGCCATTGATCGTAACAAGCTCTACCATATTGGAGAAGATGGGTACGAACCACCTTCTCACCCCACAGCATTAGTCTTGCCAGCGAACCAGAGCTTCTTGTCGCCCGCCTATGCCAATGCCTCCTTCTCAGTGGATACCGCCAAGGCTACCTCACTGCTGGAAGGCGCGGGCTTCAGGAAAGGCAGCGACGGCATCTACGTTGACAGGAATGGTAAGCGACTGGCATTCAACATCAATGTCGTGTCAGGTTGGACCGACTGGGTGACCGACTGCCAGATCATGGCAAGCAATTTGCGGGCGGTTGGTATGGACGTGAAGGTGAACGCTATTTCCTTTAACTCTTACTACAGCGCCTTGCAGATGGGCTCTTTTGATACAGCCATTTCCTGGACGAGTACTGGCCCCACGCCCTACTTCCTGTACAACTCGATGCTTGGCAGCATCAATACAGCGCCCATCGGTCAACAGGCTACGTCGAACTTTGAGCGCTGGAGTGATCCTATGACAGATAAGCTCCTTCAGCAGTATGCAAGTTCACCTGACCCAGCGGTACAGCAACGGGCACTCGCTGGCATCCAGAAGATCATGGTTGAGCAGTTGCCTACCATTCCTCTCATCTACGGTGCCACCTGGTACGAATACAGTACAGCTCGCTTCGTTGGCTGGCCCGATCAGCAGCATCCGTATGCGGTACCAGCGCCATACGCATACCCCGACATAGAGATGGTTGTGCTGAACCTGCATCAGGTATAACGAACGTACGCTTGTAGTAGTCCGTATGGGTGATTTTAGTCAAGATCTCCCATACGGGAGATCTTGTACGCTAAATAGAAGGAGAGATTGCATGCGTCACCTGCTACGCCGGATTGGCTTCTACCTGGTCGCGCTATGGGCCTCGATCACCCTCAATTTCCTCATACCACGACTTGTCCCTGGTAACCCTGCCCAGGTGCTCATAGCTCGACTTCAGGGACGCATTGACCCACGCGCAGAGCGCGCGATGGAGGTTGCTTTCGGCATCAGCCATGCAAGCCTGTGGAGGCAATACCTCGAGTACCTTGGTAATCTTGCTCACGGGAACTTGGGTATCTCAGTTACCTACTTTCCCACCCCTGTTGCGACCGTCATAGGGCAAGACTTACCCTGGACACTCATGCTCGTGGGAATCGCCGTCGTCATCAGTTTTGTGTGCGGTACTTTGTTGGGAATCA
>Ga0209647_1003282_pt1 | contig 12598 bp, 11 predicted proteins | sample GraSoi_2013_60cm_FD_185827 | JGI IMG/M metagenome (GOLD analysis project Ga0209647, IMG submission 185827) | Grasslands soil microbial communities from the Angelo Coastal Reserve, California, USA - Sample 9_17_2013_60cm (SPAdes) (version 2) | ecosystem: Environmental > Terrestrial > Soil >... | reverse complement strand
GAACGCCCGGAACTTGCTGATGCCCTCGCGGCTGGCCAGGTCGAAGTCAACCCGGTTGTGGACGCAGCCCTGCCCGAAGTGGCCGTAGAGGGCGGTGGTGTAACCATAGCTTTTGACCAGCCGGGAGTAATCTCGCAGGTAGTCGCCCAGCTTTTCGGGTGGGACAGCCGCGTCCTCCCAGCCTTCCCAGTGGTGATGCTCGCCGGGGACGATGGCGGTCGCACCCAGGCCGGATTCGCGTACCATCCAGACTTTGGCCGCCTCCTTCGGTTGATCGAAGAGCTTCATGGTCGGCGGGTGCGTCTTGCGCCGCATCTGCTCTATCAGCCGCCGGGCCTGCTCCAGGCATGCTTCCGGCCTGTCCGCGCCGAACTCGACCAGCAGCCATCCGCCCCCTTCCGGCAAGAGGGCCACCTCGGCGGGATGCAGGTTCTTCTTGCGCATATTCTCGACCAGGATGTGATCGAAGCCCTCGAGCGCAATGGGCTGGTGGGCCATAATCTCGGGGACGTAGTCGGCGGCAATGTAGGCATCGGAGAAACCGAGCACCAGCAGCGTGCGCGCGGGGGGACTGGAGACGAGGCGCATCGTGGCTTCCAGAACGGTGACGCAGGTGCCCTCGGCGCCCACCAGCGCGCGCGCAACGTGAAAGCCGTTTTCCGGCAGCAGTTGGTCGAGGTTGTAGCCGGAAACGCGGCGCGGTATGTTGGGGAAGCGCGCGCGGACAAGGTCGGCGTAGGTGTCTCGCAGCGCTTTGAGGCGCGCATAGATGTCGCCGCGCCGCCCGCCTTCGCGAATGATCTGCGCGAGTTCCTCGTCGCTGGTCTTTCCCACGCGCAGGCGCAGGCCATCGTAGGTGAGGATATCTAACGTCTCGATGTTCTCGCTCGTCTTGCCCGCCATCACAGAGTGGGTGCCGCAGGAATTGTTGCCGATCATACCGCCCAGCGTGCATTGCGCGTGGGTTGACGGATCGGGGCCGAAGGTGAGGTGCGAGCGCTCAGCGGCGTCGCGCAGCACATCCAGGACGACGCCGGGCTGGACGCGTGCGATCTTCTGCCCAGGATCGATCTCGAGGATGGCGCGCATATACTTGGACATGTCGATGATGACGGCGGTGTTGCAGCTCTGCCCGGCCAGGCCGGTCCCGCCGCCGCGCGGCAGCAGCGGGACAGCATAGCGCCGGCAAAGCGCGACGGTCTGGATGACATCCTCTACGCTGCGGGGAAGCACGACGCCGATGGGCACCTGACGGTAGTTGGAGCCATCGGTCGCGTAGAGCGCCCGGCTTCCCTCATCAAAGCGCACCTCGCCGCGGATGCTGGCGCGTAGTTCGTGTGCCAGGGCTTGAGTATCGGCAGTTGGGAGAGCTGTTCTCCTGGCGTCGGATTTCTGGAGCATAGGAAGTCTCTGTCGCATTGATCTCGCCTTATGTAGCAGTTAGTGCATTGACCTCGGCAGTAAGGTTGTAGCAGGTCCTAATTTTATATCCACTTCTCGAAAAGAATACGCAAACGATAACGTACCTGTCAAGTAGCCCCGACCATTTTACTGACGCCAGTAAAATGGTCGGGATTGGCAGCCGGGCGAAACGTGGCATCCAGGACTACTATCTGTCACGGCTGGCCTGCTATTTAATTGCCATGAACGGTGATTCACGCAAGCCGGAGATCGCAGCCGCGCAAAACTACTTCGCCGTGGCGACCCGCGCCCATGAGATGCACCAGCTGCGCCGGGAACGCGAAGCCCGCATCCAGATCCGCCTGGAGGTGGCCGAGGGAAATAAGCAGTTGAGCGAGGCAGCGGCGCAGGCTGGTGTTGGTTCTCAGATGTTTGGTGTTTTCCATGATGCTGGCTACCTGGGGCAGTATACACTCGACGCGGAAAACATCCGCATCTATAAGGGGGTCCCTGAGGGGGACGAGATTTTAGACTACATGGGCCGCGAAGAACTCGCAGCAAATCTCTTCAGGATCACACAGACGGAAGGACGATTGCGCCGGGAGCAAATTGTGGGTGAGGATGCAGCCATTCAGGCGCATTATCGCGTTGGCCGCGAAGTGCGAGACACCCTCAAGCGATTGGGGGCGACCATGCCAGAAGATCTTCCTACGGCTGAGTCTATTCGTGGGGAGCTTGAAAGACAGCGCCGCGCCAGGCAGAAGATCCAGAAACAACGGCAAAAGGACCAGGACAGCATATTCTAGCATTCCATTGCTTAGGGGGCTGCGAACAGTTGCCAAATTTCCCTAACTATCGTATCCTCTTCCTATCTTTTTCGTTTCTTCGCTACAGCGAATTGAACCATTTCAGCAGACCTGGCCGGAGGATGCCAGATACGTATCGGTTGTTAAAATAGGCGGTCGGCAGGCCACGTGCGTACCGGGAGAGCAATCAAGAAACTGTCCTGTAGCTGAAGATGACAGGCAAGGAGCAATATGATCAACGGAGCACACGTCATTCTCTATAGCACCAACGCGGAGGCCGACCGAGCCTTCATCCGCGATGTGCTTGGATTTGCTGGAGTCGACGCCGGCGATAGCTGGCTGATCTTCAAGCTACCGCCGGCCGAGATCGCCGTGCATCCCAGCGACGAGCCGGGGAAGCACGAGTTCTACTTCATGTGCGACGACATCGAGAAGATGCTCGCGGATCTGACCGCTAAGGGCGTTGAGATCTCCCACCCGGTCAGCGACGAGGGTTGGGGCCTGCTGGCTTCGATCAAGCTCCCCAGCGGCTCTGATCTGTCGATCTACCAGCCGCGCCACCCCACCGCATACGACCTGACTGGCTGATCTGCTGCGCACCCATCCTGCTGAGCAAGAGCATCTCTCTGCGGGAAGATGTCATCCCGGAGCAGTCCGCAACCTCTCTGGCAGCGCGCGAACGGAGAGAAAGAGTGCATTGCCGTACGAGAAACCGTACTTTGTGGTGTGCTGATCGCTCACCCCTTGAGACATTTCTCTCCAGTGTTTTCCAAGAGCAACCGAACGTGACGGTTTAGAAAAGAAGGTCCTGCCCTGTTTGGCCCTCGCTCACTCTGATCTGATCGTTGAGGAAAGGCCGACGGTCTCCTCCTAGAGCACGACTGGGGGGGGCGATCGTCCATGGATCACTTCTTCCTGCCACTGCTCCTCAAACGTTTGCAACACGTAAGCTCGGATCTTGCGCATGCCTCGCTGAAGAGTGCGGATCTGCAAGGGCTGATAGCGTCCAGGGGAGCGGCGCTGCAACTCCCGGAAAACGTCGCCACTGCTCCGTTGAGGGTTGGCTACCAGCCAGGCGGTGATCTGCTCCCACTCCCCTGCAAAGGGGTCTTTGTGGGTGCGTCGCCAGCCCAGTACGCGTTTTCTCCTCTCCTGCTCTCGATACAGGGTGTTAAGCGCTGTTGCCGTATCGGGTGCATTCCCCGAGAACTGAAACATTCCCGCGTGCGGGGATTTCAAAACGCCAGCTCTCATGCGGTTTCCCTCCAGACCTTTTTGTATGCTATACTCATGGGTGTTGGGGGATCGGGGAGACACTCCCCAACATCACAGGAGGAAGCGATGCCAGGCCCATCAGCGCACGCGCTCATCTGGTCCGAAGTGCAGCAGTACTATGAACTGACAACAAGCGGGCAACCAGAACGCTGTTTCCGTCGAGGAGACGAGTCAGCATGGCACAGCTGGTTGGACGAGCACGCCGCTTTTGCCTTTGTCGGCAAATCCGGACGGATCTCGGTCCTCAAAGAAGCTCGCTCACGCGGAGCAGGTTACTGGTATGCCTATCGCACCCAGGCGCGACACACTCGCAAACACTATCTCGGACCCACGGCCAAGGTGACCTTTGACCATTTAGAGGAGGCATCCAAGAGACTCACAAGCGAGTCTCCTTCACCCTCTTCTGCTCGCTCTCTCGCCAAACATTCGCAAGAGGCTCCCTCTGCTCACCCAGGAGAACCATCGCCTCGGGAACCCAGAGCAAAGACCTGGCCTCAGGCTGAACAAGGAATAGTGCTGTTCTCCCCTAAACTCTCTCGTCCCCGTCTGTCCACTCCGCTGGTGAAGCGTGAACGCCTGTTTAGGGAACTGGATACGGTGCGCTCTCATCCTTTGACGCTTGTCTCTGCTCCTGCTGGATGTGGAAAGACCACCCTGCTCTCGGCCTGGGCCAGCAGACAGAAGAACCCCGTGGCCTGGCTCTCGCTTGACGCCTTGGACAATGATCCAGTCCGCTTCTGGGCTTCGGCCATCATGGCCCTCCGCAGATGTCAGCCCACGCTTGGAGAAGAGGCACTCTCCTTGCTGCACTCGCGAGAGGGTCCCCCGCTCTCGACCATCCTGACCGCCTTGCTCAATGAGATCGTGCAGCTTGACCGGGAAGTCATCCTCATCCTGGATGATTACCATATGATCGAAGATCCAGCCATCCACGAGGGACTGCTCTTCTTACTCGAGCATCTGCCTGCACCTATGCACTTGGTGCTTGTCACGCGCACCGATCCTGGGTTTCCCCTTTCAAAGTTTCGCGTGAGAGGGCAACTGCTTGAGATCCGCGACCAGGATCTGCGTTTTACTCAGGAAGAGGCAGCCAGCTTTCTGCGTGATGGGATGGGACTACCTCTCTCACTAGAAGACATCACAGCCTTACAACACCGCACGGAGGGCTGGATCGCGGGTTTACAACTAGCGGCGCTCTCCTTGCGCAAGCGCGAAGATCTCTCTACCTTTGTTAAAGAGTTTGCTGGAAGCCATCGCTTTGTGCTGGATTATGTGCAGCAGGACATTCTCGCATGGTTGCCAGCACCGCTCCAGGATTTTCTGCTTCAGACTTCGATCCTCACCCGCTTGAATGCGGCCGTCTGCCAGGTGGTTACCGCGGGACCAACACAAAAGGAGAGCCAGCAGATGCTGGAAGAGTTAGAGCGGGCCAATCTCTTTGTCGTCCCGCTGGATGAGCAGCGGCAGTGGTATCGGTACCATGATCTCTTTCGAGAGACCCTGCTGGCTCGTTTGCAGGCGAGCCAGCCGGAATTGGTCCCGCTGTTGCACCTGCGGGCGGCCCGCTTTTATGAGAGGGCCAGCTTGTGGTGGGAGACCATTGCGCACGCACTGGCCGCCCCTGACTACACGTATGCCGCCTCCTTGATGGAGCAGGCGGCTCCTCAGTTCTGGTTGAGGGGAGAGGCCAGGACCATCCACAGCTGGGTGCTGGCCCTGCCAGATGCCGTTCTGCGGTTGCATCTGCGCCTGGCTCTGGAGGCCGCTCTTCGCTTCCTCAACTCCGTCAATTTGAGCGCACAAACGCCGTATACGAGCATGCAGGTCCAGGTGGAGCGGACCATCATGCGGATGGAAGGACTCCTGCGCCGCCGGCAGGAACCGGCACTCTCCGGCACCGAGGTAACGTTGATCGAGCGGCGTTTGCGCTTGCTGCGCGCTTTGATCGAGGCGAGAGGCCTCCTCAAGCATGGCGATCAGGAGCGCCTGCGGCATCTCACGCTTGAGATAGAAGCGCTGCCCCCCGATGAAGAGGCGAGCTGGAACATGATCCCGCTCTCCTTCACCTTCTGGCTGACCTCGCTGCTCCAGCAAGAAGGTGCTCTGCTGGTGCCCAGGCTGCTTTCGGCGAAGCAGATGATGGAGGCAGGAGATCCTCTGGTGAGGGTCCGCGTCAGAACCTGGCTGGCTGATGCCTATATACAAGCTGGACGGTTGCACCTGGCGCGCCAGGAATGTCTGGAGGCCCTCGCTCTGATTGAGCAGACCGGGGGGCGCACCACCTGGTCAGGCTATCTGCAGTATTCTCTCTTCAGCATCAGCTACGCTCGCAATCGGCTGGCGGAGGCCGCGGACTGGCTGCAGCGTTCACTGCGGAGCGCGCAGGACTGGCACCAGCTGGAGCTGCTGGTTCTTGGGAGGCGAGCGCAGGCCAGGCTCGGGTTGGCACGTGGGGATCTGCTGACCGCGCAGGAGGCTCTGCACCAGCTCGAAGCCCTGGTTGAGCAGGAGGGATCTGCTGACCATGCGCGCTGGGTGATAGATACCCGCCTGTCTGTATGGCTGGCTCAAGGCAATCTGGCCGAGGCGTCGGCGTGGGCGGCACAGACCGTGCTCCCCCCGAGTGTATCGAGCCCCGTGCGCAGAGAGGAGGTGCTGATGCGGGTGCGGGTCTTGCTGACCCAGCAGCAGTATGCCCTGGCGGTTGAGCAACTTCAGGGCTGGAGCCAGCATCTTGATCGGCCAGGAGATATCCCAACAGCGCTCGAATGGATGGCACTGTCTGTGGTGGCCCTACACTATGCGGACAAGAGAGAACAAGCAGTGCGCGCCGCGAGGCGCTTGCTCGCGCTGACCGAGCCAGAGGGCTCTATCCGTGTGTATCTGGATGCTGGTGAACCCATGAAACAAGTGCTCCAGACGCTCCTGAAAGCATCACAGGGTGATGACCCTGATATTCTGACGATTTCTTTTTCCAGGCCCTACGTTGCGCGCTTGCTGGCGGTCTTTGAGCAGGAGGAATGCAAGCTTACAGAGGCAAGAGATGCCTCTCCAGCCCCAGCATACCAGATGCTGCCCCAGCCAGCCCACAGGGCCGTCCCATGCACGCTCACCGAACCACTCTCTCAGCAAGAGCAACGGGTGTTGCGTCTGCTGGTTGCAGGGCAGACCTATGCTGAGATGGCGCTGGCGCTGGTGGTTTCCCCCAATACGATTAAAACCCAGGTCAGCAGTATCTACCGCAAGCTGGGTGTCAGTCGGCGCGCCGAAGCCATCGCAGTGACGGCGCGGTTGCATCTCCTCTAGCCGCATGTCTGACAGGCGCGTTCATGCCGGTTGGGTACCCAACATTTCTCGGATGTGTCTTAAAGCCCCTTGCAAAATCACCCGTCCAATCACGAACACAGGTGATGTCTGTTCTCCCGCTTGCCTGTTATACTCTTCTCAACGACCTTTCGCAGAGCACATCTGAGCCTCGGAAAGGCAGGCGTACCAGTGCATGTTTCGATCCGCATCAAAGGACATCTGGACCCCTCGTGGCTTTCCGGCACGCTTCCCGATCAGGCTGCCCTCTATGGAGTGCTTCAAAAGATTGATCGTTTGAGCTTGAGGCTCCTCTCGCTCGAACGCAGCGAAACGCCGCCAGACGAGAGCTGATGAGGTCTAGGAGAGGTGCTCCGAGCTTTCGCCTCGCACCAGTATTTTCCCAGAGAAGGAGCAGAAACATGAGAAAAGTCCGCCTCGCCATCAATGTCTCGCTGGATGGATACGTGGCCAGGCCAAACGGAACACTCGATTGGTTCTTCCGCACCATAACCCCTGCCCAGCAGGCGTGGACCACCGCCTTCCTGCGCGAGGTCGACACCATCCTGATCGGCCATACCACCTATCTGGAACAGGCCGCTTTCTGGCCAACGCAGACCGGTGAGATGGCAACCTTGATGAATAGCCACACCAAGATCGTGTTCTCCAGTCGGCTAGGAGCCCTGGAATGGAGCCATTGCCGCCTGGCTTCAGCCGATGTGGCCGAAGAGATCGCGCGCCTGAAACGCGAGCCTGGCCGCGACATCTACGTGACCGGGGGCGCACGGCTTTCCCAGTCCCTTTCGCAAAGAGGGCTCATCGACGAGTACAACCTGACGATTCATCCGATTCTCCTGGGGAGCGGAATACCGCTCTTTGGGGAGATGTCTGAGGAACTCGCGCTGACCCTGGTGGGCACGATACCCTTCGAGAGCGGCGCGATCCATCTCATCTACCAAAAAGCTTGAAGCAGGAAGAGCTGCGACAAGCTCACCAAAACAGACAGGAATGGAAAAGGAGAATGCTATGCAACATGTGACTTCAAAAGATGGCACCATCATCGCATACGAGCAGTCCGGCCAGGGACCAGCACTTGTCGTTGTGGGCGGCGTGCTTGGCGACCACCATCAGCAGGCGGGACTGGCCGCCCTTCTGGCAGAGCACTTCACGGTCTACAACATAGACCGGCGAGGTCATGGCGAGAGTGGGTTTACGGCCCCCTATGCGGTCGAGCGCGAGGTCGAAGATATCGATGCTCTCATCACCGAGGCTGGTGGATCAGCGTTTGTCTATGGTACGTCTGGCCCGGGTGTCCTGTCCATGGAGGCAGCAGCTCGCGGGCTCTCTCCCAAAATGAAGAAGCTCGCGGTGTGGGAGCCCCCATACATCCTGGAAGGCAGTCGGCCTCCCATACCGCAGGACTACAAAGAACAGCTTGCTCAGCTGTTGCGTGAGGGGCGCAAAGGCGACATGATCGAACTCTTCTTGACGAAGGCTGTGGGGATGCCTGCCGAATTCGTGGCTCCCATGCGACAAGCGCCGTTCTGGGCAGCTCAAGAGGCATTTGCACCTACGCTCGTCTACGATGCCACCCTCATGTACCCCTTCTCGTTGCCCAAAGAGCGCATAGCCAAAGCCACGGTTGAGACGCTGGTGATTGACGGTGGGACCGTCCCGTGGATCAGTCAGGCCGCACAAGCTGTTGCCGACACCCTGCCCCATGCGCATCGTCGCACTATTGCAGGTCAGCCGCATAACGTTGCTGATGAGGCAATGGCTCCCGTATTGATAGAGTACTTTCAACCCTGAGCCGAAACGAAGCACAGCCCTCGCAGAGCTCTGCGAGGGCTGTGCCATCAACGAAAAAGGAGAGATATGCAATACAGCATTTCACAAGATGACTGTGCTGGCCACTTGGGACATCTGTTCTCGTATTTAGCGTTTTGCGCCTCATTGAACGAGCTTTCTTGTCAAAGCACGCGGCAGAAAAGTACAATCAATACGGTTTAGAGGCAACTCCATATGGGCAAACACCCACCCATCTCATTCGGGATAACGACCGGAAATACGGGCCGAATTGCGCACGAGAAGCAACAACAAGTGGCATCAACGTGCTCCGAACCCCATATCGGACCCCGCAAGCGAATGCCGTGTGTGAACGTTTTTTGGGAAGTGTGAGACGAGTATGTCTGGATTACTTCCTGATCTTCCATGAGAAGCAACTCTCCCGGCTTCTCAAAGCGTATGCGATGTACTTCAATCAAGCCCGACCCCATCAAGGGCTTGGGCAGCGGATTCCGGAGCCGCCAGTACTTTCTGTTTCTGCATCTCAGCAGGCAAACAAGGTGATCGCCGTTCCCGTGTTAGGTGGGTTACACCATGGTTATCAAAGAACAGCATAAACCATGGAAGTCGTATAGACCAAGGGTGAGTGAATAGACTTGCCATACTATGATGCCATATCAAGACTATTGCACGTTATGGTATTCGCTACCCTGTTTTCCTTCCACGGACAAGGAGAAGACGCCATCTTTCTGCCTGTTTGCCCAGGTAGCCATCTGCGTATGCATTGAACAGAGGCTTGCCCGTTGTCGATTTTTGGGCACGAGCATTTCTTTGTGAAGGCAATGCAAGAGGGGAGATCGATAGCATGGCGCAGGTCTCCGATTTTTATGAACAGATGTCCCAAGTAGCCAGCACAGCCGCTGTGACCTCTCGTGCTATGAGAGTTTTTTTCAGTCTTCTTCTTCTTAGCCCTTCCTCGATCTTGCTCTTGACAAGTACAGCCTTCCTGGCTATAATCTAAGTAAGTTATTACTTAGATTATAGCTTGCAAGTCAGAGAAGGGGATGAGAACACCATGCCTGAGCCTGGAAGCAACCGAGGACGAGGACATGACGCGGAGAAAACACGCGAGACGATTCTCGATACGGCAGAAGCGGCCTTCGCCGAGCATGGGTTTGATGGAGCACGCATTGATGCCATCGCGAGAGCCTCAGGGTACAACATCAGCCTGCTCTTTCAGTACTTCGGCGATAAACTTGGCCTCTATGTCGCAGTGCTCAAACGCATCGACCGAGAAGTCACTGCACTTCAGGAGCGCCTCCTTGCTCCCATGTTTGAGGATGAGGCCATTGTCGGGAGCGTTGCTACCTTCAAGGCCTTCCTTGAAACGATCGTCAGAGCGTATTTTGATTATCTGCTCGACCATCCGCGCTTCCTGCGCATGTTGACCTGGGAGATGGCCGAGGGTTGGCAGACGTACGCGCAGCTCGCCCCACAATTACATTTTGAGGATATCGGCCAGGTCGAGACGCTCCTGCACTCGGCACAGAGCACTCGACTGCTCCGATCGGACTTTTCTCCTCTCACCCAGATGACACTGATTCTGCAGATATGCCAGGCGTATCTTGCCTCACTGCCTCTGTATCGGATGGTGCTGCCAGGTGAGGATGTCTCCTCTGCAAGGGCGCTTGCACGCGGACGGGAATATATCGTGGCATTGCTTGTCCATGGCATGATGGTCGATCTCAAGGATGACAAAGCCGAAGAAGCCAAAGGAAGGGGAAGCACGAACAGGCCCGAGGCGAGAAACGATGATACCCGATGAGAGAGATAACACAGAAAGCAGGAGAAACGATGCAAGAAAACGTGATCAGTCAAGCGAATGAGGCACTCATTCAAGCATACCTGGAGATCGTCGCGACCGATGACTATAAGGACTTTGGCACCTTGCTCACCGATGACTGTACCTTTTCGCTCATGCCGATTGGGTACACCTTTAAGGGCCGTCAGGAAGTCATGGCTTTTGTTGAAACAGCCGGGAACCGCAGAAGGCATGATAAACAATCGAATATCGTCATCAGGAATCAGTTCACCGACGGCGACTATCTCTGCGTGGAGTACGAGCACTCGCTCATCATTAACGCATTGCACGTGAGGTCAAAGATCGACGGGTACTGCCTGGTGTTTCATTTCCGCGATGGAAAGTTCGACGCCGTGCGCGAATACATCAACCCCTCTCGACTCCCCTGGGTGTTTTTTACGGTCATCGTCCTGAGGCTCTTCCCGCTCATCGCGAGGTGGAAAGCACGGCGGAGGGGAGTCAAGAGCATGTAGACTTTGGCAGAAAACCACGAATTTGGAACAGCCTGTCTCTTATCACAACAAAGAGCACAAAGGAGAAATGTTCATGAGTATCCGATCTTTTACCATAGCCATTCCACAAGCCACACTTGATGACTTACGTGAACGCTTAGCGCGCACCCGCTGGCCCGATGAAGTGGAGGGGGCAGGCTGGGACTATGGCACGAACCTGAACTACCTCAAGAGCCTGGTGGCGTACTGGCAGCACCAATATAACTGGCGAACACACGAGGCAAAGCTCAACCAATTCGCGCACTTCAAAGTGGACCTCGATGGACTGGGCATCCACCTCATTCATGAGTGCGGCAAAGGGCCGCATCCACTGCCAATCATCCTCACGCACGGCTGGCCCGATTCATTCTATCGCTTTCATAAGATCATCCCCATGCTGACCGATCCGGCAAGCTACGGCGGTTCGCCTTTGGACTCCTTCGATGTGATTGTGCCCTCGATCCCAGGCTTTGGCTTCTCTGATGTGGTGCGCAAGCCTGGCTGGACAGCACAACAGACGGCGGAGGTGTGGGCCAGGCTGATGAGCGAGGTCCTCGGCTACCGGCGTTTTGCCGCTGCAGGCGGAGACTGGGGCAGCTCTGTCACCCGCTCCCTGGCGTTGGCGCATCCTGATCTGCTTGTTGGCATTCACCTCACCGACGTTGGCTATGCCGTGCATGGTCAGCCGTCTGACTTGACTTCCGCCGAACAGCACTATCTCAGCACGCTCCAGCAGTGGTTTATGCAGCAAGGCGCGTATGCCATGATTCAGGGAAGCAAACCACAAACCCTTGCCTATGGACTCAATGACTCGCCTGCTGGTCTGGCCTCCTGGCTTGTCGAGAAGTTTCGCGCGTGGAGTGATTGCGATGGGGGTGTCGAGCAGCGTTTTACGAAAGATGAACTGCTCACCAACATCATGATCTACTGGGTGACCGAAACGGTCAATTCCGCGGCTCGCCTGTACTATGAAGAAAACATGCATGCATCGGAATTGCCGCAGCGTATTGAAGTCCCGGTGGGGGTTGCCATCTTCCCCAAAGATAACGTCCTTCCTCCGCGCGAATGGGCAGAGCGCAGCTTGCGCGTCGAGCACTGGACCGAGATGCCCCGCGGTGGGCACTTCGCCGCGCTGGAGGAGCCGGAACTGCTGGCTGAGGACTTGCGGGCATTTTTCCGTCCCTTCCGTGCGGTATCAACCCGGCAAGGCTGACCCTGGATTACCTACGTGAGAGCTGATGAAGTTTTGAAAGCCTACATTGTTCGTTTTCATCGTAAACCGTACCCTCATTGACCAAAAAGAGGAGAAACACTCTATGACAACCGCCTCTGCATCCAGAGAGCAAATCATTTCTTCATCGCGTGTTCGCCTGGGAGCTATGTCTCTTGTCCTCTCTGGAATCCTGTTTGTGCTCTACCCGTTGCTTCGACCGTTCTCCGATGAATCATCCCTGCAGGGCGCTCAAGCGTTCGCTTCTAGTGCCTGGATTCTGGCACACATGCTGGGAGTTTTGGGTTTCATCTTGATCGCGCTCGGCCTGTTGTGCCTGTCCAGCGCTCTCCAGCACACCGCCGCTCGGCGCCTCGCATCCCTGGCGCTCGTCTTGACCTGGATCGGAGTGGGACTCATCCTGCCGTATTATGGTGCTGAGATGTTTGGCCTACGTGCTATCGGC
>Ga0209647_1003281_pt1 | contig 12599 bp, 10 predicted proteins | sample GraSoi_2013_60cm_FD_185827 | JGI IMG/M metagenome (GOLD analysis project Ga0209647, IMG submission 185827) | Grasslands soil microbial communities from the Angelo Coastal Reserve, California, USA - Sample 9_17_2013_60cm (SPAdes) (version 2) | ecosystem: Environmental > Terrestrial > Soil >... | reverse complement strand
AACACGGCACCGTTGAGCTTAGCCGACCCCTCGCCGATCAGCACTGCCGTGAGGTGCGCGAGCGGCGCGAGATCGCCGGAAGCCCCGACGGAGCCCTTGGCGGGAATCACGGGACGGACGGCGCCGTTTGCCATCGCCACAAGGGCGTCTACGATTTCCGGTCGTACTCCCGAGTAGCCGCGTGCTAAGCCATTCGCCTTCAGGATCAAGATCAACCGGACGGTGCGGTCGTCGAGCGCCTCGCCGGTTCCCGCCGCATGGCTTAGCACCAGATGGCGCTGCAGGGTGCGCAGCTTGTCATCCGGAATGCGCGTCTTGGCGAGCTTGCCGAAGCCGGTGTTGAGACCGTAGACGGCTTCGCCCCGCGCGATGATCCGCTCGATTGAGCGAGCGCCCTCAGCGAGCTGGGCGCGTGTCTCGTCGGCGAGAACGATTGCGAGCGGCTCGCTCAGCAGCGCGCGAATGCTGTCGAGCGTGAGCTTGCCCGGCTCCAGGAGAAAGGTCGGTTGCCGCGTCACGCTCGGACCGCTCTCGGTGCGCAGAGCATAGGCAGTTTCAAACCATGCTCGCGCGCGCAGTCGATCGCGAGTTCGTAGCCCGCATCAGCATGACGCATGACACCGGAGGCCGGGTCGTTGGTGAGCACGCGCCTGAGCCGCCGTGCCGCCGCATCGGTGCCGTCGGCGACGATGACCATCCCGGCGTGTTGCGAATAGCCGATCCCAACGCCGCCGCCATTGTGGATTGACACCCACGTCGCGCCCGAAGCACAGTTGAGGAGCGCATTGAGCAGCGGCCAGTCGGCAACGGCATCGGAGCCATCCCGCATTGCTTCGGTTTCGCGGTGCGGGCTCGCCACCGAGCCGGAATCGAGGTGATCCCGCCCGACGACGATCGGCGCCTTGAGCTCGCCTCGCGCCACCATCTCGTTGAAGGCGAGTCCTGCCTTGGCGCGTTCGCCGAGACCGAGCCAGCAGATCCTCGCCGGCAGGCCCTGGAAGCGGATCTTCTCGCGCGCCATGTCGAGCCAAGTGTGGAGTTGTCGATCCGCGGGGAACAATTCCTTGATGCGCGCGTCGGTGCGATAGATGTCCTCGGGAACGCCCGACAGCGCCGCCCAGCGAAAGGGTCCCCGACCGCGACAGAACATCGGCCGGATATAGGCGGGGACAAACCCCGGAAAGGCGAAGGCGTCATCGACACCCATCTCGCGGGCGGCCTGCCGGATGTTGTTGCCGTAGTCGAGCGTGGGTATTCCCATGCGAAAGAGCTCGAGCATCGCGCGCACCTGCACCGCCATCGATTCCTTGGCGGCGCGTTCGGTTGCCTTGGGGTCGGCGAGCTTCATGCGTTGGTGCTGCTCGAGCGTCCAACCGGCTGGGACATAGCCGTTCAGCGGATCATGCGCCGAGGTCTGATCCGTGACGAGATCGGGCCGCGCACGTTTGTCGCCGGCTCTCGCTCTCCGCGCGATCTCTGGAAAAATCTCGGCGGCATTGCCGAGTAATCCGGTCGAGATCGGGCGCCCGGACACGCGGGCCTCGGCGATCATGGCGAGCGCTTCATCGAGGTCGCGCGTCCATTGATCGAGATAGCCCGTCTCGATCCGCTTCTCGATTCGGCTCGGCTGACATTCAACGGCAAGCAGCGCCCGCCATGGTCGCGGCCAGCGGTTGCGCGCCGCCCATGCCGCCGAGCCCGGCCGTCAGGATCCATCGTCCGCTTAGATCGCCCTCGTAATGCTGCCGACCGGCCTCGGCGAAAGTCTCGTAGGTGCCCTGGACGATGCCTTGGCTGCCGATGTAGATCCAGGAGCCGGCCGTCATCTGGCCATACATCATCAGGCCGCGGCGATCGAGCTCGTGAAAGTGATCCCAGGTCGACCACTTGCCGACAAGGTTCGAATTCGCGATCAGGACCCGCGGGGCATCCTCGTGCGTCTCGACGATACCGACGGGCTTGCCTGATTGAATGAGCAGCGTTTCGGTCGACCCAAGCTGGTGCAAGGATGCCACGATCGTGTCATAACACGCCCAGTCGCGAGCCGCGCGCCCAATTCCGCCGTAGACGACGAGTTCCTCAGGGCGCTCGCCGACCGCGGCATCGAGATTGTTCATCAGCATGCGCATTGCCGCCTCGGTCTGCCACGAACGGCAGGTGAGGCGGTCGCCATGCGGCGCTTTGATGCGGCGGGAATTGTCGAAACGGGGATTGTCGGTCATCTTGGAAACGATCCTTCACGCTGACGCAAGTCGTGCGATGGCACCGCGATAGGCATCGGCTATGTCATTCTCGCGGTGATGTCTACCGTCGCGGACCAGCCAATGGCCGCCGACCATGACGTGGAGAACGGGATTGCCACCGGCGGCAAAAACCCAGGAATCGAGAAGCTCATCCTCGGAGCGGCCACAGAGAACGGGGTGCTCGGGGTCGAGCACAACGATATCGGCGCGCCGTCCCGGCGCGATCACGCCGATCGGCCGGCCGGCCGCTTGCGCGCCGCCGCCAAGCGCGCGGCGATAGAGCGAGGCACCGGTCGCAGCACCGGGTCGGGGCTCGCTGACGTGGCGGCGGCGAGTCGTCAGGCGCTGCGCATATTCCAGCCAACGCAGTTCTTCAACCGGGCTTGTGCTAACGTTCGAGTCCGTGCCGATGCCAAAATGCCCGCCCGCAGCGACGTAGGCGAGAAGCGGAAAAATCCCGTCGCCCAGATTGGCCTCGGTGGTCGGGCACAGGCCGACCACCGCACCAGACTCGGTAAGGCCGCGCAGTTCTGCCGGCGTGGACTGCGTGCAGTGGACAAGACACCAGCGCGCATCGACAGGCGCGCGCTCTAGAAGCATCTCCACTGGCCGACGACCACTCCAGGCGAGGCAGTCATCCACCTCCTTCGCCTGCTCGGCGACGTGGACATGGATGGGCACCGTTGGGTCGAGCGAGCTCATTGCTGCGACCACCTGGCGCAAGGCTTCGAGCGGCACTGCCCGCAGCGAATGCGGCGCAATCCCGATGCGAATCTGCGGATCACGACCATAGCCCACAAAGAGGCCGCCGACCAAATCGAGGAACGCTTCCGTTCCCAGCACAAAGCGGCGCTGGCCTTCGGTTGGTGGAGCACCGCCGAATCCTGATGCCTGATACAGGACAGGCAGCAAGGTCAATCCGATTCCAGTTGTACGCGCCGCCGCGATGATGCGGTGGGCGAGCTCGGCTCGGTCGGCATAGGGCCGTCCTTGTGGATCTCGATGGAGATAATGAAACTCCGAGACTGCCGTGTAGCCCTGCTTCAGCAGCTCGACATAGAGCTGCGCCGCGATCGCCTCGACGTCGTCGGGCCCAAGTCGCGCGAGAAATCGGTACATCGTCTCGCGCCAGCTCCAGAAATCGTCGCCGACGGGCCCGGCTCGCTCGGTGAGGCCGGCCATCGCGCGCTGAAAGGCGTGACAGTGGAGGTTTGGCATGCCGGGGACGGCGATGCCGCGCAGCGGCGCGGCGTCGCCCGCGAGCCCGGTGTCGACAGAGGTGATCCATCCATGGGAGTCCACCTCGATCACGACGTCGTCAGTGAATCCCTGCGGAAGAAGTGCGCAGCGGGCGAGATAGCGAACGCGCTCTGGTGTGGACTGGCTCACATGTCCAGAATATACCAGTCCTGATGATTGACAACGGAAGGGTAGGGCATGGCGCGGAGCTATGAAGTTTGGGAGAACGCCCGTATCGCCACGATGACGCCCTCCGTTCCCGACTATGGTGTGATCGAGGATGGCGCCATTGCTGTAAGCGACGGGCGCATCGCCTGGGTGGGCCCCCGACGCGAGCTCCCGGCCGTCAAGGACGCGTTGGTTCACGATGCCGGAGGCGGCTGGATCACGCCCGGTCTCATCGATTGCCATACGCATCTCGTGTTCGCCGGCGATCGCTCGGCCGAGTTCGAGCTGCGGCTCAAGGGAGCGAGTTATGAGGAGATTGCGCGCGCCGGTGGTGGCATCCGGGCGACCGTCGCCAGTACGCGCGCGGCGAGCGAGGACGAGCTTTACTCCGCCTCGCTAAAGCGGCTGCACATGCTCATGGCCGAAGGCGTTACCACGGTCGAGATGAAATCGGGTTATGGGCTCAATGTCGACAGCGAGCGGAAGATGCTGCGGGTCGGGCGCCGTATCGCCGCCAATCTGCCGGTGACTGTGCGTACGACCTTTCTCGGCGCACACGCGCTGCCGCCAGAATACGACGGACGGCAGCGGGATTACGTCGACCTGGTCGCTGGAACCATGCTGCAAGCAATCGCTGCCGAAGGCCTCGCCGATGCAGTCGACGTGTTCGCCGAGAAAATCGCATTCACGCGGGAGGAGGCCGCGCGGATCTTCGACGCTGCGCGCAAGCTGGGGCTTCCCGTCAAACTGCATGCCGATCAGCTCTCCGATCAAGGGGGCGCCGCGCTCGCCGCTCGCTTCGGCGCGCTTTCGGCAGATCATCTCGAATATGCTGACGAAGCCGGGATTGCCGCGATGGCAGCAAGCGGAACCATTGCTGTCCTGCTCCCGGGCGCGTTCTATTTCCTGCGTGAAAAGCGATTGCCACCGATCGAGTTGCTCCGCCAGCATGCCGTCCCGATCGCCATCGCGACCGACTGCAATCCCGGTTCGTCACCGGTCCTCTCGCTGCTCCTAGTCGTTAACATGGCTTGCACCCTCTTCCGCATGACGCCGGAGGAGGCGCTCGTCGGAGTGACGCGCAACGCCGCCTACGCGCTTGGCCTGCGCGACCGCGGCACCCTTGAGACCGGCAAGGTTGCCGACTTTGCCATTTGGGACATCGCTCATCCTGCGGAGTTCGCCTATTGGATGGGAAGCAATCCGTTGCGCTGTATCGTCAAGCATGGCGTGGAGCTGGAGCGACGGTATAGTACCTAGTGCTTTTCACCGGTCCGCGGCGCGATGCCACCGCTGATTTGCCGCGGTTTGCTTGGGCCGGCGGCATAGATGAACCCGAACCGGTTCGCGAGAAAGGCGTCAAGCGCGATGTCTTCTACGAACGCGTGTTTATGCGTAAGCGACTTGGCGGGCAAGCAACATCCCGACCACGAGCCGGACGAGGAGTGCTCGCTCCATCGAGGGTCTTCCCTGGTGGTCCTGTGCCCAATTGCTAGGCGCTAGACCAAGGATCCGATAGTATCACACGAATGGGCGACCAACCGTTTTTGGCGGCCCTAGCTTGCACATCGCCGCTGGCCAGCAGCGACGTTAGGATTGCTCCATCGTCGCGCGCGGGTGTAGGACCGGCTGGACACAGACAATGGAGGTCCGCGATGGCGACGGCCACGATGTCCGAGGCTACAACAACGACCTCGGAGAGAGTACACCGGCTGCTCGCAACGGCGCGAGAGACGATGGGAAAAGTGCGGTACTGCTGGGCGGTGACGGCGAGCGAGTATGGCGGTGCAAACGCCCGGCCCATGGGGCGCATCCCGGGCCCACCGGGCGAGGACGAGTGGACAGTTTGGTTCTTGACGAGCAGCGACTCGCGAAAGGCAGCAGAGATCCGGCGCGACCGGCGGATCACCATTGCCTACCAGCAAGACTCCGATGATGCCTATGTCACGCTCGTAGGATCGGCTGCTCTCGTCGAGGACAGGTCTGAGATTCGCAGCCGCTGGCAAGAGCCATGGAATGTTTACTTCCCTAGCGGGAAGGAGGATCCGAATGCTGTCTTCATCAGAGTAGAGGTCGATCGCATCGAACTGTGGGTGCGAGGCATCACGCCCGAGCCGTTCGGATTGCGGCCTTCGGTACTCCTCCGCGATTCGGCCAATTGCTGGAACGTCCTGTCCAGCTGAGCGCGAATGCCTCGATTGAGATTTGTCCACAGCGCCTAGTAGATTGCCCGCACCCCCGTGCTCAAAGGCAGCGTCGTGCTCGAACGAGATATGGTCGTTTATTGCAGCGCATGTCCGGATGCTGCGGGAACGAGTCCGGGAGGTCAACGCCGCTGCGCGCCCCGCCTCTGCAGGGTTTGCAGGGGAGATCCGCGAGCGCCGAAGACATTCGATCAGACCCGAGCTACGTCGACCAGGTTATCCGAGTACGTCCCAGCTTGGCCCAAGCTGCAGTGCCTGTCGGCGCTGGTTGCATTCACGGACGTACCGCCGCGGTTCAGGCTAGGCCAATATCCGACACTGGCCAGCACCAACCCAGGCATCACGTCTTCACTCAGCTCGGCGCGTGCCTCGAGCGACCCACGGTCGTTGAACACGCGGACATAGCTTCCGTTCTCGATACGCCGCGCCACCGCATCTTTGGGATGGATGAGAAGCGTCTGTTCACCCTGACGCCGTTGCTGGACCGTTTCGTTGGCGTATTGGGTATTCAAGAATGCATGCGGCTTGGGCGAGACCAAGTTCAGGGGATAGCGTTTAGCAAGTTCCGGGTTCGACTGCGGCGTCTCGTAAGGCGGAATGTAGTCCGGCACCGGATCAACCGGTTCGCCAGGCTGCATGGCCTCGTACATCGAGCGCCAGACAGGCACCACGAAGTTTCCGTTCTCAGCCGTGCTGGCTTTGAATTCGCATTTGCCGGACGGGGTCTTGAAGTTCCCATCGGCGTGCGGTGCCCGCTTGTCCGGATCGCCGACGTTCAGTCGCATGAACCCGCGTTCCTTGAGAAGCTCGAGAGTGATGCCCTTCAACTGGGGTGAATCCCAGTCGTAGAAGTCTCGTAGCATCTCATCATCAGTGATGTCCCAGTATGCATCGTTGAATCTCATGGTCTTCGCGAGGCGACGGAACAATTCGACGTTAGGCACGCATTCTCCGGGCGCCGGAATTGCCGGCTGATTGAGCATCATGTAGAGATGGCCCCACGTGACCATCAGATCATATTGCTCGGCCTGCATGGTGGCGGGCAGGAGAATGTCGGCGTAGCGCGCCGTGTCCGTAACGAACAACTCGCTCACGACCGTGAACAGGTCTTCGCGCTTGAGCCCTGCAATGGTCTTGGATTGCGCCGGAGCCTGGGACACCGGATTGGAATTGTACACGAACAACGACATGATGGGCGGGTCAAGCTTCATCTCGCCGGTGAGTGCAGACCCGAGGTCAAGTTCGTTGACGACGCGCGTGCCAGGTTTGATCCAGTCGGGCCGGCAAATCTTGTCGAACTTGAACGGAAATTCCCAGATCGGCATCTCGACGGCGCCGCCCCCGACATGCCGCCACGCGCCGACCAGCGCCGGCAAGCAGGTGATCGCCCGGATGGCCTGGCCGCCGCCGCGGCTCCGCTCGAGGGCAACGCCTTGGCGGATGGCCGAAGGCTGGGTCCTAGCGTATTCGCGCGCCAGCTTCCGAATATCGCTCGACGAGACGCCGGTGATATCTGCGACCTTCTCCGGCGGATATTGGGCCGCACGTGCCCTCAACTCCTCGAAGCCGAGCGTGTATTTCGCGACATAGTCGTGATCCACCAGATCTTCGGCGATGATCACGTTCATCATGCCCAGTGCCAGCGCCGCATCCGTGCCAGGGTTGATGCGGATGTGCCAATCGGCCTGCTTGGCCGTGCGCGTACGCACCGGGTCGATCACGACGATCTTGGCGCCGTTCTTCTGCGCCCTGAGGATAAAAGGCCAGGCATGGAGGTTGGTATTGATCATGTTCATCGCCCACACGATGATGTATTTCGCGTAGGCGAGGCTTTCGACATCGAGACCACCGGTCGGACCCACGGTCATGATCCAAGCCGTGGAAGATCCTGATTCACAGTATGTTTTCTCTGCGACGGTAGCGCCGAGCCGGTTGAAGAACGCGTCGCCGCAGGTCAGCCCATTCAGCGTGCCCTGATGCCCGAGATAGGCGTGGGGCATGATCGCTTGCGCGCCGTATCGTGCGATGATGTCCGTCCAGCGCTTCTTGATCTCAGCAAGCGCTTCGTCCCACGAAATGCGTTGGAACTGCCCGCTGCCCTTGGGTCCGGTGCGCCGCATCGGGTAGAGCAAGCGGCTGGGATTGTAATGATGCTCGGCGAAGTCCTTGAGCTTCACGCAAAGGCCGCCGCGGGTCATCGGATGATCGGGATCGCCGGTCACCTCGACGAGCTTGCCGTCCTCGACGTGGTAGAGAAAGGCGCAGGTATCAGGACAGTCTTGCGGGCAAGCGCCCTTGACAATGCGGGTTTCGCTGACGTGCACGGACATCGTAGGCCTCCCCAGAAAAAGGACGAAGGCACTTGGTGCATCCCCGGGCGCTCGGCGCACCGGTCCGTCACAAACCAATTGACTACCCCATTCAGAGTTTCTGCAAGAAATGTGCCGAGCGCAGCCGCCTAAGGGCGGTCGCGGTTGCTCCAGCAAAACGGCCGTAAAGCGGCACTTGCCACGCGAAAGCGCTCCTTCCGCGCGCCATTTGAGGCGCCTATCTGCCGGTCAGATCCAGGGACGTGCATATTTTCTAGGCGGGCCAAGGCGCGGTGGCGGAGCTGGCTCCGTAAAGGCGCAGGCCTCCGAGATTGCGATTCGACGCCTCGGCCTAAATGTCTGGTTCTGTTAAGGGTTCGATGCCTGCCGCTGACGGCGCCGCATGCTCGAGGCACCTCTGCCGCTCAGAGACGCTCAGCCATACTTGTCCCGCATTATGGGCAGAACCGTCTCGACACCGCGCGGGACGATGCCGAAATCAGCGAGAGTCGGTTCTGAGCCACTAACGACTTTGTCAGTCATCAAGAGGCGCACCTGATCGCGGGTGAAGGGCGGATTGGGCATTAACTCGAGAGCAGCTGCTTGGAGTTCGGCCGTCGCGAATGAGATCGGGAAGAGGATCCGTCGCCGATCGAGGGCCTGCAGTAGCATCTCCAATAGTTCGCGAAAGCTGTAAACGGCAGGTCCGCCGAATTCGTACAGCTTTCCTCCGGGCGGGCCGTCCTCCGCGACAACAGCGATCGCCTCCGCCACGTCGTCGACATCGACGGGCTGGAACTTTGTTCGGCCGCCCCCGATCAGGGGGATCACGGGGGAGAGTTTTGTCATGGAGGCGAAGCGATTGAAAAAATGGTCGTCGCGACCGAACACCAGGCTAGGCCTGATAATCGTCGCTTCCGGAAAGGCGGCGCGCACAACTTCTTCGCCGACGGCCTTGGTCCGATCGGATCGCGCCGGCGCGTCGGTACGGCTGCCGAGCGCGGAAAAATGGACAAGCCGACGCGCCCCGGCGTGACGAGCGGCGGCGGCCACGCGGCGAGCACCTTCGATATGGATCGACTCGTAAGTCTGCCGTCCACGCTCGGAGAGAATGCCGACGAGATTGATCACCAGAACAGATCCGGCGACCGCCGCCGTGACGGCGGCGTCATCGAGAAGATCGGCCCTGACCAGCTCGGGCTGGGGCTCCGCCTTCGAGGCGCGCGCGGGCTTCGCCGCGTCCGGTCGGCGCCCCGCCGCCCGCACTCGCGCGCCGCGTGCCATCAGGGCCGTCGTGAGGTGACGGCCGATAAAGCCCGCTCCGCCGAAGATCGTAACGGTGCCGATGGGCATGTCGCACCTCGCGGCAAAAGGGACCGGTCTGGCTGACGCGCTTAGGGTGCGCGCTGGCGGCGCTTCCGTGCCGCGTCACGTCTGCCGCCCTCAAGGATAGTGCCTGCTCACGCCGCGGCGACCGCGATCCGATGCTTGTGCCGACGCGATCAATTGATCGACGCCTCTCGCTCACGCTCGCGTCGATCCGCTTGCTGAGAGATGCGGTTACGCCCAGGTGTCAAGCGCCTCCCTATCTTTTTTTCTCCCCACCGTTGCTTTCCGAACCGCCTTGGCAGTTCCCTCGCCAAACTCCCGCGCGCGATGGCTGGTATCGAGATTGACACTGCGCCCACTTTCGGATGTGTTCAAGGATTGCGATCTTGGGTCCCCGACCAGTTACGGCTTTCGCGCCGTCCTAGGGCGCCACAGGTCTTGGTCGCCGAAAAGAACCGCCCCAATCTTGGCCAACGGCTAACATCCGGTCTCATCTGATGCGCTGCGCCTGTCGCGATGTTCTCGCGCGCCCTCTTGAGCATCGTCACTACATCCGCGTGCGTTGTCCGGGGATGGTCGTTGAAGGTATCTATCCACCTGAGGCGGCCCGTAACCTCGCTGATTGCGAACATGATCGGCTCTACGACGTCAATCGCACGCGCTGCTTGGATGGCGCCAAGGATGCAATAGCGTCCGTCCGGGGTCTTCAGGAACCCCTTGCACCAGCGTCGCTCATCGCTGAGCAGGTGTATGACCTTGTCCATCTTCTCGAGAGCCCGAACACGGCCTTCATAGCCAGTACCGTCGAAGGGCATAGTCTTCTCCCTGGGGCCGTTGCATATTGGCGCCCTTTGTGGCGCCACGGGCTGATCCAAGACCCGCTGCGTTGAGAGCCGCAAGACGTTTCGTCTGAGGATGCGAGCGCGGAGCCGTGCGCCCCGCGCTCGCGGCGTCGCTGTGAGTCTTCAACGGTGGTGCACCACACTGCCCCGGCCAGATGGCGGACCTATTCGAGCGACCGGACTGGGCGGGAGGAAGCCGTGGTGGTGGTGCCGATGGACGAAGAAGAATGACGCTCCCAGCCCGAAGGGCGGACCCCAAAGCCAAGGACTGTAATAGTGATAGTAGGAATAGGACGGGTAGTAAGAGTAGGGCGCGTAGTAAGGGTATGGCGGATAGTAGCGGTATAGCGGAAAAGTCGGATAGGACGGGTACGGGGCTGGCGCGACAAGTTGCTCCGGCAGCTCTGGGATGCCCCCAAACATATTCAATGGACCGAGACGCAAAACCTCGTCGGCAATCTTTTTCTGGTCATCCGAGAGGCTGGCGTACAGCGCACGGAAGGCTGCGCTGAACTTCCTGAGACCGTCGAGTTGTGCTTCCCCGAGCTTCTCGTAGGAGCCGAGATTGTCGATTGCGTTGCCGCTTGTTGCGCTCTTAGCCCGCTCTTGGATCAGCGGCGCCACCAAGTTCACGTTCTCCCGCATCACTTGAGCGACATTGGCCCACAGCGGTTCTTGCGCGGGCGTGATCTGCAGCCTCTCATGGAGATAGTTTATGCGTGGCGCGATACCGTTAAGAGCAGGCTGCCTGGCGCCATTCTCCTGGATCGGCGTCTGCATGGGCTCAGTTGAACTGTCGGTACCCTGAACCAGTAGTGTGGTGCTCGAGGAGCTCCCAAAACCTGCCGTTTGGGCGAACGACACGGCTGGTGAGAGGCCGATAAAAGAGATGCCGCTGAGAACCATCGCTGCGGCTAGCGTGCGGGCGATCGGATTGGAGACGTAACACATCATTCCGACCCCTTCGCGGATCGAGGCGATCACGCTCGGCGGCGGTATCGATAGATTACGTATGATCCGACATTCAGCTTCGCAAGCTCACTTCTAGTCGGGAGGAACCGTAGGTTAGGTCGCTTCCCAAAATCTTCAACTTTTCGCGAGCGCGGACCCAGCGGATTCGAAGATGATCCGCTGAACGCTATCCAGATGGATAGCTCATTGTCATGTCACCCTCATATGAAAGCCTTCGCGCCGAGCTTGACGAAATCGTGGAACGGTATCGTGCTCACCTCGCGCGCGACCAGAGCAAGGTCGCGTTGACGCGTCAGGAGGCAGTGAAGCGCATTCGCCAGCTCGGCTTTACCGAAGGCGACGCCATGCGCTGGCTCGACCAGAAGCCACGGCGCCCATGAAAGAACGCCCCGCTTTCAGCGGGGGGCATCGTGTGCGGTGTCATGGACCGCCTGAGGAGATGGCTGCCTCGCTTTCAAACTCGCTGGTGGTATAATTCTGAGTCCGCACACACCAGGGAGCGGACCAATGAGCACCACAAGAGAAGCAGTGCTCGATGTCGTCAATGTGAGCGATGACGGGTTCTTAATGGAACTCGGTTTCGTGGCACCTGATGGCGGCAGATTCATAGTCCGCGCCAGCACATTGACCTTAGTAGGGCTGCAGCTTCGTGCGAAGCTCGGCCAACACGCCGGTCACAATCGGATTGATGCGGCGCAAGAGGTGGTGCTTCCGGAACCCGCTCTTCGAGGTTGAACGAGTAGAACAGCCGACTCTGGTCACCGGTTTGTCGTCCCATCATGCCGCATCTCCGTCGCCGACACCGCAAAGCAACGGAATCACAGCTCGACGACGATCACGAGCTTTTTTCAACAGAATCGGCTGGTGTCGGAATTCTTGCCTACGCCAGCCGTGGCGACCCTCGCCGTTCATCGGGTGATCGAGCACGGCCTTCTGCTCGGGGCTGAGTGCCTGATAAAGCGCCTCGAGGGTGGGCTGCGCGGTTTGGAGGGTTTGGGCGCGAGCTGCTGCGATCTCGCCGAAACGCGCTTGACGCTCGACTATGGCTCCTAAGTCGTTGCGCCCTCGATGGTGCCAGTGCGACCAGGCGGTCACATCAAGACCGACCGGCGCGAGCGACGACGCTGGCAGTGCCTCACAAACTCCGGATACGCTTCAGAATAAAACGGGTCAGACTCTAACTACAGTTGCCCGAGATGTGAGTGGACGTAGGCCGGCGATCGAAGTACGCTTTGCGTTATGTCGGGGCGCGGCTCTTTTGTGACCGCGGGCCGTACTCTCTCATAGGTGGCT
>Ga0209647_1003280_pt1 | contig 12600 bp, 7 predicted proteins | sample GraSoi_2013_60cm_FD_185827 | JGI IMG/M metagenome (GOLD analysis project Ga0209647, IMG submission 185827) | Grasslands soil microbial communities from the Angelo Coastal Reserve, California, USA - Sample 9_17_2013_60cm (SPAdes) (version 2) | ecosystem: Environmental > Terrestrial > Soil >... | reverse complement strand
ACCGATCTGTTTCTGACGCGCAAACAAACGGCAGGAAAAACAAAGCACGTCGAGGTATGGCTGGTAACGGGGAAGTAGAGACGTGCTCGAAAGAGGCGCAAGAACCTGTGAAAACGTTCCTTAACAACCAGCATCGGAAGGAATGTTTATCTGCACCGATGTGGCAACCCCGCATCAGCGTCTCCTCAGCCTGCCCATCGAGCAGTTCGAAGTGACCGTGAAAGCGATTTCAGGGCAAGAGATGGATAGAAGGGGAGAACGATCCAGATGCTTGCCAGAAAGACCCCGCCAATCATTCTCTGTGATGGGATTCGGCTTCTATCTGGTAGCCTATCCATTCCGATGCTGGAGATGTCCTGTGAATCGCCACATCATTTATATAATGACCCAAAAGAACTGGAGAAAGATTCGGCAAGATAGTCAGCATGACAGGCAGACATGTTGGGCCACCTACGCTTCTCCGACGGGAGTATGCTTCATTTTGCGAGCAAAACACTGCTCAGGCTCATAGAAGATGGATGAGAGAGGATAAGCAACAAAAGATAACATGCCTTGCCCCCCGCTGTTGCCTGCCTTACCAACAGTGACGAGGATCATGATTAAACAAAAATAGTATAATTTACTATCGATAGTAAATTATACTATTTAACGACCGGAACCGACGGGATTCGAACCCGCGATCTCCTGCGTGACAGGCAGGCATGTTAGGCCACTACACCACGGCTCCTCGTTGATGCACTTTTTGGGGTGCGAGTAGGATAATACCAGACAGTTGTGCCCTTGTCAAGTGTTTGAGTGGGCGTGTTTGGAGTTTCTATCTATATGAGCCCTTTGCTGACACAGAGTTCGGCATTCAAAATGGAGCCGCCCGCGGCTCCGCGGATGGTGTTGTGGCCGAGCAGTACGAATTTGTAACTCAGGATGGGGCAACGACGTAACCTGCCCATGGTTACTGACATGCCGTGCCCGGCATCACGGTCAAGTAATGTTTGAGGACGGTCGGGCTCCTTGCGGTAGATCAATGCTTGCTCCGGGGCGCTGGGTAGCTTGAGGCGCTGCGGTTCAGGTTTGTAGTTTTGCCAGGCTGCAATGATTTCCTCGGGGGCTGCATCAGATGCTAATTCGATGCTGGCACATTCAAGGTGACCTTCGCGTGTAGCTACGCGATTGCACTGTGCGCTTACGACGAGCGGGGCATCAGTAAATCCGTGGCCTTCTTCCCATGTGCCTAGCATTTTGCGTGTTTCGCTTTCTACCTTTTGCTCTTCTCCACCGATGTAGGGAATGGCGTTGTCGAGAATATCGTAGGAGGGTAGACCCGGGTAGCCCGCGCCTGAGATGGCTTGTAAGGTTGTCACCATTACTTTACGCAGGCCGAAGGCTTGCTGGAGGGGCTTGAGCGCCATCACCAGGGGGGTGGCTGAGCAATTTGCATTGGTGATGATGCTGCCTGGCCAACCTCGCTGTTTACGCTGCTGCGCAATGGCTGCTGCATGATCGGCGTTTACCTCCGGTATGAGCAATGGAACATCATGCTCCATGCGGTACTGTTTCGCATTGCTGAAGACGGCTATGCCAGCACGGGCAAAAGCGGCTTCAACCTCGCCAGCCACTTCCGCCGGCAGCGCCGAAAAGGCGATTTTCACGTCTACCGGCAGCGCTTCGGGTTGGCAGGCTACAACAGGGAGTGTTGCAGCGGATGTGGGCATCTCACTCCCAGGTAAGCGCCACTTTGCCACCTCGGCATAGGTACGTCCCTCGTGCCGATCTGAGGCGGCAAGGGCGACCAGTTCAAACCAGGGATGGTCGCGCAGTAGCTCGATGAAACGTTGTCCGACCATGCCGGTTGCGCCTAAAACAGCGACTGGGATTCGTGACTGTGCATGCATTTTTTATTGCTCCTAGCGGGTTTCTCGCTTCCTCTCACGTGCTTCGTGGCGTACTAATGGAATGACCGGTGCAATCAAATCGCGGTGCAGGCTGCGCAAAGCACGCTCGCTGTCTTGATCCTCAACAATGAGGATGATACCTGTTTCTGACGCGCCCTGGGTGACTACTGGAATACGTTCGCGCGCAAGGGCGGTGATGGCACGAGCAGAGCTCATAGGATCAGCAGAGAAGCCAGAGCCTATACAGGCACAGGCGGCTAATCCGCGCTGGCAGCTGACACGCCAGGTGCCCATATCGTGCTGCAAGAGGGCTACAACGGAGCCGGCGGACTGTTCTTCAACCATAAATGAGAGATGATGGCCGGATGATGAACAAATAGCGACAGGCGCGGCTCCTGCACGAGCAGCTAGAGCGAAAACCTGGCCGGCGTTCTCAGCTGCGCCGAACATATCTGTGTTTTCAACGGTAATCAAGGCCAGTTGATGGCGTATAGAGATGGCGGCGGCTGCAGTGCGCTGGTTTCTTTCTGGTCCAACCACTGTTCCACGAGTATACGGGCGAAAGGTATTACGCACGCGTACGGGAATGTTGCGGTGCGCTACCGGAATGAGCGTGCGTGGGTGAAGCACTTTAGCTCCAAACCATGATAGGCGGGCAGCCTCCGCGTAGGTGAGTCGTGGCAGCAGGCGAGTATTTGCTACTATGCGTGGATCGGCAGAGAGTACACCGTCAACATCTGTATAGATGGAAACCTCGCGACAGTCTAATACTGCGCCCATGACAGTAGCGGAATAGTCTGAGCCGTTTCGCCCGAGGGTCGTAGCGAAACCTGTGGTTGTGCGACCAATGAAGCCTGGTGCAACTGGCACAATGCGCAGCTCGATCAAAGAGTAAATGAGCCGTTGAGCATTAGCCCGCGTCTCTTCCATTAAGGGATCAGCGCCTATCACTGTCCCCAAAGGTTGTGGCGTTTCGCTCTGTGGATGGGTGGTAATAATGACCTCTTCACGTATAGGGGCAGTATCGACGTCAATATCGCGAGCGGCAGCAGCAACGAGCAGTACCGAAAAACGCTCACCCCAGGCAGCGACGGCAGCAGTTCGTAGAGGCAGCTCGTGGGTATGTGCGGCCGCAGCTTGCAATGCGAGTACGTCTTGAGATAGCGCGGTAAATGCCGTTTCCAGGTCATGAAGCAGGCTATGACGAGTTTCGTGGTTATGTATGGCTTTCTCTGCTGCTTCTATGTGTTTCTGCTTCAATGCGCTTAGCTCGAGCGCGCAGTGCTGGTGCTCGCCGGTACAGGATAGGCGTGCGATGCGTAGCAATTGATCGGTTACGCCCGACATAGCTGAGACTACCACGACGGGGAAGGCTTCTCCAGGATCATGTAATTTATGGGCGATGATATTTGCAACATGCCGTATACGCTCTCCGCTGCCGACGGAGGTTCCTCCGAATTTGATGATTTGTACACTGCTTTCCATGAGATTGCTCCGATAGATGATTTCGATGTACACTACTCCCGCCCCCACGCGGGAGGAAAGGTGAGGGGAAGCATACCTCCCCCCGCCTACAAAGCCCAGGCTCCTCTCTTACGCGGGGACGGATGCGCTGGCTTTGAGAGTGGCAGCTTTCAAGGCTTGATCGAGGTCTTCGATCAGGTCATCGACGGTTTCCAGGCCGATGGATAGGCGAACGAAATCGGGTGTGACGCCTGTTTCGTATTGCTCATCCGGCGTCAACTGTGAGTGTGTTGTACTGGCGGGATGGATGATCAGCGACTTTGCGTCTCCGACGTTAGCCAGGTGCGAGAATAACTCAACGTGGCGAATGAGCTGTTTGCCTGCCTCCAAACCGCCCTTAATGCCGAAGCCCAGGATAGCCCCGTAGCCATGCGTGTGGTACCTGGCCGCTATTTCATACTGCGGATGGCTCTTCAGGCCGGGGTAGTTTACCCAGGTAACGGATGGATGCCCTTCCAGGAACTCGGCGACGCGCAGCGCATTCTGGCTATGGCGCTCCATACGCAATGGTAATGTTTCTAGTCCTTGCAGGAACAGCCATGAATTGAGTGGAGCGATGGCAGGGCCAAGGTCCCGCAGCAGTTGCACACGCGCCTTAATAATGTAGGCCAGGGGGCCTAGTGCCTCAACGTAGCGCAATCCATGATACGAGGGATCAGGCTCGTTAAATGAGGGGAAGCGGCCGCTCGTCCAATCGAATGTGCCGCTGTCAACAATCACACCCCCGATAGAGGTGCCGTGTCCACCAATAAACTTGGTAGCAGAGTGGACAACGATATCAGCGCCATGCTTGAGCGGCTGCACCAGGTAGGGCGTGGGCAAGGTATTATCGATGATGAGTGGCACACCATATTCATGAGCAATGTCAGCTACGGCGCGAATATCCAGGGTATCCAGGCGCGGATTGCCAACCGTCTCGGCGAATATGGCCCTGGTGCGCTCGTTGATAGCGGGGCGGAAGTTCTCCGGGTCGCGGCTGTCCACGAAGCGAACGTTGATGCCGAGCTTGGGTAGTGTATAGTGGAACAGATTATAGGTGCCGCCGTACAGGCTGGCCGAACTCACGATCTCGTCACCTGTTTCAGCGATGTTGAGAATAGACAGCGTTTCCGCTGCCTGGCCAGAAGCGGTTGCCAGTGCGCCAACGCCTCCTTCGAGAGCGGCGATACGGCGTTCGAAAGCATCCTGGGTGGGATTCATGATGCGCGTATAGATGTTGCCAAATTGTTTGAGCGCGAAGAGGTCGCCGGCATGCTCGGGACTATCGAAAACATAGGAAGATGTCTGATAGATGGGAACTGCACGAGCATTAGTTGCGCTGTCTGCTGTTTCCTGACCTGCATGTAATGATAAGGTTTCAAAACCGTAACGACGATTACTATTGAGTGCCATAGATGTCCTTACTCCTTTAGCAGATTCAGCGCATCGGTCATCTGCTGCCACTCCTTCAGGAAAGCATCATGACCGTGCGGGGAATCCAGTTCTACGTAGGTTGCGTTACCACCTACCGCTCGCACCCGGTCTGCTAACCAGCGTACACGCGCGGCAGGAAAAAGAAAATCCGAACGAATGCCAACGAAGAGTGCTTGACTGCGTAAGCGACTCAGCGCGGCTTCAATAGAGGAATAACCCTCACTGACGTCATACAAATCCATTGCCCGGCTGATGTAGAGGTAGCTGTTGGCGTCGAAGCGCTTGACCAGGGCTTCCCCCTGGTAATAGAGATAGCCTTCTACGTCAAAACGCTCACCGAGGTCTGTGAAGCCACTTGGGGAAGGCACATTTTGGTTGCGGGCAGGGCTACGCGCAAAACGCAACTCCATTGCCTCCTCACTCTGGTAGGTAATCATTGCCAGCATGCGTGCAATGGCCAGCCCTGCCTGCGGACCCTGTCCAGGCAAATAATCACCGCCTTGCCAGAGTGGATCAGCCAGGATAGCCTGTCGCCCGACTTCGCTGAAAGCTATTGCCTGCGCAGTGAGCGCGGCTGTTGCAGCAACAACGATAGCCTTACGTACAAGCTCAGGATAGGCAACAGCCCATTCCAGTGCTTGTTGTCCGCCAATCGAACCGCCTGCGACCATGGCTAGCTGGCGCACGCCCAGGTGCTCGACCAACCCTCGCTGCACCTCCACCATATCCCGAATGGTGATGACTGGAAAACGCATACCATATGGGCGGCCTGTGTTTGGGTCAATGGACGAGGGGCCGGTACTACCATAGCAGCCCCCCAGAATATTCGAGCAGATCACGTAGTAGCGCGAAGTATCAAAGAATCTTCCCGGGCCGATCAAGGGATTCCACCACGCTACTTTTGGATCATGGGGGTGTTCAGGGTCGTGGGCATGTGAACTGCCGGTGAGCGCATGGCTAATAAGCACCGCGTTATCACCTGCCGCATTGAGGTTGCCCCACGTCTCATATGCCACTGTCACAGGGGCGATGTAACCACCACGCTGCAGTGGCAGTGAGTCAAAGGTGTACAGGTGTACTTGGTTGACAGGTTTGACCTGTGTACCTGACACAACATTGTGTTCCAACTGTGTCACCATTGCCTCTCCTTTCTTTTGGCCTGGCCTGAAAATGGGAACAAAAAAACCCCTACCCTGACAGGGGCGAGGGGTAAACGGTTTTCGCGGTACCACCCTGATTTATCGACGCCTCACAGCGTCGATCTCAATGAGTGTTAAGGGAGAAGTGATTGTCTCTCAAAACACTCTAGCCTGTAACGGGGCGAACCGGCACGGTCTACTAACCCGCAAGGTGTTCAACCTGCAACTCCGAGGTCATATTCAACGCTGGTGCGGCGCTGGCATCTCATCAGCACCAACTCTCTGTAGCCGTCCGTAACGTTTACTCGTCCTCATCACAGTTGTTGTTTTTGGGCCTGCTTTGTGATTGCTCGTTGCTAAAGTACACGGTATACGCAGGCAATAAAAAACCCCTGCATCTCAGGGGTCTAGCTTCGTTGCTTATTCCCCTCATCTCGCGGACTATTCCGCCGGAATTGGCACCCTTCCTGCATCCATGCAGGTGGGTTGTCGGGCTTCATCGGGCCGTTTCCCTCCACCTCTCTTGATGAGAGCAGATTTTGCTGCGTATATTCAGTTGTGTGGGTACTTTCAATTTGTTAGTTAAGTATACCGGAGAAACTTGCGTAATGTCAAGGGTTTGAAGGAAGGAAGCGATATTATGAAACATCTTCGTCTGTCTCTGATCGGCTTTGGCGTTGTTGGACAGGGATTTGCTGAGTTGCTGGCAAATAAGCATGTTGATTTGGAACAACAATGTGGGGTGGATGTGAAACTTGTTGGAGTTGGTAACGCTCGACATGGTTTTATCTATCGTGAGGAAGGGTTAGATATTCCTACAGTATTGGCACTGGCGGCCAGGCAGCGCCCGCTCACAGAACATCCAGGAGTGGCACATTGGGACAGTGCGTTGGAGGGGCTACGAGCAAGCAGTGCGGACGTGCTGGTTGAAGCAACGCCAACAAATTTGCGCGATGCGGAGCCGGGTATGAGCCATGTGCGGATGGCTCTCGCGAAAGGTATGCACGTTGTTACTGCGAACAAAGGACCGGCGGCGCTAGCTGCGAGGGAACTGCTCGCGCTGGCGCGAGAACATGGGGTGCAGTTGCGCATGGAGTCAACGGTTATGGCCGGTACACCTGTGATCAGCACTATTCGTGAAGGTATGGCAGGGGCGCGTGTTTACGGGTTGCGCGGCATACTCAATGGTACCACGAACTATATATTGAGCGCGATGGCGTCCGGACGTAATTATACTGAGGCCCTGGCAGATGCGCAGGCCCGGGGATATGCTGAAACCGATCCAACTGCGGATGTCGAGGGCTATGATGCGGTGGCAAAAACTTTGATTCTGGCTGCGCTTGTATTTGGTCGCACACTTAAACCGGAGCAGGTGATACGGCAGGGCATCACAACGATTAGCAGGCAGCAGGTACAAACGGCGTTTGCTGAGGGTAAAAGGATCAAACTGATTGCTTCATTACGCCTGATTGGAGGCGTTAACGGACGGGAAGATACGCTTGAAGCGCGGGTTGAGCCAGGCGCATTGCTGCTGAGCGATCCACTGGCTCGTGTTGATGGTGTGTTGAATGCGTTGACGATCCAGGCTGATACGCTCTCGGAAGTTACGGTGATTGGGCCAGGAGCCGGGCGCAAGGAGACAGGCCAGGGCTTGCTGGCGGATGTGATCGCCTTGACAAGGTAAACCCGTGTATTTTTCATGCCACGGAAGACGTTTGGCGTGGTTGATGGTGTGGGAAACGTGAAAGGCGGAAGCGGTCTAGTGGAACAATGGGTTGCGTGCCGCGTACCATGCTGCTCAAGAGTTCGCCCAGGAGCACACCAAATTTGAAACCGTGGCCTGTTAAGCCCGTGGCGAAGATTACACGGGGGTCGGATGGCAAGTGGTCAAGGATAAAATCTTCGTCAGGGGTCACGTCGTACATACCTGAATCGATACGGACTAATTTTGCGGACGTAAGGGCAGGCAAGAGTTCGCGCAGCTGCATGGTGATGCGGGCAATTACATGTTCATCGGGAAAAGAAATCTCATCAGGGTCAACCGGGGAGCCAAATTCATGTGAGGTTGCTTTTAGCCATCCGTTGCAGCCTTGATGGATGGGTAAGCCGTAGAGGTCTCGAGAAATAAATGAGGGGAATGTGCCAGCGCTAAATAATGAAGGGAGTAGACCTGCGAAATAGAGCAGGTACTGGCGGGTCATGCGTACAGGTAGATGTAAATCAGCAAGGAGTCGATGGATCCAGGGACCGGTCGCGAGCACGACACGATCTACCGAGATCTCGGTTCCAGCATTGAGGCGCAGGCGGACGGGACGTAATTGACTGTCGTTTGTTATGTGGGTCACGCGGCAGGACTCGCATATTTCTCCACCAAGATCAAGTACCAGGTCCCGCAGCGTTTGCAAACAGGTTGAGGCGTGTAAGATGCCACCTGCATGGTTATAGGTAAGAGTATCGTAAGGCTGCGTATCGAACTGGGGGAAGCGTAGCCTGCAATGTTCTGGGGATAGGCGCTCGATAGGTAGTCCCAATGCCTGGAGAGTATGATAGCTTGGCTGGGCGAAATTATCCTTCGCCGTGCCCAGCACGAGCACGCCGGTCGGAGTATAGAGTGAGCGCCTTGATAGCTGTTCGAGGCTCTGCCAGCGTTTCAGACTTAAACGCACCATCCGGCTATAGAACGAATCGGGCCCATATTCGTGGCGCAGAAGACGTGAAGGCCCATGAGAACTGCAGCGCCTGTGATCGACAGCCTCCTGTTCCAGGACTGCGACATGTGGCATGCCCTGCTTTAGTAAAGCATACGCGGTTGAGAGCCCAACGATTCCTGCGCCCACGATTACGGTGCATTGCTGACTTAGCATATCATTCCGTCTCCTGAGAAGTTTTGTAACTATTCAGGTCTCCTCTCCTCTTGACTCCCCAGCGCCTGCGGCGCTTCGCAAGCAGGGCTTTCTGCTGGATATGCATTGAGCAGCTGCAGGCTGCTCAATGCATATCCAGCAGAAAAAAGCGAGACACCGCAGGCGGCGAAGAGTCCTGAACAGTTACGAAGTTTTATTGAACAGTCAAAAGTATAACAGGAAATACACTTAAAGTCAATAAGAGATACGCCTACTAGTTTAATAATTTACATTATAATGAAATGTATTAGTTTTGCACTATATTTTGTAAGAACAGCGTAGTACTTTTGTAGGGCATGGTGAGGGAGAAAAATGTATGGAAGGAGGGTTTTGGTGGCTAACAAATGATGATCAAGGAGATGTAATTATGTAGTACAGAAATATGGTTACCGACGCAACGTAGTTGGATATATTTATGAAAGAGATTGCAAGTGTGTACGTGGGATGTAGTTTTGGAAGGCGAACGTCATTGCTGTAGTTTGTCGCACTTGTCGCGCTTGTATCTGTTATTTTTGTTACGCGCTTCGGGTAAATTGATTGGTCCACCATTCGAGCAATGATGCAGTACATCAGCAGTGATGTAAAAGGTGACAAGACCAAAGTCCTCTTCTGGAAGAGCGATGGCCTCTCTTCTGAAAACGGCTGTTTTCATCCTGGGTGGTGTACCCCCTACATGACGGTCTCGTGAGAAGAGCCGAAAGATTTGCCGCTTCCTGAAAAAAAGAACCGCGCCCGCTCCGGGCATCAGCAGCCCGGAGCGGGCGCGGGTGCGGTCACGGTCGCTGCAAGAAGCGAGCCGTGACCGGCCTGGGTAACGGCACTCCGCCCCGCTCGTCAGCTCGCGACCACCTTCACCTGGTCGGTGGTCCCGCAGGAGGTCGAGACGAACACCTGGCGTCCGGAGTTGGTGTCGCGCACCTGGTAGGTTGCCGGCGCACCGTTGAGCGTCACGCTCTGGACGGTGCTGCCCGCCGGTAAGGTCGCTCCAACATTCAGGATGCAGGAGAGCCGAGAAGTCACCGTGGTCGTCCAGGTGTTGCCGCTGTGCGTGGCCGAGACGTCAATCGTGCCTATGCCGACCCGGATGGCGCTCCCCGAAACGGTCGACTGGCCAGGCGGGACGCTCGGGAGTACCTCGAGCAGCCCATGACCGAGCTGGGGGCCGACCCCGAGCTGCTGGTGCACGACGGGCCACAGCACCCCATAGGTACCCCATGCCTGGTTGAGCGACGAGCGCTCGTTGAACGGCTGGGTGACGTTCGCGTTGAAGTCCGGCGACGGGCCGATCTCCGGCATCGCGCCCGGCTGCTCTTCGACCGAACCGATCTGGAGCTGTGCCAGGTCGTCGGTGTAGCGCTGCTGGTCGGTGGGACCGAGCAGGCCGTAGTTGCCGAGCCCCACGGCCATCACCCCAGTGTTGAGGGTGTACGCCTGCTGTATATGGCCCTGGAAGGTACCGGGGTCGCACCCCGGGCCACCCTCGACGTACATGCCATACGTTCCCGAGTAGCAGGGGGTTTCGCGCAGCGCGAGCGCCTGGAGCGCGTCTGCCTTGAGCGCGAGCCCCGGCTGCTCCACCCCGTTCTGGTACAGCTCAGCCTCCATCGGGGTGACGCCGATCCACCACCGCTGTAAGAGCTGCGAGTTGGCAGGGTCTTTGAGCGAGTCGGCGTACTGTGGGATGCTGGGCATCCACCAGGCGCCCTGGAACTCGCTTTCCATCGCCTTGGCATGGCTCAATGCAAAATTCACCGTCGCTGTGTCACCTTTGCTCGCCGCCATGTCGGCGAGGTCGAGCAGGCCGCGGATCGTATAGACGGCGACGTCAAGCTTATCCTCACCCAGCCCAGTGGCCTCCACGTTGCCTGAGCCGTCCGGCCACACGTCGTCGTCGGATGCGGGCAGGTTGACCATGTACTCCATGTTGCGCTTGGTGAAATCGTACATCTGGTCGCGGAAGCTCGAGTCACCCGTCCAGCGCCACACCATCGCTACCGCATCCGGGAACTTGGCCGTCTCGTCGATGTCACCAGGCTCGTCGTTCAACCCGAAGTACACCGAGCCGTCGGTGACGGTCTCGTGCACGACCTTGCCGGATCTGTTGTTGGCGATGTCACTCGCCGCGGCAAGCGAGCGAAGCCCGTCCTCCGCGGTAGTGAACTGACCCGCAGCGAGCAAGGAGAACATCGTGTACTCCTGGTCAGTCGCAAACATCCACGGGTAGTCCGGGAAGCCGGCGCCCTCGAAGCGGATACTCGACAGGGTTCCGGCCGGTGCGGGGTACACGGTGCCCTGCTCGGTCCGGCGGATGCTCAGGTTGTCGGCCTGCTGTGTGAGGTCAGCCATGTCCTGCTTGCTCCAGGTGACCGCGGCGGCGAGCGCCGGATCGCCCGGCAGTGACACCTGGGTCTGGCTGTCCAGTGCGAGGCGCGAGGCGACCTTGGTCTGTAGCTCGCTGGCCGGGTTCGCGCTCGCAGCCTGGTACTCGGTCTGGGCCGCGGAGAGCCCCTGGTCCGAGCCGGCTACCGTGAACCAGACCGTCATGCTGGTCATGGCGTGCAGCTTAAGATTGTAGGTCAGTTCGCCGCCCGCGCCCTTGCCAAAGCCCGTGTCGTCACACCGGTACAGATCGGGTCCAGACGCCGGGCAGATCACCGGCGGATCCTGCGGGCCGCGGAACGCGCTGCCTGTCGTCCCGGAGGCCGGGGTGAGGCCGGTCGCACCGACGACTGCCGCCCAGGAATGGGGTGTGGCGTTGGCAACCGGCGGGGTCCCGTTCTCCTGGAAGACCAGCTGCTTGCCGTTGAACGCCGCGGTGTCGGGGAGGTTGAACTGAGTCTGATCGGGCGTCGTGAAGCCCCACGGATACGCGCCCATGAGCTCGGAATGGGCGTCGACATTGAGCGTGAACGGCGCGGAGTTGGACGCGGTGAGCGTGAGCCCGAATTCAACGGCGCGCCGCCCATCAGGGGCGAAGTCGGTGCGGGTGATCTGCAGGCCGTGGATCGCCGGCAGCGCCATCTGCGCGTAGCCGAAGCCCGAGGTGAAGCTCGTCGCCGGCCCTATCCACTGGCCGTTGATGCCGAACCAGATGCCGTCGAGTAGCTTGATCGGAGGGGTCCAGATGCCGCCCATCTCGCCGCGCGTGTGAAAGCCCATGGCCGGGAAGCGGCCGTCTTCGCTGCCGAGATCGTAGGCGCGGTCGCCGGCGGCGGCGTAGCGCCGATTAGCGAGATTGCTCGAGACCGAGAGTGTGGGGCTCAGGCTCGCATTCGTCAAGGACTTAGCCTCTGCCTTACCAATGCCGGTTCTAAAGCCAAGCTGAATGCTGAAGGTGCCTACTAGCAAGACAATTACAGTTGCTGCTGAAATAATGAGTCGTAGTGGTCGGATCGTCATCAATTACCTTCTTTCCTCATCGAACAAAAGGATAACGTTTTGCCGATTGAACACAGGGACAATGTCTAACATCGAGTACAACAACGACGATATTCGAATGGTGCGAAATTGGGGGGTTAGCTTCTCTTCTTTCTAGGGTTTAATACCCGCTACGCGCATACCGAACTGGTAACAGTGGTGCTCCCACAACACCGCTGTTACCATACTTTCGCCATTCACGGCGCCAAGAGGGGATGAGTGAGAAATCAGCTCTCACCTTCTGCTTGCTTTTCGAGTATGCGCAGGTGTATCGCACGAAAAGACGACGCAAGCAAGCCAAGCGGTAACTCTCCC